>JADMIO010604171.1_pt1 | contig 15130 bp, 14 predicted proteins | sample 8958161 | NCBI WGS metagenome assembly JADMIO01 (sample SAMN16585339, study PRJNA669376) | soil metagenome | isolation source: Crop rotation soil | place: USA: Cullars Rotation, Alabama | collected 2011 | reverse complement strand
CACCACCGCGGCGCGCTGGCCTTGGCGGTGCGCGCGCTGCCGTCCCTGTCGCTGTCGTTCCCCGACTTGCGCCTGCACCCCGGGGTGGCCGACTTGGTGGAGCAGCGCGACGGGCTCATCGTCGTCTCGGGGCCGACCGGCTCGGGCAAGACCACCACCCTGGCGGCCATGCTGCACGCCATCAATTCCAAGCGCGAGGGACACATCATCACCATCGAGGACCCGGTGGAATACCACCACCCCTGCCTCAAGTCGCTGGTCCACCAACGCGAGGTCGGCTCCGACGTGCCCAGCTTCTCCGCCGGGGTGCGCGACGCGCTGCGCGAGGACCCCAACGTCATGCTCATCGGCGAAATGCGCGACTACGAAACCATGCGCCAGGCCATCACCGCCGCCGAAACCGGCCACCTGGTGTTCTCGACCCTGCACACCGGCAGCGCGGCCGAAACCATCTCGCGCATCCTGGGCATCGTCTCGGGCGCCGACGGTGCGGCGGTGCGGGCGCAATTGGCGGTCTCGCTGCGCGCCGTGGTGGCCCAGAAGCTGCTGCCGCGCGCCGACGGCCGCGGCCGCGTGCCGGTGGTCGAAATCCTGCGCGTGACCCGCGGCGTGGCCAACATCCTGCGCACCGGCCGCGACGAGCAGATCATCTCCGCCATCGAGGCCGGCGGCCGCCATGGCATGGTGTCGTTCGAGGAAAGCGCCGGCCGCTTGGTGGCGCAGGGCCTGCTCAAGTTCGAGGACGCCCTGGGCGTCTCGGCCGACGAGGGCGGGCTCAACCACTGGATTAAGACGTGGAAAGAGACGGTGAGCAGCAGTTGAGGGGGAAGCGGCGGGCGGCGCCCGCGCGATTCCAAGATCGGTGTTAACCAACGGATTTACAGTCCGTCCTCCACCCACTGGAGATATCGCGCGGGTCCTCGTCCGGAGCCGCCCGGAAGGGCGGATATTTGACCAAAGCGGAGCCCTCATGTCAAACAGGCTCATCGGGCGGCGTTCACCCCGCTCACTTCCCGCAGCAACCGCCGCCGGACGGCGCCGCCGGCTGCGCCACTTCGAGCGCAATCACGCGGCCGCCGCTCTTGCGCTGCATGTAGGTGGCCTCCTGCCCCGCCACGCCCTCGGCGCCGGGGCCGGCGCCGGGCACCGAATCGGGGTCGGCCTGCACCTCGCGCTCGTCGTAAAGGTGGAAGGGCATGCCCAAATCCTTGAGCATCTGGTGATCCTGCTTCGGGGTGCGGCCGAAGGTGGTCAGGTAGTTGCCGATGAGGAACGACGAACCGCCGGCGAAGAAAATCCAGCTCTGCATGTCGCGCAAAATCTTCTCCCGGCCGCCGGCGATTTTGAGTTCCTTGGTCGGCAGCAGGAAGCGGTAGACGGCGATGATCTTGAGCGCCTCGCGCGGGGAAAGTTGGCTCACCGTGCCATGGATGCGGGTGCCGTCGATGGAGAACAGGAAATTGATGGGCACCACGTCCACGTCGAGCTCGCGCAGCGTGAGCGCCATGTCGATGCGGTCCTCCCAGGTTTCGCCCATGCCGAAGATGCCGCCCGAGCAGATGGAAAGGCCGGCGGCCTTGGCGTTCTTGATGGTGTTGACGCGGTCGTCGAAGGTGTGGGTCGAGCAGATGCTGGGGAAGTGGCGGCGGCTGGCCTCCAGGTTGTGGTTCACGCGCTCGACACCCATGCCGCGCAAACGCTCGGCGTGCTCGGGCGACAGGTGGCCCAGCGTCGCGCACGGGCGCACCTTGCCCTCGGCGGCGGTCTTCTTGAAGAAGGGCTCCATCCAGTCGAGTTCCTGGTCGGTCGGGCCCCAGCCGGAATTGACGATGCCAAACGACGAGGCGCCGCTGGCCAGGGCCTCGGCGCCGGCCTTCTCCATCTCGTCCACGCTCATGCGGGCGGGCTTGACGTGGGTCTTGTGCTTGGCGCTCTGCGAGCAGTAGGAACAGTCCTCGGAGCAGCCGCCGACCTTGCCGGTGACGATGGAGCAGAAGTGGACGGCCTTGCCGTGGCGCGCGATGCGGATCTTGTTGGCGAAGAACAGCAGATCGAAGAAGTCGTCGGACTCATGGTCCACCGCCGCCAGTTCGCGGGCCTCATCCAGGGTGATGTCCTGGCCGCCGAGCACCTTTTGCGCCAAGGCCATGATGCGGACGGACAGAAGGGCGGAGGAGGAAGCGGCAGGTGCGGCGGGAGCGATCATGGGTTCCTTGAAGCGGACTGGCGGACGGACGGGAAGGACCCGAATTGTAATCGCCGCCATGAAAAAGCCCGCCATGGGGCGGGCTTGAAAACGATGCGGAAAACCCGCGTTGGCGCGGGCCGCCGCTTACTTGTGGCGGGGGGCGCCGCCAGCGGGCGGCTCGTCGCCGGCGCCAAGCTTGCGGACGGCAATCAGTTCCATGGTCTTGGAAGCGACGTTGGTGCGGTAGGCCAGCAGCGTGTCGCCGGAAAGGACGATGAGGCCGTCTTCGCCGTTCTGGATGCGGGCGGTGGCGGTCTGCACGTTGCCCTGGCCGTTGACGGTGGCCGCCTGCGCCGAGGTCAGCACGGCGGCGGGCGAAAGCAGGCGGTGGGCGAGCGCGCCCGAGAGGAACAAGGCGGAAGCGGCGAAGGCGCAGCAGGCGATGCGGAGGGAGGTCATGGCGGTCCTAAAGTAAAGGCGGGAATGCGTTGGCGAAAATGCGTGGGCTGAAAGGAAGCGCAGCGCCGTCAAAGGCGCCGGCCGGCCTTACTTGGGGGTCGGGAGCTTGCTGTTGAGGTCCTTGGCGATGTCGCGGCCGCCATACAGGTCGATGCGCTTGTTGACGGGGTTGACGGAGACGGCGGCGGCCCGGCCACTGTCGGCATCCACCAGATAGATGATTTCCTGGGAAATGCCGTTGCCCTGGCCGACGGTCAGCACATAAGTCGGGTTGCCGCCGATGGCGCGGGCCTCGTGGGCGGGGGAGGCGGCGGTGAACAGGGCCAAGGCCAAGGCGGCATTGGCGACGACCAGCGCGGCCAGGGTGCCGGGAGTTGCGAAGCGGTTCATGGAGTCCTCGGAAAAAGAAAGGCGGGAGGCGGGAAAAACGGCAAAAAGAGAGAAGACTGCGCGGGAACAAGGCGCCAAGACAGCGGCCGGGGCCAACCCCCGGGCATCAATCCTGGTGCGTGCGGCGCGGATTCATCATGGAGGCGCCGACAATCAGCGCCACCACCAGCATCAGGGCCAGCACGGCCATGAAACTGGCGGAAGAGGCCTTGAGCGGGGCCTGCTCGCGCATGGCGAAGGCCGGCATGGCGGCGGCGGAGGCGAACAGGAAGGTGGCGACGGTTTTAAGGTGGCGCATGGACCCCATCATACTTGCGCCCCCCGGGGGAGTAAACTTTTTTTTGGCCCGCCCCCGCGGAACGAATCCACAAGGCTCCCCCACCCCCCGGCTTCCCCGCGGGGGCTGTTTCCCCGCGGCGCCAGCCGCTATCATCCGCACTCCCTTTTTTCCACGGATATTTCCATGCGCATTCCCGCCCTCGTGCTGCTCGCCGCCCTGCCCGTCTCCTTCGCCTTGGCTGCCCCTCCCGCCGCTCCGGCCGCCCCCGCGGCTCCGGCCGCCCCCGCGGCACCCGCCGCACCGGTCGCCCCCGCCAAAGAAAGCTTCAAGGCCGTCGTCACCGCCGAGAACGCCGTCATCCTCTCGGGTTCGAGCAAGGCCTACTACCCCGTCGGCCACATGCAGGCCGGCGCCATCCTCGACGTGCTGGACGCCTCCTACCCCGGCTACTGCGAAATCGCTCCCCCCGGCTGCTGCGCCTCGTTCGTGGCCAAGGCGAAAATCAAGGCCGACGAGAAGGGTGAAACCGGCGCCGTCGCCGAAGACAACGCCGAGTGCTACGCCGCCGGCCTGGAAATGACCCCGGAAAAATCCTTCCGCCTCCAGCGCAAGCTGGCCAAGGGCGAGACGGTCGAAATCCTCGCCGCCGTCGGCGAGTTCTACCGCATCGAAACCCCGAAGGACATCACGGTGTTCGTGCCCGCCGACCAAATCCGCCGCGCCACCGAGGCCGACCTCAAGGATGGCCCGCCGGAAGCCAAACCCGGCTACAAGCCCGGCGCCGGCAAGAACGACCCCAAGCTGCCGCCCAAGAAGGAAGACGGCAAGGCCCCCGAGAAGGCCCCCGAAAAAGCGCCTGAGAAGGCTCCCGAGAAAGCTCCCGAAAAGGCGCCGGAAAAGGCCCCTGAGAAGGTGGATGACGGCATCGACTCCCCCGCCACCGACCCGTCGCTGCGCGCCACCGAAGGCCGCCGCAACGCCGCCTACGCCGCCGCCAAGGACGGCGCCGTGCCCAGCGCGACGCTCAAGCTGCTGCTGGCCGAGTACACCATCCTCTCCAAGCGCACCGACCTCAACCCCATCGACGGCCAGCTGGCCAACGGCCGCGTGGCGCAGGTCGCCCGCGACCTCAAGATCTCCGAGAACCTTGAAAAGGTCTCCGCCGCCGAGAAGGCCGCCAAGGAAGCAGCCAAGCCCGGCGAAGCCGTGCCGCAGGTCGGCTACGACGCGGTCGGCCAACTCAAGGTGTCGGATGTCTACAACGGCGCCGCCCTGCCCAAGCTCTACCGCCTGGTGGATGCCACCACCGACACCACCATCGCCTACGTCCGCCCCGAATCCATCGAAGGCGACCTCATCAACAAGCTGGTGGGCATCCAGGGCGACATCGAGGTGGACCCTGTCCTCAAATTGCGCGTCATCAAGGTCAAGAAGGCACAGGCCCTGTCGGCCGACGGCAAGCCTTCGCCGAAGTGATGCTCCCATGAACCGGAAACCGCCGGCGCGCCCGCAAACACCCCTGCGGCACGCCGGTTTTCCATTGGGGCAGCCGGTATGATTCCGCCTCCTTTTCCCCCCTTCTTCCACACACCCATGGCCAAGAACACCCTCGTCGGCAACGCACTCATCGGACAGTCCGGCGGCCCCACCGCCGTCATCAATTCCTCGCTCGTGGGCATCCTCGAAGGCTGCCTCAAGTCGAAGAACATCAAGACCGTCTACGGCATGCGCTACGCCATCCAGGGCACCCTCGACGGCCACTTCCTGGACCTCTCCAAGCTCAACGCCAAGGAGCGCAAGCTGCTGGCTGAAACCCCGGGCTCGGCCCTGGGTTCCTCGCGCCTCAAGCTCAAGGACGAACTGCTGCCGCCCATCCTTGAGAACCTCAAGAAGTTCAACATCCGCTACCTGTTCATGATCGGCGGCAACGACTCGATGGACACCATCCGCCGCGTGGTGAACTATGCCAACGCACAGGGCTACGAAATGGTCGGCGTGGGCTGCCCAAAGACCGTCGACAACGACCTGTTCGGCACCGACCACACCCCCGGCTACGCCTCCGCCGCCCGCTTCGTGGCGCTCTCGCTCCAACAGGGTGGCCGCCTGAATGGCGACATGCAGAAGGTGGACCAGTTCACCGTGCTGCAGACCGTCGGCCGCTCCAGCGGCTGGCTCCCCGCCGCCGGCGCCGCCGCGCGCCGCGCGGGCAAGGCCGGCGCGGGCGACGCCCCCCACATCATCCTGATGCCCGAGCGCGCCTTCGACAAGCCGGCCTTCCTGGCCAAGGTCAAGGCCACCCACGAAAAGTTCGGCTTCGTCTCGGTCGTCACCGGCGAAGGCGTCTGCTACAAGGACGGCACCCCGCTCTCCGCCAGCGAAACCAAGGACAAGTTCGGCAACACCGAGTTCGGCGCCATGGGCGGCACCAGCGCGGCCATCGCCCTGCACCGCATGATCGCCGAAGCCTTCGGCTGGCGCGGCGAATTCCAGATCCTCGAATCCCTGCAGATGTGCGCCCAGGACCGCGCCGTCGCCGTCGACCGCAAGGAAGCTTGGTTGTGCGGCCAGAAGGCCGTGACCCAGGCCATGACCGGCAAAGGCGGCGTGATGATCACCCTGCTGCGCAAAAAGCAAGCCAAGTACGCCCCCGCCTTCGGCACCATCTCGCTGGAGGAAGTGGCCAACATCGACCACGGCCACAGCCGCGAGAAGCCGGTGCCGGCGGAGTTCATCGCCGCCGACGGCATGGATGTGACCCCCGCCTTCATCAAGTACATCGCACCCTTGGTGGGCGAAATGCCCAAGCATTTGGTGCTGGACGGCAAGGCGGCGAAGGCTCCCAAGAAATAAGGGAGCGCGGACACTCCTGTCCGCGGCGGAAAGAAGACGGCCCCAAAAACGACGCGCGCCGAGCATTCGGCGCGCGTCGTCTTTTTGAATTGCGCCGCGAAGCGGCCCGCAGCCGCCGCGCCCACCCTCACACTTTCTCATACCCCTCGATGACCAACCCGAACCCCGACAGCGCCGCCGGCGCGGCGGGAAGGTTGCTCATCAGGCGCAAACGGCGCAGGCCAAGGTCGCGCAGGATTTGCGCGCCGATGCCGTAAGCCTGGCGCATGCCGCCGGGGCTGGTCGGTTGCGCTTCGCCGGGGCGGAGCATCTCGCTGCGGCCCAGCGCTTCGTCGGGGTTGAGGTTGAGGCTCTGCAGGCGGCCAAGCAGACCGCTGCCGATGCCGTCGTGGCGCAAATACACCAACGCGCCGCGACCTTCCTTGCGGATGCGCTCCAGGGCGCGCGCCACTTGGCGGTCGCCGCCGCGGCCTTCGCCGTGGGTTGCGCCGTGGGTCGCGCCGAACACATCGTCCAAGATGTTCTGGCGGTGGACGCGCACCAAGACCGCGTCGTCGGCCACCGGCACCTGGCCGGAGGCGTCCGGCAGACCGACGCCGCCCAGGGTCAGGGCCAGGTGCGGCAGGGTGTCCACATCAGAGCGGTAGGCGATGAGATCGAACTCGCCGTGGGCGGTCTGCAGTTTCGCCGTCTCGACCCGGCGCACCAGGCTGTCGCGCTCCAGGCGGTGGCCGATCACATCGGCCACCGTGGCCATTTTGATGCCGTGCTTGGCGCACATGGCGCGCAGGTCCTCGCGGCGGGCCATGGTGCCGTCGGCATTCATCACCTCGATGATGACCGCCGCCGGGCGCAGGCCGGCCATGCGGCACAGATCCACCGAGCATTCGGTGTGGCCGGCGCGCACCAGGCTGCCGCCGGTGCGGGCGCGCAGCGGGTGCATGTGGCCGGGGCGCACCAAATCCCCGGGGTGCGACAGGCGGTCGGCCAGCACCCGGCAGGTGGCGGCGCGGTCGGCGGCCGACACGCCGGTCGACACGCCGAAGCGGGCCGAAGCGTCCACCGACACGGTGTAGGCGGTGGTGCGGCCGCTGGTGTTGACCGCGCTTTGCGGGCGCAGGTCTAGCGCCTCGCAGATTTCCGGCGCCAGCGCCACGCACATCATGCCGCGCGCCTCGCGCAGCATGAAGTTCATCGCCTCGGGGGTCGCCTTTTCGGCGGCCAGCACCAGGTCGCCCTCGTTCTCGCGATCCTCGTCGTCGACGATGAGGACCATCTTGCCGGCGGCCAAATCGGCCAGGATGTCGGGGATGGGGTCCATCAACGCAGGTCCCCCAGTTTCCGGGCGGCATCCTTGGCGGTGTCTTCCCACACGCCCTTTTCAAGGCTCAGCCGCGCGGAATCAATCGTCACCTGGTCCGACGCGGCGTCCTGCGTCAGGACCACCGCGTGGGTCAGCGCCACCACCTGGCCGGAGGCGACTTCGACCACGTAAGCCTTGACCGCGCCGACCTGGCCGGCCAGGGGGCTGGCCTCCCAGGCGTGGACGCGCTTGTCCTTGGCATCGGCGCCGAGCCAGCCGACGCAGGCGACGAGGTACTTGGCCTTGGTCTTGGCGCGCACCGCCTCGACCACCGGCTTGAGCAGGGCCGCCGGCACGCCGGGGCGGTAATCGGAATCCATCAGGGGGAAGTCGGCCAATTTCGGCTCGGCCAAGCCCGCCTCGCGCACGGCGGAGCGGACTTGCGCGGTGTCGGCCTCCAGCATGCCGTCCACCTCGTCCACGAAGAATTCCTCGATTTTGGGGATGCCCTCGGGCCGGCCGCCCACGACATAGAGCGCCAGCGGCTGGCCGTCCAGCGCCTTCACGGAAAACGCGCCCTCGCGATAGCCGACGAAGGCGTGGTGCTCCGGCTGGCAGGCGGCCAAAGCCAGCGCCGCCGTCAGGAGGAGCGGCGCGGAAACGAAGCGGTCGGAAAACTTGGGCATGGGGGTCCTGGGAACGGGCGAGCCGCCATTCTAACGGGACTACAATCCGCCCCATGTCCCTCATCACCAAACTCTTCAAGTCCGGCAAGAAGGCGGCCCCCCGCCTCGCCAAGCCGCGGGTCATCTCCTTCCTCAACCAAAAGGGCGGGGTGGGCAAGACCACCACCACCGTCAACATCGGCGCCGCGCTGGCCGACATGGGCTACCGCGTGCTGATGGTGGATCTCGACCCGCAGGCCCACATGAGCATCTCGCTGGGCTACGACCCCGACACGCTCGAGCGCACCCTGCACCACCTGTTCACCGATCCGGAAGTCTCGGCCGCGCAGGTCGTGCGCGTGGCCGACGGCAAGCCGAACCTTGGCGTGCTGCCGGGCGAGCGCAACCTGGCCGGTCTGGAGCAGGAACTCGCCCCGCAAATCGGCGACGGCACGGCACAAACTTTGCTTCGCGACCGCACCGCCGACCTGCGCCGGCAGTTCGACTTCGTGCTGGTGGACTGCCCGCCGGCCCTGGGCCTGCTCACGGTCAACGCGCTGGCGATGAGCGACGAGGTGATCATCCCCATGCAGCCGCACTTCCTGGCGCTGCAGGGCATGGGCAAACTGCTCGAGACGGTGTCGCTGGTGCAGGGCGCCCTCAACTCCGACCTCACGGTGGCCGGCGTCGTTTTGTGCATGCACGAGCGCCAGACGCTGCTCGGGGCCGAGGTGGAGAAATCGGTGGAAGACTTCTTCGACGCGGCGCGCGGATCGGCCGACGCGTGGGCGAACGCCATCGTGTTCCACCCCCCCATCCGCCGCAACGTGAAAATCGCCGAGGCGCCGGGCTACGGCAAGTCGGTCCTCGCCTACGCCCCCGAATCCAACGGCGCCGCCGATTACCTGATGCTGGCCAAGGCCATCGTCAAGCACGCGCCGGCATCCGCCGCTTCCGCCCCCGACTCCGCCGCGACCCCATGACTTGGCTGACCAACTTCTCGATTTGGACGATGCGCGGCGACGTGCTGGCCATCATCTGCATGGCGCAGGTCTCCTGCCTTTGCTCCATCTACGGCGGCGTGCTGTCGGCGGCCATCCGCAAGCAGCTCAAGGCCTACGGCTTCTTCGTGCGGGTGGCCGGCTTCGTCCTGCTCCACGCCTTCATCTTCGGCGCCATCGGCGCCGCCTGCGCCGGCATCCTCGCCGGCCTCTACCACCTGCTGCCGCACCCGTGGCCGCCGTCCATCATGCTGGCGGCGTTCCTGATCATCGGGCTGATTGCCGAGGAATCCAAGCAGCTCTAGGTTCCGCCGGAGAAGACCTACAATCCCCCGCCCATGGCCAAGCAGAACCGCAAGGAAAACTTCGAGCCGCGCATCGAAAACCGCCGCGCGTACCACGACTACCTCATCTCCGACACGCTCGAGTGCGGCATCGCGCTGACCGGCAGCGAGGTGAAGTCCGTCCGCGCCGGCCGGGTCAACCTGACCGAGGGCTTCGCCGACGTCAACCCGCGCACCGGCGAGCTGTGGCTGCTCAACGTGGACATCGCCACCTACCCCCAGGCCCCCAGCCGCCACCTGCCGCGCGCCCAGCGCAAGCTGCTGGCCCACCGCCGCGAAATCAACAAGTGGGCGGCCGCCGCCGCGTCCAAGGGCACCACGATGGTCCCGCTGGCCATGTATTTCAAGGAAGGCCGCATCAAGGTGGAAATCGGCCTGGCCACCGGCAAGAAGGAGCATGACAAGCGCCACACCAGCCGCGAGAAGGAAGTCCGCAAGGATCTCCAGCGCGCCATGGTGAAAAAACGGATTGGTTGAACGGGGTAAAGCGAGGATTTGGCGAGGAATCGGTAAAAAAACAGGGAATCTACCGCGCAATAAAAAGTTGGAGTTTTCAAAAGGGCCGGGCTATAGTGTCCCGGTCCTTATTTCGGCGTCCTTTTTGCGCCTTCCGACACGGCTTTCCCCCACCCCCATGTCCGACCCCACCCCCCCCTCCGCCATTCCGAGCCTTCCCGCCCGCACCCTTGCCCTTGCGGGCGTGTGCGTCATCCTGGTAGCCGTCCTCCTGTCGGCCGTCATGGTCCCCGAACGGGGTTCGGACACCTCGCGCGGCGTCCTCATCCTGTTCGCGGTCCTGCCGGCGTCCGCCGGCTTGATCGGCGGGATGATCCTCCTCATCGGCACCTTGCGCATGGCCGTGGCCGGCGCCGACCATGTCGGCCCGGTGCTGCCGGTGATCGCCGGCCACCTGACGGCCATCGCCCGCAATTCCGAAGTCTCCGACTCGGTCAAGCGCCTGCGCCACCGCCACGACGACCTGCAGCTCATCCGCCAGACCATCGGCCAAGACATCGCCGGCAAGCAGCACGAATCGGCCTTGTGCCTCATCAAGGAACTGGCCGACACCTACGGCCATGTCGAAGAAGCCGAAGAATTCCGCGAACGCGTCAACGAATCGCGCGAAGCCGAGTACGAGGAAAAGGCGCAGAAGGCCATCGAGCAGCTCGACCTGCTGCTCGACGCCGGCGACTTCGAAAAGGGCATCCCGCTGTCCAAGCGCATCAGCCGCACCTTCCCCGATTCGGTCAAGGCCCAGACCCTCGACCAGCGCGTGAAGGAGGCCGCCACCATCTACAAGGCCAAACTCGAAACCCAGTTCCGCCACGCCGCCGAGCACGAGGATGTGGACCAGGCCATGGATCTGCTCAAGAAGCTCGACCGCCACCTCACCCCGCAGGAAGCCGCGCCGCTCACTGAAATCGCCCGCAGCGTCATCCACAAGAAGAAGGACAACCTCGCCGTCCGCTTCAAACTGGCGTTGCACGACAAGGAATGGGCCACCGCCCTGGCGGTGGGCGAGCAGATCATCCGCGAATTCCCCAACGGCAAGGCCGCGCAGGATGTGAAGAAGCACCTGGATGTGCTGCGCGACCGCGCCGCCACCGCCCAGCGCATCGCCGCCGGCGGCTAAGACGGGTTTCTTGAAACGAACGCAAGGCCGCCGGATTCCGGCGGCCTTTTGCATGGGGAATGGAAATCAGCCGGGAGGGCGGACCTCTGATCTGCCAATGCCCCGCAGGGGCAAGCAGGCGAGAATGTCGCACAAGACAAAACACATTCGGTCGCCAAGAAAGCATCCGGCGGGCATTGAGCCCGCCGGATGCGCGGCAGACCAGAGGTCCGCCCTCCCGGCCCCATAAAAAAGCCACCCCGCTGGCGCGGGGTGGCTTTGCATTGGGAACCCGGGCTTGGCCTTACTTCGCCGGCACCGGCGCGGTCGGGGCGGGCGGGGCGTAGCTGGCGATTTCCAAGTCAATCGCATCCGCCACCTTTTTGGCGGCGGCAACCTTGGCGCGAGGGCCCTCGGCGGCCTTGACCGCGGCGGCAAGGGCCTTGTCGCGGCCCGCCACAAACTCTGCATCCGGACGCGGGAAATTGCGCGCGTCGGAACACGCCTTGTCGGCGTCGACCACCGCCTTCTCCGCCGGAGCAGCGGCCTCGGTCGCGGCCTTGAGCAGGGCATCCGCCTCCGCCTTGTTCTGCTTGAGGTACAGCGGCACACCCATGAAACGCACCTGATCGGCCGCGGCCTTGGGCAACGCGCCCATCTGGTAGCACAGGGCCGCGACGACCAAGAGGACGACAGCCATGGCGACGAGGGCCGCCACATACCACCACGGGCTCTTCTTCTGCTCGTAAGGATCCGAGAACGAGCGCTGCGCCCCCGGCGGGAATTCCGCCAGTTTGGTGAGCGAGCCGCCCAGCGGGATGTTCACCTTGACGCGGCCGTTGATGGCCCAGCCGTTGGCGTCGAGGATGGGTCCCAGGTTGCGCTGGCGCAATTTGAGGGCGGCCACCAGCATCGACGGGCCGGAAATGAGCAGGATGATGCCGACCAAACCCAGGGGCATCCAAAAGCCCAGGTTAAAGAAGGTGGCAAGCAAGCCGCCGACGATGGCCGCCATGCCAGTGACCACCGTGCCGATCAAGGCGATGGTGGCCAGGTCGATTTTCTTCGGGGGCACCGGCGCGGCCGCGCCGGCGGCGGCGGTGGCGCTGGCCGCCCCCGCCATCTTGGCGTCCGACTCCGCCTCGGCGGCGGCGGCGCGTTTGGCGACCATCTCGTCCACCATGCGCACGGCCTTCTTGTACGGCGAGAAGAACGCCTGGCGGATGCTGATGGGGTTGTCCACGATCTTGGTGATGGTGGCGTCCCAGTCGCGGCCCTTGCGGTCGTAGAACACGCCGTTGCGGCCGACCATCAGGTAGTCCCTGTCGCCGCCGCTGAACACGGCCGCGATTTCCATCTTCTCGCCGCCCGGGCGGGTGCAGGCGCAATAGGCCAGGTAGCACTTCGACAGGCCGGCCAGGGCGCCGTGCTTGCCGGCGTCCTCCACCCGCACGCACAGGTTGCACGCGCGGCTGTCGAGGTACAGGGTGCCGGCCTGGAACACCGACCACAGTTTGGGATCGTAGAAATCGGTGAAGGCCACGAAGTTGTGCAGCAGGCGGAACAGGTCGCGGTGCAGGCGGACCAGTTTCTCAAGGTCGGCGATGCCGGAGAACTCCGCGGCGCAGGCCCGGTCCTGCGCGATGAACCCGTCGAGCTTGGCCTTGGCATCGGAGGCCAGGATGGCGCGCACGCGCGGCAGGCCCAGCGCCTCCACCTTGGTCGCGGGCTTGGCCGCGGCCCACGCCACGTGGGCGGAAAGCTTGGCCTGGACTTGCGCCCAGTCGGCCTCGGTCAGGCTGTCCTTGGCGCCCAGGATGGGGGCGACGGCGTTGGCGGCCAGCGCGCCGATGGCGGCGGACCAGGCCGGGTTCACGCCGTCCTTGAGCGGCAGCGGGCGGCCGGCCTCGACGCGGGCCAAGGGGAAGCCGGCGACCTCGTCGGCGGTGATGGCCATGTCCTTGGCGGCCACGGCCAGGTATTCGCTTTCGCTGCGGTTGACCGCGGCCAGGGCGCGCGGATCGAAGGCGGCCAAGCGGCAGCGGGCGAAGTAGTCGTCCACCTTCACCTTGACCGCCGCCGCCGCCAGCGCGGCCGCCTCGGTGCCCTCGCCCAGGGGGCGCAATTCGGCGGGTTTGTCGTCGAGCTGTTTGTGCCAGGCGTCGAAGGCGGCCAGTTCGGCGAAGAAAGCGGCGATGTTCGCCTCCGCCACGCCGACCGCGCCGCCGCAGTCGGTGGTGCCGCCGGTGGTGGCCAGGATGTCGGCCACCACCTGCTTGGTGGACTCGTCGTCGGCCGCCTCGGCGCCGAGCACGCCGTCGCCGTTGAAACGGGCCTTGGCCAAAATGGCCTGGGTGTCGGCCACGTCGGCCAGCGTGATGGCCGGGGCCGCTTCCTTGCCCAGGCTCTTGAGCACTTCCTTGGCGGAGGCCAGCGCGGCCTTGCCTTCGGCGGAGGCATCGCCGAGGTTCGCCAAGTCCAGGGTGTCGGAACCCTTGGTGAGCGGGTCGAGCGACTTCAGGCGTTCGCGGCAGAACTTGATGGCCGCCAGCACCTCGGGCACGCGGATGCGGCCGTCCTTGTCGGAGTCCACCAGCGCCAGGGTCTTCTCGTCGGATTCCAAGCCCTTGACCGGGCAGGCCAGCGCGACCCACAGCTTCTGGTCGAGCTGTTCGAGGTGGGCGATGTCGGCCCCGGTTTCGAGGCGGACTTGGTCAAGGCCGCCGGCGCGGAAGAAGCGCCAGGTGTGGCCGTTGCGGACGGGGAGGAGTTTGTTGAGCATAGGGCGGGGATTGTAGCCAGCGCCCTTCCCGCGTCTTTTGGGGGCGTGGCACGGCCTTTCAGGGCATGCCACACTCAGCCCGCGTGCATCCCGGCGTACGGCTTCTGCGCCGCGATGAGGCGCGCCTCCTGCTCCAGCATCCAGGCCCAACGCTCTTCGACTTCGGAGCGGGTGGTGCCCGGCAGTTCCAGCGCCAACTCCAAAAAGGCGTGGAAGTGGCCGTGCTCGCTGGCCCACAGGCCCTTGTACAGGCGCAGCAGCTCGGCGTCGGCGCCGGGTCCGCCCTCGCGCTCCTCCAGTTCCGCCGCCAAACAGGCGAAGCGTTCGCAGGAGCGCAATTCGATGAGCGCCGACACCATCAGGCGGTCGATGGTCTCGGCCTTGCCGGCCCCCGCCCGCACCAGTTCGCGCAGGGCCGCGGCGTAGGGGTTGGCGTGGCCCTTGGTGAAGGCGCCGCCGCGCTTGTCGAGCAGGCGCAGCACCAGGCGCAAGTGCTCGGTCTCGTCGTTGGCGATGGTGGTCAGCGACTGGACCCAGCCCTCCGGCGCCGCCGGGCCCCGCGTCTTGTCGCTGGGCCAGCAGGCCACCATGGCCAGCGCGTTGGCGGCGGCCTTCTTCTCCAGGTGGGCATGGTCGTTCAGAAGCGCGCATGGGTCGGCCAGTTGCGCCGCGGCCCAGGCGGCCGGCGTGTACCAGCGCAGGGGGCAATCCACCTTCTGCATCATGCGGGCGGCGGGGGTGTCGTTCATGAAAAGGCCGGGAGGAAGGGAAAAAAGATATCGTAGCGGCGGTCTTCCTCCCTAGAATCGCGCTTTCCCCACCCCACTCCCGGAGTTCCCATGCTGCTTCCCCTCGTCCTCGCCGCCGCCCTGATGCCCGCCACCCTGCCGGGGTCGCACGGCGTGTGCGCCGCCAACAACACCAACAACAAGAAGCACGTCAACACCGAGAAAGATCTCCTGGCCGACATCGACAAGCACATCTCGGCCGTCGGCGGCATCCTGGCCAAGCAACCCGCCCCCTTGGGCGACGCCGCCGCCCACTTCACCGCCATCGGCACCGATGCCGCGCAGGTGGACACCACCGGCGACTTCATGAAGAAGGACGCCGCCGCCCAGAAGCAGGAAACCGTCGCCCTGAAGACCTTGACGCAAGCCGCCAACCGCGCCGCCGCCGCCAGCCATGGCTCGGCCAAGGACGCGCAGGCCGCGCTCGACGCCGTGAAGGCCGCCCGCGCGGACATCGGCGGCAAGGCG
>JADMIO010957523.1_pt1 | contig 15131 bp, 9 predicted proteins | sample 8958161 | NCBI WGS metagenome assembly JADMIO01 (sample SAMN16585339, study PRJNA669376) | soil metagenome | isolation source: Crop rotation soil | place: USA: Cullars Rotation, Alabama | collected 2011 | reverse complement strand
GCCGCCTGCGCCCTGCATGATCGTGGCGCTGGTGATCTTCATGGAAAGCAATGAGGACTGCTCCCGCGCCGGATTGCAAATCCGGCGCTGCCCCTGTTCTATTGTTGCGCAGACAATAGTGTTGTAGCCGAGCCGCCTGCGCCCTGCATGATCGTGGCGCTGGCGATCTTCATTGAAAGCAAGGATGACTGTTCCCTCGCCGGATTGCAAATCCGGCGCTGCCCCTGTTCTATCGTTGCGCAGACAATACACGTTAAGACCCGGCAGAAAGGGCGCAACGTTCACCTCATTGGAGAATCGGAGAATCGGGGAATTGGCGAATTACCCAGCATTGCCGCCCGCACCTGCCCTACGCAACTCATCTTCTGCACCGCGCTGCCTTCTACGCACGGGAGCAACGGCACGCTTACCGAAGCGATAAGTCGCGGTTATAGTCGCTACGCGGCTGTCGCGCAGCACCGTGAAGTCTTCGTGGTATTCAGAAAATTCACTGCTTCCCGTGGGATTCTGTTTCAGGAAAAGATCCGTGATGCTCAGCTTGATGGTGGCCTTTTTGTCCCACAGCGCCTTTTGAACACCAATATTTACAGCGTACTGCGGATTGATGTGCATGTAACCATAGCGTTGCTGTGATTGGTACCAGCCCGTCAGCTCGCCGCTCCAGTCGTGCGGGAATGTAAAGCTGTTCTGAGTGGAAACAGAGAATGCCGGGGTACCATCACTCAAAGGCGTATTGGCAAGATCCCCCTCGTAGTGAGTGTAGTAAATGTTGATATTGTTCACCGAATTCCACCACTTATAAAGCTGCAAGGGATAATTGCCGCTGAGGCTATAAACCGTGTTTGTCGCGAGATTCTTATCCGTGACCACTGTTATCTGCCCGGATTCCGGCTGGATGACCTGGGTGATCACATCAGTAGTGTGGCTGTAGCTGAACTGAGTCATGAACTTTCCTTTCCAGGTATGACTCAGCTCCGCGCTCCACGTCAGAGCGGGCAGGAGATATGGATTTCCCTGGTTCACGCTGGTGACATCAAGGTAGCGGCGGAAGGGATTGAGCTGCTGATAATTCGGACGGTCGATACGACGACTGAGGGTAACTCCGAGATCATTCTCCTTATTGATATGCCGGGTAACAGCGATGCTTGGAAACAGTTGCGCGTACTTCCGATCGAAGCGGTCGTCGTTGACCAGCTGGTGGCCTTTGGCAATAGTTTGCTCCGCACGCAGGCCGGCCTGAACGCCCCAGCGCGTCCATTCCTTCGCTGCATTTACGTAAGCGGCGTTGATATTCTCATCGTAGATGAAGTGATTGCTCTTCCCCGAATCATACACATTCCCACCGTTGCTTTGATCGAAGAAAACAGGATTGTTATCTGCATGTACCAGGCTCGCCTTGGCGCCCGCTTCCAGTCGGAGCGTCGCAGTCAATGGCTTTGTATAGTCGATCTTAAGAGAACGGATATCGGTGAAGCCCGACATCGTACCGTATAATATATAGTCAGGCTGCTGCGGAGTACCATCTATCATGCTATACATCGTGTGCAGCTTCTGGTCACTTGTATTGGAATACCTGGCATAGTCCGCGTCCGCGCTTATATCGCTGCCCATCGTATCCAGCTGATGACGAATATTGAGATTTACAGCCCAGTTGTTCCAGCGATTGTCATTGCGACGTTCCGTACTGAAGTAGGATGCCGGAACTTCTTCTGCATCCAGCACTGTGGCTTCAGTTTCGCCCTTCAGGTCAAAACCGTTGAGGCCGCCGCTAAGCACTGCGCCGACTGTCGTTTTTGATGAAATGCTGTAATCTCCGCCAATGGTCGCATAATGACTATAGCCATCGAACAGCATATCATTTCGCTGATCGTATGTAGAGCTTACCTCGCCATTCTGATAGAATTGGCGATAGAGGCCGAGGTTGTTCATGCTCCTTCGCGCCTGGTAATTATAGTTACTGTAAAGAACAACCTTCTTGTTACGGTAGTTTAATCCCAGTCCTGCATTCGCTTTAGGATAAACGCCCTGTCCATATCCGGCTGTTGCATTGCCGTTCAAACCCATGCGCTTGTCTTTCTTCGTGCGGATGTTGATAATGCCGCCACTGCCTGCCGCATCATAGCGCGCTCCGGGATTAGAGATAATCTCAATCTTGTCTATCGAATTGCTGGGCATTCCGCGGAGCACGTTGGCCAGATCGCTGCCACTGATCGGCTGCACCTTGCCATCCATCATGATCGTTACTCCCTGCTTCCCCTTCAGCGATATATTGTCGTTCTGATCAACATTTACGCCGGGTGCGCGCTGCAGAACTTCCAGGGCTGTAGATCCTGTGTTCGTAATACTGGACTCCACATTCATGACTACCTTATCTGCATGCACCTCAATAAGGGGCTTCTGGCTTCGCACAGTCACTTCCTTGAGCGCCTTGCGGGCAACGACCATCTGAAAGTCCGGAATTGTGAGTCCGGCGCTGTTGATCTGAAACGGCGCCGAGAACGCGGTCTCATATCCACTTAATACTGCTTTGATAATATAGGAGCCTTCGGCTGGTGGCTCTATGAGGTAGCGTCCCTGGTCGTCTGTGACGCCGGTTTTGACAAGACCACTGTCGTTGCTGCGTAAGAGCAACATGTTCACGTCGCGGAGCGCGCCGCCGCCGCTGGCGCTACGGACGAGCCCGGATACTGCGCCCGTTTTTGCCTGGACATTCAGGGTACCCGCAAATAAGAGCAAAAAGAGCGCGTATTTCATGGTTGATTTAATTCAGCCACAAATGTATCCGTCACAGGTCCAGAGGGGGTCACCCATGCCGGGGGATTTGGCTGAATATGCGTCTCTGCGCGGGTGAGAAACAGGGGGAATTAAATGGGTCGCTCAGGGGTACAGGCATGCTACACTACTACATTTGTATTATGAGTTTCAGTGCGGTAATCAGGCATCATAAAAGAGTCGGCGGATCATTCGCCCTGCTCATTCTATGCCTGTGCTGTTCTTCGGTAATGAAAGCACAGCGATATCCATTTTTTAACATCGGGATCGAACAGGGCCTGGTACAATCCCAGGTGTTTGCATTGGCGCAGGATAAAGCGGGGCATCTCTGGGCGGGCACGCTGGGAGGGCTTTCCTGCTATGATGGGCGGAGCTTTCGTTCGTTCACGGTTCGTGACGGCCTTCCTTCCAATACCATCACCTGGCTAAGCTGCGATAAGAAAGGCCTGCTTTGGATCGGAACGGAACACGGGCTTAGCTGTTACAACGGTCAGGGCTTCCGCAATTTTTTATTCAGCGGCCCGGACAACCCGGGAGGAAACAAGATCCTCAGGGCATCGGTTTCGCCTGATGGAACAGTATGGTGCATCGCGGGGAAAGAGCTTTATCGCTTACGCGAAGGAAAAGTTTCGGCAGTGCCTTTGCCCAACAATTACACAGGCGCGAACACTGTCTTCGCTAACGACAAGGCGGAAGTATGGATTGGCATACCCCGCGCGAAAGTGCTTTATCGTTTCGCCGGCGAGCATTGGGACAGCACTGCCCTCCCCGGCCCTACCTATGTCCAAAAGATCTATGAAAATGATAAAAAGCAGCTTATCGTACTGACCTATTCTGGCTGCTTCCGTCAGACGCAATCCGATAAGTGGGACGTACTAATCCCGCGCAAAGATCCCAAAGACCCGATTCCCTATAGCTTCACGGAAGCACGCGACGGCAGCTACTGGATCAGCACCACCGCGGGGGTAGATCAGATCTCCGGCGTCGGAGTGAAGCATTTCACAAAGCAGAATGGGTTGAGCGATGTCCTTATCTACGATATGCTGACAGACCATGAAGGCAATATCTGGCTAGCCTCTAATGGCGAAGGACTCTTTCGGTTTTCCGGTGCAACATTCACCGCAGTAGATGAGCGAATGGGCCTCACGGGCCCGCAGGTGAGCAATATTGCGCAGGACGCGCAAGGCACGGTCTACTTCGGTTCTTATGACGGCGGTCTGTACCGCTACAAAAATGGTAAGGTGACAACCATTCCTTTTCCGGAGCATGTCACGCGCCGACCAGTGGTCACGCTGGCCATTTACGACAATAGGCTGTGGATCGGCACCCAGGGCCAGGGATTGTGGCAGTACGATCTTAAAACAGAACGGCTGAGCCGGTATGCCGATGATCGCATCGGCTATGTCATTCCGGCCATGATGGCCGACAGTACCGGCTTATGGATCGCGAACATGAAAGGAGTTGCCTTGCTCACGAAAGATTCCCTTAGGCTCATCACCGTAAAGTCCGGCATGGTAGAATCCTTTACCCGGACCGGCCGGGATAGCCTGATGATGGTAACAGCGGATGGGCTGATGCTCTACAGTAATGATAGCAGCCGCCCCTTTCTCACTCATAGCGCGGCCGACAGCGCCCAGATCGTATGCATGGATTTCCGCAACGGAACACTATGGCTGGGCACAGGGGACAATGGCATTTTCGGCTATTCTCTTTCAACCGGACGGATCACGCACATCAACCGCAGCAATGGACTGCGCTCCAATTTCATCTACAATATTTATGCTGCTCCGAACGGAGACGTTTGGACGGGAACGGGTTTCGGCATTTGCCGCATCCACCCCGACGAACGGAAGACTGTCGTAACATTTTACGGGCGCAGCGCTGGCATCACCGGTATGGAGAGCAATAGAAATGCGGTGCTGCCGCTGCCGGACGGATCTATCTGGTTCGGCACAACCGGCGGGGCATTCCTCTATCATCCGAATGAAGCCGCTGCCAAGACGGAAGCTGTCAGCATACAGCTACAGCGCGTTCAGCTATTTGGCGAGGCGATAAAAGACACTACCTGGTACAACGGAGCTTCACCGATATACGGAGTCCCCCTGTCGCTACGGCTGCCCTGGAGGCAAAATAATCTTACTTTCAGCTTCAATGCTATTTCGCTCACCGGCAATGAAGGCATATCGTACCGGTATCGCCTCGAAGGATTGAATGCGCCCTGGAGCGGATGGAGCACCAACAATACGGTTACGTTCTCTGCCCTGCCGCCGGGGAATTATACGTTAGAAGTCCAATGCAGCGCGGACGGCAACCAGTCGCAACCACAGAGCCTGCGCTACAATTTTGAGATCATCACCCCATTCCACAAGACGACCTTATTCCGGTTGCTTGTGCTGGCTGCATGCATCGCGCTGGGTGTGGCGATTCAGTATATCGCGGCATACAGGAAACGTGCACGGTTAGCAATGATCGAAGCGCTGCGTCGTGAAGAGCAGGCGAAGGTGCGTCAACGGACAGCTGAGGATTTTCACGACGAAGTTGGCAATAAGCTCACGCGCATAAATGTCCTCACCAATGTGCTTCGCAGCAAGGTGAGTGTCGCCGCTCCCGATGCCACACGTATCATCGATCAGATACAGGACAATGCCAGCCAGCTCTACAGTGGTACGCGGGATATTCTCTGGAGCCTGCAGCCATCCAATGATACCCTGTACCAGGTATTGCAGAGGATTCGCGATTTTGGCCGCGACCTGTTTGGAGATACGGAGATCTCCTTCGACATGCGCGGTATCGACCCGGCATGGAAAGAACTTCGGCTGCCGATGGATCTTAGTCGAAACCTGATCATGATCTTTAAGGAGGCGCTCAACAACTCGCTGAAATACGCCATGGCCGATAAGGTGCAAATCGATGTAAGTTCGGTAGCCGGCAACCTCATATTGACGCTCAAAGATGATGGCAAAGGCTTCGATCCCGAGCATATCACCCGGGGGCAGGGGCTGGTAAATATGAAGACACGGGCCGGCCGGCTCGGTGGAACGATACAGATAGATACAGCCTGCGGAAAAGGCACCAGCATTCAGCTGACCATAAAGCTCCCCAGCAAAAAAGCGTGAAATTTGGGGGAGGGTGAATGGGTGAATGGGTGAATAGTCAATAGGTTAATAAGTTGATAAGTTGACAAGTTAATAAGTTGATAGATCAGTAGGTAAGCGGGCAATAAGCCAGCTAAATATTTAGTAGCGAGTGAGCAATAGTCAATGAGCAATAAAATGAGGTAGTCGGTGTATTTCAAATAGCGAGCAGTTTCCCAAACCCGGCCATACAACCATACAGCCATACAGCCATACAACCATACAACCATACAACCATACAATCACCATGTCCCGCGACCTTGACATCCGCATTACGATCATCGAAGACGATGAAACTATCCGCGACGGCTACGCCTATCTCATTTCTCATACACCGGGCTTTAAAGTAGTCAGCACCTACTCTTCCTTCGAAGCCGCGTCGAAGAAGATTGCAGCTGACGCTCCTGATGTGCTGCTCCTGGATGTAGAGCTCCCCGGCACCAATGGAATAGATGCTATTCCTAAGCTGAAGAAGATTATCCCGGAGCTGCACATCCTCATCCTGACCGTATACGAGCAGGATACGCTGATCTTCCGCGCGCTGGGTAATGGCGCAGCTGGCTACCTGACGAAGAATACACCGCCCGAAAAGATCATGGCCGCAATCACCGAAGTAATGGACGGAGGTGGCCCGATGAGCGCGCATATCGCGCGCATGGTGATTCAATCTTTTCAACGCGCAGAAGAGTCGCCGCTTACCCGTCGTGAGACGGAAGTTCTCGAGCAAATCGCCACAGGCAAGAGCCGCAAGCGCATCGCCGATGAGCTGTTCATTGATCTGGAGACGGTCAAAAGCCATATCAAGAATATCTACCACAAGCTGGATGTGCACAGCAAGGCCGACGCCATTAAGACGGCCAGAGACAACAAGTTCATCTAAGCAGTCACACAAAGGGGAAGCCAACCGCTTCCCCTTTTTTTCTTTCAGACATTCCACGTTAAGAACTTTTTTTTGCCAAACCGGCAAATTGATTTGCTCATTCCGTTTTGTAACGTAAGTTTACGTTATGAAACGGAAAAAGACGCTTCCAACTCTTACCAAGGCTGAAGAAGAGATCATGCGGATCATCTGGGAGCTTCAGCCCTGCCTCGTAAAAGATATCCTCTCGCACCTCAATGATCCGGAGATCCCGCACAGCACGGTCTCTTCCGTCGTGCGCATTTTGGAGAAGAAAGGCTTTGTGGATCACAAGGCGTACGGCAAGACGCACGAATACTTCGCCATTGTCCCGAAAGAGGCATACGCTTCTCAGGGCGTACAGAGCCTGATGGAAAAGTATTTCGGCGGCTCCCCGCAGATGCTGGTGAGCTTCCTGGTGCAGAAGGAAAATCTAAGCCTGAAGGAACTGGCGGAACTGGTAAAATCACTACCTAAGGAATGAGCGCCATGTTTACATATCTACTTCAGGTAACCGCTATCTGGGCAATCAGCGCAATGCTGTATGAAGCTTTGCTTATTCGTGAAGCTAGTCATAGGCTTAATCGCATCTACCTGCTGGGCACTTTATTGCTCGGCGTCGTGAGTCCCCTGATCAGTCTGGGCAATAACCCTATCCCGACAGAAGCAATAGTTCATCCGATTACAAATCTGTCGGTAATGACACCGGCATTTGCTGACCATGCATCTCTTCCCACCGCAGCTGTTGCACCCGGCGCAGAATCGGCGCAAATACCCTGGCTGCTGCTGATCTACAGCATCGGCTGCCTCATCATGTTGGCGAGGCTAGTTGCCGCATTCGCTAAGCTCATCCGGATGCATCAAAGGGGATCGAAAAAGATCGTATTGGGCTACAGGTTTATTGAGACCGGCGGCGCACACGGGCCATTCTCCTTTTTTCGGCACATTTATATCAGCCGGATAGCGGACTTCGATTTCGATGACCTGAAGCTTATCGCAGCTCACGAGATGCGCCATGCCCGTTACCTGCATGTTCTTGACATTCTCATCACCGAAGTTTTGAAAATAGCGCTGTGGATGCATCCGCTGGTATACTGGTACGGCAGCCGGCTGCGGCGGCTGCATGAATACGAAGCGGACTCCGCAGCAAAAGAGGCGCCGGGACGCTACGGAATTTTGCTGCTGAATCAGATGCTCCTTTCAGAAGGGCCATGCATTGCCCATTCCTTTTATCATGCACCAATCAGATTGCGCATCAGGATGATCATGACGAAGCCAGGAAGAACACCTTTTCTGAAATATCTATTGGTAGTACCGCTGCTATGCGCCGTTATGATCGGCTGTATGAAGGAACGACCCGCAGCAAGCGCTGCAGCAAAAAAAGGGAATAAAATCTCGCACAAAGGCAATGAACTGGAAATGGGCGAGCTAAGCCAGACGCAGGTATTGGAGCGGCTGCACGACACAATTCATCATCGCGGAATCCGCAGCGGACCATACCCGGTAAAACTCAACGGACAGAAAATCCATGAGGATTATGAAGTTTCTGCCCCACCGGCCTATGTCGGAAAATACCCTGATGCAAGCACCGATCTATTCGTCCGCCTTCAGGACCTGCTGGAACAATTACCGGATGGGACTTATCAGATCCCATTGATGAACGTAATTGTAGACGACAAAGGAAAGCTAGCCTATTATCAGGGCGAAGGTCTTTTTCCCCTCCCGGCTGATTTCCGGCAAAGGGTCAAGGATACTTCGAATGTCCCATCTTTTTGCATCAACAGCCACCCTATCATAGGAAACAACTGCCCGGATTTTCCGAAAGTAGATTCTAACCTCGTAAATGCAATTCAGCGAAAGACAATAAAAATCCTTGACAACGACATCGCATTCTCACCGGCCAAAATAAAAGGGCATGCGGTACCTGCCTACCTCAACTCTGATCTGAATTTCACCTGGTACAAGTTGATTGAGGTCAAAAGCCACCACGCTATACTCGTTACCCATCACGAAAGAAGCTAAGAGTTCAGCAGTCTCTATCACATTTCACACATTCCTCCACATTCCACACATTCCATCACATTTCACACATTCCATCACATTTCACACATTCAGGTCATGATCCAGTACCTCATCAATGCCTCCGCTATCTGGCTGATCAGCTTGATCGTTTTCGATCTGTGGTTACGCAGGACGACACATCATTCCTATAACAGGGCTTACCTGGTCATCACAGCGCTGATGGGGGCATTGTTGCCGCTGTACCATCCGACGACAAAAGCCATCCCAACAACTCCGGCGCTTTACAAACCGATGATCGCATTTACGGAAGTGAAGCAATCGATTGCAACTGCCGCCACGATTCCTCAGACGGGGATTCCGTTGATGACGTGGTTATCGGTAGCCTACCTTCTTGGCGTTGCTGTGTCCTGCGCGTTTCTCGCCCGCGAAGGACTGATGCTGCTTCGCTGGTATCGTAGGGCGGACAAACAGCGGCATGGGAATTTTCGCATCGTCCTTACGCATCGTAATCACGGCCCTTTTTCTTTGTTCCGCTGCATCTTCATCAGCGATATGAGAGCATACACACCGGCGGAGCTCGACTTTATTATCCAGCACGAAGGCGTTCATATCCACCGGCTCCATTTTCCTGATAAAGTGCTGCTCCTGGTGCTGCGTTGCCTGTTCTGGTTTCATCCCCTGACCTGGATCTATTACAACCGGCTCATGATGATTCACGAATATGAGGCTGACGATACAGCCCGCTCAGCTCCGCGCGACTATGCAGATTTTCTCATTCAGCAACAACTCACGGGTACCTCACCGTTGCTCGCACATTCTTTCTTTCACTCACCTTTAAAAAACAGGATCCGTATGCTTACCGCAAAACGCTCACACAGCTGGCGTAAAGCCAGCCATCTCCTTGCATTGCCTGCCATAGCGGCATTTGCCATCCTCTGGGTTAATAACAGTACCGCTCAAAAAGCGGTACGAAAGGGTTTTGACGTGATCTACGGAAACAACACGTTCGAAATGGGGCAACCGATGATGGGTGGCCACCCGGCACACGCGGGATCAGAAACGATCGTGATGATGGGCGCAGGAAGCGGATCGGGCGATAACGTTAATTCTAATGCGGCTGCGCCGAAAATAAAGAAAGACCCACCGGTGGAAGATGCCGTCGAAAGCCCTACCACAATTACGGTGACGCTCACTCCCGTTCCCATTAAAATGAACGGGCAGCCCATACATGAGTCCGAAGCACTGACGGTTGCGCCAAAATTGTCAGGGCGGTCGCAATCTTTGCTTTCTGCAATTGTGAATGGCGCTCAGAACGCATTCAACAAGCTGTCCGATGGCAAATACCTCTTCATCGTGTACAGTATGATTGTGGATGAATCTGGGCACGTTGCCTATTACTCGACAAGCCCTGTTCATATCCAAAGCTCCTCTTTCAGCCTGGCGCCGGGCGAAGATTTCGAGGCGGCTCAAGCGAAGGCAAAAAAGGAAAAGGAGGCCCATCCAATCACAGAAGCCGTGCAGGAAGAGATACTGACTGCTGTTGAACAAACGATCGGAGGACTATCATTTACGCCCGGCCAGCTAAACGGCAAGGTGGTTATTTCAAGGGCAAGTATTACGCCGGGCTATCCGGAGGTAATCCTGGTAAAGAACCACCACGCAACTGTTGTTCGCGACCGATAGTATCCTGGATCAAAAAGAAAAGGTGGCAACGAAAATTGCCACCTTTTTTTATATCAATTGATGGAGTAGCCATCCACTCATTCACCCATTCACTCATTCACTCATTCACCCATTCACCCATTCACCCATTCACTCCTCCACCAGCTCCAGCAGTATCCTGTTGATTCCCTCAATCATTTTGTCTTTAGAAAACTCCGTCAGCGCGAAATCCTGCGCGGCCTTCCGCTTTTCAGATCCATTCGCCCGCACGGTTTCTACCTGCTTGCAAAATCCATCCACATCGTCCTTCTCAAACAAATAACCGTATCGGCCTTCGCCAAGTAGCTCCCGCGTACCGTCTTTGTTAGTTCCCACAACAGGCACACCAGCCGCCATAGCCTCGAGCGTTACCATGCCATAAGTCTCGCCGTGAGATGGCATTGCAAACAGATCGACAGCCCGGAAAAACTGCATGATATCATCCGTGTGCGGGCGGAAGTGGACTAGTGATTCTAACCGCAGATCGCGCACCAACTCCCCCAGCTTTCGTTGATAGGCATCGCCTTCGTCGATCGTCGGATTGCCCATGAGAAGCACCTGATAATTTACCGTTCCTTGTTGCCTGAGCTGCGCCAGTCCGCGTATCACCAGGTCCTGCCCTTTCTTGGGATCGAGACGGCCCAGGACGCCAATGAGGAAGGCGTCCGCGGGGAGGTCCAGGATCTTTCGGGCCTGCGCGCGCGTCAACGTTGAATCCAGGATCGGACGAGGATCGAGCCCGATCGGCACTACCTCGATATGATCTTCGCTCACGCGCGTCAGCTGCATAGTCTCCTGCTTCAGGTATTCCAGCGGCGAGATCCAGACGTCAATCATTGCATACCGCAGCGTATGAATGAAATCCCGCTTACGCACACCTACCTGCATATGCTGCTGATAGACGAGCGCGATATCCCCGTCGTAAAAACGCTTGTAGAGTGAGGCTACATTAATGTCCTTATTAAAAGGCACAAAAAGCAATTGGATCCTGTATTGACGCACCCATTTGTGAATGGTGCGAAGGCGGGCCGACTTCCTGGGAAGGCCGGGGCCATCAAAGGCATGCAGAGTATTGGCAGCATCGCCGGCATGCTGTTCCAGCGGCTTGCCGGATTGGACGAGCAGATGCACCTTCCAGCCCGCTTCCCGGAGCCAGCGCGCGAGACGGAGCGTGTTCAGCTCAAGCCCGCCCCAGCCGGGGGATGTACAGATGATGCCGATGATTCGGTGAGGCACTGTTTGGTTTGTTAGTTGACTCGTTGACTTGTTGACTAGTTGTATTGGGAAATGGATTGGGAGAGCGTAGGGGAAGAAATTTGGGAAGGCGTTCGAGAATATGTTTAAGAAAGATTGGGAAAAATGTACGAACGTTCACCGGGCTTTCCTCGTTGATCGCTCATTACTCATGAATTACTGCTCAATGCTATTCTACCAGCTTCACCCAATCCACTAGTCGACTAGTTAACCAGTTAACCAGTTAACCAGTTAACCAGTCAACCAGTTAACCAGTCAACCAGTTAACCAGTCAACCAGTCAACCAGTCAACCATAAATTCACCCGGTCCACTAGTTAACTAGTCAACCAGTCAACCATAAATTCACCCGATCCACTAGTCAACTAGTTAACCAGTCAACTAGTCAACTAATCAGTTCTCCACTGGCAGAAAAGCATACTTCTTCCCGTATTCCAGCATCTGGCTGAAGAAGCTCTCCGGATATTCTACTCTGACGTCGACGATCTGTGTGCCTTTCTTGACCGGCACCAGGCGCGGCTGGATAAATCCGCGGTACGGCTTCACTCCGAGCTTCGCATAACGCTCCAGTATTTCGGCATGCAGCTCCGGATTCACGTTTACGCCGTAGGTCTCAACCAGCGCCTGCCCTGCTTTGAAATCGCCCTCGCTCTTGATGCGCTGGATCTCGCGAAGCAGTCGTCCGAAGATCTCGCGAAGCTTTTCATAATCGTTTACACGGACGTAGGTCTTGCCGTTGCGCTTTACGAACTCAACTACGTTGTCCTTTTTGCCCTGCTCATAGGCCCAGTATGCATTCAGCGCGCGGTTACGCATATGCGCTTCCTCGATCTTATCGCCGGCCTTGAGGCGGGTCAACTGAGTCATTAGACCGTTCATCATGTAACTGTCGTATTCAGCCTTGCCCACTTCCAGGCTGGGCGCTACGCCAATATCGACCAGCTTCTGATCCAGTGCGTAATAAAGACCAACGAGGTCGGCGCGGGCTTCTTCAAGCGCACTGGCGTAGTTCTTCAAGGTCTTGTCGGTGGTCTCAACGCCTTCGTTGATTTGTCCGGAGGCGTGGCCGATACATTCGTGCATGTCCGTGTGCAGATCGGCAGCGAGCGGACCCCACTTCTTCGCGCGGGCAATTACTTCCGGGCTAACGGCGAATTCTTCCAGCATGCCACCCTTTGCGGAGGCTATGTTATAGGAGTGAATGATATTGCTCAGCGATACGCTCTTTGAACCATGGTCCTTGCGTATCCAGTCGGCATTCGGGAGATTGATGCCGATCGGCGTGCTGGGCGCTGCGTCTCCGCTTTCCACGATCACGGTGATGGCTTTTGCGGTAATGCCTTTTACTTCTTTCTTTTTGTGCTCCGGCATCAGCGGCGAGTTATCCTCAAACCACTGGGCATTTTTAGCGATAGCGGAAATACGCTTTGTAGCCTCCAGATCCTTCAGCGACACGCAGCTTTCAAAAGAGCCTTTCTTGCCAATGGCATCAAGGTATACCTCAATAAAACCGTTAACGACGTCGATGCGGGAATCCACATCCTCCACCCAGGCGATGCTGTAATCGTCGAATGTCTTCAGATTGCCCGTCTGATAGAATTCAATGAGCAGACGAAGAGCGGTGCGCTGCTTATCATTTTCAGCGACGGTCACCGCGCGCTCCAGCCAGTCGATGATCTTCTGGATAGCCGGACCATACATCCCACCGCTGCGCCAGACCTTCTCATGAATATCGCCGCCTTCTTTGATCAGCTTGCTGTTAAGGCCCCAGGACGGCGCATTGCCCTTCGTGTCAAACTTTGCATAGAAATCCTCCACTTCTTTTTGAGTGACATTCTCATAAAAATTATTGGAAGAATTGACCACGTTGTCCACATCCGACCGCAGATCGACGACGCGGGGCTCTACACTCGGATCGTAGATCAGGGGATGAACGCGCACCCAGAGGGTTTGGACTGGCTTGCCCGATTCCAATGGGAGCTGCTTCGGGTCGCTCTTGATCAGCACCTGCTCGAAATAGTCCGGCGGGCATTCGGGAATGAACTTCTCGTTTCCATAATGATGGTGGTTGCCGTTCGAAAACCAGAATCTGCCGCAATACGTCTTAAACGCTTCCCAATCCTTGCCCGTGCGGGGACCTTTATAGGAAGTATACATGCCCTCAAGCGTCTTGCGGATCAGAAGGCCATTCTTGCTCTTTTGATCATAGATGATGTCGCGCCCGGACAGCGCGGCTTCATACAAATAATAAGCAAGGGTCTTTTGTTGCAGGGTCAGGTCATTGAAACCCGGCACCTGAAAGCGCAAGAGCTGAAGGTCCGCGAACGCTTCAGCTTCCACTTTAAATGATTTTTCTGCGGCAGGCTTGGCTGCCGTTGTCTTCGGTTTCGGTTTTGTCTTTTGTGCGTCGGCCATACCGGGATACATAAGCGCTGTGCCAAGGCCCAGTGCGGCGATAAACTTCAGGTGTTTCATTGATTTCTTGTTAACAGAGGCTCAAAGGTGCACAAATTATCGCTTGCGCTTTCCCGGCTGGACAGATGCGATTCATCCGCAATGCATGCAGCTTTCCTGTTGAGCTGAAATTCTTAAAATTTTCTAAAAAATGAGTACTATAGTTTGCATAGTACCGTATCAAGGGTATATCTTTGTCTTATCAAGTTCTAATCATAGCCCAATGAACATAGACAACACCCAAAGTCAGATGCGCAAGGGCATCCATGAGTTCTGCATACTCTCTATCATCCGGCAAGGGGAAGCCTACCCGAGTGATATCGCAGAAAAAATGCGCGCGGCCGACCTCTCCATCCTGGAAGGGACGCTCTACCCTCTACTCACCCGGCTAAAGAACGCAGGCATGCTGACCTACCGCTGGGTGGAAAGCAACAGCGGGCCGCCCCGGAAATATTTTTCCCTGACCGATACCGGGGAGAATTTTTATCAGGAGCTTTTTTCCACCTGGCGGGAACTATCCCACGCCGTCAACACCCTCACCAACCCTTCCTAATCACACATTACGAAAAAGCCATTCAAATGGAAAAGATCATTAACATCAATATGGCCGGCCGCGTTATTGCTATCGAAGACAGCGCATACGTGGCACTCAAGGCCTATGTCGAGAGCCTGCACAGCTATTTTGCCGGCGAAGAAGGGCGGGATGAGATCATCAACGATATCGAAAGTCGCATTGCCGAATTGATGGACGATAAGATCCATCGCGGAAGCCTGGCCATCAACGAAGCCGACATCCAGGAGATCATGAATAGCATGGGGCGTGTGGAAGATTTCGCGGCAACGGAAGAAGAAAGCCACGCCCAGGAAGCTCCGCGCAGCAGCTACCGGCCGCGTTCCA
>JADMIO010970604.1_pt1 | contig 15132 bp, 18 predicted proteins | sample 8958161 | NCBI WGS metagenome assembly JADMIO01 (sample SAMN16585339, study PRJNA669376) | soil metagenome | isolation source: Crop rotation soil | place: USA: Cullars Rotation, Alabama | collected 2011 | reverse complement strand
CGCGACAACTTGTCCACGTGGAATTCTAAGCTTAGGATCCCAATGTGCTGGAAAGCAGGCAGGTCGTCGAGTGGCCCCAGCGACTGCCAGCCGTCGGGGAACAGATCGATGGTGTCCGCGGTGTGGTTGGCGCCCGCGGCCTGCCGGAAGACCAGGTGACCGCCGAGATAGCCGCCGACCATGAGTGCACCGAGCCCGGCATAGGCCATGGCCTTGCCCGTCACGGAGCGGCCGCGCGCGCGTGCGAACAACGAGCTGGCGTAGAGCGCGAGCGCCAGGCCGTTGGCGCCGGCGTGGACCAAGCCCACACGCTGATGCGGGGGATGCAACCTGGACCAGTCCGCCCATCCGGTCACGGCGGTGGGAACGGCGGCTGCGCAGCCGGTCGCGATGAGCGTCGCCGTCGCGGGTCCGGTGCCGGGCACCAGGTCGAGGATCCCGGCGGCCGACCAGACACCGATGGGAACGTCGGTGAGCACCGGGTGCAGGGGATGGCCCAGCCACACCCCGTGCAGGACATCCCGGACTCCCTGCGACCGCAGCGCCGAGTTGACGATGCCACGAACCGCCTTGACCACCGGATCGAGCGGCCGGGCCCTTTCGATCCGCTCGACGACGTGATCGACGGGTGCGGTGGTGACCGGCATCGGGCCTCCTCGAGTTCTCGCAGGGGGATCGTGCGTCTCCGACCGCCCGCCCAAACGCCCCGGCGCGGACCGAGTGGACGCCGTGCTTAGGCTGTCGCCGTGGAGCTCGAGGAGCTGGCCGCCGGCTGGCTGACCTTGCCCGAGCTTGCCGACAGGCTTGGGCTGCCGTTGTCCCGGATCCGACAGATGCTGCGCGACGGCAAGCTGGTGGCGATCCCACGGGGCGATCCGCCGGTCAAGCACGTGCCGAGCGAGCTGGTGCAGGACGGACACCTGGTCAAGGGACTCGCCGGCGCGCTCACCGTGTTGCGCGACGCCGGCTACGACGACGAGCAGGCACTGCGCTGGCTGCTCACTGACGACGACGCGATTCCCGGTCGGCCGGTCGATGCGATGGCGGCCGGGCGGGACACCGCGGTCAAGCGACGCGCTCAGGTGCTGGCGTTCTGATGAGTGGCGAAGAGCGCCGGCTGCGCTTGAAGGACGCACATCTTTATCTGTGCACCGACAGCCGACGGGAGCAGGGCGACCTGCCGGAGTTTCTCGAGGCGGTCCTGTCAGCCGGGGTGGACGTCGTACAGCTGCGAGAGAAGGGACTCGACGCGCGCGACGAGATCGAGCTTGCGGAGCTGTTCGGCGCCGCGACGCGTCGCCACGGCGCGCTGTTCAGCATCAATGACCGCGCGGACATCGCGTGGATCTCCCGCCCTGACGCCCTGCATCTGGGGCAGAACGACCTCCCCGTCCCGGCGGCGCGCGCGATCCTGGGCGACGACGTCATCATCGGCCGCTCGACACATGCGCCGCACGAGGTCGACATGGCGGTCGCAGCAGGTGTCGACTACTTCTGCGTCGGGCCGGTATGGACGGCGGAGGGTCAGCACACGCAAGGTCGGCAGCTGGTGACGTACGCCGTCGGCAAGTCCACCGGGCAGCCGTGGTTTGCCATGGGTGGCATCACGTCGGCCAACCTCGACGAGGTGCTCGACGCGGGTGTCAATCGAGTGGTGGTCGACCGGGCGATCACGCGAGCCGATGACCCGGCGGGTGTCGCGGCTGATTTCGCCCAGCGGTTGCGCGCGATCTAACGGGTGCGCGTCGTCGCGGTCTCGGCAAGCTTGACCAGTGCGTCGCGGGCGTTGTCATCCATGGATACGGCGTCGAGTGCTTGGACCGCCTCGCTGGCACGTTCAGTGATCAGTCCTTCGACACGTGCAACCGCGCCGGTCGCCTCGATGACATCGCGCAGGACGGTCACGCCGTCTGTGTCGAGGTGCGGGTCGCCAAGGCGCGAACGAAGCACATCGGCCTGCGCCGAGTTGGCTGACTCGAACGCATAGGCGACGAGTGCGGTGCGCTTGCCCTCGCGCAGATCGTCACCGGCCGGCTTTCCCGTGACGTCAGGGTCGCCGTAGACGCCAAGCACGTCGTCACGCAGCTGGAACGCCTCGCCGAGCGGAAGCCCGTACGACGAGAAGGCAGCCGTCAGCTCCGGTGCGCCGTCACCGAGCGCCGTGCCGAGATGCAGCGGCCGCTCGATCGTGTACTTCGCCGACTTGAACCGTGCGACTCGCAGCGCGCGCTCGACTGATCCGCCGCCGCGGGCCTGTTCGACGACGTCGAGGTATTGGCCGCACATCACCTCGACGCGCATCGCGTCCCACACAGGTGCGGCGCGCTGCAAGGCAGCCGGATCGAAGCCGCTCTGGGCAAGGGCTGAGTCCGCCCAGATCAAGGCAAGGTCGCCGAGCAGGATCGCGGCGGCCTGGCCGAAGCGCTCGGGATCGCCGTACCAACCGGAGCTGCGGTGCAGCGCCGCGAAACGACGGTGAACCGCGGGTGCGCCGCGGCGGGTGTCGCTGCCGTCGATGACGTCGTCGTGCACCAAGGCGCACGCCTGGAGCAATTCGAGGGCTGCGGCCGCGTGGATGATTCGCTCGGCGTCCGCTCTCCCGGTCGCGCGGTAGCCCCAATAGCAGAACTGCGGGCGGAGCCTCTTGCCTCCATCGAGCACGAATGCCTCGGTCGCCTGGCCGAGCGGCGCCAGCTCGTCGGCAATCGCGCCGAGCGGTGGCATGGCCTGTGCCAGGAACTCGCGAATGGCCTTGTCGAAGCGACTTGTCAGGACGTCCACGCAGCAATTGTGCTGTGTGGTCCTGACAGGCCCACGTAGCCTGGCTCCCATGCCGCTGCAGCCGACCGAGCGCCTCTCCCATCGGGCGCCGGCGACACGGCTGGCAACGATTCGCGACCTGCTCGCGAGTGGGGAGCGCTCCTACTCGTTCGAGTTCTTCCCGCCCAAGACCGAGGAAGGCGAGCGGCAGCTCTGGCAGGCGATCCGGCAGCTCGAGCCGTTGCGACCGACGTTCGTGTCAGTGACGTACGGCGCCGGTGGGGGCACGCGTGAGACCACCGTGCGCATCACCGAGCGGATCGCGTGGGAGACCACGCTCACTCCGATGGGGCATCTCACCGCGGTCAATCACTCGACCGCGGAGCTGCGACATGTCATCGGCGCCTATGCCGCGGCCGGCATCCGCAACGTGCTGGCGTTGCGGGGTGACCCGCCGGGCGACCCGCAGGGCGACTGGGTCGCGCACCCGGACGGGTTCAGCTACGCCGAGGAGCTCGTCGGTCTGGTCAAGTCGTCGGGAGACTTCTGCGTCGGGGTGGCTGCCTTCCCCGAGAAGCATCCGCGCTCGCCTGACCTCGACACCGATGTCGACTTCTTCATCCGCAAGTGCGCGGCCGGCGCGGACTTCGCCATCACGCAGATGTTCTTCCTCGCGGACGACTACTTCCGCCTCCGCGACCGGGTCGCTGCACGAAACTGCGACACCCCCATCATCCCGGGGATCATGCCGGTGACCAACGTGGCGAGCATCGAGCGCTCGGCCCAGCTGTCGGGCGCCGCGTTCCCCACCGCCCTCGCGGATCGGTTCCACAAGGTCCAGGACGACCCGTCCGCCGTCCGTGCATTGGGAGTCGACGTCGCGAGCGAGCTGTGCGAGCGGCTCATCGAAGGCGGCGCGCCGGGCTTGCACTTCTACACGCTCAACCGGTCGACGGCGACCCGCGAGATCTACGAACAACTCGGACTGGGGCAACGTCCCGACCCGTCCGGAGATCTATAGACGGGGGAGCGCCGAAGGGAGCACCCGGATGAGGATCTCGAAACTCGCCAGCGTGACGGCGATTGCTGTCGTGGCGACCACCGCGGCCGGCGTCACGTTCGCGGCCACCGGATCGTCCGCGAGCAGGTCTGCGGGCCCCGATCCGACGAACTTCACTCACCCGCAGGACAACCGCTACTTCCCGCTCACGCCGGGCTTTCTCACCAAGTTCCGCGGAACCGACGAGGGCAACGTGTTTCACGAGCGGGTACTCGTCACGCACAAGACCAAGCAGATCCAGGGCATCAAGGCGACGGTGATCCTCGACGTACTGCGTCGGTCCGACGGCACGCTCGCCGAGAAGACGCACGACTGGTACGCCGCCGACAACGACGGCAACGTCTGGTATCTCGGCGAGGACACCGCGACCTACCACCACGACGGGACGGTCGCGAGCCGCGAGGGTTCCTGGCAGGCGGGCGTGCACGGCGCGGTCGCCGGCCTGATCATGCCGGCGAACCCGAAGCCCACCGACGCCTACCGGCAGGAGTTCTGGAGCGGGCACGCGGAGGACCAGGCCTGGGTGGTGTCCGCGCACGAGTCCAAGACCGTGCCGGCCGGGTCCTACGACAACGTCGTCCGCACCTACGAGTGGTCGCGGCTGGAGAAGAGCGTGGTCGGTCTGAAGTTGTATGCGCCGGGCGTCGGCCCGATCGTCGACCGTGACCTTGGAGGGGAGAGGTTCGTCCTCGTCTCGGTGTCTCAGCCGTAGATGAGGCGGCTGATCCACTCGGCGACCAGCGCCGGCTTGTCCTCGCCCTCGATCTCGACCGTCATCGTGCGCACGTACTGAATGGTGTTGGCATCCTTGAGGTCCACCGAGCTCAGCACGCTCTTGGCGCGGATGCGCGAGCCGACCTTGACCGGGCTGATGAAGCGGACCTTCTCGAAGCCGTAGTTGATCCCCATCACGATGCCGTCGAAGCGCTCAGGCGGCTGCGGGATCGACGCCGAGAGCTTGACGAGCAGCGACAAGGTCAGGAAGCCGTGCGCGATGGGCACGCCCCACGGGGAGAGCTCCTTGCACGCTTCCGGGTCCACGTGAATGAACTGGTGGTCCTCGGTCACGTCGGCGAATGCATTGATGCGGTCCTGGTCGACCTGCAACCACTCGCCGGTGCCCTCGTCCTGCCCGATCGATGCCTTGAAGAGCTCGTACGCCGCTTCCGCCTTGGTCGTCATGCGCGCAACTGTAAACCGAGCACTGCGTAGACCTCGTGGCTGCCCGGGAACCGGAAGTCGCGGAGCAGGTCGACGAACCCGACCGAGCGATAGAGCACCCGGGCGACGCTCTCCCGGTCGTGCGTCGAGAGCACGACCGTGCTGCCCTCTGCGGCGGCGAGGACCGTGTCGAGCAGCCGCCGTCCGATGCCGCCGCCTTGGAAGTCCGGGTCGACATGAAGTTCGGCGAGCTCGAACGCGTCCGACAGCCATTCCCGGGCCTGAGCCCGGCCGAGCGCGGCGGACACGACGTCGTGCCACCATTCGCCGGGCCTGCCGCGATAGCCGTAACAGAAACCGACGAGACGATCCGCGTCCGTGGCGGCGGCCGCGACGAAGCCATGCCGGTCGACGTGGCCGGCCATGATGTCGCGTCGCTGCGCCACGAGATCGGGAGTGCGATCCATCGCAGCGCCGTAGACGTCCGAAGCCGGCTCGACGAGGCGGGTGAAGGTGTCGGTGTCGATCAGCTCGACGTCGGCGAAAGGCCGACCAGGGGACGGTGCGCTCACGGCGAGCTGCCGATCTCGGCCGCGGTTGCGCTGGTCAGCCGCAGGAGTTCGTCGTACGTCGTCGCAAAGACGGTCTTGGGGGTGCCGGCGGCGGCCCAGATGGATCCGAACGACGACAAGTGCATGTCGATCACCGTGCGCAGCGGATGCGGATGTCCGACCGGGGCGACGCCGCCGATGGCGAAGCCGGTTGCATCGCGGACCAGGTCGGCGTCGGCCCGTCCGACGTGTGCGGCGCCGAGAACACGGGCGACCTTCGTCGTGTCGACCTGATGGTCGCCGCTGGCGAGGACGAGCACGGGGGCGCCGTCGGCGGCGAAGACGAGCGACTTGACGATCGCGCCGACGGGTACGCCGAGGGCGTTGGCCGCGTCAACCGCGGTGCGGGTGGACTCGTCGAACTCCTTGATCTCCGCCTCAACGCCGCCGGCGCGCAGGGCCGCCACGACGCGTTCGACGCTCGGATGCACGAGCGCGACGTTAGTGCCTGCGGCTAGGGTTCGCGGCATGTCCGAGGCGGATCGCTTCGTCGAGTCGCGGATCGTGCGGCCGTTGGCGCTGGTGCTCGCTGCCGCGGCTGCTATCCGGTTGCTGGCGGCGGTGGTCGCCGGGTTCGTCGAGTGGCATGACTCGGCCACGGAGGACTTCTTCGGACGCGTGCGAGCCTTCGACGTCCTGACCACCTTCGGCTCGGGCGGGGACGGCACTGGCGTCTTGCTGGCGCTGGCAGCCGCTGCCTTGGTGTGCGTCCTGCTGTGGCGTGACGATGCGTTCGCGCTGGCACTTCACGTGGCGGTCATGTGGCTGTTCGGCGTCACTGCCGTCCTCGCCGTCGCTGAGGGAACCGGTGTCGGCCTCCTCTACTCGGAACATCCTGGTCACCAGACCGCGCGACTGTTACAGGGCGACGGGTTCGCTCTTGCTTACGTCGTGGTCGCGATCGGCGCGATCGTGTTGCTCGGCCGCTTCGGCGTGTTACTGGACGAGCGGTCGGCGACCGATGACATCGACGCCTTTGTGTTTGCGGTCGATCGCAAGAGCGGTGACGTGCGGGCGTTCCTGTCCGTGCGCGATGCCAGACGAGGCATGCACGTCTACTCGGTGGAGGACGACGAGTTCGCCTTCTATGCCGACGATGGCGCCGTCCTCAACGCCTCGGTAGAAGACGATCGGATCACCTTCCGGTCGACCGATCAGGAGCAGCCGGAGGTGCTGCTCTCGGCGTTGAAGGAGTTCGCCGATCGGCGTGGGATCCGCATCGACGAGGCCGAGGCGGATGATCCGACTGCGTATGCGGTGCCGATCAGTCGGTGGCACTGGCTCGAGATGTGGCCGCCGTGGCTGCGGCCGATCGGCATGATCTTCCGTCGTACCGGCTGATCGCTCAGTGCGCGATGTCGACGACAATCCGCGTCGGGTTGGCGAGCGTCATCACACGGAAGCCGCTCTTGTGCCGGATGCCGAGCGCGATGGACACCGTTGCCTCGAAGTCGCCGGCGAACGCAACCTCGCGCAGCGCCGGATAGTCGACCGTGAACCGGTTGGGTTCGTGATAGGTCGGGCTGCCGTTCTCGTGATGGGCGTCCGCGGGCGTCAACCGGACCAGCAGGTTGGCGCGGCCGCGGGTGTCGACCACCCTGCCGGAGCCGTCCTCCCGCACCTCTTTGACATAGCCGACCCGGTAACCCGGCGCCTGCCCCTTGAGGTCGATGACGACCCGGTCGAAGCTCGCGTGCCGACCGGTGCGGATGTCGACGACGTGCGGAGCCGACTTCGGCGCCCGCTCGACCGTGCGCGTCGTCGTGCTGGTCGGCGCGCCCTGGCCGGCGTGAGCGGGCGGAGCTCCCGCGATGATGGCCGCGCCGAGCGCGACTGCGATCCCCACTCGCCGGGAGCGAACGAAGGTCCTCGTCATGGCAATCCCCCAGGACTTCCTTGACAGTACGACGTCCCAGCCCGCGCATCCGTTGTCACGCAAGGCACCTGCCTCCGTCGCGCCGACGCATCATTGGAGCGCTGCCTGGTCTTTTCGCCCACCGGTGACCAGGCAGGACTCCATCGTTTGGCAAGACGTCTTCGCGGGGACGTTTCCGCGGAAGCGCCAGCGCGGTAGATCGGCACATCTACAACGGCAAGTCGATGTCCGCCGCGCAGACCGGAGGGGTCGGGAGGAGATCAGTCCACCGGCGAGAATCTCAGCGGCATGACGCGGCGGTGGCTCGGGCTAACTCTCACAGTGCTGGCCCTTCCAGCCCTGCTGAGCGCCTGCCGGTCGCACCCCAGGCTGGATGCGGCATTAACGACGCAGGACCGCAATACCAGTTTGTTGCCATGGCCGCCTCGAGGTGACCTGCTCAACGATCGCCCACTCGTCGCCACCATCCTGTGCTGCAGCGGCTTCAAATCCACGGGTCCGCACGATCGGGCGGTGCTGTTCGCCGGGCACGTCCCGGGCGGTGCTGTCGTCATCGACCAGATCGCCGACCCCCACGCCTCCGGCCCAAATCGACTTGCGTCCGCGGGCCAGTTCCCGCTCACCCCGGATGGGCGGCCACAAGGCGGAGGAAAAGGCACACGGCTCGACCTTGGTCGCGACCCCGCAGGCATCGCGGCCGTACTCAGCATCCCGCCCGCCGACGCACCCGACGGCAGCATCGATGCACTGACGGCCGGCCAGCCCTTCCTGCTGCTGGTCGCTGCGCCGGGCACCGACCAGGTCAGCTATCGCGTAATGCGACGGCATCCCGCGCCTGACGCAGCGTGGACCTCGGTGCAACTACACGACGGCTGGGCGGCGCCCGCCCTGCCCAACGGCACCACTGGCGCGCAGGTCCGCGTCCGCTGGCTGCGCGACGGCAAGGTCATTAGCCAAGGCGCGACCGCCACGCCATACGCGATCTGAGTGCGCGCGGTTCGAGCGCCGATGAACCTGTATCGGCACCACAGCTCGTCCATCCTCGTTTCGTAGGCCTCACGTAGCAGCACGCCGACGCCTTCGTAGAGGCGGAGATTGTCGAGGCTCCCGCCGTGATCCCGGTGACTGTGGCGCTCGGCGTTTGCCATCTCGGCCCGAAGCCATGCGGCGGTCTCGTCCGCCCAGTCGATCAGGGCATGAACGCGGTCCAGCGGTAGCGGCGGTGGCTCAGGCGGATGATCGTTCACACCCCGAGTTTCCCCGAAGCCGGGGATCGGCACCTCTTCATGGACAATCCGGTCGTGGACAAGGCGCAGCGAGGGCAGGAAGCCGCGTGGCGCGTACGAATAGTCATCGCTGCGGCCGTCACGGCCATTTTCGTATCGTTCACCGCGATGGGCCTGGCAGACGCTAACTGGGTCGTCGCTGGGGTCCTCGGCGCAATGTCGTTGTTCGCAGTTGCACGGATGTGCCTGATGGTCGCCAGCCGTCAACCTGTGTCCTGGGTAGGCACCGCTGTGATCCTGATAAGTGGGCCGCGCCGTTTCATCGCGGAATCCGGCGTGCGAGGAAGAGAATGAGTCGATGGGGCTGATGGATCGGCTGAACCGGCTCGACGAGCGCGCGGGCGTGATCGATCACAACGCGACGCCGATTCCCGCGAGATCCGTGTGGCGGGAGCTGTTCTCCTATCCGCTGGCCCCTTGGCTCCTGGTTGTCGCCGGAGCGGGCGCAGCTGCCGGATGGGTGTTCGAGCCACTCGGTGTGATCGTTGCCGTGCTTCTAAGCGGCATCTTGATTCAGAGGGCAGCTCAGCGAGTCCGTACGAGGAAGCAGGAGATCAAAAGCTAGTTCGGCGCGACGAGTAACGCCGGATACAAACCGGCGGTTCGGACGCTAGGGGCGGGTGCCGATTTCGGCGTGGGCGGTGCCGCCGAGCGTCCAGGTCCGCTCGGTGGTCCAGCCGCGTCGGGTGAGCCGGTCCAGTCTCACCGTTGCATCCGCGGCTTCGCTGTTGAGGCAGGTCGCCGTCGATTCGTCGGGATCGACATAGCCGATGCTGACGCAACGGTGGGGCGGGAGCGTCACCGCCACGTCCAGTCGGCGTCGCCCGACGATGCCGCGGATGCGGAACTCGTGATCGCCGATGCGTGCACGGAACAGCGGTGCCGCCGCGAGCGAGTCGGCCGGCCAGTCGCGACCGTCGACCCGCAGCTGGACGAGCGGAAGCGGTGGGAGCGCGCGCATTCCGGGACGGCGGGCAGTTGCGGCCACGACTTCGAGAACGTCGCCACCGCCGAGGTCGGCGTGCAGCCACACCCACCGTTTCGCGCTGCCATGCCCGTCGATGTGCGCGACGCCACCGGGTCCGTCGTAGCCATCCGTTCCGACGTTGCCGGTGATCCGTGTTGTTGGGATCGGCACGACCTGGGCAGCGGGCAACGCGTTGCGGCGCCATGCCCACCGGGGAAACGTCCACAGCGGTGTCGAGGTAGCAGGCCACTTCAGGTCCCACTCGAGGTCACCCGCTCGTCCGCGCGCTGACGTCGTCGTCAGCACGGCATCGGGCGACGAGAACAACGCGCCGTCGTCTACCGGCGCCGCCGGACTCGGACCGAACCGCGTGTACGACGCCGCGCTGTCGCGCGGGAACGTCGCGACCCATCCATGCGCATAAGCGTCACCGTCGACGGGCGCGACGACTTCGTGGTGCAGCCACAATCCCGTCCCGGTCGCAGTGTCGGTCGCGGTCAGGTAGTGCACCTCGAGTCGTCCGCGCTGCCCTCGCCAGCGGGGGAGTGCGGCGAGATCGTCGTCGCTCATCCGCCTACGTCGTGCAGGTGGTGCACGACGTCGTGCAGGAAATAACGCGCGAACGTGTCGATGGTGAACGAGGCTCCGTCACTGCGTCGTCCACGCCGCTGCCACTGCTCATCCGTGACGGACTCGAAGTGCGCGGCGATGACACCCGCCGCAACATCGAGCTCCTGCGCGACTGTCGTTGGGTCCTGCTCGTCGTACCGGTCCTCGATGGCAGTCGTGTCCTGGTCCCAGTTGGGATAGAGCGGGTCGTCCTCGTCGAGCATCAGCCCGAGCCGGTAGTCATAGAGCCGGAGAACGTCGCGCACATGGCAGCCGTACTCCAGGGCCGACCAGGTGGAGGGGTCGGGCCGCCGGCCGACGTCGGGACGGCTGAGCACCTGACGCCACGACGCGGCCTTGCGCCGCACCACCTCGGCGACGTCGGTCGCCGCCACAACGCTCGCGTCGTACGCGCATTCCGGACAGCGCCGCTCGAGGACCCAGGTCCAGTCCTTGGTATCCGGCTCGATGCTCACATACCGAAGTTAGTCCTCGATGAGGTCGAGTCCCTGCTCGCGTAGCAGTGCCAGGCGATCCAGCATCGCCTTGAGAACCTCCGGGTCATGACCGTCCCACCTGTCCACTTCGCCAACAACGCGCAGCGGATGGCGGGTGCGGTAGGACTGCGTCGGGTTGCCGGGGAATCTCTTGTTGGTCACATTCGGGTCGTCCTCGAACGGGCCCAGAGGTTCCACGACATAGATGTGTCCCCGCTCGCCGCTCCCGGCCAACGCCGTCGCCAGCTCAGCTCCCCAGGCGGCCGTGTCCACGAGCGCGGTGAAGTAGATGTTGTTCGACACCCGGCCCGCCTGGAAGTTGGAGGTCTTGCCAGGCACCAGCTCGTCGCCGACCTCGAGCGCGAACTTCGTCCCGTGGAAGAAGGGCCCCACGATGTGCTCGCAGCTTTCGTAGGTCACGGGGATCTCTTCAGACATCGCCATCCATCTTCCCCTGCCTTCCCTCCCGCCTCCGGCGGCGCGATGGGGATGTGCCGTACCGAAAACTGTCGGTGGTCGGCGATGAGATGACGGCGTCACCACAGGCAGGTTGGGGAGGGCTTGACGCCACTGGTTATCGAACGTATGTTCGACGCAGCATCCGGGGCCGGGGCTTCCGACGTGGGGAAGCGTCGCGAAGCGCCGGCCCGGGTGCGACCAGCAGTCCGCCTTCCCCCGGCTGCCCTGCCGACCGAGGGGAGCCTTCACGATGCCCGCGTCTCTTGCCCGACGCTATGACGAACGCGTCCAGGTCGACCATCGCGACAACGAACCCGTCGCTTTCGTCCGCCGCCATCGCGGCTATGTCGTGCGGGCGGTGCTGGCGCACTGGTGGGAGACCGGACCGTGGTGGGAGTCCAGCGACCTGACCGGACCGGAAGCGACCGGCGTTCATGACGACGAGCGGGAGCTGTGGCGGGTCGAGGCCGTCGCCCCGGGCCGCAGCCCGGTCGTCCTCGAGTTGGCGCACTTCTGGTCGACCGGACGATGGACCGTCGCCGCGGTCCTCGACTGACGGCGGTCTCGATGGCTGTGCTGACCTACGACCGGCGGACGGCGCCGACCGCACTGCGGCTGCTCGTCAGCTCACGGGCGGCATTGCGCGAAGCCGAGCGCTTCGAGGGAGCCGCCGAGCGTTATGCGACGGCTCATCTCGCCGCGCTGCGGGCAGCCGCTGCGGTCCTCGCCGCGCGGGCCCGGCCCAGTGACGTACGACGCCGACCCACGAGTGCGTGGGTGCTCCTCACTTCTGTCGCGCCCGAGCTGGGGGAGTGGGCGTCCTACTTCGCGGCCGGTGCGGAGAAACGAGCCGCTGCACTCGCCGGATTGCGCACCGCGGTCACCATGCGCGAAGCCGACGACCTCATGCGTGACGCGCACACGTTCTTGTCATTGGCAGAGACAACGCTGGGGCTGTTGCCCGACGCCACGCAGGCTAGTTAGCGCCCCGTGTCCGATCCGTTCGTTCATCTGCACGTTGCCTCCGGCTACTCACTGCGACACGGCGCATCCCATCCGGTCGATCTCGTTCAGCGTGCCGCCGACCACGGCATGGACACTCTTGCGCTGACCGACCGCGATGGTGTTTACGGTGCGGTCAAGTTCGTCACCGCGTGCATGCGCCTCGGCGTACGCCCCATCTTGGGAGCGGACCTTGCCGTTGGTGTCCCGCCGGCGAAGTCGAAGACGCCGGCACGAGGTGGGGCGTTCACCGATCACAAGTTGCCGCGGGTCACCGTGCTGGCCAAGGACAAGCGCGGATGGGCAAGCGTGTGCCGGTTGATCAGCGCGACGCATCTCGCCGGTGAGCGCGGCGAGCCGATCACGACACTCGACCTCCTCGCCTCACACATCGCCGGGCTCGTCGTCCTGCTCGGACCCGACTCGGCGATGGGGCGAGCCCTCGCACGTCGCCGGCCGGATCTCGCCAAGGCCGAGCACGACCAATGGCGGCACGTGCTCATCGACGCTGGGGCCGAGTCCCACGACCTCATCGTCGAGGTCGTCCACCATCGCGGTCCCGGTGATGCCGCGCGCGCCGGGCGGACGCTCGCGTGGGCGCGCGAGATCGGCGTACCGGTCGTGCTCACCAACGCCGCACGCGGCGCCGACCGCAGCGACGGCCCGACCCTCGACGTCCTCGACGCAGCCCGACGGCTCGTCGCGCTCGACCGCCGACACATCGACCGGGTCAACGCCGAGGCCTATCTCAAGAGCGGCAAAGAGATGGACGACGTCGCCGCCGAGGTCGCGCACGCCGCCGGGCTGGGGGAGCCGGCTGCACGCGACCTGCTCGCCGCGACCCGCCGGCTCGCCGACCGGTGCGTGCTCGACCCCCGCGCCGACCTCGGCATCGGCACCGTGCACTTCCCCGAGTTGTTGACCGACGGCGGTGGCGACGCCGGCAAAGCAAACGCCGTGCTGCGTGAGCGGTGCGAGGCCGGTCTCGGCCGTCGCGGGCTGACACTCACCGCACAGGTGCAGCGACGACTCGGCGACGAGCTCGACGTCATCGCGCAGCTGGGCTATCCGACCTACTTCCTCACCATCGCCGACGTCGTCGCGCTCGTGAAAGACATGGGCGTGCGATGCGCCGCGCGTGGTTCGGGGGCGGGCAGCCTCGTCAACTACCTGCTCGGTATCTCCGACGTCGACCCGCTCGAGCACCGCTTGCTGATGGAGCGGTTCCTGTCGCCGCTGCGCAAGGCGTTGCCGGACGTCGATCTCGACGTTGAGTCCGCGCGCCGCACCGAGGTCTACGAACGCATCCTCGACAAATACGGCGGCGAGCGATGCGCGTGCGTGTCGATGATGGACACCTATCGCGCCCGGCACGCGATCCGCGACACCGGTGCCGCGCTAGGTCTGCCACCCGACGAGATCGACACCGTCGCCAAGGCCTTCCCGCACATCCGCGCGAGCCAGATCAAGGCCGCGCTGCAGGATCTGCCCGAGCTGCGTGCGAGCACCCTGGGCAAGACCGGCCAGCTCGACTTGCTGTTCTCACTCGCCGAACGGCTCGATGGTCTGCCGCGTCATGTCGCGCTGCATCCTTGCGGCGTACTGCTTTCCGACCTCACCCTGCTCGACCGCACACCCGTCGAGGCGAGCTGGCTCGGCTTTCCGATGAGCCAGTTCGACAAGGACGACGTCGAAGCGCTCGGCCTGCTCAAACTCGACGTGCTCGGCATTCGCATGCAGTCCGCGATCGCGCACGCCATAAAAGAGGTACGACGCATCGACGACGTCGACGTCGACATCGACGCGATTCCGCGCGACGACCCGGAGACGTTCGCGCTCATCCAGTCGACGCGCACGCTCGGCATGTTCCAGATCGAGTCACCGGGTCAGCGTGAGCTCGTCGGCAAGTTCGCGCCGGAGACGTTCGCCGACATCATCACCGACATCTCGTTGTTCCGCCCCGGTCCGGTCAAGAGCGACATGGTGACGCCGTTCCTGGAGGCGCGACAGGGGTGGGAGCCGGAGCGCTACCTGCATCCCGACCTGCACGACGCGCTCGCCCAGACCTGCGGTGTCGTCGTCTTCCACGAGCAGGTGCTCGAGATCATCGCGACGCTGACCGGCTGCACCCTGGCCGAAGCCGACGAAGCGCGACGCGCATTGGGCGATCCCGACGGGCAATCCGACGTGCAGGCCTGGTTCGTCCCGACTGCGCTGCGCAAGGGCTACGACCTCGCGACCGTCGAGCGCGCGTGGGTAGTGCTCAAAGCGTTCGCCTCGTTCGGGTTCTGCAAGGCCCATGCGGCGGCGTTCGCGCTGCCGACCTATCAGTCGGCGTGGTTGAAGGCGCACCACACCGCCGCGTTCCTCGCCGGCGTGCTGACCCACGACCCCGGCATGTATCCCAAGCGCTTGATCCTCGACGACGCGCGCCAGTTCGGCATCGCGGTGCTGCCGCTCGACGTCAACGTCAGTACCGACACCTATGCCATCGAAAAGCTGGCGATCCACGACGAACCGCCACCCGCGATCCTCGGTGCGCCGCCCGAGCCAGCCTGGAAGACGGCGGGACAGCGTTACGGGATCAGGCTGTCGTTGGCGGACGTGAAGGGCATCAACGACCAGGAGATCGCGCGGATCGTCGTCGGTCGGCCATATGGATCGCTGTCGGACTTCTGGCATCGGGCCAACGTCTCGCGCCCGATCGTCGAGCGTCTTGTGCTTGCCGGCGGGTTCGACTCCATCTACGGCATCGGGTTGACGCTGCCGGTCAAACGCCGCGGCCAAGTCACCCGCCGCGACCTCCTCCTTCAAGTGGCGGATCTCGACCGTTGGTCGAGATCC
>JADMIO010647582.1_pt1 | contig 15133 bp, 11 predicted proteins | sample 8958161 | NCBI WGS metagenome assembly JADMIO01 (sample SAMN16585339, study PRJNA669376) | soil metagenome | isolation source: Crop rotation soil | place: USA: Cullars Rotation, Alabama | collected 2011 | reverse complement strand
CCGCGACAACTTGTCCACGTGGAATTCTAAGCTTAGGATCCCAATGTGCTGGAAAAAAGCGCCGCGAGTTGGGGCGAGGTCATCGCCAGCCTCGTCGCACGGCACATGCGGCGGCCCGTACTCGCCATCGTGGACGGGAATCCGGGGTTGCTCGCCGCGTTGCAGACGCATTGGCCGGGTCTGGCGGTCCAGCGCTGCACCGCGCACAAGCTGCGGAATCTGCAGGCGAAGGCACCGGCGCGGCTGCGCGAGGAGTTGACCGAAGAGTACCGCCGCATGATCTACGCGGACACGGCGCCCGCCGTCGAGCAGGCACGGACCCGGTTCACGAAGAAGTGGCAGCTCCGCTGCCCGGCCGTGATTGAAGGCCTGAAGGAAGCTGGAGACGATCTGTTCACCTTTCTCCGCTTCCCCTCGTCGCAGTGGAAGGCGCTGCGGACGACGAACGCCCTGGAACGGATCAACGAGGAGTTCCGGCGACGGACGAAGACGCAGTCGAGCCTGCCCGGGCAGGACGCGGTGCTCTTATTGCTCTTTGGGTTGCTGCGCAGCGGCCAGGTGAAGCTGCGCGCGTTGGTCGGTTATCAGGAGATGGAGGTGCGAGCCAAGGTCGCGGCGTAGGCAGCGCGCCGGATGGTCACGCGCTCAGCGCTTTTCCACCAGTTGACAGACACAACCAAACGCGAATAGCCGTCCCTGTAAACTGTTGATTCTGACCTGCCGGATTTCTTCGGACCAACCGCTATTGGAGAACGGCGCTGGTTGAGAGGACCGGCTTTTTCGGACCAAAGTCAGAGTGACTCTGCAGCAGGTTCCATCGTCAACCGCGCGTATTCATTGGGGCTGAGGCCCTTGAGAGCGCGGTGAGGATGATTCGCATTGTAGTCTTGTCGCCAGGCTTCGATCTTGGTGGTGGCATCCTCCAATCCTTCAAACCAGTGGACATTCAAACATTCATCGCGGAAGCGGCCGTTGAAGGATTCGATGGCCGCGTTGTCCGTCGGCTTGCCCCGACGACTGAAGTCCAGGATGACCTTATTCGTGTACGCCCAGAGATCCATGGCGGCCCCGACGAATTCGCTGCCGTTATCGCAGTAGATCCGCTGCGGCAGGCCGCGGTCGAAGCGGAGTCGCTCGAGCGTGGCCACGACATCCTGGCCGGTGAGCCCGCGGCCGACCGCGATGTCCAGACACTGGCGGGTGAAGAGGTCCAGCACCGTCAACGTCCGGAACCGCCGTCCATCCGTCAATTCGTCCGCCACGAAGTCCATGCTCCAGATGTCGTTGCGGGCGGTCGCCGGCCGCCGTTGCTCGCGGTGCACGGCCGTCGCGTGGCGCCACGGTCGCTTCCGTCGCAGGGCCAGGCCTTCCTCGGTATAGACCCGATAAAAGCGCTCTTTGCCCACCTCCCAGCCTTCCCGCTGCAGCAGGACGCGGAGGCGCCGGTAGCCGAACCGCACCCGTGTCTGCGCCAGCTCGCGCATGCGCTGCCGTAACGCCGTCAGCGGATCTCGTCGGGTCTGGTAATACGTCGACGACCGTGTCGTGCGGATCACCCGGCACGCCCGCCGCGCGCTGACGTCGTAGTGCCCCATCAAGTAGGTCGCCACTTCGCGCTGCTTGACGGGTTTCAGAACTTTTTTTGGATCACGTCCTGGAGCATGACCTTGTCGAGCGACAGGTCGGCGACCAGGCGCTTCAACTTGGTGACCTCGTCGCGCAGCTGCTTCAACTCGCGGGCCTCACTCGGTTGCAGGCTGCCGTAGACCTTCTTCCAGCGGTAGAAGCTTTGCTCCGAGATGCCGACTTTGCGGCAGAGATCGCCGACCGGCACGCCTTGCGCCGCCTGCTGCAACACCGCGGTGATCTGCTCGACTGAGAATCGTTTCTTCACGGCACGTCCTCCTGGCCCCTGAAGGCCGATTGTGCCGCAGAGTCACTCTCCGTTTGGCCTGAAAAAGCCGGAGCCCCTCATGGTTGAGAGGACCGTCCTCATCACCGCACGTACGTCACGTCCAGATGGTGCTCGTCTTGCGCTCAGAAATGGCGCATCATCGTCGCCGATTGAGGTTGACCGCGTAGTACGGCCCGCGTCCGATCTTCCGGAACCCGGCCCGCGACCACAGCTTCTGCAACGCCCGTTGCTGTGTGGCCTTCGGAGTGGCCGAGCGCACGGGATCGTAGTACGCCGCGTCCCGGAACTCGGCCTCGTCCGTCAGGGGATGCGGTTGGCAGATCGCGATCCGACACTGGCCGGCGTAGAAGTCCAGTAACGCATTCATCGCCAGCAGACCCACCCCACGGCCCCGATGCGCGATGGCTACGCCGATTCTCTCGACGAACAGCACCGGCTCGCAGAACATGTCGTCTTCGCCGTCCGGGTCGTAGATCTTGGCGAGCGCCTTGGTCATCACGCCGGCGTACTTGCTGAAGATGTGCGGGTGCAGATCGCTCATCTCCTGCGAGTCGGCATCCATTATCCCAAAGGTGTCGTCGCCGATCTGATGCAGCGCCATCAGTCGCGCGTCGACGTGCCCGACGACATGGTCATCGTGGTGCCCGTCGCCGTACAGGATCGTGCCCTCGATGGCCGTGGACCAGTCGTCCGTGCCGGGTTCGATCTCGATGTCGGGCTTGTTCTGGTCCCGCTCCTCGAGTTGCAACGTCGTGCTGAGCCGCAACTTGTAGGTGCGATATTCGTCGTCCGGGTCGACCTCATCGCCATCGACGTCGATCTCGACCTTGGGAACGCGGTCGTTGGGTTCATCCGACATCAGCTTCTTCACGTAACTTCCTCAAGAGAATTCCACCGACGCGCGAGCCGGTGTGGTCCGGTTCGGAGCCGAACTCGACGACTCAACTGATGAGTTCTAAGCCGGAGCCGATGCCGTGGACACCCTCGGAACGATAACTTCAAGACGGAAGCGCACCGGGAATGTCGGAGACCGGATTCGTTGAATCAGGCTACCGCAGCGTGAGCATAATACTGCGCCTCGAACTCGGCGGGTCGGATGTCACCAATCGGTCCCAGGAGCCGCCGCATATTGAACCAGTCCACCCACGCGAGGTTCGCGAACTCCACGGCCTCGAGGGAGCGCCACGGTCCCTTCCGTCGAATCACCTCCGTCTTGAAGAGCCCGATCACCGACTCGGCGAGGGCATTGTCAAAGGCATCGCCTTGGCTCCCCACCGACGGCGCGATACCCGCGTCGACCAGGCGGTCCGTGTACCGCATCGAGAGGTATTGCGTGCCGCGATCGCTGTGATCGAGACCGGTGAGTGCGTCGCGGCCGCGCTCGTAGATAGCCTGCTCGAGCGCGTCGAGCACGAAGTCCGTGCGCATCGAGGCTGACACCCGCCAGCCCACGATGTGCCGGGCAAAGACGTCGATGACGAAGGCGACGTAGACGAAGCCACTCCACGTCGCCACGTACGTAAAGTCCGAGACCCAGAGTTGATTGGGCCGCGTCGCCACGAACTGGCGATCTACCAGATCCGCGGGTCGGCCGCTGGCCCCCGCCTGCGTCGTCGTGATCCACGCGCGTCCGCGTACGGCGCCGGCCAGGCCCATCGCCCGCATCAGCCGTCCGACGGTACGGCGCGCCACGCGGAGGCCTTCGCGACGGAGCTGCTTCCAGACCTTGCGGGGGCCGTACACGTGGTGGTGCTCGTCAAAGACCCGCTGGATCTCGCGTCGCAGGACCTCATCGCGCTGGGCGCGTACCGACCGACGACCCGGATCGACCTGACGCACGCGATGGCGGTGATACGTCGACGGGGCGATCGGCAACACCGCGCAGATCGGCTCGACCCCGAATCTCTCCCGATGGGCGTGATGAATGGCACCATCCTCGCTACTTGCTCCGGCGGTCGAGCGCCGCCTGGGCGACATACGCGGACGCCGTCTTCAGAATCTCGTTCGTCCGCTTCAGCTCGCGATTCTCGCGCTCCAGCGCCGTCAGCCGCTCGCGCTCGCTCGTCGTCAGGCCCGGCCGCTGGCCGCTGTCGCGCTCGGCCTGTCGCACCCACTTCCGTAGCGTCTCCGCGGTCGTGCCGAGCTTCGTCGCCACCGCCTGCAGCGCCGCCCACTCCGACGGATGCGCCGGGCGTTGCTCCATCACCAGCCGAATGGCGCGCTCACGCACCTCCGGCGAAAGCCGACTCGGACGTCCCATAGACCCCATCCTCCCAAGAAATGAGGTCTCCGGGAAACCCGGTACGCTTCAGGCCTCGATTCCAAGCGTTGCCTGGAGTCTCATCGGTGGACCATTCGAGGGCCTATATCGGAATGCGTCGGTGATTCATGACGTTGCCTGTGTAATTCGCAACAAGCCTTGGCGGGAGGTTCATCCTGCGCTTTACACGGCGATGCTGACGGCGGGTGTTGGGACACTACAAGCCAAGGTGATGTACGCGGCCGTCTTTCATTTCGGTCCGAGTTGGACTGATCCGGATGATCCGACTCGTCCCATTCCTCCGCGCACCTTGCTCGAAACGGACTTCAAAGCTCTTGTGGAAACCGTGCTCACCTGCGGTCCTCGACCGCCCACAAAGATTTTCATCGGTCGGCCTAAAGGTCCGTCACTTGATGAGATTGAAGCCCTCACGAGCGCAGACTTGAAACGGTGATGTTTAAAGGGCAGAGTCATCGGGTATCGCAACCTATCGTCATCAGCCGGCGTCGCGTAGAATCTCATCCGAACCGCGGCCGAGTTTCAACAGCGGAGGGGCGTGCGCCGGAGAACTGACGAGGACACGCGTCGCTCCAGCTACGTTAGTTTTATTAGAGGCACACATCAGCTGAGGGAGATCAGTGCATGAGACGTCTGCTGCCACTTCTCGTGGCTTTTCTCTTACTGTGCCTAGCGCTTGATCGTCCCGCATTCGCCAGGGTCGAAGCGGGATACGCTGGCTATGTCTGTGGGGAAGACGGAGACCGGTGCGACCGCGATCCTCGAGTCGGTGCGGTCATCGTTTTCGTCCACGGTCTCCAGGGTAATGCGCTCGAGACCTGGGAAGCGCGGCCCGCAAGAGGTGCTCGCTCTGCCACGGGTCGAGAACTGAAAGCGGTCTATTGGCCCGGCATGCTCCGTTCGTTCGCGCAAGACACCGCCACGGCGAATGTCTATGTTCTTGAATATGATTCCGGGTGGATCGGCTCCAGCAGTCCTAGAACTGAACTTTCGAAATTCGCGCTCGAGAAGTTGAAGCTCGACCGAGTCTTCGAACATCGCGTGATTCTATTTGTGACCCATAGCTTAGGGGGCCAAGTTATCAACGAGGCGTTAAACGTCTGGCAGAAAGACGCAGCCAAAGACCTTGAAAACCGCAAGCGAACGATCCGAGTCTTTTCCCTGAGCACGCCTTGGAGCGGCACTGAGCGACTTGCTCAGCTGGAGGCAGCTCTCCTGGCAAACTCTCCCGCAGCAGCTTTCGCGGTGAAGGCTGCCCTGAGTCGCTTGGCGCGCGAGGCTGCCGCGTACCGCGGCGAGCCGGTCAAAGGTGTCGGGTATACCTGTTTGTGGGAACGAGAGCCGCTATTCCTGACGGTCGTTGTGGAGCGCGAAAGCGCGGTGAAATTCTGCGCTAACGACAACGCCAAGTTTGAAATACCCCGAGACCATATCCGGATGGCTAAGCCATTTCGAACAAACGACCGGCAGAACGTTTATTTGCAATCTCTGTTCAGATCTGTCGCTGTTCCGAACGGGTCGGACGTCACCACCGCTACGTTTTCTTTTCAGTCGGAAGGCCATCAAGGTATTTTTTGCGGCGTCGTCCAGACCTTCCAAGCCCAGGAATCCGGCCAACCGACAGAGTTCGCCTTTCGTTACATCGTCAACGACACAGCGAATAGCAAGATTGGCGCAAAGCTCTGGAAACTTAAGAGTCGAAATTGGGACGACCGAGACGGATCGCCGCTCTGGACTCTCGGCGAAGATGCGCAGATTGGCCGAATTCCCAAGCCCATTGTCCACTCGGTGGACATCCGAGTGGCAAAAGGTGTCGAGCTTGTCCAGGGTGAATGGTACGCACTTCAGATCTGGGAAGACAAGGGCAGCCCCTACAGAAACGCCAATTTATACCGAGAAGATCAGGGCGACTTTTTCGAAGGCAGATTGTACGAAAGGCCTCTACGCACTAACGGCGGTTGCGATCAGTGGCGCGAGGTGCCAGCCTCTGACATAGGCTTCGCGTTGAGGGTCAGAAGATAGCGCCGTCAAATTGATTCGGTTTACCGAAACGAAGCCCGATCTTGGCCTGGCGCGCGATTTTGGGACCAGCTAGAGCTTGAGAGAATGGGTTCCATCGTCAACCGGGGTGGACGTCACGCGCGCGTGCTGGTGCAGCAGGGTTTATACAGGTCTTGAATGGAGCCGGCGAGATCTGGTTGCCGTGCGCCGCTGAGGCTGGAAGTGCCGAATACGTTCAATCATCAGACCGTAGCGGCTGGGATCAGGCTTGACGGAAGGATCTTCCATCTTCCACAACCAGGCGCGACTCACTCTTTCGCGGCGTTTTCGTCCCGTGCTTCTCCCCAGCATGCTTTGAAATCGTCGAAACAGCTCCGGAGTTCAGGGTCGTACTGCTCCAGTTCCTTAAAGTGCAGCTGCTGGATGTTGAGATTCTGAACTGTGAGGTTGTGCGCCGCGCAAACAACCTTAGAAGCCCAGTCAGCTGCCTTTTCCGTGCGGTTACTGAGGGTGACGCCACCCTCCGCATTTTCAGCCATGCGAGACATCATTGCGCGAACGGACGGATGCGTCTCCGTCATGGGTATGTAGTAGCAGATACCGACGAGGCTCGCCAAGCCCTTGTCGCCCTTGGCCATCGAGACGAGGTCGCTGCTGGACCAGGAGAACATGGGAATCTGGTTCTTGCAGTCCTTCATCGTGCAGGCTCGCATGAACTTGTCTTTGACGGAATCGCGCAGCTTCTTCTTCTCGTCGAGCTTGTCGGCAGACACTTTGTCCTTTCCTAAGACGTCGAATAACTCTCGAGATACCTTGTAGTCGGCCATGTAGTGCCAGTCGATGAAGCTTTCAACCTCATTCGGGTGTCGACGCAGGTGGCTGATGGTGACCAGACGCTCGTACATGCCCCGCAGAATCTTCAGGCAGCCAAAGCCGTAACCGTTGGCGCCGAGCGTCAAAATTTCCTCCCAATCCTCCCAACACATGACCCCGAGCGTAAGGACGATGCGATCGAGTGGTTCCTTGGTCTCCCAGGCGCGGTTAAACGTCTTGTTCGCCAGGTCCACAAGTCGTGGAATCCTAAGCAAAAACTCGGAATGCGACTTGGCGAATGCCTGCCAGCGTTTAGGGTTGCCAACCGTTAGGGTGTAATCCTTGGGCGTCAAGTGCTTTCTTTTTTTCAACCGGATACTCTATGCAGGGCTTTCGGCAAGTGTCAACGCAGGGCAACTGAAGCGTACCGGGATCCTCGGAGACCGGATTCGTTGAATCAGGCCACGCTGGCTGGGCATAGTAGTGCGCTTGTAACTCGGCCGACTGGATGTCCCCGATGGGCCCAGCAGCCGCCGGGTGTTGAACCAGTGAAAGAAGATGCCGGAGATCCCACACGAATACACGCTGCGACGGTTCTTGGTAAACGATGAGGACTTTGTTTGGTGCGTCGAGCATATCCGTCGTGTTCGGTATGAAGAGCGTTTCGGCGATGGCGTGTACATCTATCATGATATCGCGCACTTCCGGCACTGGGAGTGTGGCGGCGATCCGCGCGGCGTCGCTGGGCTCGGGCGGCACCCGGTCTAATCAACCGCGCGGTCAAGAAGGTCATCGGCTAGGTTCCGTGACTGCTAGTCTTACCAGCGCGCAGAACGTGCGGATGGACGGCGGGGCCAACGCCCTGGATCTTAGCTAACGTCGCGGTGGCGGCGGCTGTGTCGCCAACCTTCACACGCAATGCCAGTGTGGCCAACTCATCGCCCCGAAGTGCCGTCCCCTTCGACAGCAACCGCGTCGCCATCAGAAGGCTCAGGTCGTTGCCCCTCCTATGACCGGCAGCAGCAAGCCTCAGGTCAACCTGCTCCCCGCTAAGATTAGCGACCGAATCGAAGTCCAGCAGTCCGCGCGCTCTTGCACAGGCTCGCGCAGCGCGCAACACGCTGGGTAGTCCAGTGATTTGACTGCAAGCAGTGCCAGCAGGACAGACTCCGAAACATCGCGAACGGAAATTTGGATGCTCCGAGTCTCTGTCACTGCCGCACCAGATGTCGCAACGCCTCTGTAACGATTCGGCCTGCCAGATCCCGATTGCTGGTCACATCCGCCGCCGCTTGCTCCAGTCGCGTTCGAAGGTCGAAGTAGTAGGCTTGCATTTCGTGCAAGATGGCCGGACAATCGTCCGGCGATGGCATCGGTAAGTCGCCATTTGCACCGCAACCGGCAATGAAGACCACATAGTCGCGTTGAGATTCGTTGTCGAACGTTAGCGTGGTTTCGCCGATCCGGCACGCGAACTTACCTTCGTCAAATAGGGTCTGCGCGACTATGGTCACTCGGCCTGCCGGCAGGTTAATGCGGGCGGCAGTCGCGGGGACGAAGTCGCTCGGAATGGGACGAATGGCCGCATTCGTGGCCGTTAACATTTCCTGAGCGAGGGCGCGGGGAGACGGCCCACTAGCCCAGACGCCTTGACGATTCTGCTGCGCCTCAAGTTCCAGAAGGCGCAACTTGCGAGTATGGCCAAGCAACTCGTTGTACATCCGCTCGCGGACTCGCTCCACCTCAGCCACGGGCACGCCTAGCAGTTCAAGGACCCGGGTATCCAGCTCCTGTCGGATCGGGTCCAGGAACTCCTCTGGCCATACACGTCGGTCTATTGTGGTGGCGCTTGCGTACCGCAGCGCGTCTGGAAGGCGTGCCTCTCTCAGTCCAACTTCGAGCATCGGCGTGGCGGGGCGATTTCGAAGAATCTCGAAGAGTCGTGTGACCCGTCCTAACCAGTGTTCGCTCGCCGTGCGGAGGTCTGGCACGCGAAACCGGCGGGCCGTGAACACTTCCACATCAATTGCGGCCTCACGACCAAGCGCCTTCACGGAAGCGTATCGCTCAGCCGCAAGAATCGTGGAGTTCAGAACGGCGCATAGCGCCTCGGCTGCAACGCCATCGCGAGGCCGGATTTCGTACAGACGCTGATTGGCGATCCGTCCGGCATCGTTCCAAATCACGAACGGGCTGTACTGCATCGTCTTCACAAACAGAATGGCGGAGGGATCCGCCTCGCGAAGGGAGAACCACGAACCGCCGGACGCTACGACTCCCCGAAAACTCGCCGATTCGTGCCAATGCTCGCGCTCGCCTGCCCGTACGTATTGACGGCCCAAATCCGACAGAGCTCGACGATCCTCAGGTAACAGAACGACCATTGACGAATCGTCTAATTGCGACGTCGAATAGCTCGCGACATTCCGCGCGGTCCTCAAGATGCGACGCAGATATTGTCGTTCCAGCGGCATCTCAACGCCGTCTGAACGACGAACAATCGCGAGCGCGCCCTCCTGAGCGGATCGAAGCTGCACGCCAAAGTGATCGCGAAATGCCGTCGCTGTGGTAAACTTGGCGATCGCATCATCAGTGGCGTCATCCACGATGAAGAAGTCGTCGCAGTTGGTGGTTATTCCACGACGCAGCTGCGCCAATTCATCCAGGACGACGAAACGCTTGGAGTAGTCCCGCTGCAGCTCGTTGAGACTATCGATACTTCGCAAGTATCGGCCCCAGCTCGAACCCTCATATCTCTCTCTGGAAAGACCAGTAGCGTGTAGCTGCTCCTGGTCTATGCAGCGGACGCGAAAGCCTGGAATCTGCACGTCCGTCTCAACAGCGAGGATGGCGTCCCGAATCGTCTCCGCCACCTTCTGACGCTGTGCTTCAGTCGCATTTCGATCGGCGAAATCGATCAGCCGCTGACCAAACTGAACGAACTTGACCTTGTTCTCCGACCTTGCGACAGGATCCGACTCCCGTCGCAGAATTGTGACCACGGTCGCAACTCGTGCATCCGTGAACCATGGCTCGACCTCGCTCTCAAAGACGGCAACGATCTTGAAGTTGTTCAACATCCAAAGCTGGACGGGGATTCCGTACTCAACATCCAGCCAAGCTGCTTGAGTGATAAAACCGAGCACGCCCCGCTCTTTGAGGAAGGTCGTGGCATGGGTCCAGAAATGGCAATAGATATCTGAGAACGCGCTCCACTCGTAGTCAGGCCATTCATGGCGTGCTATTCGGACGTATTCGGCCCGCTGATCGGGCGTCATGACCCTGGCGCTGATGTAAGGAGGATTGCCCACCACGGCGTCGCAACTCCGCGCCGGGAGGTTGATCGGGTTGTGATCGGTTACCAGTCCACCGGCCTGCAGGCGCACCGGTTGGTCGAAGAACGTAGTTCCACTCTCGAAGGTTAGGAAGTCCCCGCAGTGGACTCGCGGGAAATTGTCGTCATCAATCAGATCGCGAACTGCCAAGTTGATTACCGACAAATGGCAGGCGTACTGCAGAACATCGCAACCGAATAGCTTTTCAAGCAGCTGTGAGTGGGTCCGAGTCGGATTCTTGGACTGTTTTCGTGCATAGGCGCGAACCAAGAACGTTCCGCCACCGCAGGCTGGATCGAGGACAGTAGCGTCGGCGCTGTCAATCGCGAACGCGTTGATAAGGTCGACAACGGCAGGTTGGGTGTAGTGCTGACCGTATCGGTGCCGCTCGTCTGGGCTGATCAGCTGTTCGTACATCGACCCGACGACGTCAAGAGAGAGCGTCGAAAAGTCGTATCGGTCGAGCGATCGAATAAGAAGGCGCCAACCGGCCACCGCTTGGTCACTTAAGAACGGAACCGAGTCACCGAAGTCCTCGTCGAACACCGTTTCGTAGTCGCCGGTGAAACGCGTCGCGTCGTTGAAAGAGTCGCGTAGACGCCGAGCGAGCATCGCGCCGGAGGCGATGTTGTTGGCAACGGTAATTCGCGGAAGTTGCTGGTACTTCCTCCTCAAAGCGTTGTAAAAGCAAAGCCTGTTCACGAGCACGTACGAAGTGAAGCGTGCTGCACGTTCGAGGTTTTCTGACTCTGTGGCGCGAGAGACGATCCATCCCTGGTCCTCGCGCATCCAACGCTCACAGCGTCCCCGAAACATCGGGTCTGCGCCCATCCGGCGCGCAAGGGAATCGACGGTCGCCTCAATCGGAAAGTCCAGCGCGGATTCAAGACGCGCAATAAACAGCCGATCGAGCGGCAAGAACGACGGCTCTGGGGCGCCCTCAAGAGCACTCGATAAGAAACGGAGCAGGTCGCTGAGGCCGCTGTTAAGCGCTTGGCGCACCTCGGCCTTATCGAGGTCTTCGGCAACCACGGCTGGAGCGCGAAGAATTTCACGGTCGAAAACAACACGCTGATCAAGGGCAACGCCAGGGTCGTCGGTTTTCCAGACGACAAGGCGACGAATGTTCCAGGTTATGAAGTACCTGGCCCCGACGCGGGAGGCCTTTGAGTGCGCGCCTTCGACAAGATTGGACGCGTATGGCGTTCGGCCCTCGACCTGCCACGGCACCTTCAATTCGCCGGTGATCAATGGCAAAGTCGGAGTCACCCGGTCGAAGATGACTAGGTCTAAACGCCTTGCTCCGCGCAACTCACCGAGCTCGGGTTCAGCATGGCCCAGGCGGGATGATGAAAACTCAGGCTCGCTCAGGAGCTCGCTGATACGAGCCGCGATTATCGCGGCGAAGTTCCACTCGTTTCGACGGAGGCGTGGCATCTAGTCGAGATCCTGCTGGAGGCCTGAGACAGCTGAAGAGACTGGCAAAAGGGACGACGGCAGTATGACCTCCCGTAGGGACGGTCCAATGTCTTCGGGTGGCTATTGGCAGTTGTTGGGGGCATGCTGACGCATGGCGGCATTCTATGCTGTCGGGGCACACAGGGACCCGAACGAATAGCCAGCCCGCACGGAAGGGATGTATTCCTCAATTCGTGCGAGGTGCCCCACGTCAGCATGCTCCTGAAGAGCGACGCGTTCCTCCTAGCGGTTTCCACGTCATTGCAACCTCCGATGAAGGCCTTTAGAGCTTGCAATCCGTCACCTTGCCGACCCGGCTGTCGATAACATCCTCGAATGGCTGATCAACTTTACGAGCCGGTCCCGAACTCGTGACCATCTGTTTGCGCTCGCCGGTGCGAGGAGCTGGACGGCGCGCGTTTCAGGTTTTCGATAGGCTATTGACCTGAGGAATCATTACTTCGGGGACCGGCGTGACCTCTCCATGTACGATCTGCTGGCCGACCTTGCTGGATGTCTCTACCTGACTTCCGGTTGGTGTTATTCCGATGCTGACGCCGAATGACGACTCTGGCGAAAGTGGTCTCACCAGGGGGCGGTAACCTCTGCAAACGCAGCGGCGCGCCGCCGCTGGGACCCGCGGGCGGCGAAAAGCGCCGCCCTTCGATGCGGTGACGCTGCGTTTCACACGGCGGCGGTAGTGGGGCTCAGATCAGTCCCCCCAGAGGATGCCGTCCCCCGAGAGGATGCCGTCCCCCCAGAGGATGCCGTCCCCCCAGAGGATGCCGTCCCCCCAGAGGATGCCGTCCCCCGAGAGGATGCCCTCGCCCCAGAGGATCCCGTCGCCCCAAAGGATGCCGTCGTCAATAACGGTGGCTCCGAACTGGACAGGTTCGCCCGAAATTGTCACCGTGCCGATTCGCGGGGCCGCCAGCGCACTCACAGCGTTGAGGCTGCCAGCGCCCGCTGCCAGGAGTCCGACGCCCGGCATAGGCTCGGCACCGAGCTGGAGGCGCACCCGGACGATCATCGGAGTGGCCTTGGGCGTCGCCTGCCTCAGCTGAGCCGCGACGCCGGAGACGACGCCCGCTGCCATGCTCGTTCCAGACAGCTGCAGGCGGTGTCCGTCGGCGGTCTTCACCAACAGTTCGGGGTGCTCACGAACGAGAGCGGAACTCGGTGCGGCCAGGCCCACGATCTTGTTGCCGGGCGCAACCAGATCGGGCTTGATGAGGCGGTCGAACATCGTTGGCCCCTTCGAGCTGTAGCTCGCCACAACGTCATCTGAACGGACTGAGGTGCCCTTGGTGTTCAAGGCACCGGCGGTGATGGCGAAGGGCGAGTTGCCGGGGGAGGTGATGGCACCGAAGAGCGAGTGGCCGTCGGCGGCCTTGCCGCTATTGCCGGCGGAGGCCACCACGACGATGCCCGCTTGGAACGCGCGCTCAACGGCCTGGCACAGGGGGTCGTGGCGCCACGACTGCAGAACGGGCGCGCCCAGCGACAGATTGATGACGTTGATGTTGAACGCGGCCTTGTTGGCGATGGCGTAGTCGATAGCCGCGATCACGTTGCCTGACAGGCCAGATCCCTTGGCATCCAGCACCTTCAAGCTGATGATGTGCGCGCCCGGTGCCACGCCACGCGTGCTGTCATTCGTGTTCACGCCGGCCGCCGCGATGATGCCCGCGACGTGCGTCCCGTGACCGTACTCGTCCTTGTCGTTGGTGTCCGTGAAGTCCACGCTCGCCAGGATGCGGCCCCTCAGCTCGGGCACGTTGGCCACGCCCGAGTCGATTACCGCGACGCCCACGCCAAGGCCGGTCAATCTCGCAGCCTTGGCTCCGAGTTGGCCCGATGCCAGCAACGATTCGCCGATGGTCTCGTTGGTGACCGCTATCGAGGACTGCACCACCGAGTTCCCCGACAGCTGGTCGACGCCCGTATCATTGGCCAGACCCGGCAGGCCACCGGCCGGCACTTCGAGCACGGCACCTGTCGTCAGCCGCCTCGAAACCCGCAGGCCGTGCCGCGCCGCCACCTCGTCAACCGTGGCCCGCGAGCCTGTCAGGATGACCGACGTGGCCCGGGCATCGCCGGCCGCGATCCGCTGTTTCAAGTCTTCGGAGAGGCGGGCCTTTCGTCCCTGCGCCGCCACTTCACTGGTTCCAAAGGCGAAAGCGACCAGTGCAAACAGCCCGACACTCAGAGTCAAGCGCACGACCTTGCGAGAGGGAGTGAACATGGAACTGGTCTCCTGGAAACGGACCTACGGTTGACGTGCGAAGGCCTGGAGGGACGCGACGAGCACTCGCTGCGAGCCGCCGGCTCGAACGGTGATCAATTGGCCGTCCTTGATGCGGTTGTAGACGGTCCGGCGCGAGACGTTCAGGAGGCGGGCGGCCTGGTCGAGCGATACGCTACCGCCCACCGGAAGGCTGTCGAGCCCGTTTGGTGAGGCCTGGCTCCTGGCAGTCTGACGGTGCGGCATACTGCTTCTGTTTGGCAGGCCGCGTGCCGCAAGCTTAGCAGTAAGTGACTTCGGCTATAAATGTCTCACCTTCAGATAGTTACGTGGTCCTTATGGTCGAGTATCGACATGTAACCGATAGCTCAGCCAGCCAAGCCCAGCATTGGCAGGCTCAGCAGAAGACCAGCGGGACCGTGACCGGGTCCGGGATGCCATCACTTTGCACGTTTTTCCGGGCGTTTTGGCGTGGATCGTCAGGGCAGGGCAAAAAACAAACCGGTGATCCATAGATGAGCCGATTTTCGAGGATCGCGGGGGCATCCGTCACGCTTCTCCTGGTGTTGGCCGGCTACTGGTACTTCCGTCCCTCGCCGAGAAGCGGACCAGGCCTGATCGCCGCGCCCAGGTTGCCCGAGCGCGGCGGTCAGCTGGTGGCCACCGTCCGATCCGAGCCCCGATCCTTCAACCGCATCGCCGTTCGCAGCCAGTCGGCCGAACTCCTCAGCCTCCTGACCCAGGCCAGGTTGCTCCGTGTCAATCGCGGCACCTTCGCGCTGGAGCCCTGGCTGGCCGAGCGCTGGGAAAGCGCCGCCGATGGTCTGTCCCACACGCTGCACCTGCGCGAAGGCCTGTCGTGGTCCGACGGCACGCCGTTCACGGCCGAGGACGTGGCGTTCTCCTTCCGCGTCGGCACCGACCCCAAGGTCAGCACCCTGGCCTCGTCCCTGCGGGCGGGCGGCAAGCCCATCACGCTGTCGGTCGTGGATCCCAGCACCGTCCGGGTGGAATTCGCCGCCCCGTTCGGGCCGGGCCTGCGCGTGCTCGACGGCCTGCCCATCCTGCCGCGGCACAAGCTGGAGGCG
>JADMIO010361767.1_pt1 | contig 15133 bp, 11 predicted proteins | sample 8958161 | NCBI WGS metagenome assembly JADMIO01 (sample SAMN16585339, study PRJNA669376) | soil metagenome | isolation source: Crop rotation soil | place: USA: Cullars Rotation, Alabama | collected 2011 | reverse complement strand
CGGCGGTGGCGGGCCAGAGGATCTGCAGCATCGAATGAATCGCGGCTCCGCCGATCCAGGTTTGAATTCCGAACCAACCGCACGCCACCAGGGCTCGCAACACGGCGGGAATGTTCGCGCCGCGCACGCCGAAGGAGGCTCGCACCAACACGGGGAAGGGGATTCCGTACTTCGTGCCGGCGTGCGCGTTGAGCAGCATCGGGACCAGCACGATCAGGTTGCCGAGCAGAATCGTGCCGACGGCTTGCCACCAATTCATGCCGCCCGCGATTAATCCCGACGCGAGCATGTAGGTCGGGATGCAGACGCTCATCGCGACCCACAGCGACGCGTAGTTGTACAAGCCCCAGGTCCGGCGCTCTTGTGGAACCGGCGCTAAATCTTCGTTGAATAGGCCGGGGTCGCGCTCCGAAAGCATGTGTCTATAGTAATGCCGAAGTCGTGAAGCGTTTCAAGAAAAATTATCGGGTGCCGGCAAAAAGCGCGGTTCTAAACTCCTGTGATTCTGCGTCTTAGCGGCGCAGAATCCGAGGCCTGCCGATTGCATCCAATAAATCGGGAGGCGAGTATGTTTGAGCAAAGCATTCTCTCCGAGCGAAAAACGCGCAGACCCTGGACAACCGGGGTCGCAATCGTGATCGAGATGGCAATCGTCGGCGTCTTGCTGCTGGTGCCGTATATGTACGTCCAGACGCTGCCGATGGCGGAGATCAATAGCTTGCTGGTAGCGCCGCCCCCACCTCCACCGCCTCCTCCACCGCCGCCGCCCACAGTGGCGCGAACGCAGAAGACGGCGCCGAGGCAATTCAAGCTTAATGTTCTGACAGCTCCTGTCACCATTCCTAAGCAACCGGTTATCGTGCAAGCAACCGCCGATACTCCGGCAGTTTCCGCGTCGCCAACCGGTGTTCCCGGTGGCATTCCGGGCGGAGTACCGAATGGGTTAGTAGGCGGTGTGCTTGGTTCGGTTGCTGTAGCGCCGGCGGCTCCTCCTCCGCCGGCGCCTTCTGTCGCGGCGACGCCGTCGCGCATTCAAGTCGGCGGTCAGGTGCAAGCCGCTAAGCTCATCCGGCAGGTGATGCCGAAATTTCCGAAGCTCGCGCATGATGCTCGGATTGCGGGCGTCGTCAAGCTGAAGGCCGTGATCGCGAAAGATGGGACGGTTCAGGATTTGAATGTGATCAGCGGGCATCCACTACTGGTCGCGGCTGCTTTGGAAGCGGTGAAGCAGTGGGTGTATAAGCCGACGTTTCTGAACGGCAATGCGATCGAGGTCGCGACTGAGATTGACGTCACATTCCAGTTGACGAGTTAGGTTCGGCAGGGCGGGTTGGAAGCCCGCCGCAGGCAGGATGTCTGCACCACACGCGTTAATCTAGTGAATTGGATCCTTACGCTCCGTTCCGCTCGCGGGACTTTCGATTTTTTCTGAGCGGGTCGTTCCTGTCGAATCTGGGATTGCAGATGCTCTCCGTAGCGGTGAGCTGGGATCTGTACGTCCAGACGAAATCCGCGGCGGTGCTCGGCAACGTCGGATTCGTGCAAGTCGCGCCATTCCTGGTGTTCGCGCTGGCTGCGGGGCAGATCGCGGATCGATACGACCGGCGACGAATCATGCTGATGACGCAGACGTTCGTCATCGCGGCTGCGGTGATTCTGCTGAGCGTGCCGCCGTCGGTGCTGTTCATCTACGTCACTTTGTTTCTGAACGCGACCGCACGATCGTTCCAGGGGCCGGCTCGTCTGGCGATTCTGCCTCACACCGTGCCGCCAGAAGCGCTGGGCCGGGCGATTACCTGGCATAGCAGCGCGCAGGAAATTGCGAACGTCGGAGGCCCGGCTATGGCGGGACTACTGCTCGCGACGGTCGGGAGCAAGACGGTCTACGCAGTGCAGCTCGTCTGCGCGAGCCTCACGTTCCTCTGCGTGTACATGTTGAACGTTCGTCCGAAGCCGGCGCCGGTGCATGCGCCGAGCGCGCAGGATCGCCGGCAGCTCCTCGAAGGTCTGCGATTCGTCTGGAAAGATCCGCTGATTCTGCCCGCGATTTCGCTCGACCTGTTCGGTGTCCTATTCGGCGGCGCGGTGGCGCTGCTGCCCATCTACGCAGTTGAAATTCTGCACACCGATGCGCACGGTTTAGGCTGGCTGCGCGCGGCGACCTCGATCGGCGCAGTATCGATGGCGCTCATGCTCTCGTTTCTGCCGAAAGCGCAACGCCCCGGCCGATTGCTGCTGCTCGCGGTGACGGGATTCGGCGCGGCGACGGTGATTTTCGGATTGTCGCGATCCATGTGGCTATCGTTCGCGATGCTGGTGCTGACGGGCGCGTTCGACAACGTCAGCGTCGTGCTACGGCAATCGCTCGTTCAAATGCGCACGCCGGATTATCTAAAGGGACGAGTGCTGGCGGTGCAGAACATTTTCATCAGCTCGTCGAATCAACTGGGAGCGGTAGAATCGGGATGGACGGCGTCCTGGTTCGGCCCGGTGATCAGCGTGGTAGGAGGCGGATTCATGACGATGGCGATTGTGGCGGGATTTGCCTGGAAATCGACGGCATTGAGATTGTGGACGCAATCCCCAGAAACCATTTCGGTGGTAAAATCGTCCTAGAACATAAATGCCCAAACGCGTTTTATTCGCGTTGGCGCTTGCGAGCCTCTTCGGGGCTTCCGCAATCGGCGGCGGCATTGTCTACTCGCGGATTCTCAGCCCAGGCAGCCAATTCGGCACCATCACCGCGATCGCAGTCGATTCCGCGGGCAACACCTATTTGACAGGCGCCATCGGCGCGAGCGATTTCCTCACCACACCGGGCGCGCAGCAGCCGACCTTCGGCGGCGGAAGCTGCGGCGGAGGATTGCCTCCCTTCGGCGGCCCGACATTCGCGTGCTCGGATGCGTTCCTCACCAAGCTGGATGCGCAGGGTGCTGTGAAGTTCTCGACATACTTGGGCGGCAATGGAATGGACTGGGCGAACTCGATTGCGGTGGATGCCGCGGGATTCGTCTACGTCTCAGGAATGGCGGGGCCGAATTTCCCGGTGGCGAATACGACGTTCGGACTGCACACGGACAATGACGTCTTCGTAACGAAATACACGCCCACCGGCTCGATCGTCTACTCGATTCTGATTCCGAAGGTGCAGCCCGGCGCGATCGCCGTGAATGCCGCGGGCGAAGTTTATTTCGCTGGTCAAACTGCGGGCACGGCAAGCTCGGCGATACCGGCGACGGCGGGCGCGCTGCAATCGACCTTTGGCGGCAGCTTGATCTGCAAGCTCAGCGCGGACGGCACGCAGGTCTTGTACGCGACCTACTTCGGCAAAGACACGGCCGCGCACGGCATCGCGATCGATAAAGACGGCAACGCATACGTCACCGGCACCACGGGCAGTGCGGGATTCCTCGCAACCTCTGGATCGTTTCAACCGAACCCGCCCGCCGTGTCGAGTCCGTTCGTCTCCAAGATCTCGCCCGACGGCAAGTCGCTGGTTTACTCGAGCTACTTGGGTGGGTCCGGCGGCGATTCAGGTTTGCAGATTCGTGTCGACGCAGACGGCGAAGCGGTCGTGCTCGGCATCGCATTGTCGAACGATTTTCCCACGCGGAACGGCCTGTTCCAGGAATTCACCCTCCCGGTCTGGGCCGCGAAGAACAACACCTTCGTGCAGCGATTCGTCACCAAACTTTCGGCGGACGGAAGCAAGGTGGTGTATTCGACGTATTTCCCCAACGCGGATGCGATCGACGTGGACGCCGCGGGCAACGTATATATCGCCGCCATCGCGACCGGAGGATTTCCGATGACTCCCGGCGCGACGCAGCCGTGCTTCGGCGGCGGGCAATCGGACACGCTGCTGGTGCAGCTGGATCCGAAAGGCGCGCTGGCCGCCTCGTCGTATCTGGGAGGCTCGGCGATCGACGGGCCGGGACTGTTTCCGACGGGCGTGGTTTTTCAGACGGACGAACAGGCGATCGCGGTGGGCGCGGACGGCTTTGTCTACACGAGCGGCGGTACGCAGTCGAGCGATTTTCCGTTCACTGGCGGCGCCGGGATCAACGCACTTTCCAATTACGCCGTGAAGCTGAAAATCGCCGACCCGACGGTGACGACGACATCGTCATGCTTGTCGCTGGCCGTATCGAATGGTGCGAGCTTCGTGGACGGGCCGATCGCGCCAGGCGAGTTGGTCACGTTAAAAGGGGTCGGGCTCGGACCTGCGCAGGGGACGATCGGTCAGATCGGGCAGAACGGATTGCTCACCACGCAGCTCGAGGGCACGCAGGTTTTCTTCGACGGCGTGGCAGCGCCGATCTTGTACACGCAGGATAAGCAGGTGAATGTGCAGGCGCCGTTCAGTCTAACTCCGGGCACGCCGACATCGATTCAAGTGGTGTACAAAGGCATCGCGACGAATCCGGCGAAAGTCCCGGTGCAACCCGAAGCGCCTGCGATTTTTCACCTCGACCCGAATTCGACGCAAGGCGCGATCGTCAACGAAGATGGAACGCTGAACTCGCCGTCGAACCCCGCGGCGCGCGGATCGTTCGTCTCGATTTTCGGAACCGGCGGCGGGCCGACTTCACCTCCGAGCATCACCGGAGGCTTCGCGCCGGCCGTGCAGACGATTTTCTTCGAAGGCACGCTTGTGTTGCTGGGGCCGGTTCCGCAGGTCCAGGCGAACGTTTGGTATTCGGGTTCTGCGCCGACACTGCAGACCGGCGTGATCCAGATCGTGATCCAGGTGCCTACCACGCTCGCGCCCGGCATTCAGCCGATCAACATCACGATCGGGCACATCGCGTCGAGTAATCCTCTGGGTGGCACAACGATCGCCATAAAATAGGGACGTGAAACTCGTCATCGGTTTGTTCACGGCTGCGGCCGTGTTCGCGCAGGTTCAAGACAGCGGTACCACGGCGGGATTGCGCGGCGTTAGCGCTGTCAGCGAAAAGGTCGTGTGGGCGAGCGGAACCGGCGGCACATATTTGCGCACGCTCGACGGCGGCACGACTTGGACTGCCGCGAAAGTTCCGGGCGCGGCCGATCTCGATTTTCGCGCGGTGCGCGCGTTCGACGAGAAGAATGCGTATTTGTTGAGCATCGGCAATGGCGAGAAGTCGCGTATTTATCAGACCACCGACGGCGGGAATCGCTGGCAGTTGCTTTATACAAATCCCGATCCGAAGGGATTCTGGGATGCGCTCGCGTTTTGGGACGAGACGCATGGCATCGTGTTGGGGGATCCGGTGGATGGTCGGTTCACGATTTTGACGACGCGCGATGGCGGGACGACGTGGCAGACCCGCAAGGGTCCTTCGGCGGTTTCGAACGAAGGCGCGTTCGCTGCCAGCAATTCGTGCCTGGTGGTGCGCGGTGCGCGCGAGGCTTGGTTCGGAACGGGAGGGCCGAACGGTGCTCGGATTTTTCATTCGACCGATGGCGGCGAGACGTGGTCGGTGGCGAAGACTCCGATTCGCAACGATGGTGCGAGCGCGGGTGTGTTCGCGGTGGCGTTTTCCGAAGGCGGGCGAGGCATTGCGGTGGGCGGCGACTACAACAAGTTCAAGGAGACGGTAGGGCTGATCGCGACCTCGACGGATCAGGGAAAGACGTGGGTCGCCACCAAAGGGGCGCCCGCGGGATTTCGGTCGGATGTGAAGAATGTCTCGGGCACGTGGGTGGTGGCGGGAACGTCGGGCGCGGATTTTTCGACCGACAATGGCGATTCGTGGCAGCCGCTCGAATCGGGGAATTTCAATGCCCTGAGTTTTTCGGGGAAGACGGGATGGGCCGTCGGACCGAAAGGCGTAATCGTGAAGCTTACTTTGAAGTAGACGGCTTCGCGATCAGCACCTTCACATCGCCGTCGAGCGTGGCGCGCTCGGCCGCCGTGAGCGGAGCGCCTCGCAGCGCCTGCTGCTGCTCGTGAGTGTATTCGGTGCGATAGTAGCCGGTCGCGCCCGAGTTGAAATAGATCCACGCGGGGCAGGCGCGCTTGAGGGAAATTTCGCGATGCGTTGCGTCGATGACTGCGCAGGTGTGATCGAGGCCGTCGCCTCGCACGCATACAGGGATCGACCAGGTGCCAGATTGTTTCACCGTAACCTTGTTGTCCTTGCAATCGGCCTGAATCAACGGGATGCCTTGCTGGTTCAAGAAGGAATCCATCACGGCGGTGGGATCGATACCCGATACGGTGCGCAGTTCCGATTCCAGATCCTGCGTCGTCGCGTTGCCGAACTGATGATCGTTGAGATACGCGCGCAGCCCATCGCGCACTTTATCCTCCCCGAGCCACCCCTCCAACATCCACAGAATCGACGCGCCCTTATCGTAAACGATGCGGCTATAGACGCCGCGCGTATCTTCGCGGCTCGTCATCGGTAGCCGAACCGGACGTCGCCCGCGATCCGTAGTTTCCAGCGCCATTACACGCTCTCGAATCGCGACCGAATTGACCCCGCGTTGGGCGGGTGGCAGGAATTCGTCCATGATTTTGGATGACAGCCAGGTGGCGAAGCCTTCGCTGAGCCAGACATCGTCCCAGGTGGCCTGCGTGACCAGATCGCCGAACCATTGATGCGCGATTTCATGCGATTGAATGCCGCGGATGGAGGCCGCATCCGGACGCAGCAACGCGTTCTGGCGATAAGTGATCAGCCCCGGATTCTCGACCGCGCCGAACGCGCCTTCGGGGAGCGCGATGTGATCGAGTTTTCCGAACGGGTAAGGGAATGCGGTGTAGGCTTCGAGTCGCGGTAGAACCTCGACCGTAGCTTGCGCGGCAGCTTTCGCCTGAACGCCGAGCCCGCGCGTCGTGATCACACGGATCGGTGTGTTGTGACCGGCTGGCGCGCCCTCGAACACATCGAACGGACCGACAGCAAAGGCGACCACCTCGCTCGGCAGCGCGCGCGTCTCCGCGAAATGAATCCCCTTCATGCCGCCGGGCTCGTCCGTGATCTGATCTTCCTTGCCATTCGAAAACGCCTTCAACTCCCGCCGAGTATGAATCGTGATGTCCCACGTCGCCTTAAAGCGCGGCTCGTCGAAGCAGGGAAACGCGCGGCGCGCATCGATCGGGGTGAACGTCGTGAAGACGTACCAATCGTCGCCGACCTTTTTCCGATACGGCCCCACCACGCTCTTGTCGTCGAGCTTTCCTTCGTAACTCAAACGAAGCTGCAGCCGTCCAGGCCCAACCGGCGCGTCGATATGGATGTCGATGAATTCGTTGCCGACGGCTTCGGCGTGCGCGGCGACGCCTTCCACGTCGGCCGACGACACCCAGAGATCCTTGCCGTTGAGGCGAATCTCGTCGGTTTCCTTGGCGAGTTCCACTTCGATGCGCGCCATGCCGGTGAAGGTCGGCTTGGCGGGATCGATCACCAAATCCAGCGAATATTTGCGGGGTTTGACGTCGTCCGGGAGCAGGAAATTGGACTGCGCAGCAGCATAAACACAGGAGATCGCGAGCAGAAAAAGGGGGCGGCGCATCGCCCCAATGTTAACGCATGATATATTGATCGAGTAGACCTCAAGTGGGCGGCTAGCTCAGCTGGGAGAGCGCTGCGTTCGCAATGCAGAGGTCGGGGGTTCGATCCCCCCGCCGTCCACCAGCTCTCCAAACTCCAGCAACCTCGTCGGACTCAAAATAGATGACAGGCGATTCGTTAACGCAGCGTCAGCTTGAAAACATGCGGCGCGATTGGGATAAGCGCGCTCGCGAGAACGCGCGCTATTATGTCGCGACCGGCAAGAAGGATTGGACGGACGAGGAATTCTTCGCATCGGGCGAGAAGGTGATCGAGGAAGAAATCCTCACCGACATGACCAACATCTGTCAGGGGAAAGATCCCAAGACGATGCGGGTTCTGGAGATCGGCTGCGGCGCGGGACGAATCACGCGCGCGTTATCGAACATGTTCGGCGAAGTGCACGCGGTGGATATCAGCGCGGAGATGGTCGCGGCAGCGAAGCAAGCGCTGGCCGGGCGGCCGAATGCGCATGTGTATCAGAACAACGGTTGCGATCTCGGCGTGGTGCCGCCGCTCGAATTCGATTTCGCCTTTTCGCAGATCGTGTTCCAGCACATTCCGAGTTACGAAATCATCGAAAACTACGTTCGCGAAGTCGGCCGGTTGTTGAGGCCGGGCGCGCTGTTCAAGTTCGGCGTGCAAGGCGATACGACGATCGTTTCGGGACCGAATGAAACCTGGGTGGGTGTGCCCTTTTCCGATGCGGAAGCGGTCGCGATGGGCGAACGGTGCGGATTCGAGGCGCGTCACCGGCACGGCGGCGGCACGCAATACTTCATGTTGTGGTTCTTTAAGCGATAGCCGCTACTTCGTTAAGAACGGCCAGTGCTTGATCCAGTGCAAATGATAATGCACCTGCACCCAATAGGTGATCCCGCCGGCGATCGCCAATATTGTCAATAGCGTCAGCAGCACCGGCATCCACGGGAACTTCCGATTCTCGCGCTTCAAGACCAGCAGGTACCCCGCGAAGACGCCCGTGAAATAGAGCGCGAGCATTGGCAGGCAGACCAGCGTCATGTTGAGCGCGTCCGGAGTCGGCGTCACGATCGCGGCCAGAATCACGATGCCCAAAATCGCGTAGCGCGAATTCGCCATCAGCCATTGGGGCGTGGTGACGCGCAGCAGGATCAGGAAGAAAATCACGATGGGGAGCTCGAAGACGATCGCCGTGCCCAGCATCACGTTCATGAACAGATCGAAGTAACTGGTGATGGTGACCAGCGGGTTCACGTTGCCCGCCACCGTCAGTTGCAACAGGAACGTGAGTCCGAAGCGGAACGCGACGAAATACGCGAACAATCCGCCGCCGATGAATAATCCCGCCGTGCACAGCACAAACGGCACCGCATACTTGCGTTCTTTCTTATAAAGCCCCGGCGCGATGAACGCCCAGACCTGGTACAAAATCCAAGGCGCGGCGATGAACAGCGAAACCACCGCCGGAACCTTGAACCACATGATGTTGAACCCTTCCATGGGTTCGGTGGCCACTAGCCGCGGATCTTTCAGGCCGATCTTGATGAGCGCAGCCGTCGCCGGAGCGGAAATGATCTCCCACAGCCAAGGGCCGAAGCCGATGCACGCGATGAACGAGACCAAGCCGCCGACCAGCGCCTTGAGCAACCGCGATCGCAGTTCCTCCAAATGCTGGAGGAACGACATGCGCAACATCCCCTCGTCTTCTTCATCCTCGGTTTCCGGCGGCGGACTGTAGCCGCCCGGGCCCGTGATGCGAGCGGGCAGTAAACTGCGTCGATCCTGTTCGGAATCTGCCATTGCTGCGTTCTAAATCAATTCGTGTGTTGCGGCGATTCTCGCGGAACCGTGCCCTCGACAGCATTCGGGGCCGAGTCGGAAGTCGCCTCCACCGGCGGTGCCTCTGCCGGCGGCGGAGCTCCTGCTGCTTCGCTCGATTCGACGCTCGGAACTTCTGAAGCGTCTACGGATGGGGTGATGGCGGCAACGTAATCCGGATACGGGTCAGGCTCGTAGGATCCGGAATCGTAATAGGGATATTCGATAATTTCGTTGGCTTTGTCTTGTATCTGCTGGATCGTCGTCGTGCCGAACTCGCGCAATTTCTCGGCTTCGGCTTCGCGCTCCAGATTTTGCATTTCGCGTTCGAAGGACGCTTTCATATCGCTCGAAACGCGGCGGAACTGCGTCAGCGCCTTGCCGACGGTGCGTCCCAGCTCGGGCAGTTTCTTAGGTCCGAACAGAAGGAGCGCCACCATAAAGATGAGAAACATCTCCTGTGCGCCAATGGGACCCATTGCTAGTGAACCTGCTCCTTGCCGGCACGCGGGCAGGCGTGCCTATCGTCATCATAGCAGCAAGGCCTCCGATCCTCGGAATTCGCGAACGGGAGTATGATGTTTCCCATGCAACGCCGAATCCTCGCAATTGCTCTTCTGACCGCGCCGCTCTTCGCGCAACCCTCCCCGACCCGAAAAGATGAAATGGTCGCCATGCGCGACGGCGTCAAACTCGCCACCACGATTTATTCTCCGCCGGGCGAGGGTCCGTTCCCGGTGATCTTGACCAGAACTCCGTACGGCAAGGACAACATGTACGGGCCGCAGGCGCATAAGCAATTCATCGAAGCGGGCTACGTCCGCGTCGTGCAGGACGTGCGCGGCAAATTCAAGAGCGAAGGCAAATACGCGGCGTTCGTCGACGACATCGTCGACGGCTACGACACCGTCGAATGGATCGCGAAGCAGCCGTGGTCGAACGGAAAGGTCGGCATGTACGGACCGTCCGCGATGGGGATCACACAGAACTTGGCCGCGATCTCGAATCCGCCGCATCTGGTCACCTGTTTCGTGCAGGTCGCGCCCAGCTCCAGCTTCCGCTATTCGAGCTATCCTGGCGGCCTGTTCCTGCAGGATCTGAATGAAGGCTGGCTGAAGGCGCAAGGTGTCCCGCCCGCCGACGTCCCTCGCCCGATCATCAAAACCTACGACGAAGACGCTCGAGCCCGAGATCTCCGAGCTCAAGCGGCGCACATCAACATCCCGATGTACAACGTCGGCGGCTGGTACGACATCTTCCTGCAAGGCAGCATAGATAGCTTTAAGGCGCTGCAGGAAGATGGCGGTCCGAAGGCTCGCGGCAATCAGAAATTGATGATGGGCGCGTTCGGCCATGGCGCAATGAAAGGCGACCTCAAGTATCCAGCCGAAGCCGGCAATCTTAACGGCGGCGATCCCATCAAATGGTTCGACCACTGGATGAAAGGCGTCGACAACGGAATCATGAAGGAGCCCGCGGTTCGCTACTACGTCATGGGCGACACGATGGATAAATCGGCTCCCGGAAATCAGTGGCGCACCGCCGCGACCTGGCCGCCGCAATTCACCGCGACCTCCTATTACCTGACCGCCACGCACGGCCTGGCTTTGACGAAGCCGGGCAAGGGAACGCTCTCCTATATTTACGATCCCAAGAGCCCGACCCCCGCCGTCGGCGGCAACAACCTGATCATGGATCGCGGGCCGATGGATCAACGCAAAGTCACCGATCGCGACGACGTCGTCAAATTCACCAGCGAGCCTCTGAAAGCTCCGCTCGAAATCACCGGCCCGATGTCGGCCGAACTCGCCGTCTCCACCAACGTCGAAGACACCGATTTCATCGTCAAGCTGATCGACGTCTACCCGAATGGCTACGAAGCGCTCGTGATCGACGAGGGTACTCGTCTGCGATTCGCGATCGATCCCAAGGGCGCGACCCACGCACAAAAGAACAAGGTCTACAACGTCAAGGTCGATCTCTGGTCGACCTCGCTCGTATTCAACACCGGCCACAAAATCGAAGTCGTCGTGCAAAGCTCGAACGCGCCGCGATTCGAGCCGCACTCCAACACCTGGGAACCCGTCAAGAGCTACGACCAATCGCTCAAAGCGACCAACACCATCGTGCTCGACGGAAAATCGCGCTTGATCCTGCCGGTCGCGAAAGCCGCACCAGCATCTTCAGCAACAGGCGGAGGCCGCTAGCCGCTATTTCGCCAGCAGCTTCTTAATCTGCGCGACCGCGTACTCGACCTTCATATCGAACGCGCGCTTGCCCAACTCCGCCGTCGATCGCCGAGCATCGCCCGTAATCCCGTTATTCACGCGCTTCGCATTCGGATCGCGAGCCTCGCCTGGTTTCCGCACCGGATCGCCCAGCGCCGTCGCCACCAATTCCTTGCGCACCCAACCCTTGTCGCCGCCGAGATACAACATCTCCGACGTATCCGGAATCCCGGCATGCGTACTCAACGGATATCCGTTCGCCTCCAGCCACTTGTCGAAATCGGCGTTCGCCTTCGCGTAGACCTCATCGCAAAACACCACGTGAATCCCCTGCGACGCGTACTTTTCGTCGAGCTTTTTTGCGACATCGCCCAATTCCTTCTGCCCGCCGCCGTGATCGCCCATCAGGACCACGTTCTTGAATCCGTTCTTGATCAACTGCTCTGCCACCTGCTCATTAATCGCCGCGAACAGCTCCGCGGTCAGCCCAATCGTGCCCGGCAGATTCGCGTTCGCATTGTTCTGCGAAAACGGCAGCACCGGAGCCGCGATCGCATTGCCCAGCTTTTCCGCGATCGCCAGCACCGTCGCATGACCCATCAACGTGTGCCCGCCATTCACATTCTGCGGCCCGCGAGTCTCCGTACCGCCGTTATAAACCAGCGCCGTCGTCTTGCCCTTAGCGATGGCCTCCTTCAACTCGGGCCACGTCATCATTTCCAGGTCGAACTTCGACGCGTCGATCTTAGGTGGCGTCTGCGCGAAGAGAGCAGCAGAGGCGAAGAGGAGGAGAGTCACTCGCAGCATGGTCGGCAGAATATCATCGAAGCCCCGCCGACTCAAGCCCACTATGCACGACAAGCCCTGCATACAAGACACAAGCCTTGCGCCTTGACCCTGCCACCCCCCGGTGATACCCTGCGTGAGATATTGGAGAGGTATCTCCAGCCTCCTAGAGGAGTGACTACATGGCTTACAAAATCACAGTGAACGGGAAGTCCACCACGGTCGACGTCCCTGCGGATATGCCCCTTCTGTGGGTGATCCGGGACGTTTTGAACCTCAAAGGAACCAAGTACGGATGCGGCGTCAATCAATGCGGCGCTTGCACCGTGCACATGGGCGGCCGAGCCGTCCGGTCCTGCCAGATCAACATTTCCGCGGTTAAGGACCCGGTCACGACCCTAGAAGGCCTCTCGCCCGACGGATCGCATCCGGTCCAGGTCGCATGGTCTGAGCTCGACGTGCCGCAGTGCGGCTACTGCCAGCCCGGCCAGATGATGTCGGCGGCGGGGTTGCTCTCCAAGAATCAAAAGCCCACTGACGAAGAGATCGATACAGCGATGAACGGCAACATCTGCCGTTGCGGAACCTACCCACGTATCCGCGCCGCTGTGAAGCGGGCCGCGGCACTGGCGCGGTCGGGCGCGCACCCAACCTCGAGCGGAGCAGCCGGAGCTGCAGAATAAGGAGCGAACCATGGCCATCCCAAATCTGAAGAAATCGAAACTCACGGGCGATGAAGCGGTCATGCAGCGCCGCTCGTTCTTACAGCTCTCTATCCTCGGCGGAGGCGCGGTCGCGTTTAATGTCGTTTCGCCGGAATTGTTCGCGCAAGGCCGCGGCGGCGGTGGACCCGCGCTGTTGCCCTCGAACTTCATCAAGGTCGCCGCGAACGGAATCGTCACCATCATGGCGAAGAATCCGGAAATCGGCCAGGGCATCAAGACCACGTTGCCGATGGTGATCGCCGACGAGCTCGACGTCGATTGGAAAGACGTGCGCGTCGAACAGACCGACGTCGACCAGGCCAAGTACGGCGGACAGAACGCCGGCGGCAGCACCGCGATCCCGCAGAATTGGGATCCGATGCGCCAGGTGGGCGCCGCGGCTCGGCAGATGTTCGTCAGCGCGGCAGCGAAGACTTGGGGCGTCCCTGAATCCGAATGCACCACTGCATCGGGCAAGGTGCTGCACAAGGCGACGAACAAGTCCATCGGATACGGCGAATTGATCGACAAGGTCGCGACCATGACGCCGCCGGCTCTTGCGTCGGTCAAATTGAAGGACGCGGCCGACTACAAAATCATCGGCCACCCGACCAACAACGTCGATAACAAAGACATCGTCACCGGTAAGCCGATCTATGGCATCGATCTGACGCTGCCCGGCATGCTGTGGGCCGTGTTCGAAAAATGCCCCGTGTACGGTGGGAAAGTTGTCAGCGCGAATCTGGATGTCGTGAAGGCGATGCCGGGCGTGAAGCATGCGTTCGTCGTCGAAGGCGGCACGGATCTCGCCGGTCTGCTCCCTGGCGTGGCGATCGTCGCCGATAGCTGGTGGCAGGCCAAGACGGCTCGCAACAAGCTGGTCGTGAAGTGGGACGAAGGCAAGACGGCCGAACAGTCGTCGGTCGCTTTCGCCAAGCGTGCCGACGAGCTTTCGAAGCAACCCTATGCAATTAAGCTGCTGGAAGAAGGCAATTTCGATAGCGCGATCGGCAGCGCAGCGAAGGTCGTCGAGTCTGCATACTCGTATCCGTTCCTTTCGCATGCTCCTCTCGAACCGCAGAACTGCACCGCGACATTTGAAAACGGCAAGCTGACCATCTGGTCGCCGAGCCAGACTCCGGGCGCGGGGCTCGCGATGGTGACGCGCACTTTGGGGATCAAGCAGGAAGATGTCACGATCCACATGATGCGTACGGGCGGCGGATTCGGCCGCCGTTTGTCGAACGATTACATGGTGGAAGTCGCGCACATTGCGAAGACCATCAACGGACCCGTGAAGCTTCTCTGGACTCGTGAGGACGACATGGCGCATGACATGTATCGTCCCGGCGGATTCCATTACTTCAAGGGTGGCGTGGACGCTTCCGGCAAGATCGTTGCCTGGAGAAACCATTTCGTTAGCTATGGCGAAGGCGAGCGATTCGCCAACTCCGCGAACATGACGCCGACGGAATTCCCGGCTCGCTTCGTTCCGAACTTCGCGTTCGGTGCGTCGACCATGTCGCTGGGCGTCCCCACCGGTGCGATGCGCGCGCCGCGCAGCAATGCGTTCAGCTTCGCGTATCAATCGTTCATCGACGAACTGGCGCACGCGGCGGGCAAGGATCCGCTGCAGTTCCGCATCGATCTCTTGAGCACTACGCCGACGGCGCCGCTGGGACAGGGCTCGCTCGATCCGGCGCGCATGAAGGCAGTGCTCGAGATGGTTCGCGATAAGTCGGGTTGGGCGAATCGTTCCAAGCTTCCAAAGGGCCGCGGCATGGGCGTCGCGTTCCAGTTCAGCCACGCCGGTCACTTCGCGCACGTCGCCGATGTGAGCGTCGACTCGAACAACAAGGTGAAGGTGAACAAGGTCTGGGTGGTCGGCGATATCGGCAGCCAGATCGTGAATCCGTCGAGCGCCATCAACATGACGCAAGGCGCGGTTATCGAAGGCATGAGCCACTTGATGAACTGGGAAGTCACTTTCGACAAAGGCCACGCAGTCGAAACCAACTTCGACAACTACAAGCCGACTCGAATCCGCCAGTGTCCGGAGATCGAGGTTCAC
>JADMIO011276637.1_pt1 | contig 15134 bp, 11 predicted proteins | sample 8958161 | NCBI WGS metagenome assembly JADMIO01 (sample SAMN16585339, study PRJNA669376) | soil metagenome | isolation source: Crop rotation soil | place: USA: Cullars Rotation, Alabama | collected 2011 | reverse complement strand
GGTTCGTCGCGGGTTCGAAGCGGGTGATCGAACTGCTCATTCAGCGCGGGCGGCCGACGCTGTTCTCGAACGCGCTTCCGGTGACGGTGGCGTGCTCTTCGAAGAAGGCGATCGAGATCATGCTGCGCGAGCCCGAGCGCGTGCAGAAGCTGCGGGACAACGTCGCGTACGCGCGGAAGCAGATCAAGGCCGCGGGGTTCAGCGTGCTGGAGTCCCCCACCGCCATCTGCCCGATCATCGTGGGGGATACGGCCAAGGCGATCGCGATGAGCAAGCGGCTCCTCGAACTCGGCGTATTCGTGATCGGGTTCGGGTACCCGGTGGTGGCGGAGGGGCATGCGCGGCTGCGGTGCCAGGTTTCGGCGGCGCATGAGAAGGGGCATATTGATCGGTTGGTGGAGGCGCTGAGGAAGTTGTGAACGACGCGAACGCGCCAGCGAGTGGACCGACGCGCCGACGCCGCGGCAGGTACATCGGGATCGCGCTGATCGTGGTCGCGCTGCTGGTGGCCGCCGGGCTGTGGGCGACGACGTACTTCGGACGTCAAGCGGTTGAGGCGCAGCGGCGGTATCACGCGGTCGTGTGCGCGTGTGAGCTGATCGCGGTGCACGTCGAGCGCTCGGGCGGTAAGGACTGGCCGCGGTCGTGGGATGACTTCGACGCGTTGCCCGCGCGTGACTTCAACTCGTTCGCGTGGCCGCGCGACAAGGAACTCCTGAGCGCGCTGGTCGAGATCGACTTTGCGGCGACGGTCGGGTCGGTGCTGGCGCAGTCGCCCGAATCGTTCACGGCGGTGCGGCCGGCGCCGGGGCAGGAGGTGTTTCCAGCGGCCGCGATCTACGAGAGCCTGCAGGGGCGCGTGCGGCGCGCGGCGGGGCGGTGATGCGCGAAGCCTTTGTTCCGCGCCGGCTCGGGATGAAAAGCGACGCCGGCCCTCTCTCCGTGGCCGACGCCGCGCGGGGGACGACGGCGCCAGTGTGTGAGCGCCGTCGTGCGGCCGTGCGCCCCGACCCTCTCCGGCCGGAAGGCTCGACCTTCAAGAGGTAGCGGAGCCCCCGGGCGCGACGGTCAAAGATTACCAGATGCAGCGTACTCCTTCGAGTGCGGCGAGAATACGCACAGATGCCGTATCTCTTGTCGGCGTCCGGCGTTACAATTGATGACCGACCATGGCCGAGGCTCCGAAGACCCAGATCACGCGCCTGATCGACGCCGCCGGCGCGGGGGACGCCGTCGCGGCCGAGCAACTCCTGCCCCTGGTCTATGACGAGCTGCGGCGCCTGGCGGCGGCGCACCTTGCGCGCGAGCCCTCGGGGTTGACGCTGCAACCCACCGCGCTGGTGCACGAGGCCTACTTGAAGTTGATCGGGGGGGAGCGGGTGGAGTGGTCCGGGCGCGGGCACTTTTTCGGGGCCGCGGCGCGGGCGATGCGGAACATCCTCGTGGACCGGGCGCGCCGCCGCGCGGCGGAAAAGCACGGGGGCGGGCGCGGGCGCGTGGACGTGAACGACCCGGCGATGACGCTCAGCGCGCCGACGCCGGCGCCGGACGAGTCGCGCGTGGACCTGCTCAAGCTGCACGCGGCGCTCGAGCGGCTGGAGGCGCGGGATGCGCGGCAGGCGGACGTGGTGCTGATGCGGTACTTCGCGGGGCTGACGGTGGAGCAGACGGCGGCGGCGCTGGGGATCTCCACCGGCACGGTGAAGAACGAGTGGACGTACGCCAAGGCGTGGCTGAGGCGGGAGATCGAGACTCTGGATGCGACCGGCCCGTAGGCCCGATCGTCCGCGGCAGGCCGCGCAGGGGCGGCGCGACGGGACACGCGAACGGCCGCACCGCGAGGCAGCGGCCGGCGCGAAGATTGAGGTGTCAACCTCAGAATTGGGATCTGGAGCCCCACCGCCTGACGGTCGGGGGCCGCTGTAACGGCAGGAATCGCGTTCGAAACCCGCACTGGCGCGCCAAGGGGTGCTTTTGTGCGCGGCGGGTCCGTTTTCGACGAGCTTCCGAGAAAAGACGGGCCTTGTGGCGGTCCGGCCAGTGGTTATACTGGCCAGCGGCCGGGGCTTGGGGGAAACTGCGATGGGGAATCCTCGCATGATCGGTGCGTTTCTTCTCGCGACGGTCGCCGGGAGCGCTGTGTGCTCGGGTTCGCCGCCCGCCATCGATCACATCGTCGTGCTGTTCCTCGAGAACCGCAGCAACGATGAGATCGTCGGGAATCCGAACGCGCCCTACCTCACATCGCTGGCGCAGAACGGGGCTTCGTGCGCGAACTTCTACGCGCTGACGCACCCGAGCCAGCCCAACTATTTCGAGTTCTTTGCGGGCAGCAATCAGGGCTTTCAGAACAACGTCAACCCGCCGCCGGGCGTTCCGTTCAGCACGCCGAATCTTGCCAGCGCGGTGATCGACGCGGGCGGGACGTTTGTCAGCTATTCCGAGGGGCTGCCGTACACCGGGTTCGCGGGCCCGGCGTACTACTGGTATTCGCGGCTGGTGAATCCGATTGCCAGCTGGCAGGCGTCGAACCCGGGCCCGAACCAGTTGCCCCTCTCGCTCAACCGGCCCTTCTCCGACTTCCCGTTCTCCGATTTCTCGCAGCTTCCGACGGTGAGCTTCGTGACGCCGACGCTCGCCCACAGCATGCACGACAACTCGGTGTCCACGGGCGACGCGTGGGTCCAGCAGTACATCGCGCCGTACGCGGCGTGGGCGATGGCCCACAACAGCCTGCTGATCGTCACGTTCGACGAGGACTCGAACTATTCGCGGAACCACGTCTCGACGATCTTCTACGGTCCGATGGTGCGCTCGGGCACGATCGACGCGACATGCACGCACCACGACCTCTTGCGCACGATCTGCGACATCACGGGCGCCGATGCGCCGGGCCAGGGGGCGCACGCACGCGCGATCCCGGGGCTGTTCTCGACGAGCAACCTTGCGGTGCGCCGGACGTTCCGCCAGGGGGCGTCGGGGTACGGATCGGTGCACGACACGTGGCTGGACCCGACCGCGCCCAACCAGGCGAAAAACACGGCGCCGTACAGCCAGGCCGGGGACTCGCGTCAGGTCCTGATCCGGTTCGAGGACGTGTTCGGGGCGGGGCCGGATCGTGTGCCGGCGGGCGCCGCGATCAGTTCGGCCAAGCTGATACTGACGGTCGGCGGGGACCGCAGCACCGAGACGTTCTCGCTTCACCGGATGCTTGTCCCCTGGGCGGACAACTGCACGTGGAACTCGATGGTCGGCGGCGTGAGCACGGACGATGTCGAGGCGGCGGCCGCCTCCGAGTTCGAGGTCATCCCGAATCTCGCCCAGCACCTGTCGGTTTTCGACGTGACGAGTGCGGTGCAGTCGTGGAGCGACGGGTCGTCGCCCAATTACGGACTCGTGCTGGTGGGCGAGGGCAACAACCTCGCGGAGTACAGGCCGTCGGAGTACGTTCTGGTGAACGAGCGGCCGATCCTCGACATCGTGTACGACGGCGGAACGCCGTGCGTGGCGTTCAGCGATCAGCCGCAGTCGTTGTCGGTGGCGCGCGGCCAGCAGGCCGTGTTCAGCGCGCCCGCGGCGTCTCCCGACCCGATCAGCTACCAGTGGCGGCGCAACGGCGTGCCGGTGACGGACGGGAACGGCTACGCGGGGGCGCAGACCGACACGCTCACGATCAACCCGGCGGACTTCGCGCACGCGGGCGTGTATTCGCTGCAGGTGGCGGCGTCGTGCATCACGGTTGTGAGCAACAGCGCGATGCTCCAGGTGACGTGCGACGTCGTGCCGACGATCACGCAGCAGCCGCCGGCGTCGGTGACGGCGCCGACCGGGTCGTCGGTCAGCCTGAACGCCGCGGGATCGGCGAGCGGCCCGGTGCAGTATCAATGGCAGCGCGCCGGCGGCGACGAGTTCGAGGACCTGTCCGACGATGCGTTCATCAGCGGAACGGCGACACCGTCGCTCACGATCTCGCCGGTCGCCAGCACGGACTCCGCCCAGTACCGCTTCGTGGTCTACAGCGACTGCGCGACGGCGGCGTCGAATCCGACGCAGCTGGTCGTGATCTGCCCCTCGGACTTCAACCGCGACGGGTTCGTCACCGGGGACGATTTCGATCTGTTTGTCGCGGCCTTCGTCGCCGGCGACCCGGGCGCCGACTACGACCAGAACGAGTTCGTCAACGGCGACGACTTCGACTTGTTCTCGTGGGACTTCACGATGGGGTGCTGAACCCTCGCGGTCACCGGGGGAGCGGGCTCGAGCGGCGCTCGGCGCTGCGGGCGTGGGCTTCGAGGCCTTCGAGGCGAGCAAGTGCCGCGGCGTCCGCGTGGCAGGGCGACGGTTCGTCGCCGATCGCGAGCCAGGTTCGCACGCGGAGGAATGTGAAAACGGAGAGGCCGCCGGTGAAGCGCGCCGAGCGTCCGGTCGGGAGGACGTGGTTGGGACCGGCGCCGTAGTCGCCCAGGACCTCGGCGCTGCGCGGGCCGACGAAGGATGCGCCGTAATGGTTCAGGCGGCGCGCGACGGCGGGCGCCTCGGCGGTGTGAATCTCGATGTGCTCGGGGGCGAGGCGGTCGCAGGCGGCGATGGCCCCGTCGAGTGAAGTGCAGTGAACGGCGGCGCCGTTGGCGAGCGCGCGGTGCGCGATCGCGGCGGTCGGGAGCGTCGCGAGCTGCACGCGGAGTGCGCGCTCGACGCGCTCGATGAGCGATGCGTCGGTGGTGACGAGCGTCGGCACCGCGTCGTCGTCGTGCTCGGCCTGCGCGAGAAGATCGGCGGCGATGAGGTCGGGGTCGGCGGAGGAGTCGGCGAGCACGACGAGCTCGGAGGGCCCGGCGAGCATGTCGATCCCGACCGAGCCGGCGACGAGTTTCTTCGCGGCGGTGACCCATCGGTTGCCGGGACCGGCGATCAGATCGCACGCGGGGATGGGGCCTGCCCCGAACGCGAGCGCGGCGATGGCTTGGGCGCCGCCCACCGGCGCGAGCGCATCGGCCCCGGCGATCGCGGCCGCGGCAAGGGTGACGGGGGTCGGGCGCGGCGAGGCGACGATGACTTCACGCACGCCGGCGGCGCGGGCCGTGACGGCGGTCATGAGGACGCTGGAGGGGAGCGGGAAGCGCCCGCCCGGCGCGTAGCAGCCGGCGCGATCGACGGGTGCGATGGTGTGGCCGGCGCGCCCGCCGGGAACGGCGGTGTCGAGCGGGCGGAGGCAGTCGAGCTGGGCCTGCGCGAACGCGCGGATGCGGTCGGCGGTGCGCTCCAGGAGAGCGCGGTCGGCGGGCGGGAGGGAGGAGAGGGCGCGATCGAGGTCGGCGCGCGGGATCATGAGGGGCGCGCCGGGGCCAAGGGCGTCGAGGCGCTCGGCGTGAGCGCGGAGCGCGGGTTCGCCGCGGGCGCGCACGTCGTTCACGATGGGTGCCGCGGCGGCGAGCGTGTCCGCGTCCACCGGGTCCGGGCGCGCGGCGGCCAGGTCTTCGGCGCGCACAACGCGGAGAAGAGGTGCGTCATCGATCATGCGGTCCCCTTCGGCGGCTTGGAGTCGCCGGGGCGGCGCGAGAGCCGTAGAGCCCGGCGGTCGAGCTCGGCTTCCACTTCGGCGAGAGGAACATTGGCGCGTGCGAGCGCCGCGGCGGTAAAGAAGAGCACGTCGGCGGCTTCGTGGCGCACGTCATCGCGCGTGCCCGACCCGAGTGCCGCGCCGAGTTCGGCGGCTTCTTCGGTGAGTTTGGACGTCAGGAGCGCCGGGTCGTTGAAGAGCCGGTGCGCGTAGGAGGCCGGGGGCGCCGCGGCGCGACGCGATTCGAGCGTGCGCTCGAGTGCGGCGAGGCCGCGCGCCGGCCCCCAGCACGTCCGTGTGTTCCGGTGGCAGAAGCCGGCGCCGTGCTGGCGGACGGTGAAACGGATCGTGTCTCGGTCGCAATCGAGGTCGATGCGGAGGAGGTCCTGCGTCGCGCCGGAGGACTCGCCCTTGAGCCATGTGCCGCGCGTGCGGGAGTGGTAGACGCCGCGTCGCTCGGCGACGGCGCGCCGGAGGGAATCGCGGCTGGAGTAGGCGAGCCCGAGCGCGATGCCGCGGTCGTCGGCGACGACGGTGGGGAAGAGACCGTCGGGGCGGTCGCTGGTGAGGGGCGCGGCGATGGCGTCGGCGAGGTCGAGTTTGTTTGTGTAGAGGGCCATGCCGACCTGGGCGTCGGCCCCGAGTCTGTCGATCGCGGCGATCTCTTCGGCGGTGGTGACGCCGCCGGCGACGGTGACGCGGACAGGGGCCGCGGCGTCGATCACTTCGCGGACGCGCGCGAGGTCGATCCCCTGCATGCGGCCCTCGCGCTCGACGAAGGTGACGAGAAAGCCGCCCACGTATCGGCTGATTTCGCGGAGGGCGTCGGTGCCCTGCCTGCCGGTGCGCTCGCGCCAGCCCTTGACGACGACCTCGCCGTCGAGGCAGTCGATGGCGGCGATGACGCGGTCGCGCGGCAGTTTCTCGAGGATTTCCGGGCGCGCGGCGGTGCCCAGGATCACCCGCGCGGCACCGGCGTCGAGCCAGCGGAGCGCGGCGTCGGCATCGCGGATCCCGCCGCCAATGCGGCAGGGGGCGAGGGCCAGGAGAGACTCGACGAGCGCGGCGTTGTTCCCGGTGCCGATCGCGGCGTCGAGGTCGATGACCGCTACTTCGCCCGCGAGGGCGAATCGCTGCGCGATGGGGCGCGGGTCGCCGGCGTCGAGGGCCTTTTCGCGCCCGCCGATGAGCTGAACGGTCTGGCCGCCCATGAGGTCGATGGAGGGGATGATCACGAAGGGACCTCCGCGCAGGGTCGAGCGAGGCGCACCGGGACGCCGGCGCTAGCGAGCGCTTCCTTCACGTGGCCGACGGACCAGCGGGCTTCGTGAAAGATGGTTGCGGCGAGGATCGCGCTCGCGCCGGCGTTGACGGCCGCCGCCATGTGCGAGGGGTCGGCGGCGCCGCCGGAGGCGATGACGGGGACGTTCACGGCGTGCGCGATGGCGGTGAGGAGCTCCAGGTCGTAGCCTTCGCCGGTGCCGTCGCGGTCGAAGCTGGTGAGGAGGATTTCGCCGGCGCCGAGAGCCGCGGCGCGACGGGCCCACTCGACGGCGTCGATCCCGGTGCGGCGCGTGCCGGCGTGCGTGACGACTTCGAAGGTGCCGGCCGCGGTGCGGGCGGCGTCGAGGGCGAGGACCGCGCACTGACTGCCGAGACGTTCGGCGATTTCGGAGATCAGTTCGGGCCGCTGCACGGCGGCGGTGTTGACGGCGACCTTGTCGGCGCCGGCGTCGAGGAGGCGCGCCGCATCGTCGGCGGTGCGCACGCCGCCGCCGACGGTGAGCGGGACGGTGAGGACGCGGCGCACGGCGCGGACGGTCTCGATCTGGTGGGCGCGTTCCTCGGTGGTGGCGGAGACGTCGAGGATGACGAGTTCGTCGGCGCCCTCGGCGTCGTAACGCGCGGCCTGCGCGGCCGGGTCGCCGGCATCGCGGAGATTGGCGAAGCGAACGCCCTTGACCACGCGACCGTCGCGCACGTCGAGGCAGGGGATGACGCGGGCGGGGAGCGCGGGGACGCCGGGTCGTTCTTCCATGTTCGCGGGCACAGTCGGTTCGCGCTCCGGCGCGCCCGCTTCCCTGTTGAGCCAGCGCGCCAACAGATCGAGGCCCCACCGGCCGGAAAGCTCGGGGTGGAACTGGCAGGCCACAACGCCCTCTCGCTCCATCGCGGCGACAAAAGGGCCGCCGTAGTCGGTTGTGGAGACGCGCCATCCGTCGGGCGCGGACGCCGCCCGGTAGGAATTGGCGTAGTAGGCGTGGCCGGAGCGGACGGTGCCTGAGGCGCGGAGGATGCGGACCTGGTTCCATCCGAACTGCGGCACACGGATGGACGGGGGAAACTTCGTGATGCGCCCGGGGACGATTCCAAGGCCGGCGCATCCGGGGGTTTCGTCGCTTTCGTCGAAGAGGACCTGAAGGCCGAGGCAGATCCCGAGCGTTCGGGCGCCGGCGCGGATGCGGGCGCGCAGCGGATCGGCGAGGCGACGCTCGGAAAGACTCCGCATCGCCGCGCCGAACGCGCCGACGCCGGGGAGCACGACGCGGTCGGCGCGCGCTATGTCGAGCGGGTCGTCGCTGAGGCGCGGGGCGGCGCCGAGGCGCTCGAACGCGGCGACCACCGAGGCGGTGTTGGCGGTGCCGGTACGGGCGATGATGACTTCGGGCGGCGTCACAGCGCGCCCTTGGTGCTGGGAATCTCGCCCGAGCCGTCGCGGGCGCAGGCCTGGCGGAGGGCGAGGGCGAGGGCCTTGAACGCGGACTCGGCGCGGTGGTGGTCGTTGACGCCGCGGAGGACATCGACGTGGATGGTCGCTCGCGCGGCGGTGGCGAGGGAGTGGATCACGTGCGGGATGTTCTCGCACGCGAGCGTGCCGAGCGTGGGGCGCGTGAGGCCGAGGTCGACGACCGCGAAGGGGCGGCCGGAGAAGTCGATGACCGCGCGCGCGAGGGACTCGTCGAGGGGCGCGTAGGCCGAGCCGAAGCGGGCGATGCCGCGGCGGTCGGCGAGGGCGGTGTCGATGGCGGCGCCGAGCGCGAGGCCGCAGTCTTCGGCGCTGTGATGGTCGTCGATGTGGAGGTCGCCCTTGCAGGTGAGCGTGAGATCGAAGCGTGCGTGGCGCGCGAGGGCGGTGAGGAGGTGGTCGAGGAAACCGATGCCGGTCGAGACTTCGGCGATGCCCGTGCCGTCGAGGGAGAGGCGGCCGGTGATTTCGGTTTCGTAGGTCTTGCGCGCGATGGCGGCGGTGCGGGGCGGGAGGGAGGTCATGGTGATTCTCCGCGGTCGGCGACGGGAGCGAGCACCTCGCGCAGGGCGCCGGCGAGTTGGGCGAACGCGCTCTCGTCGCAAGGGACGGTGATCCGGAGGGCGTCGGAGAGGCGCGGGTCTCCGGGGAAGCCGCGCACGGCGATGCCGCGCCGGGCGAGCGAGGCGCGGATGGAATCGGCATCGGCGAAGCGCGCGAAGACGAAGTTGCCCTGCGACGGGGCGGATGGAATGCCGCGGGAGGCGAGCAGGGAGCGCAGTTCCTCGCGCTCGCGCCGGGCTCGCGCGACGGCCGCGGCCATCGCGTCGTGCGCGCGCTCCATGCACGCGCGGGCGATCGCGAGGGACACGCCGCTCACGGCGTACGGGCCGCCGGCGGCGCGCATCCACGCGATCACGTCGGGCGGGCCGAGGGCGTAGCCGACACGCAGGCCGGCGAGGCCCCAGGCCTTGGACATCGTGCGGACGACAACGACGTTGGGGAGGGAGAGCGCGAGGCCGGTCAGGTCTTCGTCGGCGAATTCGGCGTAGGCGAGGTCGGCGAGGACCAGGGCGCCCGCGCGGCGGGCGGCGACGGAGATGCGAGAGAGGGAGGGTGCGTCGATGACGGCGCCGGTGGGGTTGTTGGGGCTGACGACGGCGATCATCGCGGTGCGGCCGGTGATGCGCGCGAGGACTTCGGCGGTCGGGTACGCCTGGTCGGGCCAGGGAACGGCGGCGACCGGCGCGTTGTTGATCGCGGCGTAGCGAGCGAACATCTCGAAGGTGGGAACGGGGAGGAGGAGTTCTCGCCCCCCCACCGGCGCGCCCGCGCCGAGCATGACGCGGCACGCGCGGTCGATGGCGTCGTCGCCGCCGGCGGTGACGAGGACTCGCGCCGGGTCGAGATCGAGGCGCGCGGCGAGGAAGGACTCAAAGTCGCGCGGGCGCGGGTAGAGACGGAGAGATTCGAGATCGAGCGAAGAGAGGGTGTCGCGCAGCCAGGGCGCGGGGGTCGCGCCTTCGTTGGCGTCGAGCTTGAGCGTGATGGGGGCGGAGGGCGCGGGGGGTGAGTAGGAAGATGCGGACTGCGTCCATGCGGCGGGGGTTACGGGAGCGATCGGGGCGGGACGAGTGTCGCCCTTGCGTGGCTCGGATCGCGTGGCGCCGGGAACCGGGGTCTCACGACCCTGGCTGTTTTCGGTTGCTGTGCTGGGAGCTGGTTCCTGGTTCGACACGTTTTGCTCTGGCGAGTGTTGCGGTGACTTGGATCACGGCACGATCTGCGAGAGGCCGGTCACGACGATGTCGGTGCCGCCGCGGGCTTTGATTTCGGGGATGAGGGTCGGGAGCTGGTCGCGCGGCACGGCGGCCTTGACGGCGTAGCCCGCGCCGTGGTGGAGCGTGGCGATGGTGGGCTCGCGCATGCAAGGCAGCACCCCCACCACTGCTTCGAGGCGGTCGGCGGGGACGTTGACCTCGAGCATGACGCGCCGGCGGGCTTCGAGGACGGACCTGAGAAGAAGTACAAGGCGGTCGGCGGCGTCGCGCTTGCGCGGGTCGTCGAGGCTGCGGGCGTGGGCGAAGAGGCGGGTGGACGAGGTGAGGAGTTCGTCGACGATGACCAGGCCGTTGGCGACGAGGGTGGCGCCGGTCGCGGCGACATCGACGATGCAGTCGGCATCTTCCGGCGGGAAGACTTCGGTCGCGCCGAAACTCTTGACGAAACGGGCGTCGAGGGCGCGGTCCTTGATCCAGCGCGCCGTGATCTCCTGGTATTCGGAGGCGACGACGAGGGGGCGGCGGGGGAGCTTGCCGTTCTCGAGAAGATCGGTGGGCGCGGCGGCGACGAGGCGGACGGGATCGAGACCGGTGTCGAGGAGTTCGACGAGATCAGTCCCGAGTTCCTGGGCCCAGTCGGCGCCGGCGAACCCCAGATCACGCGAGCCGGCGTGGAGCATCTCGACGATGTTCTGGGGCTTGAGCACTTTGGCGTGTACGACGATGTCGGGGCCGGGGAAGGAGACGTTCGGGCGGTAGCCGCGGGAGCTGGCGCGGATGCGCACTCCGGAATCGGCGAGGAGCGCGAGGACGCCCTGTTCCATGCGGCCTTTGGGGAGGGCGAGGCGGAGGGTGGTGGGTGTGGGGGGCATGGGGTGTGAAGTGATGAGGTGATGAGGTGATGAGGTGATGAGGTGAGCGGAATTGTGAATCGGGGGCTGACCTGAACGGGCGGCAAAAGCACAAGACGCCGGCGTTCGCGTTTGGCGAAGGCCGGCGTCGTCGATCGGTTCACGCTGTGAGCGCAACCGCGCGTTACCCGGCCAGAATTCCTCCGTGGTGATGGTGGCCGGAATGGAGTTTCGCGCAGGTCACGAAGAGAGTGTTATGGAACGCGGAGCGCGAGTCAAGGGAAAGCCTGCGAAATGGGAGCGCGACTACTTCGATTCTTTCGCGTGTCTGATGCGGTACACGCGGTGGAAGGTGTCGTCGCTGAAGAGAATCGACCCGTCCGGAGCCTGAACACAGTCGACGGGGCGGCTCTTCACGTCGTTCTTGCCCACGAGACCCTCGACGATCTTGAGGAGCCCGTACGGATGGCCGTTGTCGAAGAGGATGCGCACGACGCAGTAGCCGGAGGGGTCGGAGCGGTTCCATGAGCCGTGCAGTGCGGCGAAGGCGTCGCCGTTGTGATCGGCGGGGAAGGCGCGCGTCCTGTTGTTGACCGCGGGGTCGATGAAGCAGAAGCCGTTGGGGGCCCAGTGGGCGCCGAAGCACCACTCGGGGGGCGTGGTGCGCGCGGCCAGGTCGAGGATGTCCTTGCGTTTCATGTACTCATAGCGCGGCACGCGGTTGCCGACGATGAACGGGTGGCCGTAGAAACCGCCGTCGACGTAGTGGTTGAATTCGCAGGGCGGGTTCCAGTCCGTGACGGGCTGGAAGTTGGGGGGTTCTTCGCCCAAGGGGCCGCCGAAGTTGTCGGAGCCGTGGTCGAGGCCCCAGATCTCGGTGGTGCCGGGGCGGAAGCGGAGCTTCTCGGTGTTGCGGATGCCCGAGCAGAAGAGGGTCTTGCTCGAACCGTCGATCGCGAACTTCCAGATCTTCTCGCGCTCGGTCTGGGTCTCGTCGTGGATGTTCTCGGGGTCGCCGACGGAGGAGTAGAAGCCGTCGCCGGTGACCAGGAGCGAGCGCCACCAGTGGCCGGTCTCGCCCGGGAGTGTTCCGTCGGCGATGACGGTGACGACCTGCGCGGGCGCGCCGTCCTCGGTGGGTTTGGCCTTCACGATGCCGCGGGAGAGCGCCATCCAGAGCCAGCCGTCGTGGAAACAGAGGCCGTGGACAAGCGGGAGGTCCTTGGCGAAGGTGGAGCGGGTCTCGTAGAGACCGTCGCCGTCCTTGTCGGTGAGCGCGATCACGTCGGCGCGGCCGGGGCGCGAGACGTAGAGCGTGGCGCGATCATCGAACTCCATGAAGCGGGCGCCGCTCAGCTTGTCGACGGCGAGGGTGAGCTCGTAGCCGGCGCGGACCTTGAGGCCGAAGTCGTTGGGGGGCGCGGGGGGTTGGGCAGACGTGAGCGCCGGGATGGCCGCGAGCGGCGCGGTGAGGGCGCACGCGACGGAGAGGAGAGAAGGTGGCATGGGACACAGGGTAGCGACGCGCGGTCGTGGCACAGTACAGTTGCTCCGTGCGCCGCGCGTTCACACTCATCGAGCTCATGATTGTCGTTGCGATCGTGGGCGTGCTCGTCTCGCTCGCGCTGCCGGCGATGCGCGGCGCGCGGGCGGGGGCGCGGGGCGCGGCGTGCCTGGCGAACCTGCGGACGGTGTTCACGATCGCGCGCTCGTACGCGGACGAGAACAAGGGGCTGAGCCCCGGGCTGGGCGTTCCGTACGCGGCGCTGCCGAACTGGGGGTTGGTGGTGCAGCAGGGCGCGGGGGTCGCCGGGGCGACAAACAAGGAGCTGTACTCGACGCGCTCGTGCCTGGTGTGCCCGTCGATCGGCGCGGCGTATGGGCAGGGCATGACGCGCACGTACGCGATCAACGCGACGGGACACGCGGGCCAGGGCGGGGACCCCGACAACTACGACACGCCGCCGCCGGGGCGCGCCGTGCACGCACGGGTGGACCTCGTGCAGCGCCCCGCCGAGACGCCGGCGTTCGTGGACAGCGCGATCGTTTCGTTCCCCGACGGCGCGCCGCCGCCGACGCAGTGCTCGAGCGTGCTGGACTTCCGGCAGGCCGCGCACGTGAGCGCGCGGCTCGGACGATTTCACGGGGAGGCGCGGGCGCCCGGCGACCGGTCGCGCGCGGTGTTTCAGGGCGCGCTGTACGACTCGTCGTGCCGCGCGTGGGCGGAGGCGCCGGAGAGCTTTCTGCAGCCGCTGCCTTGATGCGGATCACTTTGGCGACGGCGCCGGCGCGGTCGATTCCTTCTCGATCTTGGTCTTGAGCACCTCGACCGCCTTGTCGAGCACCTCGTCGCGCCCCTTGGCGAGGCCTTCGATCGTGGGCGAGACGGGCACGGTCGGCTGGATCCCAACGCCGTGGTGGCGCGAGCCGTCGTGCTTCAGGACCTTCATGCCGGTGAAGGAGAGCGAGTAGCCGCCGGGGAGTTTCACGGCGGTGACGTTGCCGTTGGAGCCCGCGGTGGGCGCGCCCACGATCTCGCCGAGCCTGTAGGCCTCGACGATCCCCATGCAGCTCTCGGCGTAGCTGATCGCGCCGCCGCCGGTGAGAAAGGCGATGCGGCCCTTGGGGCGCGGCTGCCTTGGCGGGAGGTCCCAGTTGCTCGTGACCCACGTGACCTTCTCGTAGCCGGGCATGGTCAGGATCGGCACGTTCCACGAGGCGCTCTTGATTGCGTCGTCGGTGAGGTAGGTGAGCAGTTCGGCGCCGGCCGAGCCGGGGTAGCCGCGCAGGTCGAAGATGACGCCCTTGGCCTCGACCAGTTGCGGCCAGACGCTCATGAGCGCGGCGGTCTCGGCGCCGTTGAGGTCGAAGTAGCGGATCCCCGGCGCGACTTCGCTGCCGTTCTCGGGGAGCGGGGGCACGTAGCCCGGTCCCTGCGGAACGCGCGGGAGGACGAGGCCGAGCTCCGCGCCGGCGCGCCGAACCGTGATCGGCACGGTGGGCGGGCCGACGCCCCAGCCGATCATGCCGGCGGCGCGCGAGCGGAGCCAGCCGTCGGTCGCGGCGCAGATCGCGGGCGCTGCGTCGGCGAAGAGCTGGGTGACGCGTTTACCGTCAATCTCCAGGATGACATCGCCGGGCTTCAGAGTCTTCTGGGTCGGCGAAACCGCGCTGACGACCAGTTCGGAGCCGACCCAGGTCCACGCGAAATCGCGCGGTGTTACCGAGGGAAAGCCGGGGCCGCCGACGAAGCCGTGCCCGTCGTGGAGGTGCGCGAGCATGAGGCTGAGGGTGCGGTGGAACTGCTCCTGGCTCTTGTCTTCCGCGGCCTTCTTCAGCGCGGGGGCGAGCGCTGCGCCCCAGTCGTCGGGGGTCACGTCGAAGTAGGGATAGAAGTTCTTCAGTGCGCCCCAGCCGAGGCAGACGGCGGCGAGGCGTGTCGCTCGATCCTTGGGGCTGGGCGTCCAGCCCTCGGGGCGTGCGGGAGCGTCGGGGAATTTCGCGGTCGCGACGGGAAGCGTGCGCTCGGCGTCGGCGTACAGCGTGACGGGGACGAGCGCGGTGACGCCGCCGCCGAGGTCGAGCGTGACGGCGGCGCCGGCGGGCTGGATATCCCGCGGGGGTGTTTCGACTGCCAGGGTCTCGCGCACGCGCTCGGCGCCGTAGATGTTCATGGGCGGCGGGGCGGCGCCCGGCTTCACCGGGAGCGCGTAGCCGGCGTAGCGCATGCCGACGATGTGCGTCGCGCCCTGCGGCTTCGCGGGCGCGGTGGGGCGGCGCGGGTCGGCACTCTGCCACACGCGGACGGTCGGCGCAACGGGCGCGGCCCAGGCGGTCAATCTCTCGGCGAGCGACTCGGCGTCCTTCGCGCCCTCGACGTCCTGCACGGCGCGGATGGTCAGGTCGTCCCAGTCGATCGATTCGGATTCGGTGGTCGGGTGGAAGTACCGGAGGACGCCGAAGAGTTGCGCGAGCGCGGCGAGGTTGGCGGCGCCGCGGTCGGAGAGGGGCGCGGGGGCGATCGAGCCGGCGCCGGCGGGGCCGAGGACGCGCAGCTTCACGTCGTCGATCCACGCGCGCCCGGCGCCGCCGACGAGGAAGAGGCCGATCGCGATGTCGTCGGCGTCGTCGTCGACATCGCCGCGGATCGCGTACGACGCCCACGCGTCGGCGCGGATGGGGCGGTCGCCCATGTT
>JADMIO010904414.1_pt1 | contig 15134 bp, 20 predicted proteins | sample 8958161 | NCBI WGS metagenome assembly JADMIO01 (sample SAMN16585339, study PRJNA669376) | soil metagenome | isolation source: Crop rotation soil | place: USA: Cullars Rotation, Alabama | collected 2011 | reverse complement strand
TCTGTTGGCGCGTTACAGCCATATACGGGGTAACGCGCCAACAGAACGGGTTTGGGGGCGAACGTTACCCGCCGCGTTCGGCCGGATTAGCGTCCGATCGACGAACGATCGAGCAAGGGGAACGACGTGGCGGAAGAGCAAACGACGAAGGGTGCGCCGTGGCAAGGGCCGCTGTGTTCTGACCGCATTGCCGTCGTGACCGGTGGCGGCGGGACCATCGGCGCGGCGAGCGCTCGTGCATTCGCCGACCACGGTGCCGATGTCGTGATCGCCGACATCGCGGCGGACCGCGTCGCCGAGGCAGTCGCCGCGGTCGAATCGCGCGGCAGGCGGGCACTCGGCATCGTGGCGGACCTCACGGTCGACGGTGCGGTCGACGACATGATCGCGCGCGCCGTCATCGAATTCGGTCGCGTCGACATTCTCGTCAACGCGCTGGGCGAACATCTCGCGCTGGCCGGGCCGTTCGAATCGTCGACCCCCGAGGGGTGGGATCGTCTCTATCGCGTCAACCTCCTTCACACGATGCAGGCTTGTCACGCGGTGCTGCCGGGTATGCGCGAACGCAAGTGGGGTCGCATCGTCAACTTCTCGTCGGTCGAAGGTATTCGTTCGATGCCCCACGCCGGGCCGTACACCGCCTACAAGGGCGCGATCGACTCGTTCACCAAGACGATCGGTGTCGAATTCGCCGGCGACAACATCCGCGTCAACTGCGTCGCCGTCGACAAGACGCGCACGCATCAGGTCAACTTCTACAAGATGCCCGAGGAGTTCGACAAGCACGTGCCGGTGTGGGTGCCGGCGGGTCGTTACGGCGAAGGCGACGACATCGCGGCGGTGGTCCTCTTCTTGTCGAGTGAGATGGCCGCGTGGATCGTCGGGCAGACGATCGTCACCGACGGCGGCACACTCGCGGCCGGGGGTTGGTACCGCACACCCGTCAAGTGGACCAACTCACCACTACTCGTGCAGTACTTCGAGGATGACCCGTCGATCAACGCCGCGCGACCGCGCGGCGTGCAATAACAGCGGCCGCAGCCAAACGGGGGGTACGCCGTTGCAGTTCGGACTCAATCTGCCGGTGGCGACGCCGGGTATAACTCCGCGGATGTTGCGCGACGTCGCGTGTCGTGCCGAAGACCTCGGCTTCGTCGAGGTGTGGCTGGGCGAGCACGTCGTCCTCTTCGACCGGCCGGTCGACCGCTATCCCGGATCCGAGAGCGGCGAAGCGTTCTTCCCCGCGACGCTCGCGATTCCGGATCCACTCGTGGCGCACGCGTTCATCGCCGCGGCGACGGAACGCATCCGACTCGCCACCGGGGTGATGTTGTTGCCACAGCGTCACCCCGTCTACACCGCCAAACACATCGCAACGCTCGACTGGTTGTGCGAAGGCCGTCTCGACGTCGGTATCGGTGTCGGTTGGTCGAGCGAGGAGTATGCCGCCTGCGGCGTGCCGTTCGAGCACCGCGGCCGGCGCGGCGATGAGTGCATCGAAGTGATGCGTTCGCTGTGGACGCAAGAGGTCTCGTCATATTCGGGCGAGTTCTACGACCTCGCTCCGTGCCGCCAATATCCGAAACCGGCACAACTGCCCCACCCACCGTTGTGGATCGGCGGCTACTCGGCGTCAACGCGTCGCTCGCTATGGCGACGGTTGGTACGGCTTCGACCATCGGGCGTCGGCCGTCGACGACTTCGTGCAGCAACTCGCCCGCGAGTTGGAGGTGCACGAACGATCGCTCGCCGACATCGCCATCGTCGCCGGCGCCTACAACCTGATGCCCACCGAGCGCGCCGAACTGGCCGCGTACGCGGACGCCGGTGTCGAGCAGTTCGTACTGTCGCTGCGCAGCTACCGACCCGACGAGATGGACGACGAGCTTCGGCATCTCGCCCGCACGCTCATGTAGCGGTCGGTCATCCAAGCCGGTTGACGTTCCGAATACGGTGCATGGTGATTCGAGCGGCGCAATGAACACACTGGTGATCGCGGTCTTCGCGCCCATACTCGTCATCGTCGGGATCCTCGGATTCGTGATCCCGCCCGACAAGGCCGCAACAAGTGGGGCGCCGCCCTACAACGTGTTTCACATCGTCTTCGGACTGACCGGAATCGTGCTCGCGCTCACCGGCAATGACGTGGCAATTCGCACATTCAACATCGGCTTCGGCGCCATCGACCTCTATCAGGCACTCGCCAGCCGTCGTCATTGGTGGCCGGAGAAGGTGTTCCGCTGGACGAAGATCGACGACCTGTTGCACATCGTCATCGGCCTCGTGCTGGTGGCCGTCGGAGTGTTGTTGTGATCCGGCCGGCGGGCGGCGGCGAATGACACCCGATCGCAACCCCGCACGACCGTAGGAGTTCCCGTGGCCACCACCGAACTGCGTACCACCCCTGCCGGCGCTATCGACCTGCTCGCGCTGTCGGGCGCGGCGCTCGAGGACCTCTACCGCTCGGCCCCGGCTGGTGCCATCCCCCGCGGCACCGGCCGGGGTACCGCCATCCTGGTGCCCGGACGCGGCGCCGGTCGTGCCCTCGCCCGGCTGGTCAGGGTCGGGGCCTGGCAGGGCAAGGTGTTCGATGACGAGGGAAAACACCTCGTCAACCTGATCTCGCCGCTGCACCGGCGAGCGATCAAAGCCGAGGTTTACGAGGGCGACAGCTGGCTCGACAACGGGCCGTGCATCGTCATCGATTACTCCCGGACGTCGCGGACCGCGCGTTGGGTACACGACGAAATTCGCCAGGTGGCTCCGGGCGTGTTCCTGGGCCTCGTCTACGTCCGTCGGCGCCGGTTGCCCCTGCTTTTTGCCTTGAATTTCTCGAACTCATGACAATTCGCGTGTCCGATCGGATTCGATCCGCGGACATGCGATACGAATTAACCTTCTTGAGCAGAAATTGATGCCTGAGAGGGAGTAGATGGCAACATCATCGCGGCGGGCTCGTCCCGCTCGCCCTAGTACCGACCGGCGCGGTCCCGGCCGGCCTCCACTCATGGATCGCCAACGGATCGTCGAGGTCGCCCTCGAAATCGCCCACGAGCACGGCGTCAAGGGCGTCACCATGACGTCGGTGGCCGAGCGCCTCGGCGTGGCCATGCCGGCGCTCTACTACCACGTGTCGAGCCGAGACGAACTTCTCGGTCTCATCGGCGTCAGCCTGCTCTACACCGAGGCGCCGGCGACCGTCGTGCTCGACGACTGGCGCGGTTGGATGACCGAGTTTGCCCGGGCGCTACGCCAGCAGGCATTGCGCGAACCGACGCTCAGCGTTGTCCCCGCCGTCCGTGCGTACAGCATGAACAGCATCCCCATGCTCGAACAGGCCGCCACCGTGCTCATTCGCGCCGGATTCTCACCGTCCGACGCGCTGTGGAACTTCGGCTTCTTGGTCAGCACGGTATTGAGCAGCGTGTACCGCGAACATTGCCTCGCGGTCGAGCGCGCGCAGGGTCGCACACAACTTTCGACGACGCGGGCCGCGCTCCAAGAAGCCGGGCCTGATGCCGCGCCGACGATGTGGAACGTGATGCAGAGTTGGGCCGGCAAACCCGACAGCTACGAGAGCGACCCCAACCACCGATTCGAACGCGAACTCGTCGTGCTTCTCGACGGGTTCGAGGTCGCACTCGCGAGGGTTCAGAAACCAGCTGAGTGACGGTCGCGTCAGCGAGCGACGCGCTGGCCGCCGGGATAGGGCTGCGCGCCGTCTAGGGTCATCACGGTAATGCCGAGTCGATCGAGTACATCAAGGCTCACCTCGATGCGCCCGGTGTGATCGGGCGGGCAGTCGCAGAGCGCAATCGCGCCCTCGACCATCGCTTCCATGGACTCGATCTGTTCGTCCTTGACGATGTCACCGACGAGCGCCTCGGCGCCCTCGCTCATCACCGCGGAGCGTGGTTCGACGGTGTTGACGCGCACGCCGGTGCCGTAGAGCTCGACCGCCAGTGCATTGGTGACGCGGTTCAGCGCCGCCTTGGTCGCGCCGTAGATGCCGATCGTCGTGGCCACACCGTCGGTGCGAAACGGTGGCCCTACCGCCAGCTTTGCGCTGGCGCTCGACACGTTGAGGATCCAACCTTCGCCCTGCGCAACCATGCCCGGCGCCACTGCTTGCGCGAGTTCGATCGGCGCGTGCACGTTGACTTCGAACATGATCCGCTGCCGCTTGTACGGATACTCCCGCGTCGGCATGTAGATCGCGGCGGCCGCGTTGCTGACGAGGATGTCGATACGACCGTCGAAAATCTCCAGGGCGCGGGGCACGATGCCGGCCCGACTTGCCGGATCGGCGAGATCCGCGGCGACGGCTTCGACCGTGGCGCCGTGACGACGGCACCGCGCCAGCGTCTCGGTCAAGCTGCCCGCGAGATGATCGTGTTGATCGACCGTACGGGCCACCACGACGACGTTCGCTCCTTCGGCCGCCAACCGTTCGGCGAGCGCGGCGCCAATGCCGCGGCTGGCTCCGGTGACGATCGCGTTCTTGCCGGCGAACCGATTCATGAGCTTTCCCTGCCTTCGCGATAGGGCGTTTGCGGTAGGTCATTTACGAGCCGCAGCAGCAAATGACCGAGCGTGGACCGCTCGGTCGGCGTCCACGAAGCGAGTGCGTCACGCAGATGACGCGACCTCACCGCTTCGAGTTGGTTGGCGACGCGGCGTCCGCGCGGCGTCGCTTCGACGAACACCACGCTGGCGTTGGTAGTACTGGTCGTGCGGCGCAGAAGACGCTCTTCTTCGAGCACACCCAATTGCCGACTCACTGCACCCACATCCATGTGCGCGGCACGCGCGACATCGGCGACAGTCTGCGGTTGGTCGGTCGTGAGCGCGCCGAGCACTTGCAAGGCCTGCTGCGACAATGCAATACCGGCCACCGCCGCGAGGTTGGAGTGCACTCGGCGACTGGACAGCAATCGCTGCAAACGGCGGATACCTAGGCTTATCTCTGCGATTCCGTCGTCGTCGATCGCCACCACTTTGTCGGTCAAGGAGTCACCGCTTGCCGGCGAAGAATTGATCGACCGTGTGGCACATGTACTCGATACCTTCGTCGTCGATCGCGTGGTTGCACGGCAATATCAGTCCGTCCGTCATTACTCGATCGGCATTGGCCAATCCGCCGGGTGCGACGCGGTGCGCCACGTTCTTGAAAGCCGGTTGACGGGTGACGTTGCCCGTCCACACCATCCGCGTATCGACCCCGGCCGCTTCCATGTGTTGTTGGAAGACCGACCGCCGCACCCCTGACTCGGGTTTGATCATTATTGGGAACATGTGCCAGCCGGTGTCGATGTCGGTGGTGATCCTCGGCAATACGAATACTTCGGGATAGCCCGAGAAATGCTTGGTCAACAGCTCGAAGTTGCGCTTGCGCCGAGCGAGATTGATCGGAAGTTTGCGCATCTGCACGACACCGAATGCGGCCGACATCTCGGACGGTTCGAAGTTCCAGCCGACTTCGTCGAAGATGAACAAGTCGTCGTATTCGATGCCATCGATCTCGGAAAAGAACCGCTTGTCGCCCTTCTGGGAACCGAAGAACTTGACCTCACTGCGCCGGCCCCAGCGCCGCAACAACAACGCCTTGTCGGCAAGTGCCTCGTCGTCGACGCACACCATGCCGCCGGTCCCGCCGGCAGTGATGATGTGCGAAAGAGCGAAGCTGGTTACAGAGATGTCGCTGCGGGCCCCCGTCGGCGTGCCCCGCAGCGTGGCGCCCAAACAATCACACGAGTCTTCGATCACCTTGAGCTGATGCCGATCGGCGATCTCGCGGATGCGATCCCAATCAGGACAGTTGCCGATCAGGTTGGGGGCCAGGATGGCACGCGTACGCGGGCCGATAGCGGCTTCGAGCGCCTCGACATCGATCTGGTAGGTATCGAATTCGACATCGACGAACACCGGCACCAACCCCGCACGCACGAGAGGCGCGATGTCGGTCGAGAACGTGACGGCGGCGGTGAGCACTTCGTCACCGGGCTCGAGTCCGAGAAGCTCGACCGCCAGGTAGAGCGCCGAGGAACCCGAGTTGACCATGATGCCGCGCTTCTTGGCGAACGACGCCGCGACCAGACGCTCCATCTCTTTTACGTTCTTGCCGATGCGCAGCCCGCTGGGGCCGGCGCGCAGGACCGCGACGACGGCGTCGATCTCTTCCTCGTCGTGCACGCTGCCGGAGTACTCGACTCGCTTCATACGCGAATGCTCACTTTCTGAAGAACGAAGGGCTCGTTGCTTTGGCCGGTATCTTGTCGAGCGGTGTCGCCACCTCGCTCACGGTCGGTCCGAACTGCGCCGCCAGCGGGGCCAGCTTGTCGAGATCGAACCCGTACACCCGCGCCGCGTTCTCGGCGAAAATCTTGCGCAAGTCGGTCTCGCTCCACCCGACGAAGGACCGGCGTATCGATTCACGGCTGTACGGGAACGTCGCTTCGTGATGCGGATAATCGCTACCCCACATGACTCGGTCGATACCGATCTTCTCGAACACCGCCGCATCGCTCGGTGCGGGGAAGCTGGCGCCCACGTAGCAGTTGCGGCGGAAGTAGTCGCTCGGCTTGTGGGGTAGTACGGCCTCTTCGGGAACGCCGAGCTCGCCGACGCGGCCGGCGATCATCTGCGAGTGCAGGCCGTCCATCCGATCGAGGACTTCGGGGATCCACGCGCATCCTTGCTCGGTCATGGCAAAGACGAGACCGGGGAAGCGCTCGAACACGCCCGACATGATGAGGTGCCACAACGCCCGATTCGCGAAGAAGCCGGACTCCATGATGAACATGAGCGTCGTGACCGGAGTCTTCGGATAGTCGGGTATGCCACTGCCACCAGAGTGGTGCGTGATCGGCATCTCGAGCTCTTGACACACGGCCCACAGTGCTTCGTACGCGTTGGTGAACAACGGAGCGATCCACGGCGTATCGGGGGACACGCCCGGCAACAGGATGCCGGCGAGACCATTGTCCTTGGCCCAGCGCACATCCTTGACGGCCTCGTCGACATCGTTGAGGAAGACCTGTGCCAGCCCCGCGCGCTGCTCGGGGTGCTCGGAACAGAAGTCGGCCAGCCATCGGTTGTGTGCCCGCAGCCCGGCGAGACGCTGTTCGAAATCCGCAGCCGACGGCGCCGGGGCGATGACCTGGCCCGTGGGGAAGAACGGCGGAACGGTGTTGGGGAACACGACCTCGGCAACGATGCCGTCCTCACCCAGGTCGCGCCGCCGCCGCTCGTCGTCCCAGTTGCGCGAGCGACCGTCGTCTTGCAGGTCGCGGAACGGGTTCTTGTACTTGCCGCGCCACGCGTCGAACTGCTCGTGGTATTTGGATTCGAGTCGCTCGCGGTATTGCTGGTGATTGCCACCGGCGTGACAGTCGGACGAGATGATCGTGTAGTGGTCGGATGGGGCCATGACACGAACCTAGCACAAGTCTTGACTCAGTCAATACCCGCGTTTCCAGTCGGCCAAGGGGTCGACCTCGGCGAGCGTCACCCGCTGGAGCGTGCGCGGGCCTTCCGACGGTTCGCGCCGCGCGTGCTGCACCGCGACGTTGTCCCAGACGACCAGGTCTCCCAGCTGCCACCGGTGCTCGTAGGTGAACTCGCCCGAGTACAGGTGAGCGAAAAGAGCGGCGATCAACTCATCGCTCTCGTCGTGCGCGAGTTCGTTGATGCGCTCGGTCTGCATCTCGTTGACGTACAGCACCTCATCGCCGGTCACGGGATGCCTCAGCACGACGGGATGGCGCGCCCGATCCGCGGCCGTCGGCACCGGCTCTCGATGTGCCCGCGAATCACCTCGTTGCGTCACCAGATCGAACGCATGGGTCGCAGTGCAGCCATCCACGCGGCGGCGCAACGCGGGCGGCAAGGCACGGCAGGCCGCCGCGGCGTTCACGAACCACGTCGACGACCCCGAGGTAGGAAGTTCGAGCGCGTGCAACGACAGCCCGAGGTACGGATGCGGTGTGAACGCGAGATCGCTGTGGAACAACAGTGCGCCGTGAGGAATGATGCCGTCTGGCCGCGCATTCGACACGTACGCCGCTGCAATCACCGGACCGAACAGTGAAGCGAATCGCTGCTGAGTCGCCATGTCGACGCAATCGCCGCGCACCAAGACCAATCGCGCCCGTTCGTACGCGACACGAAGCGTGGCCGCGTCGGGCGCGCTGGCCGGCACATCGAGCGCCAACCCGATGGCCTCGACGCCCAGCGCCGGAGACAACGGCCGCAGCTCGACCATACGGAACCTGGTCGTTCAGTCGGTCAACGAGACGTGGTACAGCGCCGCTGCATTGTCTTGCAGAAGCTTGCGTTGTGACTCCGCGGGCACACCTTCGAGCGCCTTGGCGACGCGCTCGAGCGGATCGGGGTACAGACAGGTCGGATGCGGGTAATCCGTCTCGAACATGATGTTGTCGACGCCGATGCTGTCGATCACCAGTGGGATCGACGCGCTCTCGAACCAGAAACAGCCGTAAATCTGCCGCCGGAAGTAATCGGACGGCTTCATCGTCAAGTACTCGAACGCGTGCGTCATGCTTTCGTCGCGTTGGTAATCGAGCGCCTCGAGGAAGAACGGAATCCATCCGATGCCCGACTCGACCGAGACGATCTTGAGATCGGGGAACCTTTCGAGCACGCCCGAGTAGATGATGTTGGCAATGACGCGCGCGTTGGATAGGTACATCATCGACGAGCCCAGCGCGAGCTTGCGCTCGTCGTCGAGCGAGGGCCACGGCGAATCACCGAACCACGTCATCGAGCTCTGGCTGGCGCCGATATGGAAGTTCACCGAGAGCTTCTCTTCGCTCAGCACCTCCCACAACGGATCCCACACCCGTTCGCCGAGGTCGGGAAGCCCGCGGTTTTGAGGATCACTGCACATCGTGATGCCGTGGAATCCGGACGCAGCCGCGCGATGCGCCTCTGCCACCGAGCCGTCGATGTCCCACCACGGAAGCAGCGCCATGGGCATCAGGCGATCATGGGAGTTCTCTTGGATCTCGATCATCGCTTCGTTGTAGATCGAGGCGCAGAGCCGGCGCAGCTCGACGTCTTTCACGTCGGCGAACTTCTGGCTACCGAAACCACCCGCGTTGGGATAGAGGACCTGCGCGTACAAGCCGAGTTCGTCCATCACTTCGACCCGCGCGGTCATGTCGTAGGACGACGCGTGCGACACACCCTCGTCCCATCGCATGAAACCGGTGCCGGGTTGCTTGACCAGATCGTTCTGGATCACGCTGCCGCCGCCGGCACGACCGAGCGCCACGCCGTCGATCGACCATGTCGGGGCACCGTCGATCGTCACGACTCGCGGAACGCGGTCTTCGTATCCGGCGGGCGCTCGCTTGGTCCAAAGATCGTTGGGCTCGGTGATGTGGGCATCGACATCGATCACCTTGAGGTCAGCGTACGGTCGCGTCATCGGCTCATCCCCTGGGTTGATTCCATAGTACTCATGGCCTGATCAGGAAGTGGACCCGCAGCGTCATGTGGGTGTACTGCCACCGGCCGTCGCGCTTTTCGTACCGCTCGATGTAGTGGCCGTGCCCTGTTACCGGCCCGTTTTCGTTCGTGTAGGACGCGGTCCAGACCCCTTCGGCAGTCGTCGGACTGGTGAGGTGGATATCGGGGTTGGACGCATGATGGATCGTGTTGGCCGTGGCGAGGTTCTTGCTGATCGTCGCCGCGATCAGGTCGCGCCCCCGCATCGTGTTGACCTTGCCGTCCCGATCGGTCGTGAGCTCGGCGTCGGCGACGAACAGCGAGGACAGGTCGTCCCAGCGATGCTGATCGACGCACTGGCAGTAGAGGGCCTTCAGTCGTTTGATCTCGTCGAACGCGATCAGAGTCTCGAGGTCGATGGTCATGGAGCGATCGTCGCCTTGCCCAACCGCTCGCGCGCACTGTCCGACGCGGACGCGGGTGTGAGAGTGCCCGCCTTGCCCAGACCGAAGGTGCGCATGTTGCCGTAGAAGGCTTCGTATTCACCGGCGCGAACGAAGTAGGTCTCGTGCCAGATGCCGGTACGCGCGGATGTACCGACGCGCCGCCAGTAATTGCGCCACGCCGCGAGATGAGGGTCGTCCTTGTCGCGGGCGAATGCCTCGAGATGCTCGAACGAGCGCCAGTACTGCACGATGACAGGCAGACCCAACTCGTAACCGAGGAGGCCCTTGTCTGGATGTTCGGTGAGGTAGTCGAGCATGTGCTTCATGCCTCGCCGTCCACCGAGATCGCGAATCGTGCGTATTGGATGCAGCGGTGCGAACTTGGCGCCGATCAAGAACACGACGAAATCGCCGTCGATCTGCGCCTTCCAGCGGCCTTCGTTGATCTTTGCCATGGACCATTCGTAGTCGCAAACGTGGCGCATCTCAACTGTGTCGTGGGTTCTCTTCCCTGTGTACCCGCGTGCGAGACTGCTGCATGCCACGACGCTCCCCTGCACAGGCGCGTATGGCTCCTCCACCGGTGCGCATTCTCGAAGGCATCTTCGGCATGCTCGAGCACCGCGTGCTCGTGGCGTTGTGCGAGGCCGGCGTGCCCGACGCGCTGACCCGACCCACCGAGCCGGTCGCGTTGGCACAGACGCTCGGCGTCGACGCCGACGGGCTCGAACGGCTGCTGCGCTTCGCCGCGACGCGTGGATGGCTGCGCATCGATCGGCAAGGCCGCATCCGTCCCACGGCGGTGACCAAGTTCCTCCGCCGCGACCATCCGGGCGGTTGGCGCGCGTGGGTCGATTTCGCCGGCGGCGACGAGATCGTGGCGGCCGTCGCGTCCTTGCGGGCGACGGTCACGCCGACCGACTCGTTCGCCGCGGCCAACGGTCGCCCGTTCTTCGAATGGATGGCGGCGCACCCCGATCGGTGGGTCGTATTCGACGACGCAATGGCTGCCGGTGGCCGCATGCACGCGCTCACGCTCGGCGCCGCGCTCGACTGGTCGGCGTGTCGGCGCGTCTGTGATGTCGGTGGAGGCACCGGCCACCTGATGGCCGCGTTGCTCGATCTGCAACCGCAACTCACCGGCGCGGTCTTCGACTTGCCCGACGTCGTCGCGCGAGCCGTTCACCATGACCGTCTCACTGCGATCGGTGGCGACGCGCTGGTCGAGGTACCGAGCGGCTTCGACACCTATTTGCTCGTCAACGTCCTGCACGATTGGAACGATGACGGTGCAACGCAGATCCTCGATTGCGTCGCCGGCACGGGATCGATCGGCGCCCACATCATCGTCGTCGACAGTGCACGAACTGCCGTACCACGCGACGACCTCGCCATCAGTGCCGACGTCTTGATGGCCGCGCTGACCAGCGGTGGGCGCGAACGCACCACCGCCGAGTTCGCGGAGATCGGCCGGCGGTGCGGTTTGCGGCTGGAGCGCACGGTGCCACTGGCGTCAGGGGACGTCGCGCACGAGTTCGTCAGCGCGCGGCAATAAAGGGCGCGCCGCGCGGGATCTATTTGGACGCCGTGTCCTTGACGACGCCGATGGTGTGGGTGGCCGCCAGCGTGTTGTCGAGGTAATCGGGTGCTTCCTGGGTCTCGATGAACCAGCCCGTCGGGCACATCGTGAGGATCTCGAGGAACGAAAATCCCTCGCCCCGCAACTGGGTCTCGAACGCGCGAGTGATCATCCGTCGGGTCTTGGCCACGTTGCCCGCAGTGTTGACCGCGCCGCGCGCCACGTAGACGGCACCTTCGAGTTCGGCGAACAGGTTGCTCAGCCGGATCGGATATCCGTGGTCCTTGGCGTTGCGCCCTTCGAGCGAATTCTTCGTGCGCTGGCCCATGACGGTAGCGGCGGTGATGTGGCCACCCGTCTCACCGAAAACGCCGTTGTTGAGCATCACGCACGTGATGTTCTCGCCGCGCGCCGCGGCGTGGATGACCTCTTGCAGGCCTTCGTTGACCATGTCGCCGTCACCCTGCACGGTGAAGACGAGCGTGTCGGGCTTGGCTCGCTTGACACCGGTCGCCAATGACGGCGCCCGCCCGTGCAGTGCTTGCAGCACTTCACAGTCGAGATTGTTGGAGAAGGCCGTGTAGCACCCGATACCGAACACCGCGATGGAGCGGTCGATGACGGTGAGTTCTTCGATGATCTCGAGGAGCGACCGCATGGCGATCGGCTCGCCGCATCCGGGGCACAGATTGTGCGCGCCGACGTCGATGAGCGATGGCGTGAAGTCATCGACGAGCCGGGCATTCTCGGGCGCGGTGTCGGTCTGGATAATCGTCAACCCTTCGATCTTCCTCATACCGATACCTCCAGGACTGCGGTGATCTTGTTGCGAAGAATGTCGACGTTGTAGTCGGGGGCGATACCGAAGCCCGACGTGTCGAGACTGAGTCCGCCGATGAACTCGACCGGAACTCGGCCGAGCACCGCCAAGCGTACGTCGTCGATCATCTGGCCCATGTTGTTCTCGTAGACGGCGACCCGCCGCGCATTGGCGGTGGCCGCGACGAGCGCGGCGGTCGGGAACGGGAACAGGGTGATCGGTCGCACGTAGCCGACCTTCAGCCCCTCGGCGCGCATCTGGGCGACCGTGTAGCGGATGTACTTGCCCGCCGTGCCGAATGCGACCACGACGACGTCGGCGTCGTCGCAGTAACCGATGTCGACCATCGGCTCGACCCCGGCCACCATCGCCGCGGTCTTGGCCGCGCAGCGCAAGTAGTAGTCGGACAGGTCGTAACCCACGTCGTCGCGTTGCTTGAAGTCGCCGAGCGGCGAGATGAGCTTGGCCCGCCCGGTGCCGCTCGATGTGCCGTCGAGGGCCCAGTCCTTGACCGGTACCGGGCCGAAATCGATGGGCTGCACGTCGACCGACTGGTACGTGTGCGCAAGGTAGTAGTCGCCGAACAACATCACCGGATTGCGCCAGGTGTCGGCGAGGTGGAACGCCAGCTGCGTGAGTTCGACGGCCTCGGGCACGTCCATCGGCGCCAAGACGAGGTGGCGATAGTCGCCGTGACCGCCGCCGCGGGTGGCCTGGTAGTAGTCGCCTTGCGCTCGTGCCATGTTCAACACGACGAGCGGCAGATGCGCCATGGTGATCTCGGCCAACGACTCTTGCATCAGCGACAGCCCTTGGCCGGTCGAGCCGGTCGCCGAGCGGGTACCGGTGGCGGCCGCGCCCCACGCCATGCCGACCGCCTCGAGTTCGCTCTCGGCGTTCATGCAAACGCCATCGACACCGGGTAGCAATTTGGCCATGTGCTCGAGCACTTCGGTGAACGGAGTCATCGGATAGCCGGAGAAGAACCGGCATCCGGCCGCGACCATCGCGTGCGCGACTGCGTCGGATCCTTCGAGAAGCTGCGCGGTCATCCCTCAACCTCGATCTCGATCGGCTTGTCGTATTTGTAGACCTGGAACACGAAATCGGGGCAGATCTGCGAGCACGCCTTGCAACCGGTGCAGCCCGGTAACAGCAGCGGATAGCGATAGCCGCGGGTGTTGACGTCGTGCGTCGTCATCACCAACACGTCGGGCGGGCAGGCGTCGATGCAGAGGTCGCAGCCCTTGCACGCCTCGATGTCGATCACGACGGAGCCTCGGGTCAATACGCTGCGCATCACGCACCTACTCGTTGGGTCCAGGCGGGCGCGATGTCGGCGCCGATGGCGTCGAACCCCGCACGCAAGGCCTCGTGATTGATCGCGACGTGTTTGGCGCGGTATGACGGAAGCGAAGTCTCGACGGCGCCCAGCAATGAATCGAGCGCCACCAGACCAGTCGCCCGGGAGATCGCGCCGGCCATCACCATCGATGCCGCCATGATGTTGCCCACGTCGACGGCGATGTCGGTCACGGGCAACTCGATCACCTGGTAGCTCGGGTCGATCTCGCCCCGGAAGATGGTCGAGTTGACGAACACGACACTGCCGGGGCGCAGTTGTTGTTGTGCGAAGGCCCAGAACTCGTGGTGCATGACCATCGCCGCCCAGACACGAGGCACCGTCGGTGGCGACTCGATCGGGCCGTCGGCGAAGACCAAGGTGGCGTCGGTGTTGCCGCCGCGCATCATGCCGCCGTAGCTACCGAACATCATCACTTGCCGGCCCTCGGCGATCGCCCCCCGCGACATCACCTGCGCCGCGAACTGGACACCTTGCCCGCCGATGCCGGTCATCGCCAGCTCCCGCTCTGCCATGTACCCTCCCTACGGCTACAACGTCGTATCTTATACTACAGAACAGTGTTCTGCCGGGTCACAGGAGGGAGAGCGATGACCGATATCCGCAACAATCCGATCGTGCGGTCCACGGTCGAGCGCTCGCTCGCCGAACGGGCCGACATGTACGGCGACGAGGTCCAACGCCTGGTGGATGCGACGTACCGCATCATCGCTCGCACCGCCAGCATCAATCCGACCGTGCGCGAGATCCTCGCCGAAGCGGGTGTGTCGACGCAGGCCTTCTACCGGCACTTCCGGTCGAAAGACGAGCTTCTCGCGGTGCTCCTCGACGATGGGCGACGACGCATCGTCGACTATCTCGCGCATCGGATGAGCAAGGTCGACAGTCCGGTGCAACAAGTGCGCGAGTTCGTCGAAGGCGTGATGGCGCAGGCGATCGATGTGGCGGCCGCGGCGCGCACGCGCCCGTTCATCGTCCAACAGGATCGTCTGGCCGATCAGTTCGAGGCCTATCAACGCGAGTCGATCGATCGCATCGTTGAGTTACTCGATGCGCCGCTGCGGGCGATTCGTCCCGGCCCGACCGCGGCGGACGACGCGCGCACGGTGTATCAACTCGCCTTCGCCGCGATGGGCCAACACGTGCGAGACCGCACAGTGCCGTCGCCGTTCGAAATCGAGAACCTGGTCGGTTTCGTGCTTCGCGGGATCGGCGCCGCAACACTCGATCAGTAGTCAGACTCGGGTCGAGTCGGGTAGCGATCGCTTGCGCATGTTCCACCAGCGACCACTGACGACGAGAGCGGCGAGGGCCACGGTCCCGATGACGATCATCACGATGCCGACCACGTCGGTGGCCGTAGATCCCGAGTCACCGATCCCCCATCGCAACACTGCACCGGCGGCTTTCCAGCACAGTGGGATCCGAAGCTTGGAATTCACGTGACTTGAAGTC
>JADMIO012757563.1_pt1 | contig 15135 bp, 18 predicted proteins | sample 8958161 | NCBI WGS metagenome assembly JADMIO01 (sample SAMN16585339, study PRJNA669376) | soil metagenome | isolation source: Crop rotation soil | place: USA: Cullars Rotation, Alabama | collected 2011 | reverse complement strand
CTTTCCCCGGCGAGGCCCTCCTCGGCGAGCCAGGCGCGCGCGGCCGGAACGTCGTCGAGCTCGAACGCCGCGGCGAGCTCGGCGCGCTCGGCGCCCGCGCGAATCTGGCGCGGCTCGAAGCGGTCGCCCAGAAGCAGGCCGAGCGCGTCGAGCAGGATCGACTTGCCGGCGCCGGTCTCGCCGGTGAGCACGGTGAAGCCGGGCTCGAACTCGAGCTCGAGCGCGGAGACGACGACGAAATCGCGGATCGACAGCAGCCGCAGCATCGGGGTCGACCGTCAGCTCCGCGCCTTCAGGCGCTCGGGCGTCTCGCTCCAGTGCAGCTTCTCGCGCAGCATCGCGAAGTGGTCGTGGCCTTCCGGGTGCAGGAAGCGCGCGGGGTGCGGCGCGCGGCGCACGGCGACGCGGTCGCCCTCGGCGAGCGGGAAGTGCGCGTGGCCGTCGCAGTGGACCGTCGCGTCGCTCCCGCGGACGATGGTGACCTTGATCGTCGACGTGTCGGCGATCGCGATCGGCCGGTGCGTGAGCGCGTGCGGCGCGACCGGCACCAGCGCGAAGGCGGACAGCCGCGGGTCGAGGATCGGTCCGCCGGCCGAGAGCGCGTACGCGGTCGAGCCGGTCGGCGTCGCGACGATCAAGCCGTCCGCGCGCATCCCGAACGCGAAGCGGCCGTCGATCTCGACCGCGAACTCGACCATGCTGCCGCCGCCGCCGCGGTTGACCGCGACGTCGTTGAGCGCGTGCTCGAAGTCGCGCGCGAGGCCCTCGCGCTCGACGGCCATCTCGAGCATCGTGCGCCGCTCCTCGAGGTAGCGCCCGGCGAGCATCGGCTCGAGCGCACGCTCCATCGCGGCGATCGGGATGTCGGTCAGGAAGCCGAGGCGCCCCTGGTTGACGCCGATCAACGGCACGTCGTACGGCGCCAGCGTGCGCGCGATCGACAGCATCGTGCCGTCGCCGCCCAGCACCACGGCGAGATCGACGCGGGCGCCGAGCGACGCGGCGTCGGCGATCTCGACGCCGTCGAGCGGCGTCTGGCGCGCCGTGTCGGCTTCGAGCACGACCGCGTGTCCCAACGACGCGAGGAAGCCGGCGAGCCGGCCGAGCGGGCCGCCGAGGTCCGGCGTGCCGGGCCGCCCGACGATCGCGACGCGGGGAAAGCGGGCGGGGGTGCCGGGCATACCGGCGATCATGCCATAGCGTCCTACGCGCACCGCGCTCGGCAGGACGGCCGACGCGCTGTCGGCGTCGCGCGGTGCAGGGGCGTTAGAATCGTCCGCGAACCGAAGGACCCGCCCGTGATCGACCCGCGCGCCGCCCACCTCCTGAAGACGCTCGTCGAGCGCTACATCGCCGAAGGCCAGCCGGTCGGCTCGCGCGCGCTGTCGCGGCAGTCGGGGCTCGAGCTCTCGCCGGCGACGATCCGCAACGTGATGGCGGACCTCGAGGAGATGGGGTTCGTCGCGAGCCCGCACACGTCGGCGGGCCGCGTCCCGACGCCGAAGGGCTACCGTTTCTTCGTCGACAGCCTGATCGTGGTCAAGCCGCTCGAGCAGCAGGAGATCCACCGGCTCGAGGGCGAGCTGTCGCGCGACCGCCCGCAGGCGCTCGTGAGCTCGGCGGCGCAGGTGCTCTCGCAGCTCACGCACTTCGCCGGCGTCGTCATGACGCCGCGGCGCGACGCCTCGCTTCGCCACCTCGAGTTCCTGCGGCTCGGCGAGCGCCGCGTGCTGCTGATCGTCGTCACCGCGCAGGGCGACGTGCAGAACCGCATCCTGCACACCGAGCGCTCGTTCACGCAGGCGCAGCTGATCGAGGCGACCAACTACTTCAACCAGCACTTCGCGGGCCAGTCGATCCCGGCGATCCGGGCCGGCCTGGCGGCGGAGCTGCGCAAGCTGTCCGACGACATCGCGTCGCTGATGTCCGCGGCGGTCGACGCGGGCGAGGGCGCGCTCGCGGGCGGCGAGTCGGTCGTGCTCGCCGGCGAGCGCAACCTGCTGTCGGTCGAGAACGTGGGATCGAGCCTGGAGCGCATGCGCCGTCTGTTCGACCTGTTCGAGCACAAGACCTCGCTGCTGCACCTGCTCGACCAGTCGCAACGCGCCGAGGGCGTGCAGATCTACATCGGCGGCGAGTCGGGGCTCGCGCCGCTCGACGAGATGAGCGTCGTCACCGCGCGCTACGAGGTCGACGGCGAGGTCATCGGCACGCTCGGCGTGATCGGCCCCACGCGCATGGCCTACGAGCGCGTGATCCCGATCGTCGACGTCACGGCGAAGCTCCTGTCGAGCGCGATGACGCAGCAGCTGGCCGACAGCTGAAGGAGCGAGAGCGATGAGCGGCGCCGCGCATCGGGAGCTGATCGCGAAGTTCTACGAGGCGCTCGACCGGCGCGACGCGGCGACGATGGTCGCGTGCTACGCGCCCGAGGCGACGTTCACCGATCCGGCGTTCGGCACGCTCGACCGCGCGGCGCTCGAGGCGATGTGGCGCATGCTGTGCAGCCGCGCGACCGATCTCAGCGTCCAGGCCATCAACATCGAGGCCGACGACCGGCACGGTCGCGCCCACTGGACGGCGCGCTACTCGTACGGCCCGACGCGCCGCCGCGTGGTCAACGAGATCGACGCCGCGTTCGTCTTCCGCCACGGGCTGATCGTCGAGCACGTCGACCGCTTCAACCTCAAGAAGTGGGCGAAGCAGGCGCTCGGGATCTCCGGCCAGGTCCTGGGCATGACGCCGCTGCTCGGGCCGCTCGTCCGCAAGCAGGCGAACGCCTCGCTTGAGGCATGGCGGCGGCGGGAGCGCGGAGGGTGAGCGCGAGCGGCTGCACCAACTGCGCGACGACGCTGGCGGGGCGCTACTGCCACGCCTGCGGGCAGGATTCGCAGCCGCCGGAGACCGGGTGGGCGAGCTGGCGCGACCAGGTCCACCGGCTCGCGAGGACGGTCAGGACGCTTCTGTTCGCGCCCGGCAAGCTCACGCTCGAGCACCTGGCCGGCGCGCGCATCCGCTACATCCCGCCGTTCACGCTGTTCCTGAACGCGGTCGCGGTGTTCTTCCTCGCCGCGGTCGTCACGCACTTCCAGCTCCGCGACCTCGTCGCGCAGAACCCGTCGTGGCTCCTGCCGATGGCCGAGCATCACGCCGCCGCGGCGGGCGTGCCGGTCGACGCGTACATCCAGCGCGCCGAGCGCCGCTTCCAGGGCATCTACACGCTGTCGCTCGTCGTCGTCAGCGTCGTCGGCTACACGCTCGCGTACAAGGCCGTGTTCCCGCGCGCGCTGCCCGGCTGGCGCGGGCCGTTCACCGCGGCGCTGCACTACATCGCGCTGATCTTCGTCGTCGCGCTGCCGTGGCTGATGGTCACGCAGCTCGTCGCGGGTTCGCTGCCGCGCTCGATCAAGCTGTTCGCCACGCCCGTGCCGATCCTGCTCGCGGTCGTGTGGAACGCGTTCGCCGCGCGGCGCTTCGGCGCGCACGGCTGGCCGGTCGCGATCACGAAGGGACTGGCGATCGTGCTCGCCGGCTTCGTGATCGACGGGGCGATGACCTACGTCGCGATGCTGGCGACGTTCCGGCTCGCGTGATGCGCTACCTCCCCGAGCCTGCGCACGCGCACGACCAACCGGCCAAGCTCGGCGTGCTGCTCGTCAACCTCGGCACGCCCGACGCGGCCACATCGTCGGCGGTGCGCATCTACCTCGCCGAGTTCCTGGCCGATCCGCGCGTCGTCGAGATCCCGCGTGCGCTGTGGACGCCTATCCTGTACGGCGCGGTGCTGCCGTTCCGCCCGGCGAAATCGGCCGCCAAGTACCAGCAGATCTGGACCAAGGAAGGCTCGCCGCTGCTCGTGCACTCGGTCAAGCAGCGCGCGTTGCTGATGGGGATGCTCGGCCAGCGCATGAAGCGCGAGAACCTGCCCGCGGACCACGCGCCGGTCGAGCTCGGGATGCGCTACGGCAACCCGTCGATCGGAAGCGCGATCGACAAGCTGCGGGCCGCGGGGTCGACGCGAATCCTCGTGCTGCCGCTCTACCCGCAGTACGCGTCGAGCACGACCGGCAGCGCGTTCGACGCCGTCGCCGAACACGTCGCGAAGCTGCGTCGTGCGCCCGGGATCCGCTTCGTCGATTCGTTCCACGACGACATGGGTTATATCAAGGCGCTCGCACAGAACGTCAACGACTACTGGATGAAGCACGGGCGCCCGCAGCGGCTGATCATGTCGTTCCACGGCGTGCCGCGTCGCACGCTCGAGCTCGGGGACCCGTACCACTGCGAGTGCCACGCGACCGCGCGCCTGCTCGCGCAGGAGCTGGGACTGGCGTCGGACCAGTGGCAGATCGCGTTCCAGTCGCGCTTCGGGAAGGCCGAGTGGCTGAAGCCCTACACGATGGCGACCGTGAAATCGCTCGGCGCCGCGAAGGTGCGGCGCGTCGACATCGTATGCCCGGGCTTCGTGTCCGATTGCCTCGAGACGCTCGAGGAGATCGGCATCGAGAACGCGATGGCGTTCCGCGACGCGGGCGGCGGCGAGCTGCACGCGATCCCGTGCCTCAACGAGCATCCGCGCTGGATCGCGGCGCTGTCGGATCTCGCGTGGCGTCAGCTCGCGGGATGGCTGGAGCCGGTGCCGGACGCGAGGGAGCGCGAGATGACGCTCGCGCGGGCGAAGGCGCTGGGGGCGAGGAGCTAGAGGCGCCGCAGGAGCTCGCGCCCGCGCTTCGACACGTCGAGCCGCCCGTCGGCGCCGACGAACGCGTAGCCCAACTCGAGGGCCTTGATCGGCTCGTGGACGCTCACCGACGGCGGCTGCCCCATCTCGCGCGTCGCGAGGATCGTCTGCAGCGACTCGATCTCGCGCACCGGCAGCTCGGTCGGCGGCAGGATCACGCTGTCGCGCAGCCGGCGGATCTCGTGCGCGATCGCGCGCGGGCACTCGGCGCACGCTTGGCGATCGTCGCCGAACGGCGTCGTCCACACCGACCAGTTGCGGCCCTCGCGGTCGGGATCGATGCGCACGACGCCGGCGACGTAGCAGTCGACGCATTCGTCCTGCTCGGCGCAGGCGCGCAGCAATTCCTCGCGGATCTGCGCGGCGGTTCGGACCGTCCAGGTCTTCTTCCCGGGGGCAGCGTGGGTCATCGCGCTCGAGCGTGACGCGCGACCGCGACGCCTTGATGACGGACGCGTGACGACGACCCCGGGGCATCCTTGCGGTGGCTTTCGGGATGTTATAACATTGTTATAACTCCGCGAAAGGCGCATGAAGACACCCCTGCGCAAGGTCGGCAACTCGTTCGGCGTGATCCTCCCGCGCGCGATGCTCGCGCAGGCCGCGCTGACCGACGAGGTCGAGATGAAGGTCGAGAAGGGCACGATCGTGCTGAGCCGGCCCGCGGCGGCCCGCGCAGGATGGGCGGCCGCCAGCAAGGCGGTGGCGGCACGCGCCGAGGACGCGCTCGCGTCCGATGCCTGGCGTCAGCCGTGAGGCCCGCGCGCGGCGAAGTGTGGCTCGCGAAGCCGCGGTTTGCGGGTCGCGAATCGGACCTGGAGATCGTCCGCGAGAACGTCGAGTCCGGCGCCGTGCTCGTCGTCTCGCCGCCCGAGCTCAACGATCACCTCCACACGGTGATTGTCGTGCCGGTGTCGCGCGAACGCAGCGCCACGCCGTTCCGGCCCGCGTTCGGCCTCGCGGGCGAGCGCGCGGTCGCCCTGACCGATCAAGTGCGCACCATCGAGCGCTCGCGGCTCTTCCACCGCGTCGGCAAGGTCAGCGCGCCGGCGCTCGAACGCGTGCTGTCGGTGCTGCGCGTCGCGTTCGGCGCTTGACGCCTTCTGCGGCGACGACCGCGCGGCGGATGCGGCGCCGGCGGCGCGACTCGTCACGGCACCGCGATGTAGTAGCCGACCAACGTGACCTTCGGCGACGACGTGAACAACGAGCCGGTCAAGATCTGGAACGCAGGACTGCTGCCGGCCTCGACGTACATCATGACGGGCGTGTTGATGACCCGCGACGTTTGCGCCCAGGGATCGGGCAACGGCAGCAGGTAGAGCTCCGTCCCGCCCGTCTCGTTCAAGTAGAGGATGGCGTAGCTCGAATTCGAATCTGCCAGGTCGTAGACCGCGTTGGCCCACGTCACGATGAGCCGCTTGCCCGCGGGCACCGGGGAGAAGAAGAAGTAGCAGTTGCTCGACGAGCCCTGGCACGAATGGGTCTGCGTCTCCTGGTACTTTGCTCGACCGGGTTGGTCGATATCCTTGACGAGCGCCGGCTTCGGTTGCGCGAGCGCGCCGCCGGAGGCGACCATCACGAAGGCGAGGACCGAAGCGCGGAGGAACGTGACCATGGGATCCCTTTCGACGCGGTAGCGCGTCGTCACGGCACCGAGACGTAGTAGCCGCTGAGCGTCGCCAGCACGCTGCCGTTGAAGGTCGTGTTTTCCGCCGTGACGAACACGAAGGGAAACGCGCCGGCGTCCACGTACATCAGGACCCCGCCATTGACCGTTCTCAGGCCGGTGGTCCCCGCGTTGGGGGCTGGCTGGAAGAAGAATGTCGTGCCTTGAGGCTGGACGCCGAGGATCGAATACAGCTTCACGTCGCTATCCCCAGATGTCGAAGCCAGCGGGTAGAAGACGTTGATCCATTGCACGACCAGCCGCTTGCCGGCGGGGACGGTGGCGAAACTCAATTCGCAGGTGCTTTGCCCGATGCAGGACGAGGTCACCGCCACGGTCTCCTGGTACATCGAGCGCGCGGGCTGGTCGACGTCCTTCACGAGCGCCGGCTTGGGCTGCGCGAAGGCGAACGACGCCGGCGCGAGCGCGAGCGCAACGAACGCGAGACGGCGGAGGCTGGTCATGACGGTTCCTTCGAAGAATCGGGACGAATGCGGCGACGGCCGATCGCCGCGGCGAGCGCGAGCAGCGCCGCGAGTAGCGCGAGCGGGACCGGCGACAGCGCCGGGATCGGGACCCCCGGCTGGTGGACGAGCCCGACGCCGTCGAGCGCGACGATCGTCGGGCCGTTGCTCGCGTCCGACGGTATCGTGAGCGTGGCCGAGCGCGCACCGACGGCGAGCGGCCGGAACACGACGTCGATCGTGCAGCTTTGCGTGGGCGCGAGCGCGAGGCCGTTGCACCCGGCGCCGAGCGTGAAGTCCGCCGGCGCGGGACCGCTCGCGCCGACGTAGCCGAGCTGCACCGATGCGCCGCCGATGTTGGTGACCACGATCGACCCGGTGGCCTGCAGGCCGCCTTCGAGACCGCCGAAGTGAAGCCCCGCCGGCGCGACCGACAGCGTGCCGACCGCCGACGCGGTGCCGGTGCCGCCGACCGCGAAGGTCTCCGGCGCGTTCGACGCGTCCGACGCGAGCGACACGGTCGCGGAGAATGGGCCGACCGCGTCGGGCGTGAACACGACCGCGATCGTGCAGCTCGCGCCGGGCGCGAGCGTCGCCGGGCAATCGCTCGACGCGCCGAAGCGTGCGGCGTCCGCGCCGCCGACGGTGAGCGCGCCGAGCGTCACGGCCGCGCTGCCCACGTTCGTCACGACGACGCCGAGCGGGCCGCTCGCGACATTCACCGTCTGCGGGCCGAACGTGATCGCATTCGGATCGTGCGACAGCGCGAGCGCGGGCGCGACGATCGTCGTCCCGTCAATGTCGACCGCGTAGAGGTAGGAGCGCGTGCCGTAGCTGCCCAGGCCGACGAAGCCGTCGCCGAGCGTGCCGCTGCCCAAGTTCTCGGCGAGCGACATGTTGAGGAACGCCGAGATCGCGAGCGTGTACGTGCCCGCGGGCAGCGTGCCGGTGACGAGCGTCGAGTCGCCGCACAGGCCGTCGCCGATCGTGCCGGGCGGGCAGTTGCCGTCGTCGTTCGACGCGACGAACGTCGCGGCAGGCCCGCTGCCGCTGAACAGCGAGACGTAAGGATCGAAGCCGCCGGCGCCGATCACCGCGCCGGCCGCGTTGGTGCCGCCCGGCGCACCCGACGAGCCGCCGTAGCCCCAGCTCTGCACGCTCACCGTGCCCGGCGAGGACAGCGTGAACACGTGCAGGCGCACGTCCTGCGCGTTGTTCGGATCGAGCGCTCCGACGAGGCTGGTCGCGGCGGCCCACGCCGGAGCGACCGCGCCGATCGCCCAAGCGATCGCGAAGACCTTCGCGCATCCGATTCGCGTCAAGCAGCGCTCCCCGGCTTCCCGGATGGCGACCGATCCGGACCGGCGGCATCGTGACGGCTCGCGCTTGCGAACGTCAAGCCCGTAAGCGCATTCGCGCGCGAAATCCCGGGGAACCACGCGTTCGTTCGTCGCCGCTCGCGCGCGCCCGCGAGCGCGAGGCGTCGTCGCGTCAGGCCGCGTGCACGGCGCCTTCCGCGACGAGCGCGTCGATCTCCGCGGCCGAGTAACCCGCGTCGGCCAGCACCTCGCGCGTGTGCTCGCCGAGCAGCGGCGCGGGCCGCGTCACCGAAGTCGGCGTCGCGGAGAAGTGCACGGGGCAGCCGAGCGACTTCGTGAGGCCGGCGGTCGCGTGCACGGTCTCGACGACCATCCCGCGCGCGAGCGTCTGCGGATCGGCGAGCGCCTCGCCGACGGTGTTGACCGGGCCGACCGGCACGCCGGCCGCGTCGAACGCCGCGATCCAGTGCGCCTTGTCGCGCGTCGCGATCACCGCGTTCATCAGCGCGACGAGCGCCGGCAGGTTCGCCATGCGGTCGCTGTTGGTGCGGAAGCGCGCGTCGCCCTTCCACTCGGGATGCCCAGCACGTCGGCGATGCGCTCCCAGTTCGCCTGGTTCGCGCCGCCGACGTTGATCCAGCCGTCGCGCGCGCGGAACGCCTGGTACGGCGCCGTCAGGATGTGCGCGGAGCCGGTCGGGCCGGGCGACGCGCCGGTGGCGAACGCGTAGGTCGCGTGCCAGTAGGTCTGCTGCAGCGCGGCTTCCATGAGCGAGGTGTCGACGACCTGGCCCTGGCCCGTGCGCAGCTTGTGCGCCCACGCGGCCAGGATGCCGAGCGCGGCGAGGATGCCCGCGTTGATGTCGGCGACCGAGTTGCCCGTCTTCGCCGGCGGACCGCCCGGCTCGCCCGTGATCGACATCAGGCCCGCCACGCCCTGCGCGATCAGGTCGAAGCCGCCCTTGTCGCCGTACGGGCCGTCGCGCCCGTAGCCCGACACCGCGCAGTAGATGAGGCCGGGATTCGCCGCCGCCAGCACGCCGTAGCCGAGGCCGAGCTTCTCGAGCGTGCCGCGACGGTAGTTCTCGGTGAGCACGTCGGCGTCGCGCACGAGGCGCAGCAGGACCTCCTTGCCCTTCGGCTTCTTCAAGTCGACCGCGATGCCGCGCTTGTTGCGGTTGAGCATCAGGAACGGCGCCGAGACGCCGTTGACGCGCGGCTCCTTGTAGTCGCGCGAATCGTCGCCGCCGGGCAGCTTCTCGACCTTGACGACGTCGGCGCCCATGTCGGCGAGCATCATGCCGGCCGTCGGGCCGGCCATGATCTGCGCGAGCTCGAGCACGCGCATGCCCGCGAGCGGCCCGGCCATCAACGCCCCCTGAACGCCGGCTTCGACTTCGCGAGGAACGCCGCGTAGCCTTCGCGGAAGTCCTCGGTGTCGAAGCAGTCGAAGCACTCGTCGCGCTCGGCGTCGCTCAACGGCTCGCCCGACGCGAGGCGCCGCGCGAATTTCTTGTGCCAGCGCGCGACGAGCGGCGCGCCCTCCGCGATGCGCTCGGCCGTGGCACGCGCTTCGGAAGCGACCTGGTCGTCCGGCACGACGCGCGTGACGAACCCCTTCTGCAGCGCCTCGGCCGCGTCGAACACGCGCCCCTCGAGCAGGATCTCGAGCGCGACGGCGGGACCGACGAGACGCACGATCGGCGCCATCTCGTCGTACGCCATGACGAGCCCGAGGTTCTTGATCGGCGCGCCGAAGCGGCTGCCGGTCCCGCAGATGCGCAGGTCGCACAGCGCGGCGATCTCGAGGCCGCCGCCGACGCAGATGCCGTGGATCTGCGCGACGAGCGGGTGGCGGCACGCCGCCAGCGCGTGCGCGGTCGCGTGCATCGTCGCGCCGTAGTCGCGCGCCTGCGCCTTGTTCGACCGCTGCGCCGCGAACTCGCCGATGTCGTTTCCGGGCGAGAACGCCTTCTCGCCGGCGCCGCGCACGATCACGCAACGGACGTCGTCGTCGGCCGAGAGCGCGTCGACCGCCGCGCCGAGCTCGCCCCACATCGCGCGCGTGAGCGCGTTCAGCTTCGCGGGCCGGTCGAGGACGACCGTGGCGATCGCGCCGTCGCGCTCGACGCGGACCTGTCCGGCGACGCTCACTGGTAGAAGAAGTCGACGAGGCCGAGACCGACGAACGGAACGTAGGTGACGAGCAGAAGGACGGCCACCAGCACGGCGATGAACCAGACGTTCACGCGCGTGACCGCCCAGATCGACTCCTTCGCGATCGAGCTCGCCACCATCAGGACGCTCGCGACCGGCGGCGTCTGCTGGCCGATGCCGAGGTTGATCGTGACGATCAGCCCGAAGTGGACCGGGTCGATGCCGACCGACCGCACCAGCGGCATGACGACCGGCACGACGAGGATGATCGCCGCGGCCGAGTGCAGGAACATGCCGAGCAGCAGGAACAGCAGGTTGAGCAGCGCGAGCACGACCCACTTGTTGCTCGTGATCTCGGCGACCGCGCGCGCGAGGTGCTGCGGCGCCTGCACCTCGGTCAGGTAGGTGCCGAGCAGCGAGCTCGTCGCGACCAGCAGCATGACGACCGCCGTCTGGATGCCGCCCTCGATGATCGTCAGCTTGAGATGCGCGAGGTCGAGCTCGCGGTAGATGACCAGCCCGACGAGCAGCGCCGCGACGACCGCGAGCGCCGCGCCCTCGGTCGCCGTCACGACGCCGCCGAAGATGCCGCCGAGGATGATGACCGGGAGCAGGAACGCCCACAGCGCCTCGCGCGCGGTGCTGCGCACGCGCGCCCACGAGAACGCCTCCTCGCGCGGCAGGTCGTACCGGCGCGCGAACCACGACGCCATCGCCATCAGCCCGAGGCCGCCGAGGATGCCCGGCACGATGCCCGCGACGAACAGCTTGACGACCGAGCTCTCGGCCATCACCGCGTAGAGGATCATCGGGATCGACGGCGGGATGATCACCGCGAGCGTCGCCGACGACGACATCACCGCGGCGGCGAAGGGCGCCGGATAGCCCTTCGATTTCATGCCCGGGATCATGATCGAGCCCAGCGCCGCGACGTCGGCGACGGCCGAGCCGGAGATCTCGGCGAAGAACAGCGACGAGCCGATGGAGACGTGCGCGAGCCCGCCGCGCACCCAGCCGAACAGCGCCGAGGCGAACGCGATCAGCCGCTGCGAGATCCCCGACGCGTTCATGATCGCGCCGGCGAGGATGAACAGCGGGATCGCGAGCAGCGGGAAGCTCGTCGCGCCGTTGTACGTGACGACCGCGAGGTTGGGCAGGATCGCGGTGCCGTGCGTCGCGACCATCGCGACCAGCGCGACGACGCCGAGCGCGACCGCGATCGGGATGTTGACGATCACGAGCGCGAGCACCGCCGCGAAGAGGCCGAGCATGATGGCCATCGTGCCCCCTCAGTGCAGCGCGTCGGCGAGCGCCGGCCCGCCGCCGGAAGGGCCTGTCGGCGGTCCCGAGCGCACGAGCTCGACCAGGTGCATCGCCTCGGCCACGACGATCAGCGCCGAGCTGATCGGGATCACCGACTGCACGAAGTTCATCGGGACCCACGACAGGCTCACCAGCGTGTCGCCGGCGAGGACCGGCATGATCGTGACGCCGACCCAGCCCAGCGCGAAGAAGAACGCGATGACGACGACCTGCGCGACGATGTTCGCGGCGCGCCGCGCGCGCCATGGCAGGACGTCGACGAGCTCGGGGCAGCCGATGTGCGCGCGGCGGACCGACGCGAGCGCCGACCCGTAGAACGTCAGCCACGCCAGCATCACCGACGCGACCTCGTCGTACCAGATGAGCGAGTGGCCCGCGAAGCGGAACACGACGCCGGCGGTCACCTCGACGAACAGGGCGACCATCAGGAAGATCGTGACGACCTCGAGCAGCCGGCCGTAGGCGGCGCGGAGCGACGCGAGCGCGCCGCCCCGCGCGGGGGCGTCCTTCGCGGGCGCCACGCGGTTACTTCCCGAGCGCGACGGCGCGGTCGATCACGTCCTTCGCGCCGCCGACCTCCTTGCCGAACTCGTCGTAGATCGCGCGGCTCGCGGCGATGAACGCGTCCTTGTCGACCTCGTTGACCTGCATGCCGGCACCCTTGAGCTTGCCGAGCAGCTCGTTGTCGTCCTTCGCGCCGACCTCGTAGACGTACGCCTGCGTCTCCTTCGCCGTGTCCTCGAGGATCTTGCGCACGTCGGCGGGCATCGACGCCCACTTGGTCTTGCCGACCGTCAGGTACGCCGGCGTGTAGACGTGGCCGGTGAGCGACAGGTACTTCTGGACCTCCTGGAACTTGGCCGACCAGATCTGCGTGAACGGGTTCTCCTGCGCGTCCATCACGCCGGTCTGCAGCGCCGTGAACACCTCGGAGAACTTCATCGGGCTCGGGTTCGCGCCGTAGGCCTGGAACATCTTGACGCGCCACTTGCCGCCCGGCACGCGCAGCTTCATGCCGGCGAGGTCCGCGGGCTTCACGATCGGATGCTTGCTGTTCGTGACGTGGCGGAAGCCGTTCTCCCACACGGCGAGCACCGTCAGGCCCTTCTTCTCGGCCTCGGGCGCGAGCTTCGACCAGAACAGCTCCTTCTCGATGCGGCCCATGTGCGCGCGGTCCTTGACGAGATAGGGCATCTCGAACACGCCGAACAGGTCGACCTGCGAGCTCATCACCGTCGACGGCAGCGCCATGTCGATCGTGCCGAGCTTGAGCTTCTGGATCATCTCCTCGTCGCTGCCGAGCTGGCTCGAGCCGTACACGACGACCTTCGCCTTGCCGCCGAGCTTCGCGTTCGCGCGCTTCGCGTACTCGTCGGCGCTCTTCTGGAACAGCGAGCCGGGCTCGCCGACGTGGCCGAGCTTGATCTCGGTCTGCGCGTGCGCGGTGCCGAGCGCGAGGCCCGCGGCGAGCGCGAGCGCGATGAGGGTGCGGTTCATGGCGACTTCCTCCTGGTGACGACGCCGGCGCGCTCGTCGGCGCGCTCGGGTCCGGTTCGTTGCTGCGACCCTAGGCCGCGCGCACGAGCGCGGCGGCCGGGGCGGTGCTCAGGTATTCCATCGCCGCGTCGACGCCGCCCTTGCGGTGCGGCACCTTCGCCAGCGCGAGGCCCATCTCGACGCCGGCGAGCGTACCGCACAGCATCAGGTCGTTGAACCAGCCGAGGTGCCCGATCCGGAAGATCTTCCCGGAGAGCTTGCCGAGGCCCTGACCGAGCGACATGTCGTAGCGCTCGAGCACGACCTTGCGGAACGCGTCGGCGTTGTGGCCGTCGGGCATCACGATCGCGGTCAGCGCCGAGCTGTACTCGGCCGGATCCGCGCACAGGATCTCGAGGCCCCATGCGCGCACCGCGCGGCGCGTCGCCTCGGCGTGGCGGTCGTGGCGCGCGAACACCTGCGGCAGGCCTTCCTCGAACAGCATCGCCTGCGCCTCGGCGAGGCCGTAGAGCAGGTTGGTGGCCGGCGTGTACGGGAAGAAGCCGGACGCGTTCGGCGCGAGCATCTCCTTCCAGTCCCAGTACGAGCGCGGCAGCCTCGCCTTCGCGGACGCCGCCATCGCCTTCGCCGAGACGGCGTTGAACGAGAGGCCGGGCGGCAGCATCAGGCCCTTCTGCGAGCCGCCGACGGTCACGTCGACGCCCCATTCGTCGTGGCGGTAGTCGATCGACGCGAGCGAGCTGATCGTGTCGACCATCAGCAGTGCCGGATGGCCGGCGCGGTCGATCGCGGCGCGGACCTGCGGGATCCGCGTCGTCACGCCCGTGGACGTCTCGTTGTGCACGACGCACACGGCCTTGATCGCGTGCGCCGCGTCGGCGCGCAGCTTCGCCTCGATCTCGCCGGCGGGCGCGCCGTGGCGCCAGTCGCCCGGCAGGAACTCGACGACGAGGCCCAGGCGCTCGGCGAGCTTGCGCCACAGCGTCGCGAAGTGGCCGGTCTCGGCCATCAGCACGCGATCGCCCGGCGAGAGCGTGTTGACCAGCGCGGCTTCCCACGCGCCCGTGCCCGAGGCCGGATAGATGACGACGTCCGCCTGCGTGCCGAAGACGCGCTTCATGCCGGCGAGCACGGTCTTGCCGAGCTCGGCGAATTCGGGGCCGCGGTGGTCGATCGTCGGCGCGTCGATCGCGCGCAGCACGCGATCGGGCACGTTGGTCGGCCCCGGGATCTGCAGGAAATGCCGGCCGGACGGGCCGCGCGAAAGCGGGATCATCGGACGGTCGATGCTACGCAAGCGAGGGCACGGGCGCAATCCCGCGCGATGGCAGGAATTACAATCGGCCGATGGCCACCGTCGCCCCGCCGCCGACGACGACGATCCGGGGCGAGCTCGCCCGGCGGCTGCGCTCGGCCGCGACGGGCGACGTGCTGTTCGATCGCGGCTCGGTCGGCCGCTACGCCACCGACGCGTCGATCTACCAGGTCGAGCCGGTCGGCGTGCTCGTGCCGGCGTCGCATGAGGACGTGCGCGCCGCGTTCGCGATCTGCCGCGAGCTCGGCGTGCCGCTGCTGCCGCGCGGGGCGGGCAGCTCGCAGTGCGGCCAGACGGTCGGCGCGGCGCTCGTCGTCGACCACTCGAAGTCGCTGGCCGGCGTCGTCTCGTTCGACGCGGAGGCGCGCACGGTCGTCGTCGAGCCGGGCATCGTGCTCGACGCGCTGAACGCGTGGCTCAAGCCGCACGGGCTGTGGTTCCCGGTCGACGTCAGCACGTCCGCGCAGGCGACGCTGGGCGGCATGGCGGGCAACAACTCGTGCGGCTCGCGCTCGATCGCGTACGGCAACATGGTGCACAACGTCGTCGCGATCGACGCGATGCTGGCCGACGGGACCGAGGCGCGGTTCGGCGACGCCGCGGCGATGGCAGGCGCGCCGGCGCGCGTGCGCGAGCTTTGCGCCGGGAAAG
>JADMIO010904413.1_pt1 | contig 15137 bp, 14 predicted proteins | sample 8958161 | NCBI WGS metagenome assembly JADMIO01 (sample SAMN16585339, study PRJNA669376) | soil metagenome | isolation source: Crop rotation soil | place: USA: Cullars Rotation, Alabama | collected 2011 | reverse complement strand
CGCGACAACTTGTCCACGTGGAATTCTAAGCTTAGGATCCCAATGTGCTGGAAAGCTGGAAAGGTTGGCCGAGGGCGCGGGCGGCGACTAGTTTCACTTCTAAGTAGTCGGATTCGAGGCCGGCGCGGATGTGTTCGATGAGGCGGACGTCGCCGGGGGCGGCCAGCGCGAGCAGGGCGACCATGGCGTGGGCGGGGTGGCCGGAGAGGCTGGCGGCGACCAATGTTTTGAGGCCGTCTTCATCGCCTAAGCGCCAGAGAGCTTCGGCGGATTGGAGGCGGACTTCGATGGCGCGATCTTTGAGACAACTTCGGAGGATGTTGATGGCGGATTTCTCGCCGAGCCGGCCGAGGGCGAAGGCCGCGGTGGCGCGGACGTTTAATTCCGGGCTGCGGAGCGCGCTTTCCAGGCCGGCGCTGAAGCGAACATCGCCAAGACGATGGAGGGCGAAAATAGCGCCGACCTGGGCGCCCTGGTCGGGGTCGTTGATCATTTTGATGAGGGTGGCGCGGGCGCCGTCGAGACGCAATTCGCCGGTGGCCATGGCGGCGGCGTAGCGGACGATGCCTTGTTTGTCTTCGAGGGCTTTGAGGATCTGCGGGCGGGCCGCGGAGGCGAGCGCCTCGCGGGCGGCCTCGATGGCGTGGGTGCGGATGACGGGATCTTCGGAGTTGAGGGCGGCGTAGATTTCCGCTCGGGCGGATTCGCGGAAGGTTTCATTGATAGGGACGTGGGCGCGCGGCGGTGGGGGAGGAATGGCGGGTTCGGATGATCGCTTGGCGGGGGGTGGGGCGCTGGGGCCGGCGGGGCCGGCGCAGCCGGAGGCTAGAAGAGAGATGAAGAGTGTGATTGACGCTGCTTTCATTGCGGCTCCATGGAGTTTGGGTTTGGGTGCTGGGTTGGGCGTCATCGCGGCGGCCGGGGGATTGCGGCGGTACAGGAGGTATATCGACAAAGCGAGGCCTAAATGTATGGGGAGGGACAGGGCGATGATGGGCCCGTTGACCTGATAAAATCCCGGAAGGAGTTGGAGAATAAACCCTAAAACGCTGGTGAGCAAGGCGGCGAAGGAGAAAAAGAGGGCGGGGCGGAGGGCCCAGCGTTTATGGAAGATGGCCGCGGGGGCTAGAACGATTAAAGGGACTGAGAGGGGGGTTAGTTGGAAGATGTTTTCGTTCCAGTAGACGGACCAGTGGTCGGTGGTGAAGGCCCAGGAGAGGAAGCAGCCGGCGAAGGCGGCGAGGAGGGACCAGAGGAAAGAGAGGAGGGCAAAGAGATACCGAGAGGATCGAGGATAGTGGATAGAGGATAGAGAGAGGTGGGTGAGGGCGATGAGGACAGCGCCGTAGAGGAGGCCGGTGAGGAGGAAGTAGAGGGTCCAATTGGGAGGCTCTGCGCGATCGGTGAATTTGGTGCTCTTGTAAATTTGTTCGGTGGATTTGATGAGGGGTGTTGGGGGTAATGTGCCGTTGGTGATGGTTACGGTTTTGAGGTGTTCCATCATTTTCAGGGGGAGGAAGGATTCGTCCCAGGCGTCGATGGGTTTGTCGACGTTTTGGCCGAGGATGAAGTACATGCAGGTGTAGATGGGGAGGCTATAGGCGGAGATGCGCTGGGAATGCCAGCGATAGGTTGTGGGGGTGGGGATTTTTTGCAGTTGGGGTTTGAGTTGGCCTCCGAGGGCCTGATCGAGGACGTCGCGGACTTTTGTCGAGCAGTTGGCGGTGTAATAGTTGTAAAGATATTTCTGTTTCTGCTGCTGGGAGAGGAGTTTTACCAGGCGGATCTTTTGCGCATCCGTGAGATTGAGCTCCTGCATCCAGATTGCGCGGTCCTGGTCTTTGTAGGATTGGATGGCTTTGTCGCCGTAGTAGGCCTCCATCCAGTACATCATTTTTCCTTCGATGAAGCGGGAGAGGAAGCCGGGCTCGTCGAAGTCGAAGACGCCGTAGTTGAAGGCATAACTCTCTTTCAGGCGGTGGTCGACGACGTAGATGGCGTTGTGGCCGAAACGCTCGTAGATTTCAGCGCCCGGGCCCATGGTCATGAGGTAGATGGAGAGGTCGGCGCCGGTGGACTGGGTTGTGGCGGGCTGGGCGGCCGATAGATGGGGGAGGAGAAGAATGGAGAGGGTGAGAGCGAGACGGAAAGGCATTGGTGCGTAATGGTTAGGGTGGGGCAGGGGTTGGTCAAGGGGAGATGTGGCTTGAACGGGCGGTGAGTGGGAGCGTATAGTATAGTGATAAGAGGTTGTTAATAAGGAGTTTGGACAATGGCGATCATACTTTCAGAGGCCGCGGCGAAGGAGATTAAGAACATTATCAAGGAGCAGGGGCTCCCGACGGAACAGACGCGGCTGCGCGTGGGTGTGAAGGGTGGGGGATGCAGTGGGTTCAGCTATATGCTGGATTTGACGGAAGAGCAGAAGGGCGAGGCGGATGAAGAGATGGAGGCGCATGGGGTGAAGATTTTGTGCGATATGAAATCGTATCTGTACCTCAATGGGACGGAGATTGATTTCAAGGATGAGGTGATGGCGCGGGGGTTTGTGTTTAAGAATCCGAATGCGACGAGCAGCTGTGGGTGTGGGAGCAGTTTCTCGGCGTAATCTTAATTTCAACGAAGAATCTAACCCGGCGATGAGCCGGGTTTTTTATTGGTCTGATAACTGGGCAGACGTCGATATTGAAGAGATGCCCAACTCTGCGCATCCACTGCGCAAAAAACTTTGGCTTTCCGTGGGGGCGATCACGCTGCTGGTGATGACCATTGTGATCGGCAATCTTTTTGTGGATCGGGAGAAGGCGATCACGGCGGATGCGGTGGGGCATGATTTTTTGGCGTTCTACACCGCGGGACATTTTTTGCGGGAGGGTCGGGCGGAGAAGATGTATGACCTGGAGGCGGTGAGGAAGTTTCAGAATGAAGTGGGGGAGAAGAATCACCTGGAATTGAAGAAGCAGTCGTTTGGGCCATTTTGGAACCCGCCGTTTTATGCGTGGGTGTTTGTGCCGCTGGCGGGGTTTTCGTTTCGGGTGGCGCTGGGGATTTGGTGGAGTGTGAATCTGGTTTGCCTGGCGGGGGCGCTGGTGTTGATGTGTCGGATGCTGCCGTCGGTGGATTGGAGAGTGCTGGGGCTGGTGCCGGCGATTGTGCTGAATTCGCTGCCGTTTCATCAGGCGCTGAATCATGGGCAGAATACGTTTGGGTCGCTGCTGATTCTCGCGGTGACGGTGACGTTTTGGATGAAGGGGCGGGCGTTTTGGGCGGGGATTTTTTGCGGGCTGCTTTTTTATAAGCCACAACTCGGGGCGATTGTGGCGATCGTTTTGATTTTACACTTGGGGTGGCGGGCGCTGGCGGGGGTGGGGGTTTGTGGGCTGGTTTTGCTGGGAATTACGGTGCTGAGCATGCCGGGGATCGTGCAGATTTATCTGGCGAAGATGCCGGGGAATCTGGCGTGGATGCAGGAGACGAATTCGTATCTGTGGGAGAGGCATGTGACGTTCAAGGCGATGTGGAGATTGCTTTTTCAGGGGCATGGCACAGGGGAGAGCTTTCTGGTGGTGAAGGCGCTGTGGATTCTGTGCGTGATGGCGTTGGGGGCAGCGCTGGCCAGTGTGCTCTGGAAAGCCAAACACGGGCAGGATGCCCGTGCCACAAGATTGATCTCGGCCACCATCGTGGCCATGCCTCTGCTCATGCCCTTTTATTTCGATTATGATCTTTTATTGATCAGCATCGCGGCCGTGTTGTTCGCGGCGGAGTGGGTAACGATGGCGGAGCGGAATGTCCGCCCCACCGCGGAGGATCGATGGCTGGTCGGCGCGTGGGTTGGGTTGTTCGTAGTGATGTTTTTTAACTCGACGCTGTCGGGGATTTTGCGGGTGCATCTGGGGGGGATAGCGCTGAGCGTGGTGGCGGGGATGCAGATTCGGCGGGCGATGCGGGTGAGTGAGGTTGCGGCGGAGGGGCATGTGGAAGAACGGTTGGCGGTGGCGGCATGAGATGGAAGGAGATCGAATGAAGCTGAACATGTGGCAATGGATCGGGGTGGCGCTGTTGGTGCTGTGCGTGGCGTTGTGGATTTATGAGAAGAATAAAGGGAGCGGGACGCCCGGCACGACGCAGCCGACAACGCAGCGATAGTGCATTGTGAAATGGGCGAATCGTCTTCATTGCGGCGGGAGATTGCGAGCGCGTATCTGGCGTCGGGGGCGAAGATTGTCAGCTGGGTGGTGGTGGCTGGGGTTGTGTATCGAGTTGGTGGGGCGGTTGAGTTTGGAATCCTGTCGCTAATTCGCGGGACCATCGGGATTTTGAGTTATGTGTCGTTGGGGGTTGGGCCGGCGATGGTGCGGATGATGGCCGGTGCGCAGGCGCAGGCGGTGAAGCCACTGGAGATGGACCAAGGGACTCCGCCGACGCTGTCTTACTACGGGCCGGAGAGTCGGTGGACGCTGGCTTGGCTCTATTCCAATGCCGTGAGTTTCGCAGCCATCAGCGCGGTGGTTGGGATGACGTTGCTGATCATTTACCACCGATCGTTTACCCGGCTGCATCACGTGCCAGGGGATTTGGCGGGTGAAGCGAAATTGACGGCATTCTGGATGGGGATGGGGTTGTTGACGCGGTTGGTCAGCGATGCGCCAGCAGCGGTCCTGCAAACGAACCAGCGGATCAGCAAAGACAACTATCTCGTGCTGGAGGCCGAGCTGGTGTGGGTTGTGTTTACCGGCGGCCTGATGCTCTCTCATGTGCTGCACAGCGGCGTGCTCGTGCACGCGGGTCTGGGATACCTGGTGGCGTCATTTGTTCTGCTTCTTCGCAGAACAAGCAGCGCGCAGGCGATCGTGGGGCGGCCAAAGTGGATTCTGGATCCCGTCGTGATGAAGAAGATCGCCGCGCTGGGCGGACTGGTCACGCTGGCGCAGCTGGCGGATTTTTTGTATGCGCCGACCGATTACATCCTGATCAATCGCTTTTTGGACACCGCGACTGTGTCGGTTTACGCGCCGGCGGTGCAGATTGATGCCGGTTTGTTGGTGCTGGTGAGCGGCTTGGCGGCGGTGCTGTTTCCGCGGAGTGCGATTGCGCATGCTCGGGGGGATGTGGCGGAAGTAAGGAAATATTATCTGCGCGGGACGGCGTGGAGCGCGGGGATTCTGATTGTGGCCGGCGGATTGATGTGGCTGGCGTCGCCGATTTTTCTGCGGGCGTGGTTTGGGAATTCGATGCCGGCGACGCGGGCGATCTTGCCGCTGGTTTTAATACACACCGTGATTGGCGGATCGGCCATGGTGGGGAGATCGGTGCTGCTGGCGGCCGGAAGATTTGGGGCGTTCGCGGGGTCGGTATTAATTGCAGGCGTGGTGAATGTGGTGGTCAGCTATGCGTTGGTGAAGGCAGGGTGGGGGTTGAGGGGGATTATCATCGGAACAATCGTGGCGGTGGTGCTGCGGTGTGTGGTTTGGATGCCTTGGTTCGTGATGAGGTCCTTGAGGGAGGTAAAAGAGATTGCGGTGGCGCCAATCGCGGTGCCGGAAGTCTAGAGAGCACGGCCGAGACGGCCGTGGCACACAGAGATTAGAAAGATCATCAGCAACGCCAACATACTTGGCTCAGGGATGGTGATGGAGACGAGGCGATGATCGGAGGCGAGGACGAGGGAGTAGAGGGGGTCGGTGGAGAGGGGCCAGAAGATGCTTGAGTCGAGGATGGGGAGGTTGATTGAGGGGAGGATGTAATCGGAGCGGAGGTTGCCAGGGCCGAAATCGTTGAAGTCTCCGGTGTCGAAGGAGGGGTTGCCAATGTGATTGCGGTTGTTGCGGCCTTGCAGAAGTGATTGCTCGGGGCCGCCGGGGCTGGTTGGGGGATTGCTTGTGTTGATGAGTGGGCTTTGGAGAAGCTGGTTGATGGCGTGATCTACTGAGTCGCCGTCGAGGGGGTCGGCGTTCATGTCGCCGAGAATTGCGAACGATTCGCCGGTTGGGAGGCCGCCGAAATTGTTGGCGTCGTCGTAGATGTAGTTGCCAGCGCTGGGGGTGATGTAGTCGCGCCAGAAGCGGATTTCATCGTGATTGCGATTGCCGTTGCGATCTTCGGCCGTGTCGAAGACGGGAGGAGTGGGGTGGGAGATGAGGAAGTGGATGGTTTGGCCGCCGATTTGAATGGGGACGTCGGCGTGATTTTTTGAAGAGAGGCGGAGGATGTTTTGTTCTTCGGGGGAATAGTAAGTCGAGAGCTGCGAAGTCATCAGATTGTCGGGCATGTCTTTCCATTTGAAGAATTGGAAAGTTCGGATTTGGTCTTCGAGGATGGGATATTTTGAGAGGAACGCGAATGCGTGCTGGCCGGGGAATGCACCGAAGCCGAAGGCGTCATCGGCGTAGCCGGAGGAGCCGATGGTGGTGACGGCGTGGCCGTTGTTGTTGAGGTCGAAGCCGGTGGGGAGGCCGGTGTTGGATTCGAAGGCGCGGCGGAATTGGAAGTCGATTGGCCGGGCTCCGTTTTGAGAGATCGATAAATAATTTGCCTGGAGGAACTCGAGGGCGGAATTATTGGCCGAGTAATCGATTTCGTTGATGAGGAGGATGTCGGGGTTGGTGCGCTGGATGATTTCGGCGATGGATTTTACTTGGGGGTCATTTGGTTGTGAGAGATCGGAGAGGAGTTGGTTGGGTTGGTCGCGATAGAGGGAGGCGTTGAAGGTGGAGATTTTGAGTTGGGCGAAGGCGGGAGCGGCGCAGATCAAGAAGAGAATACTGATGAGCCGCATGCGGGTAGTTTTTTAGCGTCTTTAGCGTGAGTTTGCCAGCAAGAAGTCAGGACCCGTTGCCGCGGACGGCTTCAGTTTCGGCCTCCAGCTTTTCGGCCTCTTTTTCCTTCACCTTGGCGTGGGCTTTTTCGCTGGTGATGACCACGCGGAGGCGGCTGTAAAGGCTCATGTAGGCGTTGGCGAGCCAGACGATGGCGAAGAAACTGATCAGGTAGCCGCGCCAGTCGTCGAGCAGCAGTTTGTAGCGGGTGACGATGAGGAAAAAGAGGGTGACCCAGTGGCTGAAGCAGTATTCGCAGGTGAAGAGGTAGGCCAGCTTGCGCACGAAAAGATTTCGGCCGCAATCGCGGACTTCTTCGAAAAAGAGGCGTGGCTCCTTGAAGACTTCCTCCTTGGTGACCGTCCAGGCGACGCAGGCGATGGGGATAGCGAGGATGAGGAGCCAGAAGAGCTGCAGGGTGGGATGATCAGAAAGCGGCGGATGCATGGTTGAGCTATAGCCTGCGGAGGTGGCAATGGGGAACGGAGAAATGGCCACCGATGGGGCACCGATTTACATCGATGTTTTGAATTCCTCTTCATCGGTGGCCATCGGTGTTCATCGGTGGCAAATCCGTCTTGCATTTTGAGAGAGAAGGCAAGGGCGCTACAATCGGCGGCTATGGCGGAACAAAAGTCCTGGCAGGCGCGGATTTCCGAGGCCACGGATCAGTTGGCGCAGTCTTTCGTCGAATCAATTTCCTATGACCGGCGAATCTATAAGCAGGATGTGGCGGGATCGATCGCGCATGCGCAGATGCTGGCCAAGGTGAAGCTGATCAGCGAGAGCGAACGCGATGCGATCATTCATGGGCTGCGGGGGATCGAGGCGGATATCGCGGCGGGGAAGTTTCAGTTTGATGAGTCACTGGAAGATATTCACATGGTGATCGAGGCCGAGCTGATCAAGCGGATCGGCGAGCCAGCGCGAAAGCTGCACACGGGGCGGAGCCGCAACGATCAGGTGGCCACGGATCTGGCGATCTGGTTGCAGGATGCGCGGGTAAATGTGCAGTTGGCGCTTCAGGAATTGATGGGGGGGTTTGTGAAGTTGGCGGAGAAGAGCGTCGACGTGGTGATGCCCTCGTACACGCACCTGCAGCGGGCGCAGCCGATTTCGGCCAGCGCTGAAGCACTGGCGTGGGCGGTGATGTTCGATCGCGACATGATGCGGCTGGAATATCCATCGCAGCACATTCACATGGAGGTGGATTGCCTGGCGATCGATGATTCACCGCTGGGGAGTGGGGCGATCGCGGGGAGCTCGCTGCCGCTGGATGCGGGGGAGACTTCCAAGGTGCTGGGGTTTTTATTGCCGCCGCATAACAGCATCGAGGCGACGGCGTCGCGCGACCAGGCGGTGGAATTTTTGTTCGCGCTGTCGATGATCGCGATGCACCTGTCGCGCTGGGCGGAGCAGTGGATCATTTATATGACCACTGAGTTTTCGTTTATCAAAATTGCGGACAAATACACGACCGGCTCATCGATGATGCCGCAGAAGAAGAATCCGGACATGCTGGAATTGATTAGGGGGAGGTGCGGGCTGATTTATGGCGACTTAGTTGCGCTGCTGACGATCCTGAAGGGGTTGCCGATTGGGTATAACCGGGATTTGCAGGAGGATAAGCGGATTGTTTTTCGTTCGTATGACACGGTGAGCGCGTGTCTCACGATGGCGGCGGCGATTGTGTCTTCGGCTTCGTTTATCAAGGAGAATATCGAGCCGACGCTGGAGCGGGGGTTCCTGGATGCTACTTCGCTCGCGGAATATCTGGTGACCAAGGGTGTGGCGTTTCGGACAGCGCATCAGGTTGTGGGGGCGCTGGTGGCGCGGTGTGAGAAGGAGGGGAAGAATTCGCTCTCGCAATTGAAGGCGGAGGATTTTCAGAAGGCGGTTTCGGATGCGGGGGCGAAGGCGGAGATTGGACAGGATGTTTTTGGGGCGCTGGGGGCGAGGAATGTAGTGAATCGATATAAGAGCGCGGGGGCGGCCGGGGGTGAGCCACTTCGTCGGCAGCTTGATGAGTGGAAGAAGCGGCTGGGTTTTTAGCCCCGGACGGGGCGGAAGAGAATAGCCCCCAGCGCGAGCTGGGGGTTGGATGCCGGTGAACGAAAAGCCCCGGCAGGGGCGAAAGAAGTGTGTAGCGTTCTTTCGCCCCTGCCGGGGCTAAATTTTTCTGGTCGCCTAACCCCCGGCTCGCGCCGGGGGCTACTGTCTGCCGCCCCCGTGGGGCTGAGGACAAAAATCTGAAGATCAGCCAGAGGGAGTGGGATTACCAGCGATCCGCGGGGGGGTAGCAGAGGCCATTGGTCTGCTGGCTGAGCTTCTCGACGGGGAACCATTCCACGTGATAGTCGGAAAAGAGGACGGAGGAGCCGGAGGAGTGGATGGTGTTGAAGTCGTTTTGAGGGCGGCCGCGGCCGTCGGTGCGGCGGACGGTGCGGCTGGCGGCCGCGTGATTGCTGCCGTGGTTGCCGTTGCCTAGGAGCGAGCGCACGTTGAGGGTTGCGCCGGTGAGGTCGGTGATGATGTCGGTGACGAGAATCTTGGTGCCCTTTTCCTGACGGTAGCGGAAGGAGATAGCGCGGACGTCGAAGGTATCGACCAGCGGGAATCGCCAGGGCCAGTAGGCGTAGTCCATGTAGACGGTGGGGGCCAGCACCATGCGCGGCTCATCGTAAAACTCGTAGTAGCCGCCCGAGGCCCAGCCGTCGGGGCAGGAGAGATTGGAGAGGCGGAACTCAACCTGGCGGCGCAGGGCCAGCAGGCCGCTGCGTCTGGCGGCGATGAACGCGGGTGGGGGGGTCGGTGGCACACCATCTTCGGGGGGGCTCACGACGCCGGCGGAATCGAGCTCGGGATATTCGCCGTTGTCGTTGAGGTAGACGGCCAGGGCCAGACCGATCTGGCGGACGTTGTTCTGGCAGCGGGTTCGGCTGGCCTGTTCGCGGGCTTTGGAGAGGCTGGGGATCAGCAGGGCGATGAGGATGGCGATGATGCCAATGACAACCAACAGCTCGACGAGCGAGAATGCGGAACGGGCTGTGTTCCTCCTGCCTGACATGAGAACCTCGCGAGATGCGACCGATGTGGCGAAGCCGGGGTAAATGATACTCAAGGGGGGCGGCAAATAAAAGGGGGAATGCCGCCGGGACGGCCGATTGGTTCTTGGGCCCCTGTCCGATAAATGGCCGGGAAAATGGGGAAAAATCCGATGCGGGCCGGCTCAGCGGAAGGGGGCGGGCGGCATGGGGATTGCAGAATCTACGAGGTGAAGCAGGGGTGCTTAGCAGTTGCACGCAATGGAGAAGCACATGTGGCAGACCATCAAGCAATCGTTCGCCGAGTTTTCCAGTGATAAGGTCCCCCGTCTTTCGGCAGCTCTGGCGTTCTACACGATGTTGTCGCTGGCGCCATTGATGATCATTCTCATGAAGATCGTCAGCCTTTTTATGAAGGATAAGGCGCGCAGCACCGTCGAGCATTATGTCACTAGTGTGTCCAGCGAAAAGACAGCACAGGCGATCCAGGCGATTTTCGATCAGGACGCCGCACAACCGAGCCGGGGAGCCCTTGCGAGCATCGTGAGCCTGATCATCCTGCTGGTTTCGGCCAGCGGCGTGTTCGGCGAATTGCAGACGTCGATGAACGAAATCTTCGACGTCCAGCCGCGGCCCAATCGCGGCATCATGGGGACGATCAAGGATCGGTTTTTCTCCATGACGCTCGTGCTGGGTGTGGCATTTCTGTTGATCGTATCTCTGGTTATCAGCACTATCCTGACTGGAATCAGCCACAGGTTGATGCCGGGAGCCAGCTTTCTCTGGCAGGCAGTGACCTTCATCGTGGACATTGCCATCATCAGCGCGCTCTTCGCACTGATCTTCAAATATCTGCCCGATATCGAGATTGATTGGAAGCCGGTGTGGGTGGGGGCGATAGCGACGGCGGTGCTGTTCACCGTCGGCAAATTTTTGCTGGCGTGGTATCTGGGTAAAGGCTCTACAGTTTCGGCTTACGGAGCGATGGGATCGCTGGTGGCGCTGCTGCTTTGGGTTTATTACTCGTCGATGATTGTCTTCTTTGGGGCGGAACTGACACAGGCTTATGCGAAACAAATAGGCGTTGAAGTCAGGCCCAGCGCGAAGGCGATGGCGCTTCGAGAAGGGTCGGAGGACAAGTCAGAAGAAGAGAAGAAGGAAGCGGAGTGGTATCCGGCGGTGCCAGTGCGAAGAGAATTGGCCGTCGCACAGAGTGCGACGCCGGTCGCCAGTGGAAATGGCGGGGGGGCGGGATCGAAGATCCTCATGCTGGCGGCGGGGGTTGCGGTTGGGAAATTCTTGCTGGGAGGCGGGGGACAGGGTGGGAAGAAGCTTGCGGTGGGGAGGATTGTCGAGCCGGGATTTGTGACGCGAAGGCATCGGTTTGAGAATAAGGAGTATGTGCTGAAATTCAGGCCACCGCGGTTTATGTCGCGGGCGGCGGATAGCGTGGGGCGGGGTTATCGAAAAGTGAAGGATCGAATTGCGGAATATGTCGACCGCTAAGCGGTCGATGCAATGGCGCTGTGTGCGATTGCCCCCTCTTCTCTGATGAATCTGAGGAGAGGGGTTTTTATTTGGTTGCCGCGATGGCCTCGCGAAGGTCGAGCGTTCCCTCATAGAGGCTGCGGCCGACGATGACGCCGTGGATGGGGAGCTTTTTCAGCTGGTGGATGTGGGAAATGTTGCCCACGCCGCCGCTGGCGATGACGGGGATTCGGCCGGCTTCGGCGAGCTTGCGCGTGTGATCTAGATTTGGGCCGCGGAGCATGCCGTCTTTGGCGACGTCGGTGTAGAGGATCGCCGCTAGCGGCCAATCCGAAACCTTCTTGGCGATATCGATAGCGCCTTGGCCTGAGGATGCGGTCCAGGCGCGAGTGGCGACGATGCCGTCTTTGGCGTCGAGGGCGAGAACGATTTTATTTTCGAGATCGGGCTGGTGGACGAGTTTTTGGAACCAGGACCAATCTTCAAGAGCCTTGGTGCCGACTACGACGCGTGATACGCCGGCGGCGAGGAGTTGATGAACGTCTTCTGTGGATCGCACACCGCCGCCGGCCTGGACGTCCAGGCCGGCAAAGCTGGCGATCTTGCCGATTAGAATCGTCTGCACCGGCATGCCTTGCTTAGCGCCGTCGAGATCGACGATGTGCATCCATGTCGCGCCGGCGGCCGCGAATTGCTGGGCGGTTTCGATGGGATCGACGGCGTAATTGAGCTGGCGGTTGTAGTCGCCCTGCTGGAGGCGCACCACCCGGCCTTCGCGGAGATCGATGCTGGGGATGATGATCAGGGACATTAGGAGCCGCTTATAATACAGAAGCGAGCATGGACGAACGAATCCAAAACCTCAACGAAAAGGCCAAAACTCTGCCCAAGGCGCCGGGGGTCTATTTGATGAAGGATGACAAGGGGCGGGTGATTTATGTGGGGAAGGCTTCATCTTTGCGGGATCGGGTTTGTTCTTATTTTCAGCCGAGTACGAAGTTGGAGAGCCTGAAGGCGGAACTCATCCAGCATGTTGTCGATTTTGAGACGCTGGAGACGGAGAGCGAAGTCGAGGCGCTGCTGGCGGAGAATCGGCTGATTAAAGATATTCAGCCGAGGTTCAATGTTCGGCTGGTGGATGACAAGACTTATCCGTATTTGATGGTGACACTGGATGATGATTATCCGGGGGTGTATGTGACGCGGGTGCCGCGGACGGAGGGGGTGAAGTTGTATGGGCCGTTTACCAGTGTTTATCAGTTGAAGGAGGCGGTGCAGCATTTACAGAGGGCGTTTAAGTTTCGCACGTGTCATTTGGAGATTTTGGAGGCGGATTCGCGGAAGAAATTTTTTCGGCCGTGTTTGTTGTATGCGATCAATCAGTGCACAGCGCCTTGTGCGGACAAAATTCCGAGGGATTCGTATGGGGATGATATTCGGCGACTGATTCGATTTTTGGATGGGGATCGCAAGGCGGTGTTGCGGGATTTGGAGAGGGAGATGAAGGAGGCTTCGGAGGGGATGCATTTTGAGCGGGCAGCGAAGTTGCGGGATGAGATCAAGGCATTGAATGCGCTTAAGAATCGCGCTGCGAAGGGGACCGAGCAGTTCTGGCAGCCGGAGGCGTTTGTGACGCATCCGCAGGAGGGGGTGGCCAAGTTGCAGGAGGCGCTGGGATTGGCCGAGCCGCCGAGGATTGTGGAGGCGATTGATATTGCGCATTTGCAGGGTGGGGAGACGGTGGGGTCGAAGGTTTGTTTTATCGATGGGGTGCCGTTTAAGGATGGGTATCGGCGGTACAAGATTAAGCACGACCTGGGGAATAATGATTACCTGTCGATCCAGGAGGTGGTCTCGCGAAGATATCGCGAGGCGGGGCAGAGCAACGAGCTGTATCCCGATGTGATCGTCATCGACGGTGGCCTGGGGCAGCTGCACGCGGCGATGGAAGTGTTCACGCAAATGGACGTCAAGCCGCCGATGGTGATCTCGCTGGCGAAGAAAGAGGAGCTGATTTACATCCAGGCCAGGAGTGCGCCGGTTCGGTTGCCGCGCAATCACATGGGGTTGAAGCTGCTTCAATATTTGCGGGATGAGGCGCATCGATTTGCGCAACATTACCATCACATTTTGCGGCGCAAGTCGCAGTTGGAAGAGGATGTGAAAAAAGGCCGGCGGCCGCCGCGGGCCAAGCGCGGCGGGCCGAAGCGATTTGGGCAGTTGACGCCGCTGCCGACCGATGCGCAAGGTATGGAGCAGCCGCAGCCGATGGCGCCACCGCCGCCGGTGATGCCCGAGGGCGAGGCGTCAGCGCAGGGGATTCAGGAGACGCATGTGCGGCCGCCGGAGGCCTCCGAGTAATTCTTAAAACTTGTAGAGCTTTTGGCCGCTGCCGTTGGTGGCGTAGATGGCGCCGGTGCCCGCTCCGCCATGGTAGTCGTAGACGAAGCCGTATTTATCGGGGGGATCCACATTGTTGCCGTCGAAGACGTTGCTGCGCTTGTGGCTGGCGGGGACTTTGTTGAGATAGGGGCCATAGGTGTGGCCGCGATAGGTGGTGGTTTTGGTCAGATCATCCCAGGAGGCGATGAGATTGGGGATCGCGCCGCCGTGCTGAACGCGATAGACTTCGATTTGCAGGCGGATGAGGCGGAGCTGGGCCTTGTGCTTGTTCTCGTCGGCATCCTCGGTGGTGACGCGGAAATGGGGATAGACCACGGCGGCCATGATGCCGATGATGGCGACGGCGATGAGCAGTTCCATGAGCGTCATCGCGGTGCGGTAGCGAGGGCGTTTGATCATGTCTTTGACCTCAGACATTAGCGGACCTTGCACTTGGGGCGCAAAGAATGCGCAAGTAATGCATCGACTGTTAAAGCCTGCGGCATAAGCCGTCTGGGGGGTTGCACCGATTCCTTAGTAACGGACCGCCCCCGATTCGTCCGATAAGGGCGATATGGATTCGCTCGCGACGCCGAATATTCTGGCGGTGATCATGGCCCGCGCGGGGAGCGTGGGGCTGCGGAACAAACATACGCTGCCGCTGCTGGGGCGGCCGGTGATTTCTTATACGTTCGATCATGCCATCGCATCGAAACTAATTACCGGGTGGGTCGTGTCATCCGATTCGCCGGAGATTTTGTCGCTGGCGGCCGATGCGGGGTTTCACACGATCCAGCGGCCGGCCCATCTGGCGACGGCCGAGGCGTCGGTGCAGTCGGTGCTGCTGCATGCGCTGACTTCCATCGAGCGGGATTGCGGGTATGTGGCGGATGTTGTCGTCACGCTTTATGGCAATGTGCCGATTCGCGGAGAAGGGGCCATCGATCGGGGGATTTCGCTGCTGCAACAAAGTGGGTGTGATTCGGTGAGGAGCTTTTGCCCGGTGGGCAAGTGGCATCCGGCCTGGATGTCGAAGCTGGATGGCGACAAAGTCGTTCAGCTTCAGCCGGGGAGCATTCATCGGCGGCAGGACCTGGAGCCGCTGTTTCTGCACGATGGGGCGGTGATCGCTACCACGCGGAATTCGCTGATGCGGGCGGCCAAGATGACGGATGATCCGCACGCGTTTTTTGGGGTGGATCGAAGGGCTATATTGACAGCGCCGGGGGAGACGGTGGAGATCGATCAGCTTTCGGATTTGTATGTGGCGGAGGGATTGCTGCGGCATCGGGAGGCGATGAAGCTGAGGAAAGCGTCGTAGAAATACAGAAGTCAGAAGTCAGAATAGATCTTTCCAGCACAGTGGGATCCGAAGCTTGGAATTCACGTGACTTGAAGTCGCGGC
>JADMIO011472290.1_pt1 | contig 15139 bp, 12 predicted proteins | sample 8958161 | NCBI WGS metagenome assembly JADMIO01 (sample SAMN16585339, study PRJNA669376) | soil metagenome | isolation source: Crop rotation soil | place: USA: Cullars Rotation, Alabama | collected 2011 | reverse complement strand
CAACGCCCGGCCGGCCTGCCGCAGACCCTGGCGCCGCCGCCGAAGCCGCCTGCCGCCACCGCGCCGCGCCGTTCCGACAACTATTACGATATCAAGTCGACGATTTTCAACGCGCTGATCGACGCTATCGACCTGACGCAGCTGAGCCAACTGGATCGCGAAGGTGCGCGCGACGAGATCCGCGACATCGTCAACGAGATCATCACCCTCAAAGACGTCGCGATGTCGATCGCCGAGCAGGAGGATCTGCTCGAGGACATCTGCAATGACGTGCTCGGCTATGGCCCGCTCGAGCCGCTGCTGGCGCGCGACGACATTGCCGACATCATGGTCAATGGCGCCAACACCTGCTTCATCGAGGTGGCCGGCAAGGTCGAGAAGACGGGCATACGCTTTCGCGACAACACCCAGCTTCTCAACATATGCCAGCGCATCGTGAGCCAGGTCGGCCGCCGCGTCGATGAAGCGAGTCCGATCTGCGATGCGCGTCTCATCGACGGATCGCGTGTCAATGTCATCGTTCCGCCACTTGCCATCGACGGGCCGACATTGACGATCCGCAAATTCAGGAAGGACCGGCTCAAATTGCCGGACCTCGTGAAATTCGGCACCATCACGCCGGAAGGCGCCGCAATATTGGAGATTGTCGGCCGGGTACGCTGCAATGTCCTGATCTCCGGCGGCACCGGTTCGGGCAAGACGACTTTGCTCAACTGCCTCACCGCCTATATCGACCATGACGAGCGCGTGATCACCTGCGAGGACGCAGCCGAGCTTCAACTCCAGCAGCCGCATGTCGTGCGCCTTGAGACCCGACCGCCGAACCTCGAAGGCGAGGGCGAAGTCGCGATGCGCGATCTCGTGAAGAACTGCCTGCGCATGCGGCCCGAACGCATCATCGTAGGCGAGGTGCGCGGACCCGAGGCCTTCGACCTGCTGCAGGCGATGAATACCGGCCATGACGGCTCGATGGGCACATTGCACTCCAACAGTCCGCGTGAAGCCCTTTCGCGCCTCGAATCCATGATCACCATGGGCGGGTTTGCGCTGCCGTCTAAGACCATCAAGGAGATGATCGTCGGCTCGATCGACGTCATCATTCAGGCGGCGCGCCTGCGCGACGGTTCCCGCCGCATCACCCACATTACCGAGGTGATCGGCATGGAAGGCGATGTGATCATCACGCAGGACCTGTTCGTTTATGAGATCATGGGCGAGGACGCGCATGGCAAGGTGCTCGGCCGTCACCGGTCGACCGGAATCGCCAGACCGCATTTCTGGGATCGTGCCCGCTACTTTGGCGAGGAACGGCGTCTCGCCGATGCGCTGGAGCGCGCCGAAGCCCGCAGTGAAGGCCAGGTGTAGCGGCAGGGCGTGAGGAGGAGTGGCGATGGAAGCCGGCAGCGAGCTGCAGCAATATGGATTTCTCGCCATGGTGGCCCTGGCCGCCGGTGGTTTGCTGCTGGCGCTCCTATACCCTTATTTCTCCGGCGCCCGTCAGGCCCAAAAGCGCGTCAAGGCGGTAACAACCGACGAAAGACTGCCGCCGAGGCCAGGCCTGCGCGCCCGTCTCATGGGAGACGATCCGAAAGACGCACGTCGCAAGCAGGTTCAGGAATCGCTCATCCAGCTTGAGGAGCGTGAACGCCAGCGGCGCAACAAGCTGACGCTGCGCGTCCTCTTGATGCAGGCAGGGCTGGAAACGTCGCCGCGCGTCTTTTACATGTTCTCGCTTATACTTGGTGCCTTCATTGGCGTTGCGTCGCTGGTTGCCGGTGTGCCCTGGTATGTTGCGATCGTGGCCGGCATCGTCGGCTTCCTTGGCCTTCCCCGCTGGCTCCTCAAATATATCCGCCAGCGCCGCCAGCAGATTTTCCTGAACGATTTCGCCGACGCCATCGACATCATGGTGCGCGGTCTCAAGTCCGGCCTGCCGGTCAACGATGCCATGAAGATCATCGCATCCGAGACGCCGGCACCGGTCGGACCGGAATTTCTCGAGATTGTCGAAGGTCAGCGCATCGGCATCACTCTCGATCAGGGTATCGATCGCCTGTTCGAGCGAATGCCGCTTGCCGAAGTCAATTTCCTGGCGATCGTCATGAGCATTCAGTCGAAGACCGGCGGCAATCTGTCGGATGCCCTGAACAATCTGTCCAAGGTCCTGCGTGACCGGAAGAAGATGAAGGCCAAGATCCGGGCCATGAGCCAGGAAGCCAAAGCGTCCGCCGCCATCATCGGATCCTTGCCCTTTGTCATCATGGCGGCACTGACCGTGCTCAATCCGGCCTATCTCAATCCGCTTTGGGATACGACCATGGGCAATGTCATGGTCATCGGCTCAGCCGTATGGATGACGCTCGGAACACTGGTCATGCGCAAGATGATCAATTTCGATTTCTGACAGAGGCGGCGATGGAATTCGAGAAAACCCTCCAATACTGGATACAGCCGGAAGTCCTGATCACGATCCTCGTCGGCCTTTCCGCCTTTGCGACCATATTGACGATCGCCGCCCCCTTGCTCGAAGGCGACCAGATGAAAGCGCGCATGAAGAGCATTGCCTCGGAACGCGATCGTCTGCGCGCTGCGCACCGGGCCGCGCTGGCGGAGCCGGGCAAGCTTCGCGACCGGGCCCAGCCCGGCCTCCTGACCCAACTCGTCGATGCCCTCAATCTGCGCAAGCTGTTCGAAGCCGAGACGACGCGCGATACCTTGCGGCAAGCCGGCTACCGCAGCGAGCGCCATCTGGTCTATTTCCTTTCGGCACGCCTCATCACGCCGATCGTTCTTGCCATCATCGCCTTCGTCTATTCGACGCAATTCTTCGGCGACAAGATCCCGACCAGCATGCGCTTCGCGTCCCTGCTGGTCGGCCTCGTAGCCGGCTTCTATCTGCCCAATGTCTGGATCAAGAACAAGATCAACCGGCGGCAGCTTTCCATCAAGCGCGCGTGGTCGGATGCGCTCGATCTGCTGCTGATCTGCGTCGAATCAGGGATGTCGATCGAAGCGGCGATGCAACGGGTGGCCCGCGAGATCGGCAGTCAGTCGGTCCCGCTGGCCGAAGAACTGACGTTGACCTGTGCCGAGCTTTCGTATTTGCCGGATCGCCGCCGAGCGTTCGAGAATCTCGGCAAGCGTACCGGTCTGTCGACCGTTAAATCCGTGGCCACGAGCCTCATTCAGTCGGAACGCTATGGCACGCCATTGGGCACGGCGTTGCGGGTCCTGGCTCAGGAGAATCGCGACATGCGCATGTCGGACGCCGAGAAGAAGGCCGCCGCGCTGCCGCCCAAGCTCACGGTGCCGATGATCCTGTTCTTCCTGCCGGTGATCTTCATTGTCATTCTCGGCCCCTCGGTCATCCTGGTGGTGGCCGCGAACCGCTAGCGCGTCGGCCCGAGAAGTGAGCGCGGCTTTCGGGCAAGCCGGCGCGCAAGAAGCAAAGGGATAGAGTTCCGGACCGATTCCACAGGAATGTCTGCAGCTCGAGCGTGCTAGCCGGCAGGCTTGTCTGCCAGTTGCTGCCAGGTATTGGGCTGTGCCAGCATTTTCTCGAGATAGGCCATGTTGGCCTCCACCTCGTCGGGCGGAAGATCCGCGCTGGCGATTTGCCGCGCTTCATCAAAGCGTCCCTGCAGCCCGATCACCAGCGCCAGATTCTGCCTGAGCCTGGGCTCGGTCTTTCCAGTCGGCAGGTTCGATGCCTCGCGCAGTGTCTGCTCGGCCTGCTTCAGGTTGCCCTCGAGCGCAAAGGACATTCCGAGATTGTTCATGACCGCAGGGTTGCCGGGTGAGAGCTTGAGGGCGCGCTCATAGTAGTCGCGGGCTTCGCTATATTTGCTCTGCTGATCGAGTGCCGAACCCATCGCCGAATAGACCTTCCAGTCGCTGCTGCCGGCGGCAATGGCCTGACCGAGGACCGGCTGCGCCTGGTCCGGCTGTCCGGCCTGGATCAGCTCGCGGCCATAAGTGGCGAGCACGGTCTGATCCTTAGGATGATATTGGGCGAGGGTCGCCAGCACCTGCAGCTGCTGGTCGTGCTGGCCGAGCGCCTTGAGCTGGCTGGCATAGGCAAGTCCGATTCTGATATTCTTGGGATCGTTCTTCCAGCTCTTGCCGAGCTTCGCCGTCTCCTTGAGCGAGGGGCCGGTGGTGGTGCCGGTCGTTATCGGATCGGCGCCGTCGAGGCTTGCGGATTTGTTCTGGCACGCGGCGAGCGCCAGGCACGAAACGGCGACGGCTACCGCGAGACCAGTGCGCATGCTGGTATGCATTCGACGCGAACCCGACATTCGCCATTCTCCGAATCTTGCTTGTCGGGTGGGCGACTGCTACCCGCTCAGCTTGCCGTCATCTTCGGGAACAGACGTCAATAAACCATTAACCATGACGGGGCTTTGCTCTACACCCGAACTCCGCATCCGGGTTCATCCATACCTCCCTGCCGCAAGGACTCCTCATGCCCGATCCCGATCTTGTTCTTCTGCCCGCAAGCCGCAGCCGCGGCGCAATACCGATCGTCCCCGTCACCGGAAAATCATGGCCGGCGATCGAACGCGCGCTCGACAAGACGGCCAGGACCTGGCTCAAGGCTTCCGGATTCGTCTGGGGCGTCGGCCGGCATGCCCTCATGCCGGACAGATCCGGCAAGCTGGAGAAGGTTTTCTACGGCATCAGCGATGCGGGCAAGTCGACGGATCCCTTCGACTTCGCGCGGCTGGCGCGGGTTCTGCCCGAGGCCGACTATCGCATCGAGGGTGAGCTTCCCGACCTCCGCAACGCCGTTCTGGGATGGGTTCTGGAGAGCTATCGTTTTGATCGCTACCGCGCTCCGGCCACTTCATCTCCCCGTCTTGTCTGCCCGCCGGACCTCGACCGCAACGCGCTGCTCAGGACGACCGCCGCTCATTTCCTTGTACGCGATCTCGTCAATACGCCGTCGCTCGACATGGGACCGGATGAGCTGGAAACGGCGGCGCGCAAGGTCGCGGCGGGCGGAGGCGTGCGATTGCGCGTCGTGGCAGGCGAGCGCCTCCGCCGCGAGTTCCCGATGATCCACGCTGTCGGTCAGGCCAGTCCCCGCAAGCCCCGGCTCATCGATTTCACCTGGGGCCCGGCGCGAGCCCCCAAGGTCACGCTGGTGGGGAAGGGCGTGTGTTTTGACACTGGCGGTCTCGACATCAAATCGGCCTCCGGCATGCTGCAGATGAAGAAGGATATGGGTGGCGCCGCCAATGTCCTGGGCCTTGCCCAGATGATCATGTCGGCAAAGCTGAAGCTGCGGCTGCGTGTTTTGATTCCGGCGGTCGAGAATGCGATCTCGGGCAATGCCTTTCGTCCGGGCGACGTGCTGACCAGCCGCAAAGGCATCCGCGTCGAGATCGGCAACACCGACGCCGAGGGCCGGCTCATTCTGGGCGATGCCCTGGCGCTGGCGGATGAGGAAAGCCCAGACCTCCTCATCGACATGGCCACCCTCACGGGTGCGGCGCGTGTCGCGCTGGGTCCTGATCTGCCGCCCTTCTATACAGGCGACGATGGCCTGGCGCAGGACATCGCGCGTCAAGCAGTGTCGGTCAACGACCCTGTCTGGCGGATGCCGCTGTGGACACCCTACTACGCCCTGATCGAGTCCTCGATCGGTGAGCTCAACAATGCCGGTGAGTCGGGATATGCCGGCTCCGTCACCGCGGCTTTGTTCCTCAAGCGCTTCGTCGAGCGTGCAAAAGCCTATGCTCACTTCGACATCTTCGCCTGGACGCCGATGGCGAAACCCGGACGGCCAAAGGGCGGCGAGGCTCAGGCAATCCATGCCCTCTTTGCCGTCATCGCGGAGCGCTACAGCAAATAGCTTGCAGTCAAGGACGCGCTGGTCCAGAATGAAACGGCTCCGAAACGATCCCACAACGGAGCGGTGGATCGGGGTTCATGACCGTCACCTTGTCGGCGGCGCAGGCTTTGCAGCTTTGGCATGACGTGAACCTGCAACTGGTTCGCGGCGACGAACCTGATCTTTCGACGCGACAGATCACCTTGCTTTTGACCGTCTATCTGGAGGCTCCGCCTCATACAGTTCGTGAGCTCGCGAAAAAGCTCGGCGTCTCGAAACCGGTGATCACCCGGGCGCTCGATTCGCTCGGCAAGCTCGAGCTCCTGTCGCGCCGTCGCGATGATAGCGACCGCCGTAACGTCCTCGTCCAGAGAACGGTCAAGGGAGTTCTCTATCTCGAGCGTCTCGCCGAAACGGTTGGCAAGCTCGCCAAGCAGGTCTAGATCAGGGCAATCATGAATAAAATCGACCCGCGCCTCCATGCGTTGCGCGCCGACATTGCCGATGCCCGTCTTGCCGCCATGGCGCGAGGCGCACGCCTCGTTGACGGGGAACTCAGACAGGTCGCTGCACCGCTTCTCTCTGTCTATCGTGAACCTCGCTTTGATGCGCGCCTCGACACCCAGGCTTTGCTCGGAGAGCGTCTGCGCATTTTTGACAGCCAGGAAGGCTGGGCATGGCTGCAGCTCGAGACCGATTCCTATGTTGGCTACGCGGCGCTCGACCATCTCGTGATCCCGCAAGGCGCCCCTACGCATCGCATCGCCGTACCATCGACCTTCATGTTTCCGGGCCCCGACATCAAGTCGCAGCCGGTGGTGACTTTGACCATGAATGCAAGGGTTGCCGTGATCGGTGGCGATGCCAGATTCGCCCATCTCGCCAATGGCCAGTTCGTCGTTGCGCGGCATCTCAAGTCACTGAGCGAAAGCGAACCGGACTTTGTCGCCGTTGCGGAAGCGTATCTGCATGTGCCCTATTTATGGGGCGGCAAGTCGGTACTGGGACTCGATTGTTCCGGCCTGGTGCAGCTGGCCCTCGAGGCGTCGGGCCGAGCCTGCCCACGCGATTCGGACATGCAGGAAGCCGTGCTGGGCGAGGCTCTGCCAAAGGACGACCTGATGGCGCTCCAGCGCGGCGATCTCGTCTTCTGGGAGGACCATGTGGGTATCATGAGTGATGCCCACATGCTGCTGCATGCCAATGGCTACCACATGCAGGTGGCGCGCGAACCCTTGCGCACCGCGGTCGCCCGCATCGCCGAGCGGCACGGCCACATCACCGCCATCAAGCGGCTGGCCTGAGGGTCAAAGGCTCAGTAGCCGCGTTGGCGGTCGATGAGATTCTCCACGGGCAGGCCTTTCTGGTGCCGCCGGATCTGGCCGAGCACGTAAGCAGTGATCGTGTCCGGATCGGAATCGGCGGCCACATGCGGGGTGATCGTGACCTTGGGATGACTCCACAGCGGGCTATCCTTGGCCAGGGGCTCGGTCTCGAAGACATCGAGCGTGGCCGCATGTAACGCACCCGAATCGAGTGCCGCCAGGATATCGCTTTCGACCTGGTGTTTGCCGCGCCCGGCATTGATGAAGATCGGAGCCCCGAAAGGCCCGCGGCGCGACAATCTTGATATGACGTCGCCATTGATGATGCCGGTCGTTTCGGGCGTATGTGGCAGAAGACAGACGAGAATATCCGTTCGTTTCAGAAACGAATCGAATTCCGGGGCTCCGGCAAAACATTCGACTCCCGGAATGGTTTTGGGCGAGCGGCTCCAGCCGACCACCTTGAAGCCCATCATGGCGAGCTTGCGGGCGGAATCGGTGCCCATGACGCCGAGCCCCATGATGCCCACCGTGAGGGCCGGGGCGGCATGGGTCGGAAAGCTGTCCCACACCTTGTTGCGCTGGTTTTCGTCCAGCCGCCGCTGCTGGCGGTGATGCATGAGCACATGCAGCACCACATATTCGCTCATCCGCATGGTGAGATCGGGCTCGTTCACCCGCGCGATCGGCACGCCGTCCGGCAGGGTCGGATCCTTCAGGATCGCGTCGACGCCAGCGCCCAGCGAGAAGATCACTTTCAGGTTGGGCAGGCTCTTCAGCACATTGGCAGGCGGCAGCCAGGCCACCGCATAAGTGATGTCTTCGAGCCGGCCCATATTGTCGGGCCACAGACGGATGTCGAGATCAGGTGCCTGGCGGCGCATCGCGCCGGTCCAGATGTCGGTGGGCCAGGTGGGAATAAGATAGAGCAGGGCCATGATTATTGCTTGACGGTTCCAACGGGGGCAGTTCGCAGATGCAGCGCGGCGGCGATGAGGGCCTTCGTATAGTCGGTTTTGGGCGCGTCAAAAATCTCTGCCGTGGCGCCATGCTCGACGGCCAGCCCGTTGCGCATGACGATGACCTCATTGGCCAGCGCCCGCACCACTTTCAGGTCGTGGCTGATGAACAGATAAGCGAGATTGTGGGTCTGTTGCAGCTCGCGCAGGAGATCGACGATCTGTGCCTGCACCGACATGTCGAGAGCGCTCGTCGGCTCATCGAGAACGACGAATCTGGGCTCGAGGGCCAGCGCCCGGGCGATGGCGATGCGCTGGCGCTGGCCACCCGAGAATTCATGCGGATAGCGTTCCATCGACTGCGGATCGAGACCCACTTCCTGCAGCGCCACAGCCACTCTCTCGCGCCGCTGCTCGTCGCTCAGCTCTTTGCCCTGCACGATCAGGCCTTCCTCGACGATCTGGCGGATCGACAGGCGCGGCGAAAGCGAGCCATAGGGGTCCTGGAAAACCACCTGCATTTCCTTGCGCAGGGGGCGCATGGCACGGGCATTGAACCCGTCGATGCGCGTGCCGGCATAGACAATAGGCCCTTCCGAGGCGATGAGGCGCAGCAGTGCTAGGCCCAGAGTGGTCTTGCCCGAGCCCGACTCACCGACGACCCCCAGCGTCTGGCCTGCGCGGACCGTGACATCGATGCCGTCGACCGCCTTTATATGACCGACCACGCGACGGAAGAAGCCGCGCTTGATCGGAAACCAGACTTTGAGCCTGTCGGCCTTGACCACGACGGGAGCGGCAGTATCGGTGCGCGGCGGCTTGCCCTTGGGTTCTGCCGCCAGCAGCATCTTCGTATAGGCATGCTGAGGATTGGCGAACACCGTCTCGGTCTCGCCGGATTCCACGATCTTTCCGTGTTGCATGACGCAGACCCGGTCGGCCATGTGCCGGACGATGCCAAGATCGTGGGTGATGAGCAGCAGCGACATGCCGGTTTCGGCCTGCAGATCCTTCAGGAGCTTCAGGATCTGCGCCTGCACTGTCACGTCGAGGGCCGTGGTTGGCTCATCCGCGATCAGCAGGTCGGGATTATTCGCCAGTGCCATGGCGATCATCACACGCTGGCGCTGTCCGCCCGACAGCTGATGCGGAAAATCCAGAAGCCGGGTTTCGGGATCGCGGATGCCGACCTTGGTCAACAGCTCGATGATGCGCCGGCGCGCGGCGGCGCCGGAAAGCCCCTGATGGACATCGAGGATCTCGCCGATCTGCCGCTCGACTGGGTGCAGCGGATTGAGTGAGGTCATCGGCTCCTGAAAGATCATGGTGATGTCGTTGCCGCGCACCTTGCGCAACGTCTTCTCATCAGCATGGAGGAGTTCCTGGCCCTTGAAGCGGATCTCGCCTGACGGGTGCGATGCCGCCGGATAGGGCAGCAGCTTCATGATCGAGAGTGCCGAGACCGATTTGCCCGATCCAGACTCGCCGACCAGCGCCAGTGTCTCGCCTTTGGCAATCGCGAAGGAGATGCGGTCCACCGCAATGTTGTCCTTGCCGTCCTGCCGAAAGGCGACCGAAAGATCCTTCACGTCGAGAAGGGGTTCGCTCATTGAAAGGTCTTCCGCGGATCGAGTGAGTCGCGCACCGCCTCGCCGATGAACACAAGCAGCGACAGCATGATCGACACGACGAAGAAACCGGTGAAGCCGAGCCACGGCGCCTGCAGATTCTGCTTGCCCTGGTTCAGGAGCTCGCCGAGCGACGGCGATCCGGGCGGCAGTCCGAAGCCCAGGAAGTCGAGCGCCGTCAGCGTCGTCACAGATCCCGACAGGATGAAGGGCATGAAGGTGACGGTCGAGACCAGCGCATTGGGCAGGAGATGCTTGAACATGATCTTGGTGTTGGTCAGGCCGAGCGCCCGCGCCGCGCGCACATATTCGAAATTACGCGCCCGCAGGAACTCGGCGCGCACGACGCCAACCAGCGACGTCCAGGAGAACAGCACCAGTATGAAAAGCAGGATCCAGAAGGTGGGCGTGATGAAGGCGGCGAGAATGATGAGCAGATAGAGGGTAGGCATCGACGTCCAGATGTCGATGAAGCGCTGGAACAGAAGATCGGTCCAGCCGCCGAAGTAACCCTGGACGGCGCCGGCCGCCACGCCGATGATCGACGACAGGATGGTCAGGATCAGGCCGAAGAACACCGATATCCGGAAGCCGTAAACAAGCCGCGCAATGACATCGCGGCCCTGGTCGTCGGTGCCGAGCCAATTCAGATTGCCGGCGACGCAGTTCGGATCGCTGACGCCTTGCGGGTATTTGGCGCAGGCTTCAGTCCGGCTCATTTCGAAGGCCGGCCGGGACGGGGCCGGCGACGGCAGTTCATTGTTGACGGTATTGTAGGAATAGCGCACCGGCGGCCAGATCATCCAGCCATTGGCCTTGACCTCATCCTGGATGAACGGGTCGCGAAAATCGGTCAGGGCCAGAAATCCGCCGAACTTTTCCTCCGGATATTCGTGGAATGTCGGAAACAAGAGCTCGCCCTTGTAGGAGACGAGCACCGGGCGATCATTCGTGAGAAGCGGCGCAAAGATGCTGATGGCGAACAGGACCGAGAAGATCCAAAGCGACCAGAAGCCGCGTCGGTTCGACTTGAACAGCTGCCATCGCCGCTCATTTAGTCCGGTGAGTCTGAAGAGCGCCATGGATTAGAGTTCTCGGGCCTCGAAATCGATCCGCGGGTCGATCCATGTGTAGGTCAGGTCACTGATCAGCGCCACGACCAGCCCGACGAGGGTGAAGATATAGAGATTCGCGAAAACTACCGGGTAGTCGCGATTGAGCGCCGCGGTATAGGTCAGGAGACCGAGGCCGTCGAGTGAGAAGATCTGCTCAATCAGCAGCGAACCGGCAAAGAAGGCGGAGAGGAAGGCGCCGGGAAATCCCGAAATGACCAGCAGCATGGCGTTGCGAAATACGTGCCCGTAGAGCACCCGCCGCTCGCTCAGGCCTTTGGCCCGCGCGGTGATCACATATTGCTTGCGGATTTCGTCGAGGAAGGAGTTCTTGGTCAGCAGCGTCATGGTGGCAAATCCGCCGATGCCCAAAGCGGTCAGCGGCAGGACGAGATGCCAGGCATAGTCGCCGATCTGCTCGATGAACGTCATCTGATCGAAATTGTCCGAGGTCAGACCGCGCAGCGGGAACCAGGAAAAATAACTGCCGCCTGCAAAAAGCACGATGAGCAGCACAGCCAGAATGAAGCTCGGGATGGCATAGCCGATGATGATCGCGCCCGAAGTCCATACATCGAAGGGCGTGCCGTCCTTGACCGCCTTGCGGATGCCCAGCGGCACCGAGATGGCATAGGTGATGAAGGTCAGCCACAGGCCGAGGGAAATCGACACCGGCATTTTCTCGATGATCAGGTCGACGACGGGCTTGTCGCGGAAATAGCTGCGGCCGAAGTCGAATGTCAGATAGTTCTTCATCATCAAGAAAAAGCGCTCATAGGCGGGCTTGTCGAAGCCGAACTGAACCTCGAGTCTCTTGATGAATTCGGGATCGAGGCCCTGTGCACCGCGATATTTGACCGAGAGCGATGTATCGCCGATTCCCTGCTGAGGGCCGCGCCCCACCTCGCCGCCCGACTGCCCGCCGATCCGGGCGGTGGCATCCACTGCGGTGCCCTGAATCTGGGAGATGATGCGCTCGATCGGCCCGCCGGGCACGAACTGAATGACGGCAAAGGTCATCAGCATGATCCCGAACAGGGTGGGGATCATGAGCAGAATGCGTTTGATGATATAAGCGCCCATTGTGCCGTCCTAGTTGCCACGCCGCAGTGTCTTCGCCTTCTCGGCATTGATCCACCAGGTGTCGACGATGCCCGTGTCATATTCGGGTTGAATCTTGGGCCTTTCGAATATGTCCCAGCGCACGATCCAATGGCTGGCTTTGGTCCAGTTCGAGACCCAAATGTGCTCCGCTCGGAGCACCCGATCGAGGGCGCGGCCGGTAAACAGCAATTCTTCGCGCGATTTTGCGTTGATCATTTTGGTGATTAGCGTGTCGACCGCCGGCAGTGCGATACCGGAGATGTTGTAGCTGCCAATTGCATTGGCGGATTGCGAACCAAGCTGGCCGAGCAATTCGGTGCCGGGTGTTTGGCCTCCGACCAGACGCATGATTTCCATGTCGAAGTCGAACTCTTTGACCCGCTGCTCATGCTGAGCCGGATCAATACTGCGCATGCTGGCGTCGATGCCGAGCAGCCGCAGGTTTTTTACATAAGGTGCGGTAATCCTTTCGCTGGTAGGATCATCGATGAGGAACTCGATGGTAAGTTTCTTGCCTTTGGCATTTACGAGTTGCGTGCCCTGACGCTTCCAGCCGGCCTCGTCGAGAAGTTGAGCCGCCTGGCGCAGGAGCTTGCGGTCCTGGCCGGATCCGTCCGACACCGGCGGGATGTAGGCCTCATCGAAGACTTCAGGTCTGAGCTCGTTGCGGGACGGCTCCATGACCTTGAGTTCCTGTTCGGACGGCTTGCCCTGTGCCATCAGCGGTGAGTTCTCGAAGAAGCTGGTGGTGCGCTCATAGGAGCCGTAGAAAAGATTGGCATTCATCCATTTGAAGTCAAAGGCGAGATCGAGCGCCTTGCGCACCCTGATGTCCTGGAATTTCTCGCGTCGCAGATTGATGTAGAAACCCTGGGCGCCTGACGGCGTGTTGTCGGGCAGGACTTCCTTGATGAGGCGTCCCTCGGCCACCGACTTTGTATTGTAGGCCGTCGCCCAATCGCGCGAGGTAAATTCCTCATGGAGATCGAGGATGCCGGACTTCAACGCTTCCACCACGGCGGTGCGGTCCTTGAAATATTCCATGCGGACTTCGTCGAAATTCCAGCGCCCCTTGTTGACGGGCAGATCGGCTGCCCAATAATCGGCCCGCCGCCGATAGGAGACGAACTGCCCTGGTTTGAAGCTTCCGATCTTGTAAGGACCGGACCCCAAGGGTTGATCGAGCGTGGTCTTGGTGAAATCGACCTTCGCGTAATAGGCTTTGGACAGGACGGGCAATTCAGCCGCGACGATCAGCGGCAGGTCGCGCGTGTTCTGGCCTTTAAAGGTGTAGCGCACCTCATAGGGGGAGAGGACTTCGCATTTGTCCACGTCGCGGATAAGGATGCGCAGCCGTTCGTGCCCTTCGGTCGAGATCAGGCGGAAAGTGTCGCATACATCATCGCCGGTGAGCTTGCTGCCGTCCGAAAAGCGCGCTTCCTCGCGCAACTGGAAGGTCACGCTTTTCTTGTCGGGGGCGATCTCGGCGCTTTTTGCGACGAGTCCATAGACGGCGTCTGGCTCGTCATTGGCGCGCACCATCAGGGTATCGAAGAGCAGCTCGAGATTCTGGGCGCGATTGCCCATCAGAATATAATTGTTGAAGGAATCGAATGTGTCGATCGCCAGGATTCCGCGCGTCGCGATCCGCCCGCCTTTCGGAGCCTCCGGGTTCACATAATCGAATTGCTTGAAGTCCGGCGGATATTTGAGATCACCGAAAGCCGAGAGACCATGCCGCGGAGCGGCTGTCGCCGACTGCCCGATGACCGCAAGCGCCAGGACGGCGGGCAGCAGATATCTCATTTATTGGCCGCCGTTTTCTTGGCCTTCTCTTCATCCCACCACCACAGGGCAGGGAAGCCGACACTGTAGTCGGGATTCTTCTCCGGATAGCTGAAGCGATTCCAGTGCGGATACCAGTCCACCGCGCGGTAGAAGTCAGGCACCATGTAGAAGTTCCACAGGAGCACGCGGTCAAGTGCCCGAGTCGCGGCGATCAGCTCATCGCGGCTGGTCGCGAAGATGATGAGGTCGATGATCTTGTCGATCACCGGATTCTTGATGCCGATGTAGTTGCGGCTGCCCTTTCGATCGGCCGCCGCCGAGCCCCAGTATTCGCGCTGTTCGTTCCCGGGCGAAAGACTCTGGGCGTAAACGCCGGTTATCACCTCATAGTCGAAATCGCGCACCCTGTTCTCGAACTGTGCCGAATCGACAGTGCGGATCGTGATTTGCATGCCGATGCGTTCGAGGCTCGGCTTGTAGGCCAGCGCCACATCCTCGAAGGACGGGTCATCGAGCAGGAATTCGACGGTCATCGGCTCACCGGTCTTGTCGTTGGTGAGGACGCCGTTCTGGATCGACCAGCCTGCATCCTTGAGCAGTGCCACCGCCTTGCGCAGATTCTCGCGGACATTCTGCGGCGTGCCGTTGACCGGATTCTCGTATTCGGTCGTGAAGACTTCGGGCGGAATCTGATCCTTGAACTGGTTCAGGATCTCGAGCTCGCGGCCCTGCGGCAAGCCTTTGGCGGCGAGCTCGGAATTCTCGAAATAGCTCTGAGTGCGCTTGTTGTAGTCGCCGAAGGAGAGCACCCGCATGCGCCCTTCGAAATCATAGGCCAGATTGAAGGCGTATCGGACGCGCGGGTCGGCGAATTTCGGCCGTCGCGTATTGAACACGAAGCCCTGCATCTGCTCGGCATTCTTGGTCCGGAATTCCGCCTTGATGACATTGCCCTTCTTCACGGCGGGAAAATCGTACTGGGTGTCCCATTCCTTGGTGCCGGGGCCAGGCCGCACATCGAGCTGGTCGGCCTTGAAAGCCTCGAAAATAATGTTGCGGTCACGGAAATAGATGATTTCGATCTCATCGAAATTGTATTGGCCGACATTCACCGGCAGCTCATTGCCCCAGTAATCCTTCACCCTTTCGAAGACGATCGACTGCCCGGTGCGGAAGCTTTTGATCTTGTACTGTCCCGAGCCCAGCGGCGGATCGAGCGTCGTTTCGGCTATATTGCGCTTCTTGCCGGCGGCATCGTTGCCTTCCCAGTAGTGCTTGGGCACCACCATCGCCTGTCCCATGATGCTGGGCAACTCGCGATTGCCCTTGCTGTCTTTCCAGCACATTGGGATCCTAAGCTTAGAATTCCACGTGGACAAGTTGTCGC
>JADMIO011210374.1_pt1 | contig 15139 bp, 21 predicted proteins | sample 8958161 | NCBI WGS metagenome assembly JADMIO01 (sample SAMN16585339, study PRJNA669376) | soil metagenome | isolation source: Crop rotation soil | place: USA: Cullars Rotation, Alabama | collected 2011 | reverse complement strand
TGAATTAGTTAAATGTGACATAACAAAGAGTGATGATGTTGAACGTGCATTTAAATATTCATGGGCTATCTTTGCTCTAACAGATTATTGGGCACAACCTGATAAACCCGAAGTCGAAATACAACAAGGCATTGTAATGGCTGATGCTGCTGCTTTACTCAAAATTCCCTATTACATATTCAGTACAGTGGAAAATGTCAATAAACTTAGTCGTGAAAAATTGTAAGTCAAGATTATTTTTATCGAATATTTATTTCGATTCTTTTTCTTTAGAAATGTGCCACATTTTTCACAGAAGGCTAAGATAAGTGATTATATTAAAGAAAAGCATCAAAATTTAAAAACTATTTTTGTTGAACCTGGATGTTATATGCAGAATTGGAAAAATTTTGGAAAATTACCAAAACTAGATGATGGTACTGCTGTATTTGCTGCTCCAATGGATCAAAAAGCAAAAGTACATTTGGTTGATATCGATGATATAGGTCCTATTGTTCGTGAAATATTAGAAAATCCGGAGAAATTTGTTGGTCAAGATATATGTATATGCGGCGAAGAAATTAGTTTTGAAGATGTACCAAAAATTTTTACAAAAGTAACCGGTATTCCAGCTATAGCAAAAACTTTATCCGAAGAGGAATTTCGAGCAGCACAAAAATGGTTACCGAAGAGTGCCCAAGATGATATGTTGGGTATGTACAAATGGTTTGAAGAATTTGGTTATTATGGAAAAGATAAAGATTGGACAAACGGACAAAAATTAACAAAATTGAATACATTTGAACAATGGTTAAAAAAATCTGGTTGGAAAGGCGAATAATGATGGAATCCAATACTTTTTATCGAAAAACTATATGAACGAAAAAAATATCCTTCTTGAAATAAATATGAGAGTGAGAGTTAGGTAATTTGTTGAGAAGAAATAAAGAACAAAAAATCTTCTCCTATTTTTTTTCTGACTTGAATAAAGTATCTCATCTTATTCAAATACATTCGTTCTTTTTTTTTCTTACATATCCTCGAAGGTCATAATTTTTTTTTCTTTGATTGAGATAAGAAAGTGTGACGCAGAAAAAGAACAAAAAAAATCAGTCACAATCGTATTTATAAACACAGATACAGGTGGTTTATTATTACATATTCAACCGTCGATTTATCATGGCCTCTCGTCCATTAGTAACTGTTGTTGGAGCAACTGGTGCTCAAGGCGGTGCTGTAATACGATCCTTAATTGAAACAGGAAAATACAAGGTAATAATGTTATTACACCGAAATGATTCTGTTTATTGTTTTTTTGAAAGATTCGTGCATTAACACGCGATCCAACAAGTGAAAAAGCTCAAGCATTAAAACGTTTGAGTGATGATATTGAAATAGTTAAATGTGACATAACAAAACGTGATGATGTTGAACGTGCATTTAAAGATTCATGGGCTATCTTTGCTTTAACAGATTATTGGGCACAACCTGATAAACCCGAAATCGAAATACAACAGGGTACTGTGATGGTTGATGCTGCTGCCTTACTTGAAATTCCTTATTATATATTCAGTATGGAAGAAGATATAGACAAAGATATGAAGGAAAAACTGTAAGTATTTAAATATAGATTAATTTTATATCAACATAATCTCTTAGAAATGTACCACATGTCACACAAAAAGCTATGATATGTAATTATATTAAAGAAAAATATCCAAATTTAAAAACTATTTTTATTGCACTTGCAACCTATATGCAGAATTGGAAGAACTATGCAAAGTTATCAAAATTAGATGATGGTACGGCTGTATTTTCACTTCCGTTAGATCAAAAGACAATATTACGTTTGGTTGATGTTGATGATACAGGTTCTATTGTTCGTGAAATATTAGAAGATCCTGAGAAATTTGTTGGTCAAATTATATGTGTATGTGGTGATGAAATTAGCTTTGAAGATGTATCGAAAACTTTCACAAAGGTAACTGGTATTCCAGCAATATCGAAAACATTAACTTCGGAAGAATTTCGTGCAAGTCTAAGATGGTTACCAAAAAATGCGCTCGATGATTTATGGGATATGTATAAATGGATTGAAGAATATGGTTTACATAGAAACAATAAAGATTGGAGAAACGGGCAGAAAGTAACGAAATTGAATACGTTTGAAGAATGGTTGAAAAAAACTGGCTGGAAGGGTGAATAGTGTTGGAATCAATTATTTTTTTTTACCGAAAAAAACTATATAAACTAAAAATATTCTTGAAATAAATAGTCTATTTATAGTAGAAAAGATAGAACAATCTTAAATCATATAATATATGTAAATAAAATTACAATGATTGTACTAATATTTATTTTTAAGAAAATTGAAACAGGATTACAGTAACACATTAATATGCACAATTATAGACAAAGGACATTTTAATTACATTTATATAATATTCAAATATGAATTGTTTGATGATCCATAGCTGTTGTGTTCCTAACACGCATTGTAATTATGGATATTGTATGAATATTGTGCTTCTCATGATTAAGAGATATAAATTGTTGAAACCATGAAATTCCTATCAATTAGACGAAAGAACTTTCGTCTAATTGATGGACTGGAAAGTGTATATAAATAAAATCCAGCACTATAGTTTATATACGGTACATTGAAAGATATGTTAATCAAGAATGAATTGACTGCTGCAATTTCAGCTGTAAGACTATATATAAGATACGATGGATATGTCATATTGCCCAAACGATCAGTACCCACTTGAACAAATAATACAATTATAAATTGTCCTATCACTCTACGTTTGACTTGTACAGTTGTATTTAGGTGAGATAAAGTTTATCTTGAAATTATGTTCGGAATGCAAAAAAATCTCATGACTTGCCAACTTATTGTCATCTATCTACTCTCCGTTAGTACTGCAGCAACCCCTTACTTACTTTTATAATGATAAGGGTTGCCTCCCTTGTTTCTCTCTCTTTTTAACCTTTCGTTCTTCTTATCATCTATATAAACTGCTATTTTACGAGAGATAGACATAATAGCACATGTGAAGTATGGTCACCATTTCTTATATTTTCGAAAGTTGTTACTTAATATATGTTGAAATTTTGTTTAAGATTAATACAATCAAAGTTCTTCAGAGAGAAAAACGACTTGTTAACGTTGATTAATACGTGCAATGTCTTTTTCCATTCCAGTAACACCAACACCATCTCTTACTCTTCCTGTCACAAATCCAATTTCACTTACGGCTTCTGATATTAGTTTTTATCGTGAAAATGGTTACCTTATTGTACCTGATCTTCTTTCTCCTTCTCAACTTGAACAATGGCGAACAATAATATTTAGTGCCGTACAAGATCGTGCAGACAAAAATTATGAATTTCCTATACCACCCGAAGAAGATCGTACCGATTCTGATTCTAAGAATGTATTGACAGCGCATATTAATTTATGGCAAACACATGATTCTGTGAAACAGTTATTATTCAAGAGTGGGCCAGTTATTGGAAAAATTGCTGCTGAATTAGAAGGCATTGATTGCGTTAGAATTTGGCATGATCAAGCATTAATTAAAGAGGCATTTGGAGATCCTGGTATTTGGTAAAAAAAAAATGAAATATCTCTTTCTATTGTCTTTTTCTTTCTAAAGGCATATTGATACTCCCTATTGGCCGTTTACTACACTCCATGCAATAACTGTTTGGATAGCATTAGACGATGTAACATTGGAAAATGGGTGCATGTATTTTATGCCGGGATCGCATAAGGTAAGACTTTGACACATCAGTCAATTCTTCGAAGAGTTAAACTTCTATTCTTACATTCAAATCTGCATCATCTTTTACAAAGCTTGAAATAAGATTTTTTTTAGGTTGTAGAACATCGTTATCATGCATTAAATAATACATTTCCGGAATTAAACATTGGTAAAAATATGTCTCATATATTTGATGTTACTTATCCAGAACTTAAAGAATGGCCAACAGTACCTGTACCAATGAAAGCAGGAACTGCTTCGTTTCATAGTGGTAATTTAATGCATGCTGGCAGTGCTAATATGACACCAAAAAGAAGGCCTGCAATGACTATTCAAATGTAAGTAAGACTAGGAGAAAATAAATTCATATTGTAATGATATTCTATTTATTTAGGATGCCGGATAATATGATTTTCAATGGTAAAAAAAATATTTTAACAGAAGAACAAATGGAGAAGTTAACAATAGGTGTTTCTGTTTTTAATGACGATAATTTTAATCCTATATTGTATAAGAAAAATTAAACAAAATCTGTTGTTTCTAAAGAGAAGATATAAGAATATTGATTAATCGTAAAATTAGCCTTATTCTGTGCTTTACGAATATAAACTGTTCGCTTTTTTTCCATGGACTGATCTTTTTCTCTTGATATTAGCGTTATTCAATTATGATTCTTTTGGAGATAGACTTCGTATTATTGATCAAACATTGACTCTAACCAACAATCAGTATTAATTAAAGTTTGTGGTGCAGGATAGATCAGACTATAGATAAGATGTGATGGATACATCTCATATTCCACGAACAATCAGTAGCCACTTGAACAAATAACATATAATTATAAATTGTCTTGCCGCTCTGCGTTCATCTTGAACAGTTGTATTCACTGGCGTATTATGCGATTGCAGAGGGTCCCCAATGGAATAAATAATATTTGAACTACTAGTAGTGTAGATATAGTTAACGACCAAAATTTAATATGAAAATATTGACAATTGATATAGATACAAAATAGAATAAGTAGGAATTCGAATGTGACAAACGTTGAGAAAATCTTATTAAATTCAAACCATTGTCGATATTTCCCAAAACAAAACAGATAAGTAATATGATATAATGGAAACATCATAAAACCTCATTGAGAGTAGCTATCAGATTGGAAAGTGATGTATTCGACATCTGTGTCGCAACTCAAATTATATAGACAAATGAATTAGCTGTAGACTTTGAGAATTTGCAGTAAATCTTATTTTTCCAGACGCAAAACAATCTTTTACATCAAATAGTTGAAATTTTTAAGGTATTTGCAGATGTAAAGTTAGGAAAAAAAGATGCTGTTGTTATCAAGTACAGAAAAAGCGAAGTATAGTGAACTGAATTGAAGATTAGAATGTATATCACAGCAATGCATCTCATACCTGTCGTTAAAAACATGTTCGAGAGTGAATCTGCACTCGATATCTTCTTCACAATAGTTTCCGGCTCTTACTAACAAAAGAAATATGAGTTTTTGAAATAGCACAGATCTGGATAGGACAATTAATGTTTTGTCTATGTATGGACTTTGTATTCTTTCTCATCAGTTGATTGATAAGAAGCAAACCATTTGTTGAATCGTAACAATGATACATCATGATTTTTTATCTTGCAACTTAAACCTACAAGCGTCACCTTGATTCAATATTTTTTTTGCTGACTCTCGGGTCTCACGTGTATTAATCTTTAGTTTTCGTGTTGTGAAAGAAATGTTGCTAATAAAATAATATATATATATAGATATCAGTTCTTGCGCTTTGTCATTGTGTTGTTGCAAAAGACCAGTGTCATCCATTACACTAACAAAATAAAAGATAAGAACGACTATTTAATATATTGCGTTTGTTTTTAATATTGAAACACACCAATCTTATTCTATCTTTTATAAGATGTTGCGCTGTCTTGCATTAATATTCGTCATGCTGTCAATGGCATATAGCCACAGCTCTCTTCGAAGCGACTACCTCCGTTTTAAAGGCCGATCATCTGGCATCAATGGTCCAAGTGAAATGGCTAATACTCGTCGAGTAAAATCTATTAAAGCTGGTGAAAAATCTCCTGCTGTTAATCCTGACTTATTCTTTCCTCCATTACCCGGACAATCAAATAATGATTTTCATCCACAATTACGTCATTTACCCGCACCAAATGAAACACTCTATTATTATTCATGGCATATTCATACTTATTTCTTTCATGAAAATCACAATGTAACTGCACGTGCTCTTGCAATACGTCAAGAATTTATGGATTATTTTCATATTGAAAAATGTAAAGGCAATTGTTTTATGGGAGGTATCTTTGATAATTGTACTAGCATGTGTGTATGGGATCCAGTAATGGGTGTTGATGGACCACATCCTTATGGACAATGGGGAGTTTATTTACCAAATGAATTACTTCAGGATACTCTTGCATGGATGTCAGTTAATCATGGTGAATTTGAAATACTATTTCATCCAAATACCGGGGAAATGGTTGGAGATCATGATCCACAACGACGAGCAATGTGGATTAAACAAACAGTACCACTTGATTTAGATTTCTTAAGATGGTTACAATGCAAATGGTTTGGATGCAGTGATCGCTTGGAAACACCTTGAAATACACGGAACTCTGTATTTATAACAGTTTTTTAAAAATTGCTTACATTAATAAATCTTTGTGATTAAATTTTTTAAAATATTCCATTCTATTTTTGAAATACATTAAAATTAATGCAGAAACAAATAAATAAGTATTTTTATGTTCATACAAAAGTAATCTTTGATTTTGGATTTTGTCAGTAATATCTGGTATGAAAAATGCGTACATATATATGATATAGGAACAATCAAGTTTTTCATGAGTAATATAATTTTTATTTCAATCGATGTAAAAGCTATTTGACAAGATAAAAAATCCGCTTGTGATTTATTTTAACACTGTTGTTACTTTTGTGCTCGTATGCCGCCTCGCTTGTTAACCATATCAAATGCGACATTTATGCCTATCGATGCATTTTTTGTATTATATGACACAGTTCGAAAGCAAAAAAAAAGGGATGAGTAACATGTTTACTTGATTTTATTCGTGACTGTGTAAAACATGTATTTGCACAAGGCACATGTAACTATATTCTTTCTCCTTTAATGCAGAAAAAATGCAAGAGGCAACGATAAAAACATAAAACACTACTTACAGTAGGTTTTCTCTATTTCAAAACAGCATATTACAAAATCAGTATTTTGTCGGTGAGTATAGATTATAAATTTTACCTTAATAGACATTCATCTCAAGAATTACTTTACTCCAATTTTCCTACTGATATCCATCTGTTAATGGCATTTTTTCTGAATAAAACTTGTAAAAGGTCAAGTTAAACTTTGGGGTCGTAGCTTCCACTTAAACTACATAGCAGTGAAAATACTATCACAAAAGTGTTCTCGAAATAGATTTAAAATGCTAGATTTGCAAAAATCTTAATCGATAGCCATAACTACAGTAGAAATGGAGATAGAATCAGTAAGGAGGAAGAAGGAAGAGTAAATCAAAGGTGACTAACCGATATTGACTGACTCATGACCACTATGCAAACAGAGCTATAAATACTCATCGACGTTCGAAAGAAAGGAAGAGAATGACTGCTCGCAGCAGTGAGTGTATACACCAAAAAATTTATCCCAAAAACACGGTTGTTGGTGTATATTTCATCAATATTGATTGATGGATAGTAGGCAGACTAGACTTGTCTCTCGTCTTTGATCATTTTATAATCATCCAGAGGATGACAAGCGCCTTTCTGATACTTCACCTGTGTATGCTCATGTCAGTTTGTGGCTACATCATGATTCACTATCATAATTGTACCAATAATTGAAGCGTTTTCACCGGACGCATCGTCTGACCTTTGGCCTGCTTGTACGTGTAGTGACCGCTGCGTTATCATATTTGCCTTCCCTCTTACTTCTTCTACTATTCTTTTTTCTCCGTAGATGATTGTTTCTCCTTAGTGTGTGTGCTGCTCTTTCTTTCTCATTCTCTCCTATATAAGCTTGTGTCCGATGTGAAATGGATACGACTGGAGTGATAAAGTAGTGCGCAGTTAACATCTATTCCGAGGGTGGCGATATCTTCATTTTTCGTTACACTTAGTCTTTTCTGCTGGCTAGTTTAGGCAGGATCAACAGACAAAATTGACTAGATATGACCGTATCCAAGGATCTTCTGAACTAATCTAGACATCGCTACAAAACGCTTTCCATGAGGACAAACAGTCATGATGGGCTATATGAATATTTTTGATCAGCCGTGCGGGTTGTCCACCTTTATTTATTTTCTTTAATTACATAAACATCTAGCGTTTTGTTTGGCTCCTTCAGATACACGTTAGTACCGCAAACAGATATAGAAAAGTTTGAGTTTGCACTAATTTTCACATAAAATATACGATCATCACATGGACCTAGCGGAGGACACTTATATTGAAAGATGGAATATACCAATAGATGTCATAATAAAGCGGAAAAATTCATACGTTATTACGTATAAGCAAGAAAAACAGTGGGAAAAATACCAGACAGAACGAAAGAAAAAGATAACGATCGACATTAGTCATCGTCATTCGAAACTTTTCTTTATATTTAGAACACGTTCATTATTGATTTGTGTTACATTAACAATGAGTGTAACCTTCCGACCACAAAATACAAAAGCTGCTGCTACAAAACGAATTATAAGGTATGTGCAGAGAAAACGAATAAAGTTATTTCTTATTTAAATTTTAGAGATTTGAGAGATCTCGAAAAATGTCCAGTACCTGGACTTGGTGTTTGTTGTCCAGATGAATCTAATCCATTTCTTTTACATTGTAATGTATGTATTCAAATATTTATTTAATCAATATAAATAAACAAATGATTTTGTTTTTTTTTCTTAGGTATTAATCAATGATGGTCCTTATCGTGGTGTTATGATTCATTTAATTCTTCATATTCCTGATGATTATCCATTAACAGGTCCTGCTGGAAATATAGCACCAGGTTTAGAATTTGATTCTAGATATCATGGTCATATTCATGAAGATCACAGGTGAGATTATATTTAAAATAATCATCGATAACTATTTTTATTTCTTCTTTAGACATGGACATGCTTTATGTAATGATTTATTAACAAATTATGCTTCATATTTTCGGATGATTGATGGTGGTTCTAAACAAGCTAGTGGATGGAGGTAATTTCAAAATTTCTATTGTAGTTTCTTAATTGATTATTTTATTTCTAGTCCGGGTTATACATTATCAACTGCTCTGCTTCAAATTGTGACATTCTTTGCCGAACCTGATTTACATTATAAACCATCTTCATCACTTATTGATCATTTACATGATATGGTAAAAAAATATAAATGTTCAACTTGTGGTCATTCATATGATCAACCAAATCCACTTATTGTTGATTATACTGAAAAAAAAGAAGAAGAAAAAGATAAATCTGAAGAAGAAGAATTAAAATTAAAACGTGAATTAACAGAAAAATTAACATGTGGTGTAACAAAACAAAATATATTCGATGATAAAATTTGTTTAGGTTATCCATTATTAATCAAACGTGATCAATATGGTCGATTATGGCCAGAAATTATTTTGGAACTTATTTCTTATGATGCATATGTTGCTGAAATACAAAAATCTGGTGGACATAAATTAGATTTTTATGAACATTCAAAATTTCGTTCAGTTACTGGAAAAGATTATAATCATTGGTTACCAATTTATATTAATTCTGAACATTTTCAACAATGTCAAACACTTATTCAAAATAGTATTAGTATTATTCATACTGGAAGTGCTTTAGGTAGTGTAAATTATGATTTTAAACCACCAATGGCATTGAGTGTATTGACAACATTAATGAATAAATCAAGTGTACAATTATTTAATGGACAATTATTTGAATCTAAACATGCTATTGAAGCATATTGTCATTTTTTACGTTTATTAATGCATTTTATTGATATTTATCCTCAATTAGATCATAAAATTAATAGTACAATTGAAAATTTTACAAAAGATTTATCGAATCGAAATAAAAAAATTGTACCAGATATTGGGGAATTTTTAATTCAAATTGCTTTATCAACGAAATATAAATTTGATCAAATTAAAGAATTTATTTATGAAGAATATTTTGCTCGACAAATTTTTTGGATTCAAAAAAGTGGTGTTGTTCAAAATTTATTAGAAATACAAACTAAACATTTATCAGATATATTTAAAGCTGTTAAAGTATCAAATCATTTATTAGTATTTAATTTAGAAATGGCTCAAACATTTATTTTTTCTGGTGTAAAACAGTAAGAATTTATTAATAGTTTTATTGATATTGTTATATGATTTTATTTTAGACATTTAGATCGATCATATGGATATCCACCGAATGTTGTTGTAGAGAAATTTCAACAACGATTAAAAGCTATTAAAAGTTTAGATCGATATAGTGATTTTGTCAGAGCGATAAAAATGGATAATGTGATTAAAACACCTGAAGATATGATTAATTTGATAAGACGTTCAGTGGAAATATCAAATAAACAAGGATATACACACATATTATCGATCACTGAACAACAGGACAGGGCTTTCGATGAAGGAGCACGACATAATAGGCGACAACAGCACCAATATTACGATAGAAGAGACAAACGATAATTGTGCGTTGATGCCATGTTAGTTCGTGATTCATGTTTATTGTAGTTTATCTTTATGCAAGATTGTATTGTTTTTATTTGAAATAAAATTCTTGAACTCATAACATGCAATAGATAGAGCTGGAAAAAACGCTACTAAATAAAAGTGTCTTTCTTTTGAAAACATTCTATCGTTAGTTGGAGAAAGAAAGAAATTCATAAAATACGTAATTATTTTTTCTATTTTTCGGTCTTTTGTAGAAATTCAATAACGAAATAGTATGATAACCTGAAATCCTCAAACTATATTTCTAGATATTCGTACGTTAAGTACACATATAATTTATTGAGAATTTCTGAGCCATTCATGTGTACGCTTCATATTTTGTTTTTTCTTTCTTGGTCTCTCTTTCTCTTGCCTTATTTTTCGATGTGCACTACGCATATTTGTTATTGAGAGAACTGTCATTGTACTGGTCACGACGTATCCTCTCTACTGTTCTCTTTCTCTTTTATGTTGGTCCTGTGTTATACTCTCTCTCGATACGGTCCGTAGCGCGACGATATGCCCATGAGGTGTATTTTGCTTCCTGCTGCTCGGGTACGAAAATTCATTCGTTGCTTGTTCGTTCTTCAATATACATACATAGGGAAGAGAGAGAGAGAGTCATCACCGTATCTTTTTTTTGACCAAAAAAATATCGACATGCATGAATAAATATACATTCTCTTTCGTTATGTAGAGAGCATTTTCATATTTTATATGAACTGTTATGAAACTACCAAATTGGCTCTATGCCGATCATCTAGTAAAAGATTTGTCTGGACGTGAAGCATTTTTAAAAAATGAAGATCTAAAACCGGTTGAACCAGAGCGACGTCTTTGGGGACCATGGAATTTTGTTGCAATGTGGCTTACCGATTGTATTAATATTAATACATGGATGGTTAGTTCAAGCATGATCGTTGGTGGATTGGCCTGGTGGGAAGCATGGCTTTGTGTTTGGATTGGTTATACAATTGTAGCTATTTTCATCTGTCTATCTGGGCGAGTTGGTGCAACATATCATATTTCATTTCCAATTGTCAGTCGATCATCATTTGGCCTATTTGGTTCACTCTGGCCGGTTCTCAATCGAGGTTTCATGGCGTGTGTCTGGTACGGTGTTCAAGCATGGCTGGGTGGACAGTGTGTTGTACTCATCTTTCGATCCATCTCTCTTTCGTACGAAACACTACCGAACACTCTACCAGCATCGTCTGGTACGAATACACGGGACTTCGTCGGTTTTATTATTTTCTGGACACTTTCATTGATTGCCATCTGGTTTCCTGTACAGAAAATACGAATTCTGTTCAGTGTTAAATCAATTGTCACACCCGTTGCAGCTGTGGCATTCTTTATCTGGACCTTGGTAAAAGCGAAAGGTCTTGGTCCTATTGTTGAACAATCCGGTACACTCACAGGTAGGCATGTACAAACATGAGATGATATCAAAATAGCAGCTCGCGGATATTTTGTCGGTTGATAAAAAATCGAGAACAACAAATTCGAAAGTTCGGTAAACTTTATTTGGAATTTCATATTTCTTTCGCTTGAAAATGAGGGCCTCCAAACCTCAAATGGAAGTTTTTCTTCGTTTTTCTGTACACATAATACCCATCGGAAGTAGGATTCTGTCGTCTTTTTGACAAATATTATTCTGAGTTCACACAAGTTTTCCACTTTTTTACAAAATGAACATTAAAACAGATTAAATAAGCATCCGTCGTACTTTTTCGTGAAGTCATTCGTTAAATTCATATACTAGAGAAGTTTCACAAAATCAAATAGTGGTATTGTCATGAAATTTCAAATGAAGTTTATCAAACTTCCAGAAATCATTTTTCACAATTCTCATGTCCAATAAAATATCGGTGGACGATATTATATAAAAGGATAGTTCGCTATCACATTATGTCGATGTCCGCTTGATTCACAGGTAGTCTACGCGGTTGGGCTTGGATGAGTGGAATTATGAGCTGTATTTCAAATTTTGTTACACTCATTGTTAATAATCCGGATTTTACTCGTTTTGCTACACGTCCATCAGCTGTTTTCTGGCCACAAATGCTCACTATTCCAATCGGCTTCTCAATCACATGTTTCATTGGCGTCATTGTCAGCTCATCATCAAACGTCATCTTCGGCCAAGCTATTTGGAATCCACTTGATCTTCTAGGTAAATTCCTCGACAATCAGCCATCAGCTGGAACACGTGTAGGTGTTTTCTTTATCGCATTATCATTTTCACTTGCTCAGCTCGGTGTTAATATTGCAGCAAATTCTGTATCAGCAGGGTCTGATCTAACAGCACTTTTACCAAAGTTTCTCAATATTAGACGATCAGGCTATATCTGTGCCATAGTCGGCTTAGTCATCTGTCCATGGAATCTTCTTGCCAGTTCTTCAACATTTACCATCTATCTATCGGCATACTCGACCTTTCTTTCATCGGTTGCCGGTGTTATGATATCAGACTATTATTTCGTACGAAAAGGTTACCTACAAATTGAAGAATTGTATTCAGGATCAAAACAAGGTGTCTATTATTTTACATTTGGTGTGAATTGGCGAGCATATGTTGCATATGTCGCAGGGATAATTATCAATGTAGTCGGATTTGCTGGTGCAGTGGGAGCACACGTCTCAGTTGCAGCGCAGAACATGTACCATTTAAATTTCTATCTGGGATTTATTGTTTCTTCACTGGTGTACTGTGGACTATGCAAACTAAGTCCAGTGCCAGCATGTGGTCAAAAGTGGCCAAGTGAAGTTGCTGATAATAATGATAATGATATTGTTCCCGAAACCATAGATGTCGATACGAAAGAACAGAATGATAGTATTAAATTACAAAATCAAAAAGTAGTCGATGAAATTACTTATTTCTGAAAACCGTGCAAGATGAACAATAACGATCTAATTTTGAATTATTTTTTATATATATTGTTGTGCATCAACGTGTAGTTTTCGTTTAACAAAATAGGTGCATTTACAACTTTTCATTTTCACGTACTCTTGCAGTGGATGAATTCGATATTTTGAAAGCAACTTCTATATAGTAATGTTTACTGTACTGGATTGGTTGTATCAATCGACAATTCTCAATGTTGTCCGTCAAATGTTTTATCTTAGGTGTTAAGAATATACCTTTTTCGCATATTTTTTCAATGAATAAAATTTGCTTTTCGTCCAACATCTTTTGAGATTGTACTCCACTCACTTATTTTGCCTTGAAAAACTTTGACATCTTCTCGAGCGATGCATATGAATGTTTTCAATACACCACATCAAGGACCATGAGATACAACAGCTCGCTCAACCATGGCAGAACCCCTCAAAAATGGTTCTAACTCTCTCTGTGAAGCTTTTTTTTCTTGTTCAGAATCATTTTACAGGGGTTCTATCATCGGATAAAGCATGGAACCTTTTAGAGCCTTAAAGATTCTGCAGACCTCCTTTATATTTTTCAAAGTGGTTTATCTCGTGAATTAATAAGAGGGTTTACTTAATATATCTATAATGAAAAAACAATATTTCCGTCGATCCCTTTGTTGATCGATGGTCAACTTTCTTCTGATGCTATTTTTCGCTTGACACAATGAACTGTCATCACGAATATTATAAGAGAACAATGAACACTACTAGAACACATTTCAACAGTGAGTTGTCTATTTACGACATCTTCTAACTGTTCGACATTTTCATCAATCTGCACTTTTTTCTGTGTTTTTATTTCAAACTGAATTAAAAATAAATCAACTCTCATTTCTGGAAAACAGTAGAGGCTAGAGGATCTAACAAGAACAGTGCTCTTCGCGACCACTAATGGCGAAGGTCGATCTTATCATACTTCAAAGCAGTATTTAAATTCAAAATAATCTATGCCGGTAAACGTCATTATTTTATACATGTGAGATAAGATAACTTGAATAAACTTTCGAATTACGAACTACTATCTACCTCACAGCCTCCCTTTTCGATTCGGGCTGGTGATAGAGGGACTGACGATATATTCATTGCTAATATCTATGACTACCTACCCTATAGTCCTCTTTTCTACTGGGGATAGGACTAGGGAACTACGGCGATTCACGATCTATATCTCTCTTTTATTTTGGACAGAGGATTAGGCGACTTTAGAATTAGTCATCTAGTCCCAAAGTCTGCTAATTTTTCCATGTGCGCTATGCATCTTTGTTGTTGGAAGAAGTGTCAGAGTTTGGTTATGACTTCTCCTCTCTACTATTATCTTTCTCGTTTATCTTTGGTCATGTACTATACTCTATCTCGTTACATATGTTGCGATACGATTCGTTGCGTGACGATGTATCCATGCGGCATGTTTCTCTCCCTGTTGCTCGAGTAAGAAAATTCATTCGTTGTTTTTGTTCGTTGTTCAATATACACATATAAGAGAGAGACATATTATCTTTTTTTTGAAAAAAATATCAACATGCATGAAAAAAACATATTCTCTTTCATTATATAGAGAGCATTTTCATATTTTATACAAACTATCATGAAACTACCAAATTGGCTCTATGCAGATCATGCAGTAAAGGATTCTTCTGGACGTGAAGCTCTTTTAAAAAATGAAGATCTAAAACCGGTTGAACCAGAGCGACGTCTTTGGGGACC
>JADMIO011006439.1_pt1 | contig 15140 bp, 14 predicted proteins | sample 8958161 | NCBI WGS metagenome assembly JADMIO01 (sample SAMN16585339, study PRJNA669376) | soil metagenome | isolation source: Crop rotation soil | place: USA: Cullars Rotation, Alabama | collected 2011 | reverse complement strand
ATTAATAAAGATCTGGCGCCTTTAGCTATTGATGATGTGAAGAAACATTTTTCTACTATCAGCGATTATACGGCTATTCATTATTTAATTAATCACGAAGGGTTTTCATTGACCCCCGTAATGCAGGATACGATTGAGCAAATTGAAGTTGCTAATAAGTTCAATCCCACTAAAACACAAGCGGATGAAATTATGCAGCGGTATGGACGCATCAAGCAGATCATGTCGCAAACAGTTTCGGAGCCTGATCCTTTGCACAAAACTTTTATAACAGAAAGATTGGATAACCTGCTGCTTCACCGCCGTTGGGGTTATTTTATTTTAATTGCCGTACTATTCCTTTTATTTCAAAGTGTGTTCTGGCTGGCAGATTATCCTATGACTGCTATTGAATGGACATTTGCAAAGTCAGGTAGCCTGTTAGGAAGCTTTTTGCCAGAGGCTTGGTGGAGCGATCTATTAATAAATGGTTTGTTAGCCGGCCTTAGCGGCATACTTGTTTTTGTACCGCAAATAATGATCTTATTTGGATTAATAACATTACTGGAAGATACAGGCTATATGGCACGCATCAGTTTTCTTACGGATAAACTTATGCGAAAAGTAGGACTGAATGGAAAAAGTGTAATGCCCATGATCAGTGGCTTTGCCTGTGCAGTGCCAGCTATTATGAGTGCCAGAAATATTGAAAATAGAAAGGAGCGCTTACTAACCATCATGATCACACCTTTAATGAGCTGCTCGGCGCGTTTGCCTATTTATACTATTATAATTGCACTGGTAGTACCTAAAGAAAAGCTGTGGGGTTTTCTTAGTCTACAAGGGTTGGTAATGATGGCTATGTACCTGCTTGGAACTGTAATGGCACTGATAGTGGCTTATGTAATGAAACAATTGATCCGTATTAAAGAAAAAAGTTTTTTCATATTAGAGTTACCTACTTACCGCGCGCCACGCTGGAAAAATGTAGGTGTTACTATGATACAAAAGGCAAAGATATTTATAACCGATGCAGGTAAGGTTATCATTGTAATCAGTATGATATTATGGGCCTTGAGTACTTATGGTCCCAAAGAAAAGATGCGACAAATAGAGCGGCAATACGAACAATTAAAATCAGCGCAACCTGCACAAGCTGCTACTATAAACAAGCAAAAGAATGCTGCTCTACTTCAAAATTCTTATGCAGGCATTTTAGGAAGAACAATAGAACCAGCTATTAAGCCATTAGGATATGATTGGAAAATAGGTATAGCTCTTATAACGTCTTTTGCAGCAAGAGAAGTTTTTGTGGGCACAATGGCAACGCTTTATAGTGTTGGCGATAATGATGACAGCGGCACGCTACTAAGAGATAAAATGCGGGCTGCTAAAAAAGAAGATGGGTCGCCGGTATATACAGTGGCTTGCGGTATGTCGCTCATGGTATTTTATGTGCTGGCCATGCAGTGTATGAGTACACTAGCCATAGTAAAGCGCGAAACGCGCAGTTGGAAATGGCCCATTATTCAATTTGCTTATATGACAGCGCTGGCTTATGTAATGAGCTTGCTAGTGTACCAGTTATTGAAATAAATGAAGAAAATAGTCGTCATAGGCCCCGAATCCACCGGCAAAAGCACGCTCTGCGAACAGCTTGCTTTACATTACAACACAAGCTGGTGCCCAGAATTTGCGCGTGAATATTTACTTGCTAACGGTACTATTTATTCATATAATGATCTGTTGGCTATTGCAAAAGGACAAATAGCGCTTGAAGAAAAAACAGTTCTGCAGGCAAAAAATAATATCGTATTTATTGATACAGATATGTATGTAATGAAAGTATGGGGAGAGTTCGTTTATGAACAATGCCATACCTGGATATTGAATGAGATTGTAAAAAGAAAATATGATCTTTATCTTCTTTGCAACATTGATCTGCCCTGGAAGAAAGATGTGTTAAGAGAATATCCTGATTTGGTAAGCAGGCAAAAATTATATCGTATGTATAGGGATATAATGATTAATCAGTCGGTGCCTTGGGTGGATATTAGTGGAGTGAAGGGAGAACGATTTAATAAAGCGGTTGCAGCAATTCAAAATGAGGCCATCTTATTTCCTTAATCAATGATCTTTCGAATATCCTCATCTGTCTCCAAATTATTCATCTGCCCCATTATTCTTGATGCCCGAAAAGAAACATAGGCGCATAGCGGTTTCACAGTAAACTTTTTTGGATTAGGCAAACAGGCTGCAATCATAGCAGCTTCTCTGCGAGTAAGATTAGCAGCAGGTTTTTTAAAATAACTACGTGCAGCAGCTTCTACACCAAAAATACCTTCTCCCATTTCGGCCACATTCAGATACATATCTAAAATTCTTTTTTTACCCCATATCTTTTCAATCATAAAAGTAAAATATACTTCCAGCCCTTTACGCACCCAACTTCTTCCTTGCCATAAAAAAACATTCTTGGCTACTTGTTGGCTAATAGTACTAGCACCCTTTATTCTATTTGGTTTTTTCTTATTATAAGCCATTGCCTTTTCTATACTTTTCCAATCAAAGCCACTATGATCCGCAAACAATTGATCTTCGGAAGCTAGTACGGCCAATCGTGCGTTAGAGGAAATTTCATCGTGCGCTACATAATCTCTTTTTAATCCATGTCCACCTATCCAGGAAGATAACTGTGTAATAGTTACTGGAGGATTAACCCATTTTAGTAAAATAATATAAATAAACTGTGCAACAAGCATGAAAAGAAAAAGCCGCTTGAAGAAGCGGAACATACGGGCGCCAAAGCCGGTGTTATTTTTTTTCATGCTGCAAATATAGGGTGCCCAGCCGATTTATATTATTAGTAATAGCAGCATTGTCTGCGTTTGATTTTGCCATACTTAATGATTTTAGAAATCTATTTCCTACTCAGAAATATTTTTCATTAGTCGAATTTTGTCGTCAACCCCAACCGTTGTAAAATCAAAATTCTACTTCGTCTTTGTAGATTTTCGCGTCACTCATTATCTTATTTTTCGCAATTCGTTCATTATATCAATAATCGGTATAGCCGTTATTTCTTTCGTTACCGGAAAGCGTTCTTTGCCCGGATAGACTACATAACGCTTTGTGGCTTCGATGTCCTCACAGCCTAAATGAAACCCTTTGGACACCACCGGAGAAAGAGACCGTTTTATTTCAATCGCATATTTTTCCTTGTTGTTTATCTCGATTACAAGATCAATTTCCGCCCCTGCTCCGGTTCGGTAAAACCACGGCGTTACACCTATAGGTAGACAGGAAAGGAGGTTTTCGATGACAAAACCTTCCCAGCTTGCGCCGACTATAGGATGTCCCATGATATCATTAAGTGTTGTAAGATTTAATAAGGCGTGTGTCAGGCCACTATCGCGTATATAAATTTTAGGCGTTTTGACAAGACGCTTGCTGATATTGCCTGACCAGGGACGAAGTGTTCGGATTAGCAACAAATCTTCCAGCAGTTCAACATAGCGGTTGGCTGTTGAGGCTGCCACATCTATATTTGCCCCAAGCCTGGAAATATGAACTTGCCCTCCCTGATTATGCGCTAGCATTGTCCAGAGCCGTCGTAAAGTAACGGCGGGTATTCTTGGACCAAGCTGGGGAACATCCCTTTCTAGATAGGTATTTATAAAATTCAGCCGCCATCTAAGACTGGCTTCATCACTCTTTGTTAGAAAGCTATCTGGAAAGCCTCCCCGCAACCAAAGCCGATCAAAATCCGCTTGGGTACTGGTGCCGATTTCAGCAACAGTAAGTCCTGTCAGTTCCTTATAAGCAATTCGCCCGGCAAGGCTTTCAGAAGACTGTTTTAAAATGTCCAGTGACGCCGAGCCTAGAATAAGAAATTGGCCTGTTCGCTCACCTTCCTTCCGCCTCTTGTCGATCACGCCGCGCAGCACAGTAAATAACTCGGGGACACGCTGAATTTCATCAAGGATAATCAGCTTGCCTTTGTGCAGTTCAAAGTAATCTTCCGGCTCGTTCAGTTTTGCCTGGTCGGAAGATTGTTCCAGATCAAGGTAAACAGGTGCAGGATCAAAGTTGGCGGTGATTGTTTCAGCCAGCGTTGTTTTGCCTACCTGACGGGGGCCAAGTATCCCAACGGCGGGGAATTCTTCCAGTAGCTGGGCAATCTCTGTTTGGGCATCTCTTGTAATCATCCTTGCAATTATAGCATAAAATGCTCAATTTGCAAGGATAAATTTTATAAATCCCTCTTAAGCCATTGATAAATATACTTAAATGAATTTTTCTATCCAAAACCCTATAATCTGGGAGTACTTAAAATTGGGGGCATATTTATAGTCTCTCATTTTTGCGGCGATGATCGCCGCAAACCGAAGATTTTGTAAACTTTAAAAACTGATAAGACTGTAGAAAAACTTTCTCTAAAGTCTTACTAAAATAGAGGAAGCAAAAATCTTTGACACAAAAAAACCTCGAGGTGAAATCTCAAGGTCTTTTCGTTTTGTGGTGTGGGCCGGGGTTGAACCGGCGACACATGGATTTTCAGTCCATTGCTCTACCAACTGAGCTACCGCACCTTTTTACCGGGCAGCAAAAATAGGAGTTTTGGGTTAAAAACAAAAAACTAATACTTACATGCCGTATTGACTCAAAAACTTAATTCGCATGATCTTTAACTGCTCCCAGTTGTAATTCCCCTCGCTTAGTTCCTTTAAAGCTACGTCCAGACTGCTAGTCTCACAGCTTTTAAAGTAATCAATTATCTCTTCGCGCTCGTATTCGTCTACCATTTCATCAATAGCGTAATCTAGGTTTAGCTTGGTGCCACTGGCGGCGATGGTTTCCATTTCTTCTAGTAAGGCATCCAGGCGCAGGTCTTTATTTTTGGCAATGGTTTCCAGCGGTATCTTTTTATCTGTCTGCTGAATAATGTAAACCTTAAGTCCACTTTTATTCACCACACTCTTCATCACAAAATCATCCGGGCGCTCTATATTGTTTTCTTCTACATAGCTGGCAATCAGTTCTACAAACGGCTTTCCATAGCGGAGGGCCTTGCCTTTGCTTACACCCTGGCATCTCTCCAGTTCCTCTATAGTAGTAGGATACATTGTGGCCATATCCTGCAAAGAATTTTCAAGGAAGATTACAAACGGCGGTAGCTTTCTTTTTTTAGCTTCCTGCTGGCGCATTTCCTTCAGCATTTCAAATAGCTTATCATCTGTTACAGCAGCTCCGCCGCCATCAGCACTGTTTTCATCATCATCTTCCGCATTGGCTTCTTCAAAAAGATTGCTCAATACTATTTTGAAAGAAGTTGGTTTCTTTAGAAACGTTGAGCCCTTAGGGGTTAGTTTTAAAACACCATATTCCTCTATATCTTTTTGCAACAAACCTTCCAGCAGTAGCTGACGAATGAGCGAATTCCAAAAATGTTCCGCATCACCCTTACCTATACCAAATACAGGTAACTGTTCGTGACGATACATTTTGTTTTGTGGAGTCAACTTCCCTATTATAATATTCACGGAGTAGTCTGTGGCAAAACGTTCGTCCAGCGCCTTTACTACTTTCAACGCTTTTACTGCATTGTCCTTAGCTTCTACACTTTCACGCGGGTGCTTACAGTTATCGCAGCTTCCGCAGTTTTCATCGTTATAAGCTTCTCCGAAATAGCTCATCAGCGTTTTACGGCGACAAACTCCACTCTCTGCATAAGCTACTGTTTCAGTAATAAGCTGCGCACCTACTTCCCGCTCGCTCAATGGCTTATCACGCATTAAATGTTCCAGCTTGGAAACATCTTTATGAGAATAATATAAAATACATTTTCCTTCTAAGCCATCCCGTCCACCGCGACCTGTTTCCTGATAATAATTTTCTATTGACTTAGGAATATTATAGTGTATCACAAACCGCACATCCGGTTTATCAATACCCATTCCAAAAGCGATAGTTGCTACAATTACTTGTACATCTTCATTCAGAAAAAGATCCTGGCGCTTTGCTCTTAATTTGCTGTCTAGTCCCGCATGATACGCCACTGCTTTAATGCCATTAGCCATTAGCATATCTGCTAGCTCCTCGGTTGTCTTGCGATTAAGGGTATAAATAATACCGCTTTTACCTTTATTCTGTAAAATAAAACGGACTATATTTTTGATAGTATCTTCCTTATTGATCTTTGGTAAAATTTCGTAATAGAGATTAGCCCGGTTAAAAGAAGATATAAATATCTCTGGATTGCGCAGACCCAGATTCTTAACAATATCGCTTTGCACCTTAGGCGTAGCCGTAGCCGTAAGCGCTATTACTGGAATTTCTTTATTAATAATATCCATCATTTCCCGCAGCCGGCGGTATTCCGGGCGAAAATCATGTCCCCACTCAGAAATACAATGCGCCTCATCCACTGCAAAAAAGGATAGGGGTAGATCACGAAAAAAGTCAAGGTTTTCCTGTTTAGTAAGTGTTTCCGGAGCCACATACAGCATTTTAGTTTTGCCCGTAGTGAGGTCACTCTTTACTTGTGTAATTTCCTTTTTAGTAAGGGTTGAATTGAGAAAATGCGCTACATCATCTTTACTACTATAGCTACGCACTAGATCTACCTGGTTCTTCATCAGTGCAATAAGCGGCGAAACTATAACGGCCACGCCTTCGCTTATCATGGCCGGCAGTTGGTAGCAAAGGCTTTTGCCGCCTCCGGTAGGCATTATCACAAAAGTATCTTTCCCGGCTAGCACGGACTGTATAATAGCTTCCTGCGGGCCTTTGAATCCATCAAAGCCAAAATGGTCCTGTAATTGGGTGGAAAGAGCAGTAATAGTCTTTTTTGCAACAGTAACAGTCTTCTCGGTTTTTGTCTTCTTTGCCGGATTAGTTGCTAGTTTTTTCGTTATAGTAGCCATTCTGATATATTTTCACTTCTCACAGATTTTATAAGGCTCTTTTTCCTAGGGTTGGCGAAGCTACAAAAAAACAATGGGGAAAACAAACTGATGCTCCTCTCCGTCATGCTGACGAAGGAAGGAGCCTGAGTAGCTGAAAATTGCTGTGTGTTTCAGCTACTCAGGCTCCTTCCTTCGTCAGCATGACGGAGAGGGACGGTTATCTATATAAAACATTACTTTTGCCCATTATAATAATGAAAGCACAGCAAATTCAAGAGATTGCCCTAAGAACCATCCAAACCGAAGCCGAATCGGTGGCGGGATTGCGGCAATTTATTAATGCGGATTTTGAACGAGCCGTTCAAGCCGTTTTTGCTTCTAAAGGCAGATTGGTAGTAAGCGGCATTGGCAAAAGCGCCATCATTGCTCAAAAAATAGTAGCCACACTTAATTCTACCGGCACACCTTCCTTATACATGCACGCAGCAGATGCCATTCACGGCGATTTGGGAATGATACAACGAGATGACGTAGTGATGGTTATTAGTAAAAGTGGAAACAGTCCCGAAATAAAAGTTTTAGTGCCATTGTTAAAAAATTTCGGTAATATATTAATAGGAATGGTGGGCAATGATGAATCCTTTCTTGCCAAGCAGGCCGATATGTTGTTGAATACTACGGTTGCTAAAGAAGCATGTCCTAACAATTTAGCACCTACCAGCAGCACTACGGCCCAAATGGTAATGGGAGATGCATTTGCTGTTTGTCTTATGGAAATGAAAGGATTTACTGGAGATGATTTTGCAAAATATCATCCCGGTGGTATGTTGGGCAAAAAATTATACCTGCGGGTAAAAGATCTTTATACAGAAAATGATAAACCCGCCGTTTTACCAACACAAACATTGAAAGAAGTAATTCTGGAAATGACAAGAACAAGGCTTGGTGCAACGGCGGTGGTAAATGAAAATAATAATGTGCTAGGATTTATCACGGATGGAGATCTTCGTCGAATGTTGGAAAGAAATAAATCAATCAACATAGATATAATAAAAGCAGCAGATATTATGACCACTAATCCTAAAAGCATCCATCCAGAAGAACTGGCAGTGCAGGCGCTGGAGCAAATGCGTACCAATAGTATTACGCACCTGGTGGTGGCCCAAGATGGAATATATGCAGGCATCCTTCATTTGCACGAGCTGGTAAAAGAAGGATTGATCTAACGATTACTATAAAAAAAACTATGAACAAACATCACTATGTAGCTATTATGGCCGGTGGCATTGGAAGCCGCTTCTGGCCTATGAGCAGAACGGGTTATCCTAAACAGTTTCTCGATATTTTAAATTCAGGTAAAACGTTAATTCAATGGACCTACGAGCGCTTTGCGGCTTTTATTCCTAAAGAAAATATTTTTGTGGTTACTTCAGCAGAATATTCTGAGATTGTAAAAAAACAATTGCCGGAACTTCCGAATGAAAATATATTGGGCGAACCATCCCGAAAAAACACAGCGCCTTGCATCGCCTATATTTCTTTTAAACTAAAACAGCGTGATCCGGAAGCATCCTTAATAGTAGCACCTTCGGATCATCTTATATTAGATAATACAGCATTTAAAAAAGTATGCCTCGAAGCATTTAGTTTTGTCAATAAACACAATGCATTAATTACGCTTGGCATAAAACCAACTTATCCGAATACAGGATATGGTTATATACAATACGAACAACAAGCAGTTACAGATAATGTATTTGCCGTAAAAACATTTACCGAAAAACCGAATACCGAGCTAGCCAAAACATTTTTATCCAGTGGCGATTTTTTATGGAATGCCGGCATCTTTGTATGGCAAGTAAAAAATATTGTAAAGGCTTTTGAAAAATACCTACCAGAGATGTACGAGATATTCTCCGGTGAAATGGAAAAATTTAATACCAGCGAAGAAGAAAAAGCGCTGCACGATTTATATCCGCAATGCACCAATATCTCCATAGATTTTGGCATCATGGAAAAAGCCGATAATGTTTATGTCATCCCTTCTTCCTTCGGCTGGAGCGACCTCGGCACCTGGAACAGTGCGTATGAAAACCTGAAGAAAGATGAAGATGGCAATGCCATTGCGGGTAATAATGTAATTGCAATAGATGCTGTAAATTGCATGGTACATAATCTTACTAACAAATTAATATTACTGCAAGGGTTAGATAATTTTATTGTAGTAGATACAAAAGACGTATTAATGATCTGCAATAAAGATAAAGAACAGGAAATAAAAGATTATGTAGCAGAAGTAAAAAGAAATACCGGAGATAAATATTTATAATATACTTTTTTGCGATCTTTTTATCCAGGTCATTAATCCAGCTACTGACATAACAAGCAATACGATATAATAAAAACTGGTAAACACATATCCTTTTACAAAATACAAAGGGATAGAAGCAAAATTAGTAGCTATCCACCAATGCCAGCTCTCTACTTTTTTCTTTGCCATAAGCCACATTCCTGTATATGCTGTTGCACTGGCAAATGCATCTGCCCAAGGAATAGTGTTTGAATAAAAAACATTTTTTAAAAAGACAAGTGCAAAATAAATGGCTACATAAAATATTCCGAAAAATAACAATTGCTGTAGCCATTCTTTTTTGCTGCTGTAAGTAATGCGTAAAACAATTTCTTTTTGCTCATTCTTTTTCGCCCAGAGAATCCAACCATAAATACTCATTATTGTATAATAAAAATTTACGCTGGCCTCTCCAAACAGACTGCCTTTAATACTAATATAGACGTAGATAATAGTATTAATTAATCCTATAGGATAAACAAGAATATTTTCCTTTCGGGAAAAACAAACGCTTACAATGCCGGTGACAACTGCAATAAACTCAAGCATACCAGTACCAAGAATACCGGCTACAAATTGTTGATAGATTTCGGGTAGATTCACCGGGTAAAGATAAGTCGCCACCCCTTATCTTTGTCCCTCAAATAAAAAACTATTAAACTATGGCACGTAATGCAACAGCCGTTTGGAACGGATCAGGAAAAGAAGGCAGTGGCCATCTTACTACTGCAAGCACCGTATTAAATAAAACTCAATATTCCTTCAAATCACGTTTTGAAGAGGGCGTTGGAACAAACCCAGAAGAGTTAATAGCCGCCGCTCACGCAGGATGTTTTACCATGAAACTGAGTTTTGTATTAGGTGAAGCAGGTTTTACTCCAGATGAAATTGAAACAAAGTGCGAGATCACGTTTGATAGTGGTGTAATAACAAAATCGCACCTTATTGTAAAAGCAAAAGTACCAGGTATTAGTAAAGATAAATTTGATGAGTGTGCAGCGAATGCAAAGGAGAATTGTCCGGTTTCTAAAGTGTTGAGTACGAGTATTACAATGGATGCATCATTAGCATAATCAATTCCTTGTCATTCCGGAAATAGGCGCTCAATATGTTGTATTTATAAACGACATTCGAATGCGCCTGTTTCTGGAATCTCATCGCGTAAGCAATGTTATTCCGCTTCCGCCACCACTTCACTTACCTCCGGTATCATCCGCTTCATCATCCCTTCAATCCCTGCCTTCAGCGTAATCATGGAAGAAGGACAACCTGAGCAGGAGCCTTGCAGCATAAGATTTACTACACCTTCATTATAGCTTTTAAATTGTATTGCTCCGCCATCCATTTCAACAGCTGGCTTTACATAATTTTCGAGTAGTTCTTTAATGCGTTTTACCACATCATCATCATCTGCGCTAATAGTATTGCCTTCTGATTTTACTATTACCACATCTTCTTCATTCACCACTGCCTTACCTTCTTCCAAATATTCTTTCAAAAATTGGCGGATAGCTGGTATTACATCCTGCCAATCTGTTTCCGGCGTTTTGGTAAGCGTAACAAAGTTGCTAGCTATAAAAACACTTTTTATAAAAGGAAAACCAAAAAGCTCATTGGCCAATGGAGAGGGCTTTGCAGATTCCACATCTGGAAAATCAATGCTTTTACCTGGGTAAAGCAGCTTGTTCGCCACAAATTTCATCGTCTCCGGGTTCGGCGTCATTTCAGTATATATGCTGATCATCGGGTTGCCTGTTTTAATCATAACAAGAGAATTTATGTAAAAATAACAAATTATCGGGGAGAATGTTGAAATCCTAGTGCGCACAATCCTGCGCATGGCAATGATTCGCCTTCTTACAATACCTAAAATTAAAATAATGCCCCCCAATAATAGCCACCACTGCCGGAATCAAAAACCATAATTGCAAATAATGCCAACGCTGTTTAGCAAATAATAGCGCAATTCCGACTAAAAAAACAAACAACGGCAGCAGACGATGATGATGCTTCCGGTAACCATGATAAAGGGAATAAGTGCCAATACCCATAGCCAGAAAGATCATAAAATATTCAAAAGCCACATTTTCAATAATATTAATCCCCAAAATAGGTAAGCTCGTCAATAACAACGGCAAAACTGCGCAATGAATAGCGCAGGCCAGTGAAGTAGTGATACCTAATGCGTCCCAATTAATTTTTAATGCCATAGAGGAGGACAAATATACAACTTTGTTGCAGAATATTTTCTACTTATAAGCGTACCTTTGCGCTATGAGCAAAAAAGCATGGTTTTATATTTTATTCTTTGGGTTGCTGATAATAGCCTTTTATTTTATGCTCACTAAGATAGTTCCGGGCTATGGGGAAGTGAACTTGCCAGTTATCAGTTACGTACAGCCCTTTTCTTTTACTAATCAGGAAGGCAAAACAATCACAGAAAAAGATGTGTCGGGCAAAATATATGTAGCGGAGTATTTTTTTACCACTTGTAAGGGCATTTGCCCTAAGATGAATACCAATATGAAGAAGGTATATGATGAATTTAAAAATGAAAACGATTTTCTCATCCTCTCCCATACCGTTGATCCCGAAACAGATACAGTAGGAAGAATGAAACGATATTCGGACTCATTGCAGGTAGATCCTGCTAAATGGTATTTTTTAACAGGAACCAAAGACAGTTTATATAAAACAGCAAGAATTAGTTATGTGTTGGATGACCCAAAAAACAACAATGCAAAAATAGAAGACCAGTTTATTCACACCCAATTTTTTGCCTTGGTGGATAAACAAGGGCAGGTTCGTAAAATATATGACGGCCTGAAGCAAGATGAACTTGCTGAACTTTCAGCAGATATCAAAAGACTTTTAAATGAAAAAGTAGTCAAAGGCAATTTTGTAAATTCATTGTTTAATTAGGAAGAAGAGTTTATGGAAAAAGAAGTACAACAAATATTAAAAAACTACAACCTCAGTAACACCGATAGTCGCCGGAAAATATTAGAACTATTTCTCGATCATACTGGTGCATTGGCACATGGTGATATTGAGAAGAATATTGGTGAAAAAATAGATAGAGTAACTATTTACCGCACCCTGCAATCTTTTCTGGATAAAGGAATTATTCATACTATTCCTACTTCCGATAATTCCATTCGTTACGCATTGTGTAAAAATGATTGCACAGAAGGTCATCATCATGATGATCACATACATTTTGTATGTAACGAATGTGGAAATACCGTATGTCTGGATAATGTGACCACTCCAGCAATTAAATTGCCGAGAGGATTTAAATCAAAACAAATAGAAGTGGTTGTAAGTGGAACCTGTAAGGATTGTAATTAAATAGATTCAAATTCCTTATTCACAAAATCCATCAACACCTTAATTTTTTCTGAGGAAAAATTAAATTCTAATCCCGCCGCTTTATAAAGCTCTGGCAACGTTCTGGTACCACCAAGGCTAAGTGCATTAACGTAATTATCTAATGCAGCCTCTTTATTTTCTTTAAACTGTTTCCACAAACCTAGTGCACCTAATTGTGCAATGCCATATTCAATATAGTAAAAAGGAACTTCAAATAAATGCAATTGCCGCTGCCAACCATAACGGCGAAATTCTTCTAGTCCGGTATAATCAACAGCTTTGGTAGAAAACTCCTTCAGTATCTCCATCCATCTATCGGCCCTTTGGTCCAACGTGTGTGTTGGATTTTCGTATATCCAATGTTGATACTTATCAATCATTGCTATCCAGGGAAATATAGTGATCACCCTTTCTAGCTGATGCTCTTTGGCACGTTTCAACTCTTCGTCCTTATCAAAAAAAGTATTCCAGTAATCCATGCTAAACAGCTCCATAGCCATGCTGGCCACTTCGGCAATTTCCATGGGGTATTCTTTAAATGCGCTTAGCTCCAAACGATGCGCCAGGAAAGAATGTATAGCATGCCCTCCTTCGTGCACCATAGTAGTTACATCACTCATTTGTCCGGCAGCATTCATAAAAATAAAAGGCGCGCCACTTTCTGCTAACGGGCAGTTATAACCGCCGGGAGCTTTGCCTTTGCGACTTTCGAGATCCAGGTGTCCTAATGTTTTCATCTTTCTCAGGCAGTCGCCAAAGAAGGGACGCATTTCATTAAAACAAGCTACTGATTTTTCCAGTAGTTCATCACTCGTTTTAAAAGGATTGAGCGGAGTAATACCTTCCGGCTCCGCTTCTATATCCCAAGGACGTAAAGTATCTAATCCTAGTTTTTTTCTTTTGTTTTCATAAATCTTATCCACCAACGGAAGCACATGCAGTTTTACCGCTTCGTGAAACTGGTAGCAATCTTCTTTGGTATAATCAAACCTCCCCATCTCCACGAACTTATAATCGCGGAAATTAGCAAAGCCCGCATTTAATGCTACCTGGTGACGCTTTTCTAACAACTGCGAGTAAAGCAAATTCAGTTCATCTCTATCCTTATATCTCCGTTCCTGTATTTTAAAATAAACTTCTTCGCGCAATTTTCTATCATGACTTTCCAGGAACTTAGAAGCCTGTTGCAAGGTATATTCCTGCCCATTCACTTCAATAGTCATCTTGCCGGAAATAACACCATATTGTTGTGCCAACACACTAAGTTCAGCTTGCAAAGGAATATTTTCTGTGCGGAAAAGTTCAATACTCTTTTTAACAGAACGCAGGTAGGTGAAATATTTTTTATGATCCAGTTCGTTGGTAAAAGGATTAGCAATAAGCTTTCTGTTCAGCAGATCAGCATAAGGCTGTATCTTAGGTTGTATTTCTAACACAAAATAATGGAATGCCTGTTCCAGTATTTTATTTTCTGTATCGCAGGTCATTCTTATTTGTCTCCAGCAGGCATCTTCACTTACCACAGCTTCTAACTCACTGGCATCCAGCATCCATTTTTCCAGTTCCTCCCTCGAATTAATTGCTCTATCAGCCAGGTTCTTCAAAAAAGGTTCAAGATGATCCCAGTCGGTTATAGTAAAGTCGGATGGGAGAAAATGTCTTTCCAGTTTTTTGATATCAGCACTGTAATTCATTGTCACAATTTTTGAGGATTAATGGATACCACGGGGATGGATTATTCTTCCTTTTTCTTCTTAGCCGGAGCTTTCTTCTTAGGAGTTTCTTTTGTTGCTGTTGTAGCTTCGTCCGTTTCAGCCGCAACTTTCTTTTTAGCCGCTGGCTTTTTCTTTTCAGCAACTTGTTTTTCTTCAACAACTTCAGCCGATGCCGCTTTTTTGGTTTCTTTTTTTGCAGTTTCTTTTACCGGAGCAGCTTCTTCTTCCGGCTCTTCCGTCAATTTGAATTCCACCTTATTTTTGCTAAGCACTTCATACCATTTCACCATTTTCTTCATATCGCTCACATACACCCGCTCAAAATCCATTTGAGGAAGCACTGTTTCAAAATATTTTTTAACATCATGGCTATCTTTAGCATCTGGCAAACCGACCTTACTATCCTGCATAGTCTTAAATACCTCTACCAAATTCACGTTTTCATTGGTTGTATATACTTCAATTGTCTCCAAATGCGAAAAGTTATGAACACGATTAGAAACAAACTTAGCCGTTTTATCATCTAAGGAGCGCACTATGGCCCCATCGTTTTTGCTCGAAAGCATTTCGTACAATCCTGGCAAACCGGTAACCGCAATGATCTTATTATAATCCATAATTAAAAAATTTAGAAAGGGTATGCAAAATAAGGGAAATATTCCCTTTGAACTCATCTGTCTGTAAAAAAAGGGTGAAAACCTCATTTATTTACCGTGAAACCCTCGTGGCCAGACCATTTGCGTTTATCAAATTTGATTTATGAAAATAAACCAGATTTATAAGATGCGCAATGCTATTGTTTGCAATGCGACTGGG
>JADMIO010957522.1_pt1 | contig 15144 bp, 17 predicted proteins | sample 8958161 | NCBI WGS metagenome assembly JADMIO01 (sample SAMN16585339, study PRJNA669376) | soil metagenome | isolation source: Crop rotation soil | place: USA: Cullars Rotation, Alabama | collected 2011 | reverse complement strand
CGCCCTCGTGATCGCTCCGTTCGTGGGCGCCTACCTCCTGATCAAGCGCCTCCAGGGCGACGAATCGACCGACCCGCCCATCGCGGGCGGCGCCCCGGACGGCGACGAGGCCGACGAGACCGCCACCGGCTAGGACGATCTCTCGGTCGCGGCGTCGCGAAGCGCCGCATCGCGATCCGGGAGGATCTTCACATAGAGGACCCGACCGGCCCGGAAACTGATCAGCTGCACGTACTCGGCCGGGATCTCGATGCCGGTCGAGAGCCCCCGCAGCCGCTGATGGATCAGCCCGAGCACCTGGTCGCCGATCTCCTCGAGCTCGTAGTTGAAGTCGACGGTCTGCCAGGCGGAGAGGAAGCTCTGCCAGAAGGCGACGGTCCCTTCGTGCCCCTGGAACCTGCCCTCTCCCGAGTCCGGGAGGCCCGCTTCCGTCATGTCCCAGACGACCTCGGGGTCCAGGCCTTCGCGGAACGCGGCCGGCAGCTGCCCTTCGCGGAACTCCTCGCTGGCGCCGGCGAGAAACGCCTCGTACATGCGCCTGACGACCTCTGCGTTCGGCTCCGCCATCGGACCTAGGTGCGCATCGCGGGGAACAGCACGACCTCGCGCAGTGACGGAGCACCGGTCAGGATCATCACCAGGCGGTCGATGCCAAGGCCGACGCCGCCGGTGGGCGGCATGCCCACCTCCAGGGCCTCGATGAAGGCCTCGTCGTAGGGCTGGGCCTCCTCGTCGCCGCGCTCCGACTCCTCCCTCTGTTGCTCGAATCGCCGCCTCTGCTCATCGGGGTCGTTCAGCTCGGTGAAGGAGTTCGCGATCTCGACGCCGCCGACGAAGGCCTCCCAGCGCTCGACCAGGCCCTCCTCGGAGCGGTGCGCCTTGGCGAAGGGCGAGAGCTCGACGGGGTAGTCGGTGATGAAGGTCGGCTGGATCAGCTTCGGCTCCACCGCCTTCGACAGCAGGCCATCGACCAGCTTGCCCCAGCCCTCCTTGGGGTCAGCCTCGGTGCCCATCGCCTTCGCCAGCTCCTCCCGGGAGGGGTGCTCGGCGACGTCGATGCCGGTCTCCTGCTTGATCGCGTCGCGCAGCGTGATGCGCTTCCACGGCGGCGCCAGGTCGATCGTCTCGCCGTCGCGTTCGACCTTCGTCGTCCCCAGAACGGCCTGTGCGACGGTCGAGACCAGGTCCTCCAGGGCCCTCGCCGTGTCCTCGTAGTCCGCGTAGGCCTCGTACCACTCGAGCATCGTGAACTCTGGGTTGTGCTTATGGCTGATGCCCTCGTTGCGGAAGTCCTTGCCCAGCTCGTAGACGCGGTCGATGCCCCCGACGATCAGCCGCTTGAGATAGAGCTCGGTCGCGATCCGCAGGTAGAGGTCGCGGTCGAGCGCGTTGTGGTGGGTGGTGAACGGCCGGGCGAGCGCTCCTCCGTAGAGCGGCTGGAGCACCGGCGTCTCCACCTCGACGAAGCCGTGGTCGTCCAGCCAGCGGCGCACGGAGGAGATGGCCTTCGCGCGCGCAGCGAAGCGCTCGCGGGTCTCCTCGTTGGCGATCAGGTCCAGCTCGCGCTTGCGGTAGCGCGTCTCCGTGTCCTCGAGGCCGTGGAACTTCTCGGGAGGCGGGCGCAGGCTCTTGGCCAGCAGCTGCCAATCGTCCGCCCTGATCGACAGCTCGCCGCGCTTCGAGGCGAACACGGTCCCCTCGATGCCGACGATGTCCCCCAGGTCGAGGCCGACCAGGCCCTCGAAGTCGTCACCGAGCTCGTCCACCCTCGCCTGGATCTGGATGGGGCCGCTGCCGTCGCGGATGTCCAGGAAGGCCGCCTTGCCATGGCCTCGCCTCGCGGTCAGCCGGCCGGCCACCCGGCGGCGGTCCTCGGTCTCGGCGCCGGCCTCGATGCCCTCGTGGGCGGCGCGAACCGCCGCGATCTCGTCGCGGTCTCCGAACGAGTGCGGGAAGGGCTCCACGCCCGCCTCGCGCAGGCGCTCGAGCTTGCCCCGCCGCTCGGCGACGAGGTCTGAGGTGGACTGCTGGGGCTCCTCGCTCACGGAGAGGAGCCTAGACGCGGGTCGCGACCTACGCCGACTCGATCTTCGTGATCTTCAGCTTGCGCTTCGGGCCGCGCGGAACCTCGATCTGCACGACCTCGTTCTTCTTCTTGCCGATCAGCGCCTTGCCGATGGGCGACTCGTTCGAAAGCTTGTGCTCGACGGGATCGGCCTCGGCCGAGCCGACGATCTGGAACTTCTGAGACTTCCCCGACTTCTGGTCCTTGACGTGGACCACGGCGCCGACGCTGACCTGCTCGGTGTCGACGTGCTTTTCGTCGATCAGGGCCGCGCGGCGGAGCTTGTCCTGTAGCTGGACGATCCGCTGCTCGAGCATGGCCTGCTCGTTCTTGGCGTCGTCGTACTCGGAGTTCTCCATGATGTCGCCGAACTCACGCGCCTCCTTGATGCGCTCGGCGACCTCGCGGCGCTTGTCGGTCTCGAGATGCTGGAGCTCCTCCTTGAGCTTCTCAAGGCCCTCCGGGGTGATCAGAGTCTCGCGGCTCACTGCTGGTTACCTCTCCTCGTTTGCCCTGCAAATAAGCTGAAAAAGACCCGAACCGACGCTCTAAGCAGCGGCGACGGCCCGGGCGAAGCGCGGCATTATAGCGCCGCGTTCAGTGCGTCCAAGATCGCTTCTGGACGCTCTATTTGCGGGTAATGGCCCAGATCCTCCAAACGGGTGAGCGGCGCGTTCGGCCTCAGGGCGAGCACTCCATCGAGCACCCGCCGGGTCGCGACCGGGTCCTGCATCCCCCAGGCCAGGTGCAGCGGCTTGGGCCAATCGGAGAGCGCCCCATACCAGCGCTCTGCGAGGCGTTCGCGCTCGTCCATGTAGGAGATCAGCTTGTGGCCCAGCCGCTGCCCGCCGCCGTGGGCGATCAGCGACCACTGGTCCGCGGCCTCCTCGTCGCTCAGCGGGTGGCCCGCCGAGAAGATCGAGCCGAACTGATTGCGGAAGAAGCGTTCGCTGGAGAGGCGAGCGAACAGCGGGCCGAGGGGACCCCGCAACAGCTTCTGCCCGAGCGTCGGGCTGGCGGCCGACTGGATCATCGAACCGTTGAAGAGCAGGCAGCCGACGGCGTCCATCGCCAACGTGCCGTCGATGTCGCGGGCGAGCAGCTCGGTCGCGACCGATGTGCCCATGTCGTGTCCGACGATGAAGACCGGGCGGCCGGGCGCGTGGCGGCGAACGAGCTGCTCGGCGATCTCCGCCTGCTGCCCCAGCGTGTACTCGAAGTCCACCGGCTTGTCGGAGAGGCCGAACCCGAGGCAGTCGAAGGCGATGGCCGCATGCTCGGTCTCGAGGTCCAGCAGCAGCCGCCAGTCATAGGAGCTGGAGGGGAACCCATGCAGGAGCAGCAGCACCGGGTCGGCCCCATCGCGGCGGAAGACGTGGATCCGCCTGCCGCCGACGTCCTCACTCGCGCCACGGTCTCTCCACTCGGCCACGCGGGGGGTCAGGGTCATCGCTTTCGCATCCTGACGATGTAGCGGTACTTCAGTCGGATGCCCACCGCCTCGACGGTTCCCTGGTTGCCGGCGGCCTGGTCGTCGAAGTAGAAGCGCCAGTCGCCCGCGCCGAAGGTCCCGTGGTTCTGGCTCAGGGGGACCTGCGGCCGAAAGCTGCCGCCGAACGGGGCCTGGGCTGGGCCTGCGCCCTCGATCGAGGTGGGGGCGGAGTCGTCGAAGGTCGTGAAACCGGCGCCGCAGCCCGTCGAACCGAAGCCGAAGTCCGCGCCCGCGCCGCCGTTGCGCGCGGTCAGCGTCGTCAGGCCCCCCACCGGATTGACCAGGAGCACGGTGAGGTCCCCCACCGCCGGATGCGTCACCCGCAGCTTCGCGTCGACGTCGCGCACCTTGGCGCCCAGCGGCAGCCCGCCGTAGCCGCAGATCAGCTTCTTGGGACAGCCCTTCCCGGTCGAGACCAGGCCGCCGACGAAGTCGCCGCTGGCGGGACCATCGGGGATCGGCAGCGCCGTGTCGGAGCAGAACGTCTTCGTGACCGTCCTGACGACCTTCTTCGCCTGGGCCTGCGCCGCCGGGACGGCCAGGATGGCCACGCCCGCGACGGCGATCCCCCAGCGGACCCGGCCGCCCGCGGTCAAGCGGCGGCTGCCTCCAGGCGGCCGAGGCGCTCGACCAGGGCCCGCGCCTCCGGCAGGGACTCACTGGCCTGGAAGGACGCCGTCGCCTCCTTGCCGGCGCCGAGGCGCTCCAGGTACCAGGGGTAGAACTTGCGGAGGTACCGCGCGGCGCGCTCGGGGCCCAGGTGCTCCTCGGCGCGATCGATCACCCACAGCAGCTCCGCGACGATCTCCTCGCGCTCGGCGGGGACCTCGCGCCGCCCGGTCAGCTCCTCGAAGATCCAGGGGTTGCCCAGCGCGCCCCGCGCGATCATCACGGCGTCCGCCCCGGATTCCTCATACGCCCGGCGGGCGTCCTCGGCGCTGTCCAGGCCGCCGCTGATGATCATCGGCGCATCCAGCGACCCGGCCAGCTCGCGCGCGAGCGCGTAGTCGGGCGTTCCCTTGTGCTGGGTCGCGGCGGAGCGCGGGTGGAAGCCGATCGCCGCTACACCCGCCTCCCCCACCAGGCGCAGGGCGAGGTCGAACCCCTGGCGCTCGCCCTTCCGCAGGCCTGAGCGAAGCTTCACGGTCACCGGCCGGCCTCCCCCCTCGGCCGCGGCCCGGGCCAGCTCGATCGCCAGCTCCGGCTGCGACAGCAGCGCCGCCCCCGCGCCGGTCTTGCAGACCTTCGGCACCGGACAGCCCATGTTGATGTCGATGATGTCGGCGCCGGCCTCGGCGGCGATCGTCGCGGCCGAGCGCATCACCTCGGGGTCCTGGCCGAACAGCTGGAGGGAGACGGGATGCTCGTCGGGGTGCAGCCGCAGCAGCTCGCGCAGGGTGCGCTCGTTGCGGTAGTGCAGGCCGAAGCTGGAGACCATCTCCGACACCGCCAGGCCGGCGCCGTGCCGGCGCGCCTGGAGGCGCACGAACCAGTTGCCGATCCCCGCAAGCGGGGCGAGCAGGACGCGGTTGGCGATCTCGACGTCGCCGATTCGGAAGGGGGCTGTCAGCGGGGGCTGCATGGGTCAGTCGCTGTTCCGCTCGTCGATCAGCTGCAGGCCGCGCAGCGTCAGCAGCGGGTCCACCTCGTCGATGGTCTCGCAATGCGGGGCGATCGTGGCGGCCAGGCCGCCGGTCGCGATGAAGGTTGCGCTCTCGCCCAGCTCGGCCGCGATGCGGCCGTTGATCCCGTCGACCAGGCCAGCGAAGCCATAGGCGAAGCCGGACTGGATGCAGTCCTGCGTGTTCTTTCCGATCGCGGCGGGCGGCTCGGCGATGTCGATGCGGGGCAGCTTGGCGGTGCGCGCGGTCAACGCCTCCATCGAGATCTCGGCACCGGGGCCGATGACCCCGCCCAGGTACTCGCCCGCCCCGGAGACCACGTCGAAGTTCGTCGAGGTGCCGAAATCGACCGAGACGCAGGCACCCCCGACGCGGGCGTGGGCCGCGACGGCGTTGACCAGCCGGTCGGCTCCCAGCTCGTGCGGGTTGTCGACCAGGATCGGCATCCCGGTCTTCAGGTTCGGGCCGACCATCAGGCAGCCGCCGCCGATGTGGCGGTCGCAGACGCGCTCCCATTCCGGCCCCAGCTGAGGCACCACGGTGGAGACGATCGCCGCGTCGAAGGAGCTGTAGGCGAGCCCGTCCAGCTCGAGCACGCCGGCGATGACCGTCGCCAGCTCGTCCGCGGTCGCGCTCGGCACCGTGGCCAGCCGCCAGTCATGGGCCAGCTCGGCGCCGTCGAAGGCGCCGATGTGCGTCTGGGTGTTTCCGACGTCGGCAGCAAGCAGCATGCCCGTCAGGTTACGATCGCCGGGCGCATGGAGGGCAAGCTCTACGTCATCCCCGGTTCCCACCCCTCGCGGGCGGCCGCGCTGATGCTCGAGCACAAGGGCATCCCCTACAAGCGCGTGGACATGATCCCCGGGCCGATCAAGCAGCTCCAGCTCCGCGCGATGGGCTTCCCCGGCGACACCGTTCCAGCCCTGAAGCTGAACGGGAGGAAGATCCAGGGCTCGCGCCAGATCAGCCGCGCCCTCGACGAGATCCAGCCCGAGCCGCCGCTGTTCCCCGCCGACGCGAAGCAGCGGGCCGCCGTCGAGGAGGCCGAGCGCTGGGGCGACGAGGTACTGCAGTCGATGCCCCGGCGCATCATCTGGAACGCGCTCTCGCGGGACCGCTCCCAGCTGACGACGTATTCGGCGGACGCGAAGCTGCCCGTTCCTGCGCCGATCGCCAACCGGTCCGGTGGCATGGTGGTGGCGCTGGCGAAGCGCCGCAACAACGGCACGGACGAGAACGTCCAGCGCGACCTCGCCGAGCTGCCGGCCGTGCTCGACCACGTCGACTCGCTGATCAAGGACAAGGTGATCGGCGGCAAGGAGCTGAACGCCGCCGACTTTCAGATCGCCCCCAGCATTCGGCTGGCGATGACGCTCGACGACCTGCGCCCGGCGATCGAGTCCCGCCCCGCGGGCGAGCTGGCGATGCGGGTCGTCCCCGATTTCCCGGGTCACACGCCGGCGGCGCTGCCGCCGGAATGGCTCGCGCCGCTGGCCTGACTCCGAAGTCCGGCCGAAGGCCGGTCTATTGCCCCCGGGCCGTTTGCCGGGCGCGTTAGAGCGGAGGCCCGGCCGCGCGCGAGACGCGCTGCCCGTCGCCGAGGCCCTCGAGTGCCGTTCGCAGGACCGTTCCGTCCGGCAGGGTGAGCTCCGGGTCCAGCTCCAGCAGCGGCGCCAGCACGAAGCGCCGGGTCGTCACCTCGCGGTGAGGCAGGGTCAGCCGCGGGGTCTGCAGCTCCAGATCGCCCAGCAGCAGCAGGTCCAGGTCGATGGGGCGGGGGGCGTGCCGGGGCCCCTCCAGGTCGCGGCCGTGCTGCGCCTCGATCGCCTTGCAGACGTCGAGGAGCTCCTCGGGCTCGAGCGCGGTCCGGACCCTCGCCACCGCGTTCAGGAAGTCCGGCTGGTCGAGGACCTCGCCGACCGGCTCTGTCTCGTACAGAGAGGAGACGGCCTCGACCTCCACACCGCGGCCGCGAAGGTCCCGCAGGGCGAGTCGCAGCTGGGCCTCTCGGTCCCCGAGATTGGTCCCGAGGCCGATGTACCCGACGCGCTCGGTCAGACTCCCTCGCCCTCGTCATCGACCTCGCGGTCGGCGGCCCGTTCCAGCGTGACCTCGACCGCGGCCTCGGTCACCGCATACGAGACCGGCGGCTCCGGCTTGGCGGCCCTGACGCGGACCTCCTCGCAGTCGTAGCGCTCCATCAGCCGCTCGGCCACGACCTGGCCGAGCCGCTCGAGGGTCCGATAGCTCTTCTCGGTCGCCGCCAGCGCGACGATGTCGCAGACCTCGGCATAGTCGACCGTGTCGTCGAGCCGGTCGGTCAGGACCGCGTCGCAGTCGGGGATCTCGAGGGTCAGGTCGAACTCGAGCCGCTGGCCCACCTCCTGCTCGGCGTCGGTCACGCCATGGTGCGTGTAGATGGAGAGGCCTCTCAGCTCGACTTCGACGGAGGAGTCGGAGCCCTGGTGCGCGTCCACGCGGCCAACGTAGCCGATCAGGTGAAATGGTTGCCTGTCGATGGAGCACCGCTTCTCCGAGCCCAACGGCTGCAGCATCCATTACGTCGCCGCCGGCGAGGGGAAGCCCATCGTCCTGATGCACGGCTTTCCCCAGTTCTGGTTCCTGTGGCGGAATCAGCTGGACGACCTGGGCCGCGACCACGCCGTCTTCGCACCGGACCTGAGGGGCTTCAACCTCTCGGACAAGCCCGCCGATCCCGAGGCGTACCGCATGCGCCACCTGCTGGGGGACCTGCGCGGGCTGGTCGAGGAGCTGGAAATAGCGCCGTTCACCCTGGTCGGCCACGACTGGGGCGGCATCGTCTCGTGGGCCTTCGCCCTGAAGTACCCCGAGCTGCTGGAGCGGCTCGTGATCATCGACTCTCCCCCGCCCTTCACCTGGAATCGCGACCTGCGCGACAGCAAGCGCCAACGCGAGGCCGTCAACTACATGGTCGAGCTCTCGAAGGAGCCGCCGGGCCCCGAGGAGCTGCTGGCCGCCGACGACTTCGCCATGCTCGACCGGATGCTGGAGCACATCGGCGGCAGCGACGCCCGCCTGTCCGATTCGGAGCGGCAGGCGTACCACAAGGCCTGGGCCCAGCCGGGCGCCCTGACCGGTGGGCTCAACTACTACCGGGCGGCCCGCATGGGCGATCAGGTCGCCGCGGGCGGGGTTCCCGAGGAGTACGAGCGCAAGATCACCGCCCAGCGAATCGAGGTCCCGACCCTGGTCATCTGGGGCGAGCGCGATCCGGCGCTGCTGACCGGCCTGACGCGCGGGCTCGGCGAGTGGATTCCGGACCTCCGGGTCGAGGTCCTCCCCGGCGCCGGCCACTGGGTCCCCTACGAGCGGCCCGATGAGGTCAACGCGCTGATCCGCGAGTTCGTGGACGCCGAGGTCGCCGCATGATCGACCCGCTGGAGCGCTGGCGCGAGTTCGGCGAGAAGCCCGACTACGCCGGGCTGCTCACCTTCTCCGGCGTCCCTTACACGGAGGACCCCGCCGAGCTGGACGGCGTCGACGTGGCGATCGTCGGAGCTCCCACCGACGACCTGGTCAGCGACCGCCCGGGGACCCGCTTCGGCCCTCGCGGGATTCGCTCGGCCAGCTGCCCCCATGGCCCGCACCTGGAGGCGAAGGTGGACGCGTTCGAGGCGCTGCGGATCGTCGACTACGGCGACGCCCCGGTGCTGCCGGCCGACCCCGCCGGCAGCCATGCGGCCATCGAGAAGACGGTCGGGGAGGTCCTGGCGGCGGGCGCGATTCCGCTGATCCTCGGCGGGGACCACGGCATCGCCGAACCGGACGTCCGCGCCTGCGCGACCAGGCACGGCCCAGTCGGGCTCGTCCACTTCGACACCCACACCGACACCGGCACGGAGGTCTTCGGCGTCGAGGTCTCCCACGGGACCCCGATGTACCGGCTGGTCGAGCAGGGCCACGTCGATCCGAGGCGCTACGCGCAGATCGGCCTCCGCGGCTACTGGCCCGGCGAGGAGCGGTTCGCCTGGCAGGACGAGCGGGGGATCACGTCGATCTTCATGCACGACGTCCGCGAGCGCGGGATCGACGCGGTGGTCGGCGAGGTCGTCACAGCCGTCGGCGACGGGCCGGTCTTCCTCTCGGTGGACATCGACGTGCTGGACCCCGCGTTCGCCCCGGGCACGGGGACGCCGGAGCCAGGCGGGATGACCTCCGCTGACCTGCTGCGGGCCTGCCGCCAGGTCGCCGAACGCCTGGAGCTCGTGGGCGCCGACGTGGTCGAGGTGATCCCGACCGCCGTCGGCTCGGCGGACGTCAGCTGCCTGGTCGCCGACCGGATCGTGCGGGAGATCCTGACCGGGATCGCGCTGCGGGGGCCCGGCTAGGGAGCCGCGTCAGGCCCGGACGTGGTCGCCGATCATGGCGGCGCGCTCCGGCTCGAGGATCGCCGCGGCCACCGTCAGGGCCTCGCGCACCGGACCGGCGTCGTGGACCCGCAGCATCGCGGCGCCGTTGGCGTAGGCGATCACGTTCGAGGCGATCGTCCCCCCCAGCCGCTGGTCCGGCTCGGCGCCGGTGAGCTTCCCGAGAAAGCTCTTCCGGGAGCTCCCGTAGACGATGGGCCGGCCCAGCGCGGACAGCTCGCCCAGGCGCCTGGTCAGCTCCAGGTTGTGCTCGACGGTCTTGCCGAAGCCGATCCCCGGGTCGACCCAGATGCGCTCCTCTGCGATTCCCCTGGAAACGGCGAACTCGATTCGCTCCGCGAGAAACGAGCGAACGTCGTCCACGACGTCGTCGTAGACCGGGTTCTCCTGCATCGTGCGCGGGTCTCCCAGCATGTGCATCAGGCAGACCTCGCAGCCGCGGTCCGCGCACAGCTCCGCAAGCTCCGGCTCGGCCCGCAGCGCGGTGACGTCGTTGACCATCGCCGCGCCTGCGTCCAGGGCCGCCTCGGCGACCGCCAGCTTCGAGGTGTCGATCGAGACCGGCGCCCCGCCATCGGCGGCGAGCGCCTCCACCACCGGCCCGACCCGCCGCAGCTCCTCGTCCACCGGCACCGCGGCGGCCCCAGGCCGAGTCGACTCGCCGCCGATGTCGAGCATGTCGGCGCCCTGCGCCGCCAGCTCCCGCCCGTGCTCGATCGCGGCGCCTGCGTCGAGGAACAGCCCGCCGTCCGAGAACGAGTCGGGGGTCACGTTGACGATCCCCATCAGCTGTGCTTCGCCCCGCGGCATCTACTCGGCTCGGATGAGCTCGCCCTCCGGCGTCAGCTCCACGAAGTGGTGGGCCTCGCCCTCGCGGAATCGCCGGCATTGGTTCCCGGGATCGTCGTCGGCGTCCTCACGCGGATCGTGGGCGATGTCCGCGACCCAGTCCGGCAGTCCCGTCAGCGACTCGGCCAGACAGGGCCCCGACGAAAGGTCCCTGCCGCTGGTCCTGGCCTGGTCGAACGCCTCCTGGGCTTCGGCGATGGCCGCGTCGCGATCGCCCCCGCCTCCGGCGTCATCGCCGCCGCCGCAGCCGGCGATCAGGCCGGCCGCAACCAGGACGATCAGGCACAGGCGTCTGCTCACGCCGTGAGTATCGCGCTCGGCCGGAGAGCAGCGCCGCTAGCCGCGCCTGCTGCGTTTGCACTTGCGAGCCGCCGTGGCCCGCCGCGGCTTCTTCTTGCACTTCTTGCCCTTGGCGGGCGCGGAGGCGCCGGGGGGGCCGGCGGGCCCCTGTGGTCCAGGCGGTCCCTGCGGCCCCGTCGTGCCACCGGCGGCCGTCTGGAGCAGGACCGAGACGTCGCTGCCGTTCGTCGTCACGACGTCTGCGCGCGCGTCGCCGTTGAAGTCCGCCGCCGCCGCCGTGTTGGGGAAGACATCGGTCGGGAAGCTGAACGGCCCGGCGAAGCTCGAGCCGGGAACGCCGAGCAGGACCGTGACGCTGTGCGAGCTCTGGTTCGTCGTCAGGATGTCCGGGTCGGTGTCCCCATTCAGGTTGACGGCGGCGACCGATGTCGGGCCCTTGCCCGTGTCGAAGTTGATCTCCGGGAGGAAGGTCGCCCCGGTGCTGCCGCGCAGGACGGAGACGCGATCGAGGAAGAAGTTGGACGCCACCAGGTCGAGATCGCTGTCCTCGTTGAAGTCCGCGGACGCGATCCCGGGCGGCACGGCGCCCGTGACCAGCGGGATGTCGCTGGGCGCACCGAAGCTGCCGCCGGACCCGCCCACGAGGATCGAGACGTCCTGCGCCGCGCCGCCGCTGTTGGCCGTCGCGATGTCCGGATCGGCGTCCGCGTTGAAGTCCCCCACCGTCAGGTCGAAGGTCCCGTCGTCGGCCATGAAGTTCGTCGGGCCCGTGAAGGTGCCGCCGGTGGAGCCGAGCAGGATGCTGACGTCGTTGCTGGTCTGGTTGGCGACCGCGAGGTCGGGGTCGGTGTCCGGCGGGTTGAACTGCCCGGCCCTGATCGCGATCGGGTTCACGTTCGCCCCGAAGCCGGTCGGCCCGGTGAAGGTGCTGCCCGTCGAGCCGAGGAGGACCGAGACGCCGTCCGTGGTGGTGTTCGCCGTCGCGAGGTCCGGGTCGCCGTCCCCGTTGAAGTCGGCGACGACGATCGCCTCGGGACCGGCGCCCGGCAGTGGGATCGACGTCGGCCCGGTGAAGGTCCCGCCGGTCGAGCCGAGGAACAGGGAGATGTCGCTGGAGCCGCCGTTCGTGACGACCAGGTCAGGATCGGTGTCCCCGTTGAACTCCCCGACCGCGACGTGATTCGGGCCACTGCCCGCGGAGAAGTTGACCGGGTCCGCGAGCTGAACGGGCGTCACGGCCGTGGCGGACGCCGCAACGAGCAAGAGGGCGGCCAGCGCGGCGGCCAGGGCCGCGAGCGGAGGCCCTGCCCGGGTCCCAAGGTGGAGCATCGGCGGGCGTCCTCTCGGATCGGTCCCGATGATCCTCCACCCCTCGAGGGCAGATGTCAATCGGCACTAATGGGGAGGCTGGATCAGCGGTGCTCGTCGCCGCGCATCTCGGCGGCGCCGCCGCCGGCCAGGCCGGGCTTCGGCTGGACGCGCGGGCGCGGGCCCTCGCGAGCGGCCTTCTTCTCGGCGCTCGCCTCGGGAGCCTCGGGGGACTCCTCCTCGTCCGGCGGGAAGACCTCGTCCTCGGTCTTGCCGTCGAGCAGGGCGACGAACTGCTCGGCGTCGATCGTCTCGCGCTCGAGCAGGATCTTCGAGATCCGGTCGAGCTGCTCGCGGTGCTCGGAGAGGATGCTGGTGGCGCTCTTGTGCGCCTCCTCGACGATGCGGCGGATCTCGTCGTCGATCTCGCGCGCGACCTCGTCGGAGTAGTCGGGCTCGGCGCTGAACTCGCGGCCCAGGAAGGGCATGCCGCGGTCGTGGCCGAAGACGCGCGGGCCGAGGCGCTCGGACATGCCGAAGCGCATCACCATCTGCTTCGCGGTCTCGGTCACCTTCTCCAGGTCGTTGGAGGCGCCGGTCGTGATCTCCTCGAAGACGATCTCCTCGGCGGCGCGGCCGCCCAGGGTCATGGCCATCGTGTCGTTGAGCTCAGCGCGGGTGGTCAGGAACTTGTCCTCGGTGGGCAGCGAGATCGTGTAGCCCAGGGCCTGGCCGCGGCTGATCACCGAGACCTTGTGCACCGGGTCGGCGTTGGGCAGCACGTGTCCGACGATCGCGTGACCGAGCTCGTGGTAGGCGGTCACCAGCCGCTCCTTCTCGGACATCACGCGGCTCTTCTTCTCGGGGCCGGCGATCACGCGCATGATCCCCTCCTCGAGCTCCTTCATCGTGATCTCGCGCTTGCCGGAGCGGGCCGTCAGCAGGGCGGCCTCGTTGATCAGGTTCGCCAGGTCCGCGCCGGTGAAGCCCGGGGTCTGGCCGGCGAGCGCATCCAGGTCGATCACGCTGGCAAGGGGCTTGCCCCGGGTGTGGACCTCGAGGATCTGCTTGCGGCCCTTGCGGTCGGGCCGGTCGACGACCACCTGCCGGTCGAAGCGGCCCGGGCGCAGCAGCGCGGGGTCGAGGATGTCGGGCCGGTTGGTGGCCGCGATGAGGATGATGTTGTCCTTCATCTCGAAGCCGTCCATCTCGACCAGCAGCTGGTTCAGCGTCTGCTCGCGCTCGTCGTGGCCGCCTCCCATGCCCGCGCCGCGGTGGCGGCCGACGGCGTCGATCTCGTCCATGAAGATGATGCAGGGGGAGTTCTGCTTGGCCTGCTCGAACAGGTCGCGCACCCGCGAGGCGCCGACGCCGACGAACATCTCGACGAAGTCGGAGCCCGAGATCGAGAAGAAGGGAACGCCGGCCTCACCGGCGACGGCGCGGGCAAGCAGGGTCTTGCCGGTGCCGGGCGGGCCGTAGAGCAGCACGCCCTTGGGGATCCGGGCACCCAGCGACTGGAACTTCTTGGGGTTCTCCAGGAACTCCTTGATCTCGTGCAGCTCCTGGACGGCCTCGTCCGCCCCGGCGACGTCGCGGAAGGTGATCTTCGGGGCGTCCACGGACATCCGCTTCGCCCGCGACTTGCCGAAGCTCATCACGCGGCTGCCGCCGCCCTGCATCTGGTTCATGAGGAAGATCCAGAAGGCGAAGAAGAGCAGGAAGGGCAGGATGTAGGTGAGCAGCGAGAGAATGCCTCCGCCTCCCTTGCCCTTGATCTCGGTCTCGACGTTGTTCTGCTCGAGCTCGTTGACCAGCTGCTGCTGCAGCCCGTCGGAGTTGAGGAAACCGGTCTCGTACTCGTCGCCGCCGGCCTCGTCCGTCTGCTTGACCTCGATCGTGTTGTCGTCGGTCTTGAACGTGACCTTCTCCAGCTGGCCGGCCTCGATCTGCTGGACGAACTCGTTGTAGGAGGGGGTCTTCTCCTTGTCCCCAGGGCTGATCAGGCGCTGGGCGAAGAACGCCAGCACGACGACGATCAGAATCGGAAATGCTGCGCTGCGGAAGAAACGTCTCAAGATTTCCCTCGATCAGGGACTACGAAATATCCGGTTCCCCGGACCAATGGCGAGAGTACCAGGGGTAATCAGGCGCCCTGAGCGCTTTCACTCAACGCGGCCACGTACGGAAGGTTGCGGAATCGCTGGTCATGATCAAGGCCGTAGCCGATCGCGAACCGGTTGGGGATCTCGAAGCCGACGTAGCGAATCGGCAGGTCCACCCGCCGCCGCTCGGGCTTGGTCAGCAGCGAGCACACCTCGACCGATTTCGGGCCGCGGGCGTTGAGGTTCCGCAGCAGGTAGTGAAGGGTCAGGCCCGAGTCGATGATGTCCTCGACGATCAGCACGTCGCGGCCGGCGATCGGCGCGTCCAGGTCCTTGAGGATGCGGACGACGCCCGAGCTGTCGGTCGAGGACCCGTACGAGGAGACGGCCATGAAGTCCAGCTCGCAGTCGATGCTCATCGCCCGCATCAGGTCGGCGAGGAAGGGAACCGCGCCCTTGAGGATCGCGACCAGCAGCGGCGGGCTGTCCGCGTAGTCCCGGCTGATCTCCGCGGCCAGCTCGCCCACGCGCCTCTGCAGGTCAGCCTCGGCGACCAGCACGTCGCCGACCAGCGAATCGTCGTCTCCCTTCACGCGCGGCAGTCTAGGCGGGAGGGATGCTGGCTCTGAGCACGGCGGCCCGTCCGCCCTCCGAGCCGAGCACGAACTCCTCGGAGACCGCCACCCCGGCGACCCAGGCGATCCGCTCGCCCGCCAGCACCACGGGCAGGGTGCGGCGCAGGGAGCGCGGCACCTTGCGGTCGGTGAAGACGTCCTGCAGCGACTTGCTTCCGCCCAGGCCGAGCGGGCGGATGCGGTCGCCCTCGCGCCACGCTCGCACGGTCAGGCGCTCCCCGATCGCGGCCGCGTCCAGGACAGCCGCGTCGGCGCCGCTTCCCTCGGCGGGCCGATCGGGCAACTCCGCCCGCAGCTCCCAGGAGCCGAAGCGGCAGCTGCCCGGGATTGCGAGCGTCGCCTCGGCCGGCGGGCCCGGG
>JADMIO012796853.1_pt1 | contig 15146 bp, 9 predicted proteins | sample 8958161 | NCBI WGS metagenome assembly JADMIO01 (sample SAMN16585339, study PRJNA669376) | soil metagenome | isolation source: Crop rotation soil | place: USA: Cullars Rotation, Alabama | collected 2011 | reverse complement strand
CGCGACAACTTGTCCACGTGGAATTCTAAGCTTAGGATCCCAATGTGCTGGAAAGAATGAGGGACTAGGAGGACTAAGAGGAACTAAGAGGATTCAGGACTTGAAGGTGAGAGTGAAACCTGACCCTTAAGTGCTATCGTTCCGGTTTTATCCAGTTACACAAACTGTAACCGATATAGTATTTGAGGCCATCACAGATTATGACCGATATTACTATCGAATCGTCACAAACTGTGAGAAAGATGAATTCAGTAGCTAAAAGTCTATAGTCATTTCAAAGACAATAATAATGTATTGTTGAAGAATTTTTATATGTTGAATCAGAGAGGATATAGACAAATAAAATTTTAACTTTCAAAGATTTATGAATCAGGCTTTAATTGCAGTCTATAAAAAAATGTTTTAGTAGATTCAGAGTTCGTAGTGAGTTATGGGATCGTATACAGTATAGGTATTTGGTTTTTGACGTTTTCAATAGAATGGTCTTGTTGGAGACGTTTTTGTGAAACACGAACTAAAAGGAGTGTTGAAGTGTATAGGGGCAAAAATTTGGACCCACCCCCTCCCCCCACAGATCGTGACAGACGCTAGCCATTGACCGTCAGCTCTATCGTGTTTCACATTTTAATCCCGCAGGGATTGCGCTAACAGCTTTTTTTCCTTGCTTTTGACCTTATCTCCTGACCAAAATTATTGACAACTTTTGACATTATAAAGAAGACTTGCTTTTCATTTTTGAATATAATCCGTTTTCAAATAACTATGAACAGCAAACACTGTGATATTAATTGAATGAATGTTTGAAATATAAAAAAAACGAGACTTCACTCTCATTTCAAATTGAAGGTACTACTGTGCCAACTCTAACTCTTAATTCAATAATTAATAATTTCGCTTTTGCTGTTACCACATCTGATTTAAACTGGTGATATAGACCGATTTTTTTTCGTTATATCATTGCCCTGAAAAGTGCCAGTCGTTGAACATCAATACATTGGAGCTGGCTAAATGGAATAACCACGATGTAGAAGAGTGAATGCATATTCGTTATATTGATCGCTCCGGAAATCATAGACCCAATCCACTGTTCACATTCATTCCAGTACCACTTGTAAACAAAAGCATCGGAATCGAGTATCAGTTCAGCTCCTTTGTCGGTCTTCTGTTCTGTTTCAATGCTCGTTTTTTTTTTGTAGATCTTTCCCTATTATCTTAAGTGAAGTAGGCATGATAACACTCACAAAAGAACTAGCCTAATTGATTACAAGCTCTTCACATCATCTTTTGACTTTTAGTAGATCTCAGTGAGACTATAAATTATCCAACTTTTAAATCTTCAACTAGAGTAACTTATGAAATTCCGAATTTTCAATAGTTGAAAATTTGATTTCTATTCGTTTATTTAATGTATGAAAAGTACAATGTGATATAATATTTACACTAAACATAAAACAAAGACAACATAATAGTATGTAATAGTCCTTATAGGAGTGACGATTTTAAAATAGTAAATGGAGCGTCATTCTTTGCATCCACTTTTACTCTTTATTCATAAGTTTTAAATGAGATTAAAATTTGCAAATGGATGTTTGCTTGATGAGTGAGTTAGGAAAAAGTCGATCTTGTCCAACTTGTTCTGTTCCAATAGCCTGAATGGTATTTTCTTTCACGGTGTGACGTGTAGTAGGTGGTTGTACTGTGATACCAATTATCGTAGGACCAATTTCATTATGTTCCAAATTCAATAGTCGTCTGATATACGTTTTAAGCGTCTTTCGAAGGCGTGCTGAAGAGAGAAGAAAAATGTAGAAAGACGCAGCGAAATTCACACAAATAATAGAGACAGTCAATTGATCGATAAGAAATTCGATGACCACTTGATCGAAACTCCTCGTTGCACGCCCTCCAACTGTAGCTATCGTATAAATGATGAAGATCGCTCGAGGAAGTGTACATGAGATACTTAAAAGAGTTTGAGCCAACATCATTCTCGTCATTTGTTGTTCCCACATTACCAGACGAGTTTGACCAGGTTGTTGTCGAACATGAGTGAGAAGACGAATATTTCGATATGTGAGCATACCGAATGTGATTAGAACGAGAAGAGGTAGAACAACACCGAGAATGGGATTGAGAAAATAGAGGCCAATCTGTTGAACGATATCATTAGTGAATCCACAAGTGAAAAAGGGTGGTACTAGATCGCAATAAATGATAAAAGGAATACCAATGAGTAACCAGAAAGGAAAAGGAAGAAGGAAGAGACGACGAGCTATGCGAATCGAACTCAGCTGGCGTATTCGAGCCGATTGAGATGTGCATGCCCAACGATCGAATGCTGCCAAACAGAGATAACTCATTGCACAGGGCACTATTAATTGAGCAGTGAATACCATCAACTTGCATGCGATTGATGAGCTATTCATTGATGTTGATGGTATAATTTGGAGAAGCACAATTAACAAGGCGACGATATCCGCTAGTGATTGGCAAATAACATAATAAGTAGTAGGAGATTGCCGAAATGCTTTCAAACCGATAAAAATAATGATATTGAACAGAGCTCCCGGAACTCCAATTGAAAAGAGTACAATTGGACCCCAAAAAGCTAGTTGCATACCTGCCTCAAGGACAGACGACATCTTTGACTTTCTCTCTTTTGCAAAGTGAAATTGATGCTATGGAATCTGTTTCTTTAATCTTACTAGAGTATTTCTACTATTCTCTCATCATCTTATTTTTCTCTCCCTCTCTCTTCCTTTCACGTCATCGTCAGATAGAATACATTATAGGGTGCCAAGATATGTCAAAAGCAGATGGATCATTAGATTCTTTCAATCAGAACCAGAACTATCATTACCGCTCAGGTCATTCAGTCAAAAATAGTTTCGTTTTCTTGAAGAAAATTATTTAAGTAATGTGTGAGAAGAGAAATAATTTCTTTTTTCCTCATAATCATGATGAAAATCAAGAGGGCTATGTTTTAAAATGAGCTCAACTATTGTCGATAATATTTTCAACGAATAAAACAATTTTTGTATTCAACATTACTAATTATGATTCTCCGTTAAAGATAAATTGTCAATTGTTTCGATAATTTTTTCATTAGAGCTCCTTGTAATTATTTTAACTTAACAAGCAGAAAGGAGAAAAATTCTGTCTTTGACACTTAATAAAGCAACACAGAGGGTGATACAGAAAGGAAGAGAATATTGAAATATTTTAATGTTCAACTAAGTGTAGGATTAGGTTACTCAATAACCAATTGAATAGAGCAATTAGTAGGAAAGAAAGTGAAAAATTGATTAATACTCAATTGATACGACCAAAGATTGTTCTATAGAACGTATATCATCTTAACCCACACGAATTCAATAGATGAAAAAAATAAATAAAGTTTATTCATTGTTCAGTTCGATTACAATTTAATTGTGATGATATGATCTTTATGTGATCGATTGGATGAGATTTGAGGAATATCATCAATGAAATTTTTTCGTTGATTTTGGTGTCGTTGTTTTTTTCGTTCATAATTACGAAATAAACGACGAATTTCAAAATTAGATAATGATGATATGAATCGTTTCTTTATTAATTTAGACGACTTAGCTTGTGATATCGTATACGATGAAGATGATTGATCTGTTATAGTATCAATATTATTTTTTGTTCGATGTCGACAATGAATAATAAGACGAATAAGAGGCATAAATATAAGTTTAAATATAAGAAAAGCAATAGCAAATAATTCAATAATAAGTGTACCAAATAGTAAAGTATGAAAAGCAAGTTCAGCAACTCTAACAATAGGTTGTTGATTATTTTGAAGAAAAAATGGTTGTTCATCTAGAGTAATCATAAATATTGTACGTTGAGTCATATATCGAAGATAATCACCATTTTGTTCATAAATTAATTTATCTGAAAGTGTATTACCAATAATTGTTGGTGCCCATCGACCACTATATAAAGTATCATCACCTGTTCTCAATGGTTTTGTTTGATTTACAACTTTAGTAAGTATAATAGATAAAGTCGTTATACGAGCTAATGTTTCATTTGTAGTTGAAAAAAAATTACATACATCTAATGTTTGTAGTGTATTTGTGCCATTAATAAGACTCGGACCATGAAGACATAAACGAATTCCACCAATAAAATATGCTCCAGTTACATTTAATTGTAGAGTTAATCGATGAGTTGATAGAGCAAATGTTACAGAACTTGTGACATTATCTGATTGAATTATACAAGATAAAATTGGTATTATTAAATAATTAACACCAGGTCTATTCTGTTGAATAGTTATATTTGAACAATCAGCTCGTGTATTTATTAAATCTATTGTCATTGTAAATGGTTGTTTATCTAACATATCAAAAATAATCCATCGACTTCCATCAAGATTAGGTAAAGCTAATTGTAAAGCATTATCAAAAACAGCATTACGCATTGTATCATCACATGATGCTTGAACTGATCTTGATGTTTCTATTGGATAAAGTTGAAGATAATCAACAGCAAACCAAGTAGTAAAACCAAAAAGTATAACAATAGCAAATGAGAATAAACCACCAATCCATCGATCACCATCTCCTACAATATCAGTTTTTTTTAAGAAATTTTTTGCACGTTCACGATGTCGACAATTATATACTTTTCCAATAGTCATTATAGACCATATAATAAAACATAATCCCATAGCGAGTAATGTCCAAAATAGAGGTGAAATAATAAGACATTGAGTTGAATTACCAAGTATAAAAATATTATGTACGAGTATATCATCATAATTATTCATATCTGGAGAATCTGGATATGAAAATGTTTGAGTATATGATGAATAATTATCAAGTAAGACATTATCAATAGAACCAAGTGGACAAAATGAATTAGAAGAACATGAACTACATTCAGAACATGGTTCTATACCTGGATTCTTTGTATGAGGAGGACATACAGTACACCATCCACATCCAAATTCTTTTTTATATGTACCACCTATACAAGGTAATGAATCAAAAATGAATACGAGATTTTCACCACTATTATACCATACGGAATGATAACCAGGTTCTCTTGATGGTATTAATAATACTCGAAAGATATCGGTTAGTATATATAAATGACCTGACCATGAAAGTATTTGAAGAAAATGAGGTAGAGGAGATAATGCTAGAATTTGTTGATTATTAGGAAAAATGACGAGAGGAGTTTTAAATGGTTCATCTATAGGATATATCCAGACTTCTGATAGAGACCAAGAACGATCATTTATTGTTAAAATAGCAATAGCAACTGTTGTATCATTGATCCAAGCTACCGATCGACCAAAGCCACTATTAATTTGAGGTCCAATATCAATACGTATTTGATTAATCTTCCATTGAGAAGTATTCGTATTCGTAGCATTAATTGTGAACAAAGAGACGGTATTGCATTGTGCAAAACCAACGATAGCCATCTGCCGTGTTTCACTTACAGATATTGATATATCATTATCACGATTATATGTTATAGCAAGATCTGCACTTTGAGTATAATTATCGAAAGGTATAACATATTGATAACATCTTAATGGTTGAAGTCCACATAGAAATACTGCTATTATAGCGATTTTAGGATTATTAGGTACGAGTGCAAATGTAGCTACAATGGCCCATTTATCAGTAAGATCAAATGCATGTGGTATGACTGTAGAAGGAAAATACCAAAGTGTACTTATATTTCTTAATTCAATAATACGATTGTTGATAATATCGAAAGAAAGAGCAAATGAATCAGCAAATACATATGCATATTTTTGAGATGGAGTTACTTTTAATAACATATACTCTTGATGTATACCAGACCATATTAGAGTGTAACGTATGCTCACGTTTGTAGCTAATTGATTTACTAAACAAACAATTAAATTCTGAATAAATCACGAACTCAAATTTAATAGTTAAATAAAACATACCACACAGTGATCTATTTAGAGTAATAATACCAATATAAACATTCTTTGATGATATATCTTCAGCTATTTGTACAAATGTATACAATTGATTCGATGTAGCATTATCATTATTGAATATAGCAGCTACACTATATACAAAAAGATTTTTATTTAAATTAAAATATCCACATCTTTGCATAGGTGTAAATGGAGCATAAATAATAACAAAACCTCCATAACGATTTATTGCATAAATAGCAAATTGATCATTTCCAGAGATACGTATACCATGAGCATTATCATCTCCAATATCATATGTTATTTGACATTGAATTTGTTTCAATATTAACAATAAGATGAATGTAATAAGCATTTGACACATGTTTTTTTTTCGATTAAACTGAATATAAAATAATTTGTAGATTTATATTTGAATAAATTTGTTTTTTCTTTGATCTCGAAAATTTTCAAATGATTAATTATGTATAAAATAATTTCTAATACTAAATTAAATATTAATGCAAATTTTTTTTTCTCTCCTTTAAATATGATTATATGATTTAGGGGTGGCATATTTTTATTTGTCTATCGTATATATCCCCCCCCCCGGTCATGAAAAGCAGAAAGGCTTGTTTTTTGATTCCTCTATGATAGAATTCAATAGTACTTTTATGTCGCATGGAATTGTTTGTGAATGAAGGTGAAGGCATTGCACCCGATCAAGATATCCAATTACATTATTTTGTTTTCTATTTCACTCAAGCAAATTTATCTTTTCTATTTAACTTACAATGTTGATTAATTCCTTTACTTCAATCTTCTTGCTTTTTGTATTCACTTGTATTTCTGTGAATTCAGAAACTGTTGTACGTAATTATGTGGTTCGTAAAGATTTTCTTGCTGATATAAAAAAGCGCGAATTTGATATTTTCGATCAAACAGAAAGTACTTTACAATATTATATCGAAGCTAAACGTAATTTTGGAGAGAAGATTGAAATCATTGCTGCTCCATCGAAGCAAGTCGTTGCCAAGTTAAAACGAAATATCTCTTTCATGTACAAAGCAACAATTTCGGTACTCGATCCTCGTTCTAATCGATGGATAGATGGAAAAATTAAACAAAATATGCGAGTAGCTGGAAGCAAATATACCATTGAATGGAATGGAGAAAAGGTAGTAATGAAAACTATATTTGGTACCTTATCTACTGAATTTCGCGATGAAAAGAATGGAATTCCATTGGCTGAATTTCGAAAGCGATTATCATCACTAGTGTCGGTAAACAAGTACGATTTAAAAGTGTACTCTAACAAATTACCGGATGCAATGTATCTTCTAATAATAGCAGTTCATGATTACAATTTTGAAAAACAAGGATCCGATTAAAAACGAAACAATTAATATCTTGAGAATAATCTACTTTTATGGTTCTTTTTTAACACGCACACTCGGAGATTTTTACCACACACACACCGTAATTCGAAGATTTTTTTTGGGTAGGTTATCATTTGCCCCAAATTGTGGTTCCCTGAATTAACCCCCAAATCATATCCCCATTTGGGGATAATAAAACAATTAAGGTAAATTCTGGTCACCAAATGGGGATTTTTATTTGGGGATTTTTTTATTTGGGGATGCTTTTATCATAAGATACATCATTATATACTGCAATTCAACAGCACCTTATCACTCATATCATAATGCACACGTATTTGTATTCTAATGTCAGATACTTTGAACTGTACTATTAGATAGACCTGAGTAATATAACCACTAACATGACGTTATATACAATATTATAACATCGAAACAGTAAATAGTAACATTATAAATCTATCTTCCGGTAAAACTAGCCTCATAATATAACAGTATTTTCAATGAATATCTTTTATTCATTAGTCTTCAAATACTTCTTGTTATATGTGCATTGCTACTCACTCTTCTCAATAGCATTACAACTGGCACAGTTAGTAAAAGTCATTGTTCTATTTGTTACATAATTCAATATTGAGTTAAAAAATCACTTTCTGGTCATCAGAATATAGATTGAAACTTGACTAACATAATGACCATGCTAGAAACTTTTTAATCTAGTTGGTACAACGTAGTACGAGTAGCAAGATGCTATTGAATTACAGCATATATACCGTATCTTATGATAAAAACATCCCCAAATAAAAAAATCCCCAAATAAAAATCCCCATTTGGTGACCAGAATTTACCTTAATTGTTTTATTATCCCCAAATGGGGATATGATTTGGGGGTTAATTCAGGGAACCACAATTTGGGGCAAATGATAGACATTCTTTTTTTGTGATGAATCAAACTGGCGAAATATAGTTCATATATGCATGATAGATGATTGTTCTCTATTCTGATTATAGACAAGCTCCAATGGCACGTGTGTCGACTATGTACATTGTTATATTTTTTTTATCAATCAAGAATAAACAAAATGATAAAAAGATATTATCGTTTTATGCAATTAAAAAGATCTCAACCATCACATTCATCTGAAGTACCGAAAGATCGTGAAAATCTATTTTCATTTACTGAAGATGATATTAATTCTTGATAGAAAATAGTATGATTTGTATAAACAATTTATATCTGATAACTTGAAAAGAGCTCTGTATATTCTTTATTCAGAAGTTTTAAATTAGATTAAAATTTCAGTGAGTTTCTCAAAAGTCGATCTCGTCAAAAATGTTCTGTTCCAATAGTCCGAACGGTATTTTCTCTCACATTGTGACGTGTAGTACGTGGTTGTGCTGTGAGACCAATGTCCGTAGGACCAATTTGGTTAGGTTCTAACTTCAATAGTCGTTTAAGATGCATTGTAATCGTTTTTCGAAGGCGTGCTGAAGAGAGAAGAAAAATGTAGAAGGGCGAAGCGAAATCCAGGCAAATAAGAAAGACAGTCGATTGATCGATAAGAAATTCAATGATCACTCGATCGAAACTCCTCGTTGCACGTTCTCCGTGTGTGACTATCGTATACATGACGAAGATAGCTCGAGGAACGGTACATGAGATACTTAAAAGAGTTTGAGCCAACATCATTTTCGTCATTTGTTGTTCCCACATTGCCAGACGATTTCGAGCAGGTTGTTGTTGTCGAACATGAGTGAGAAGACGAATATTTCGATATGTAAGCATACCGAATGTGATCAGAACGACGAGTGGTAGAATATTACCGATAATGGGACTGAGAAAATAGAGGCCAATCTGTTCAAAGAGACTGTTGGTAAATCCACAAATGAAAAAAGGTGGTATCAGATCACAATAAAGGACAAAAGGAATATTAATGAGTGACCAGAAAAGAAAAGGAAGAGAGAAAAGAAGGCGAGCTATGCGAATCGAACTCAGTTGGCGTATTCGAACCGATTGAGATGTGCATGCCCACCGATCGAATGCCGCCAAACAGACATAACTCATTGCACAGGGTACTATTAATTGAGAAACAAAGACCAACAACTTGCATGCGATTGATGAGTTATTAACTGATGTTGATGGTATAATTTGGACAAACACAATTAACAAGGCGATCACATCTGCTAGTGATTGGCAAATAACATAATAAGTAGTCGGAGATTGTCGAAATGCTTTCAAAACGATAAAAATAATTATATTGAACAGAGCTCCCGGAGCTCCAATTGCAAAGAGTACAATTGGACCCCAAAAAGATAGTTGAAGAGCTACTTGTAAAACAGATGACATCCTTTCTGCAAATTGAAATTAATGCTATAACGTCTTTTACTTTAATCTTACTAAAGTAAATCCAACACACTCTTGAAATGAGTCGAATAATATGTGATCAAATGTTGTGGATGATATTTTCAATGAATAAAACAATTTTTGCATTCAACAGTACTGATCATGATTCTCCGTTAAAGATAAATTGTCGATTGTTTCAATAATGCTTTCAGTAGAACTCTTTGTAATTATTTTAACTCAACAATCCGAAAGGAGAAAAATTTTTTTCCTTGTCACTTAATAACATCACACTACCAAGTGAAAAAAAGGCGATTAAAATTTTTAAAATCCTATAGGTATAATCAAAATCACAAATCCGATTTTCTTCGTAAATTTTAATTAGATTTTAATCGATGATGATCTGATTATGAGCCGCTATAATTTAATTATAATATACAAGAAAAAAAATCGGATTTTCATCAATTTTAATTTCGATTTTGTTGTAACAAAATCGGATTGATATTATGTGATTATGAACTCAGTTATAATCTCAAGCGAGATCCTCCCTAAATCACCTTTAAAAGTGAAAGTACCATTTCAAAAGATTTTCTTCATTCGGCAATAACATGATCCATTTGCGATAAAAATAGTTCGGATATTACTGGTCAAAAAAATATTTTGATTCCATACTTGTCGCGTATGGTTTCGAAACTCTCTGCCAAAGATACCAAAGTAGCTTTCGATCTGATTATGTTCAAGGCTGTAAAGTTTGCCTGAAGTCAAGCAAAATGTTTTCACGATTAACAACAGTAGAACGATATTGTCATTCATTTTCTACTTTTTTCATTTACAGAAATAGTTGAGCACCATATTTCCATTAATAACGAGTATATTAATGTAAAATGTTTATTGATTAAAAAAAAATGTTTTTATTCAATTTTTTTTCGTTAAAAATAATCTGCATCAATACAATTCGAGCATCTTACATCGATGAATAGGAAGCCTTTGTAAAGAGTGCATTTTCTTACTCTCAAGGCGCTTTTGAGATGTATATTTATTTTCTGGTTGTGTTTCTTCAGAGTGAAAAACATAATGCAACGTGCCAATGAATTAAAATTCAAATTAGTAGTGCGATTTACTGGTATTCTTTTCTTTTCTCTTCCACTATGTCGCATAGATGCCAACTATACGACATACAGGCAAAATCATTTGTTAGCGACGTAAATTCACAAAATTACAACATGTATATCTCGGGATAATGAATTTTTGTAGAGCTAATTTTTGTATGTATGTTAAGTTACTCTAGGTATCCTGAAAAAATATCAGCCCTAGAGACCTTTGACGAGAGGCGTTTTTATTGAAAAACGACCGAAAAGTTTTTTAGGATTTGATAGGATCTCTAGAGGGCCGGTTTTTATAAGGAGAATTTTTGAAGTTCGATCTTGTTGAAAATTTTACCATAGATGTGACTCGAGTCGCAGAGTTTATCCTGAGATTTTTAGATTTTTTCCTCATATTGTTAGAGAGAGATATTCACTAATTATTTCTTAATTAATTCAGAAAAAAACATCCTTATAAAAAATCAAAGTTAAATGAAAGGGGAGGTATGTCTCTTTTTGCATGATTTTGCTCATATATAAATTTATATATATATCCTTTCCTTCTTCATTTCTTTCAAATACCCTATTCTTTTGATACTGTCCAGGTATTTTCCCTCTCGTTTATGTTTTCTTTCCAAGTACTTTTAGTTTTTCATAGATTATTCATATGTATGGAATGATCGGTTGGAAAATAAAGCAGCAGTTCATTATAGATCAGAAAGATCGAATTACCCGTTAGCACAAGCTCTCATTTTTGTTCTTGATCACAACATCCGAGATTTCAATTGTAGTACGACAATGAAGGTCAAACCAACAGACAGTGGGGACATACGAGATGATCGACATCAAGTATCGTTAACTTCCCGTGCACATATACACAATATTTCATCTCGTAATTTCTCATCCGTAACACGTGTCAGCAAAGTTCCTCGTCAAGCTCATCATTCATCATTTCGAATTCAAGTAAGTTTCTTTCTATTTTCTGTCTTTATTCTTACGAGGTATTTCGATCTAGAATCATCATTCATCGACAAAAAACATGCAATCTCCCTTTGTTATCCATGTAACTCTCGGACTACCAGCAAGAAATATTCATTCGACAGGGACGAAATCTGTGAATGTCGGAGACAGTTTGGTCCCGGTCAGGCTATTGAAATCTTGAATTATTCATATTTTCATTTTCTCTAAGTAGATGTCAAAGATCTTAACTACTCATGAGCATCGAACTAAATCCGGGCGTGCAGTGACCAGAGAGAGAAAGAAGGTACCAGAGACAGTTCACACTCAGCCAATCTCGAGTTCCTTCGCGACAACCCTGGATAATTCCACAAAATCAAATGTCAGTCAAAGTTTTGTCAAACCGCCAAATTATGGAATAGACAATGGCAATGCCACAAAAATTAATCGGCACTCTGAGTCATCAGCTCAGGTAAGACAGACAAATGAAGAAATGAATTCTATATACATACTTTGAAAATTTGTTGGGATCTTTTCCTTTTTATTCTTTGCGTCATAGTCATATCTCAATCAAGAAACAAATGATGGTTCTGACAAAAATCCAACACAACGGAATAATTTGTCAACAAAAACAGATGTCAATCTTAAAGAACTTCGAGAACATAATCAACAAAGATCACCAATATTCAACAAGGATTCATTGATGAAAACAAACGCAACTCAGCATCAGGTGATTTGAAACTTTGATATTTATGTATTAAAGCGAGACTATCTATTCTTCTCCTTTGGCCTATATTTGTTTTTTTTTTAAATTAATGAAGCCAACTGGTTTATGGTCAAACGGAACGGATCTCAGGGGGACCATCTATGGCCGCAAGAATAAAAAGAAAGAGAAACGGTAATAGTTATCCACTCTTTTTTTTTATACTACACAAATCTTCTTCTTAGATATTTAAAACGAATTTGTGGCGGATGCTCACGTAACTGTTTATTTCTGTCTCTACTTATCTGCCTTCTTGTTGGAACGGTTATTGCTGCAGTGGTTGTTCCATTAATCATAATATCTAAAACGGCAACAGCAGCTACAATAATTGCAACTACACAAACGACAGTAACAGCAACGACAGAAACTACAACAACGGCAACGACACAAACTACAACAACGACAACGACACAAACTACAATAACAACGACCACACAAACTACAACAACAACAACGACAAAAACTACAACAACAACAACTACAACAACTACAACAACCACAACAACAACAACCACAACCACAACAACCACAACAACAACAACGACAAAAACTACAAAAACTACAACAACCACAACAACAACAACCACAACCACAACAACCACAACAACAACAACGACAAAAACTACAAAAACTACAACAACCACAACAACAACAACCACAACCACAACAACCACAACAACAACAACGACAAAAACTACAAAAACTACAACAACCACAACAACAACAACCACAACCACAACAACCACAACAACAACAACGACAACAACGACAAAAACTACAACGACAACGACTACATGTAAGACAGCAATCACATTTTATTTGGCCTATACTAGAGATGTCCATCGGTGCAGCATATATTTTCAGCCGTGATGGATATCTGCGGCATATATGCATGAATATTCAGACAATTGGATTTGTAGAAGAGGTTCTAGTTGATCAATGTGCGACTGATATAGACCCAGTGAGAGTAGCGATTTTGGATGATTTTAATGACTTAAATTTCTTTTTCGGTTTATATAAATCAATTGCTCCCTCTTTCAGGTTGAGGAACAACGCATATAGGAGGAGCTGCGACTTCTTTTTTTTCTCTCCTCTTTATCTATTGATTTCTTCAATCTTGCTTAAGAGGGAACCGCTCGAAGTGATTCACAGCTTTTGAGCTAATATTTTCCTGATAAGCAGAGTCCAGTGAGACTAGAAAAATCCCATAAGGACAAGGGTCCATGGATCTTCTTTCCTGAATTATGGTCATTTTACTGAATTTACCATCTGTGATAAGATACTCACGAAAAAATCAAATTAAGGAATTTCAACCTGAAATTTTGCCCGCATGCGGATCTTTTGACTCCTATATTAGCTTGAAAGTTTCAGCCAAAACGAATGCGCCGCTCTTGACGTATTATATTCTCAAAAAAATGTTATCATGTTGCATACATGCCAAAAGAATTGAATTTTCTTGAAAACGTAATATTTTGAGAATGGCACATTCGTTTTGGCTGAAACTTTTGGGTTCATATATGGGTCACAACACCTACATATAGGCAAAATTTCAGGTTGAAATTCCTTAATTTGATTTTTCTGTGAGTATCTTATCACAGGTGAAAAGTTCAATAAAATGACCATAATTCACGAAAGAAGATCCATGGGCCCTTATCCTTCTGAGATTTTTCTAGCCTCACCGGACTCTACTTATCGGCAAAATATTAGCTCAAACGCTGTGAATCACTTCGGGCAGATCCCTCATCAGTTTTCGTGAAACGACTGATTGATCATTGTAAATAAAAAATAGACGACGAGAAACTTATCGTTTTCGGACTATGAAAGGGATGAGTATATGGTTGAATGTCTGTTTGGATAAACGCAGGCATCATACCATTATTGTCTGATCAGGATGACAGACGAAGTGAAAACTGCAAAAGACGCAAGAAAAAGTATTTCGCTGCATGAGGATAAAACGACTTCTTTTATTTCGTCATAGCTCCCTGCAACAGATATCCGACACAAACAACCTATTCGGCTGGCTCTCAACCATATTCGGTGGCAATAGCGGATGTCAATGGCGATGGCCACCCTGACATTATTGTCGCAAATTATGGTGCAAACAACACTGGTGTTCTCATCAACATTGGCAATGGCACATTTGTTCCTCAAGTGACATATTCAACTGGCTATTGTCCGTCTTCTGTAACAGCAGCTGATGTTGATGGGGACAACAATACCGATATTATTGTTGCAAATCAAGGTGCAAACAATGTCGGTGTTCTTATCAACATGGGCAATGGTACACTTGCTGCTCAAGTTACCTATCCAACTGGAGCTATATCTGGCCCATCTTCTGTGGCAGTAGCCGATGTAAATGGAGATAGCAAACCCGATATTATTGTCGCAAACACAGGCACAACCAAAGTCGGTGTCTTTCTCAACACAGGCAATGGAACATTTGTTGCTCAAGTGACGTATTTAGTTGGCGGTAGCCCGCTCTCCGTGGCAGCTGCAGATGTTAACGGAGACGGCAAACTCGATATTATTGTTGCCAACGAAGGTTCACATAATGTCGGTGTTCTTTTCAACACCGGCAATGGTACCTTTATTGCTCAAGTGACATATTCAACTGGTGCTAGCTCTTTCCCGTATTCTGTAGTAGGAGCCGACGTAAATGCAGACGGCAAACCTGATATTATTGTCG
>JADMIO011227337.1_pt1 | contig 15146 bp, 13 predicted proteins | sample 8958161 | NCBI WGS metagenome assembly JADMIO01 (sample SAMN16585339, study PRJNA669376) | soil metagenome | isolation source: Crop rotation soil | place: USA: Cullars Rotation, Alabama | collected 2011 | reverse complement strand
CAGATCTTCCCATCGCGGAGCGATGAGGTGACGGTAGCCGGGGCATTCATGTCCCGGTCCCCCGCCACGTTGTGCCGTCGCGGAGCGACGTTTGCTCGCCGGCACCACTTTCAATCGCACCCCAAGGCGGAAGTCAACGGCGTCGGAATAGGGGTCGAATCAGAAACATGCCCAAAGCCACCGCCAGCGTCGGATCCAATCCACCAGCCCCTCGCGCAATCGTTCGCTGATCGCTCGACTGCGAAAAGTAGACGTCCCCCGGAGCCTTGCCGTATTTCCAGTGGTCCTCGAACTCCGTCAGCCACACCTTCGCGGGACCAGACGTCTTTGGCAGCCCAAGATGCTGCAATAGCTGATCCCGCTGACCCGTCTCCAGTGGCCCGCTCCACCGCGGCTTCCCGCTCCACCCTTGCGCGTCCGGAAACCGCCCTTCGTAGCGCGACTCGGCCACGAAATAGATGCGGAGCAGCCGATCGGACACTTTCAACTTCGCCGCATCCTTCCGCGAATCCGGCTCACGATACGGAAACAGCGGGCGATCGGTCTTGAAAGTGATCCGCAACGCGGACGCCGCCACTGCCGGGTCCGTGCGGCCGTTCGCATCCTTGGCGATCTTCATCGCGGTCATGTACCAACCCTTCTCGAGATACGGTTGCGCCCACTCCTCCGCTTCCGGCGTGTAGGCATAACCATGGTCCTTCAGCCACGCCACCAGCGCCTTCCCCGAATCCGCCGCAAGCACCACCGCGTGATAGCCCGCCACCGTCTTCTCCTCGATCACCCGCACGCTCCGTGAGTAGTTGGCCTTCGGTGAATCAACCGCACAACCGATCGGCATCCCTTTGCTCTCCCCTTGCGGTGCGGTGATCTGCGCGAGATACGGAAACGCCGCATTTCCGGACTCCTCGAGCTGCGGTCGAGACGGCGTCGGCACGATGAACCCAACCGAGTCCCCCTCGCTCCGAAAACTCGCCTTGCGAATGAAATGCTCTGTTTGCCGCTCGCGATCCCACAATAGGATGACCGTCTGATCCGCATTCACCACGGGCACGCCGCTGCCCGCCACGGCACAACACGCATCAGCGACTCTCGTCGCACCAAAGATTGTTAACAGAAACCAGCAGTAGGGCAGACGCATAAGGCAAGGAGGGTGAAGGACGATCTCAGGATGTTGTCGCTTTCGGAAAACGCGAAGGTGGATCGCGTTCTCCGCAACGCGATGGGAAAAGTAATCGCGGCTCCGCCGCCTATCTCTACCCATCGTTCTCTAAGAACGCGACAGGACACCGCGATCTTGCAACGAAAACGTCCCCTCGAAACGCCTCTACGGCTTGGGCGGCGCCGCTGGAGCCGCTTCCGGTTTTGGCGCGGGCGGCGGCGGGAACGGCGGATTGGTCAGCGCCCCTGGGGCCACCGCATCGAGATTCGGCGTCACATCAGCCTCCAGATTCCCCACCGCCCACGAGATGCCGCCGACGAGGATGTCCTGAAAGATCGGATTCGTCCAAACGTCCTCCCGATGCCCCATCGAAGTATAAAATACGCGCCCCTTCCCATGCTTCCGCGCCCACGTCGCCGGATACGCCGGACGCTGATACTCGATCCCCTTCATCGACTCCGTCTCCTGCACGAGCAGCACGTGGAGGTCTTTGCGGAAGTCCTTCAACGAGTACCACTCCTCCTGCAAATCAAACCCCGCGCCGTACTTCTCGAAGCCCGGAAATTTCGTATCGATCGTCCGCATCTTCGCCGACTGCTGCGCGCCGTGCTTGATGAACTCCCCACCCAGCATCTTCACGTACGGGTCCGCATCCTCGCCGAAATTCTTGTACCGCTCCGGCCCCTTCTTCGCCTCGTTGTTCGTATGAAAAGTATCGCTCGCACTGTGCGACCCGATAAACCCCTTGCCGCTCGCCACATAATCCAGAAACGCCTGCTTCCCCTCCGGCGTCATCGGCGGATTCTTATCCGTCCCCGGCGAGCAGAGATCCCCCGTCGTGTAGAAAAACAGCGCGTCAAATTGCGCGAGATACGCCGGCGTGAACAGCGAGCCATCCTTGGAAAACGTGAAATGCCAATTGTTCTTCTCGCCCAGTTCCGACAGCACCTTCTCCGAGTGGCTCGGCTGGCCTTTCGCATAGCTGATCACCGAATGCTCAAACCCGCTCGACTTCGTGAAGTAGAGAATCTTGCGCGCGGACCCAGCAGCGCGTGCATTGCGAGTAAGAGTCCATCCGCCCAACGTGGCGGCAGCAGTCGTACAGAGAAAGTGTCGGCGATTCATGAGGAGGAATCATTGTGCGCCGCCGCTTTCCGGCGTCCAGAGCGTTTTCAAGTTCAACCCGGCGCACATTCCGAGCGACAGCGCCGTTACCCAACCTTGTCACCTGAGCGGAGCGGGGAATCATGGGCGCAGTCGAAGGACCTCTCACTTCCGTGGGTTTTCGAGCGGAGCATCCGTTCTCCAACGATGCGTCCGCTTAAACCACGAAGCGTGACTCCCGCCGATGTCCCCCATTTCGCCCCCGAAGCCGTCGCATGCTTGCGCTCGCCATCCGTCTCGCCGTTGGACTCGTCTCCCTCATAACCATCGCGAGCGCAGTCGCCGCAACACACGTCGACCTCGTCATCGACGAAGGGCGCGCGAACCGCACCGTCCCCTGGCCCGTCACCACCGGCATCCCCTTCCCCAAAGGCGGCCTCACCGACGCAAACCAATGCCGCCTCATCGACGACCGCGGCGAAGAACAACCGCTGCAAGCGAAAGTCGCCGCCACGTGGGACGCCACGCGCACGAGCATCCGCTGGCTGACGATCGACTTCGTCGCCCAACCGGGTCGGAAGTATGCGCTCGAATTCGGCCCCGACGTCGTGCGAAAGCCATTTCGAACGGCCATCGACATTGCCGACGCCAACGGTGATGTCGTCATCAGCACCGGAGCGCTGCAGGTCGAGTTCGCCCGGCAGGGACCGGCTGCCCTGAAAACAGTTCGTGCCGACTTGAACGCCGACGGCAAAGTCACACCCGACGAACTCGTCGCCGCCGGCCCGAAGGACGGCGACCATCAATTCACCGACGAGCGAAACGTCTCATCGACCGGCGCCCGCGACGGGGCGGACCGCACGGTGGTCGTCGAATCGACGGGGCCGGTGCGGGTCTGCGTTCGCGTCGATGGCTGGTACACCGGCCCCAACGGCGAACGCATCGTCCGATATCGCACTCGCTATCACCTCTTCGCCGGCCTGCCGATCTTGAAGGTGATCGACGAATTTCGCGTGGTCGGTTCGACGCGTGACGTGAAGTTCCGCGACGTCGCGCTGCCGCTGGACGTGCAGCTCGAAGACTCTTCGCGACAGGTCACTGTACCGTTCAGCCCATCCGCCGGTGGCTGGGCCACACAGACGTTGGACAAGGCGAATGAATCAGTCTCGACGGTGCAGGAAACCTATCGCCATTACGGCAACCCGGACTGCCGCGCTCTGCTGATCGAGCATCCGAAAGGAAACGCCCAACACCGGCAATCCTTCGAACGCATCGGCCCGTGGATGCAAGTGCGCGACGAGCGCGTCGCCGTCACCGGCTCGCTGCGCTGGCTTTGGCAGCAGTTTCCCAAGGAGTGGAGCGGTGGCGACGGCCGCTTGACGATGCATCTGTGGAGTCCGCACGTCGACCCGCTCGACTTCGGCGAGTCCGGCCTGCGCGACTTCTTCGGCCCCGCTGGCATGAAGTATCTGCTGCAATGGAAAGCGGGCGGCAGCTCGACGCCGATCTCCGACTTTTTCTACTACGCCGGACGCCACGGTCTCGAGCGCGATGGAGCCGACGGGCTCGGCATCAGCAAACATCACGAACTCTGGTACCACTTCGGCCCGGCGGGCAAAGCAAAGGAGGGTCAGGAATACGGCGAACTGGCCGACGCGCAACCGCTGTGCCTCGCCACGGGCGCGTGGAATGTCGGCACCGGCGTGTTCGGTCCCCTCGCCTCGCGCCCCAACGATTCGCCCGGCGAGGCCATCGTCGACCGCATCTTCGACCTCGAACGTTATGCCCAGGACACCTTCGGCGACTACGGATGGTACCTGTTCGGCGCGGGCCCGCATTACAGCTACCAATGGGACCCGGAGACGAGACGACACTACGCTGATCCGCGCCGCTTCGAATACCACACCTATCAGCGCGAGACGCAGCTATGGTGGTGCTATCTCCGCTCCGGCGAACGCAAGTTCTACGACTGGGCCATTCCGTCGGAAAATCATTGGGTCGACATCGCCGTATCACATTCGTCCACAAAATTCTCCACCGAGTGGCGCGGGGGCGCGAAAGGGGAAGCGAAACTCCATTTTCGTCCCGGCGACTGGAGCATCGATAGTCCGCTTCATTACGTGCGGCATCACGATACCGGGGAGGCGTGGCTGCGCAGCGCTCCGCAATTCTGGGCCACCTACCATCGCACCCTCGAGACGACCACGCTCGCCTATTACCTCACCGGCGACGAACGCTACAACGACGTCGTCGATTTTTGGCGCGACTATTGGGGCGTGCTCGCGGGCGTCCGCAGCGATTCAACCGGCGTGCCCGAATGGCATCGCGAACAACTCTGGTGGCGTCCGGTCAAAGCCGGCGAACCGGTAAAGACCTGGGCGGAAATGCTCCGCGACTACGCGCCGTTCCAATCCGGTTCGCGTCATCAGCAAACCTTGCTCTTCAACTTGAGCACGCTCTACGAGCACACGTGGGACCCAACGATCGCGAAAGCGCTCCGCGAATACGCCGACGCGTTCCTCGACCCAGCCTCGCCGAATGGCGTGTGGCAATGCCAGGACCACCGGCTGCCTGCCAATGCCAACAGCCCGATGCTTGCCCACTATTGGTCGTCCGCGCTCTGGAAATATGCGCGCGCCACCAGCGATCCGCGCATGCCCGAGGTGCTGAAGAAGTATTTCACCGCCTGCCTCGAAGCCGATCCGTACGGCGAAGACGTCGGCATTTATTCCAACAACCAGATCGCCTGGGCGTGGCACTTCACGAAAGACCCGCGCCATCTCATCGCTGCGCGCCACGAACTGGACCAACTCGCTCCCAACGCCGATCCTCTCGCGCGCCCCGAGGACTTGGGACAGCGAATCTACAATCCATACGCCCCCATCAAGGCGCTCGCCGCCGTGCCCCGCTTGATCGGCGCCTTGCAGGAAGCCAGGAACGCCGGCATCGCCACTCCCGCTGCGCCACCTCTCAATCCGCAGCGAACATTGATCGCGCTGCATCGCACAACCAACATTGCCATGCGCTCAATCCTTTGGGGGTGGGATCCACATCCGAGATGGTTCCGCGCGGACGGCAGCACGCTCGATGAACAAACTCAGCCCGTCGCACATCGATCGGATCGCCAGCCATTCGATCGCGTGCTACCCGGGTATCAAGTATTCCGCCGCGAGACCCGCACCATCGACCCCGCCAGCAGCGCATGGGTCTACCTTTCACCGCGCGTGGAAACTGGACTCCTGGAACTCGACGGAGCCGACGACGTCTGGTGCTGGGCGGGCGAGCCGATCTCGATCGAGCCGCGGCAAGTTTGGAAGTGGCCACGCCCGGATACATTGAAAGAACTCGTCCTCGAATCCGCAGTCGCCAGGCAGTTCATCGTGAAAGCAGGCGGCCGGAAGCTCGAAGAAAAACTCGTGAAGAACACGCTGGTCGTCCCGCTAACCGATGTTCCCGCCAGCGCAATCATCACCATCGAATCGACCGGGACACAACCGGCCTGGTTTCGACTGAACGTCCCGGACAATACATCACGCTGGGTAACGACTTCCGCGCAGCCAGGCAACGTCCCGCCTCTGCCGACAGCGGAGTTACTGGCAACCCGGCACCGCGAACCCGTCGACCCACAGCAAACATTCATCCCCGGCCGATTCGGGCAAGCTCTGCTCCTCGTCCCGGGACGCGAATTGCATTTCCCGAACGAGTACGCCAATGCCAACGGAACAACGCATCAACTCAGCGATCCACATCAAGGGACGCTCGAATGCTGGATGCGCCGCTTTTGGGACGATCGACTCACGCCCATTGCGCGGCCTCCTCTCGTGCAAGCCGGCCCCGTGTCGATCACGCCTCTCAAAGAAATGCCCCTCGACGAATGGGTCCACGTGGCCATCGTCTGGCGGCCGCTGCCCAACGATGAGAAGCGATGCCTGATCCACGTCTACGTCGATGGCCGTGACTACGCTTTCTATCGCAGCCTATACTGGGAAGGCTATGGAGCGAAGCCCCGCACCTTCGACGTCGCCGCGCAATGGCTCAAAGAATTCGTCGAGAAGGCGCCGCCCGGGATGATGTTCGCCATCGATGATCTCCGCATTTCCAACCGGCCGCGCTACGTCGACCTGACGCTCGACTTCGGCCGCGAGCAGACATTCAACCCGAACGAGTTCGCGCCCCCGTCGCAACCGCTTCCGTTCGATGACTTGACGACCTTGCTCCTGCCCCTCGACGGCAACCTCCGCGGGACAACACGCCACGACCAGCCAATCGAAGCGACGTTGATCCGGGAAAAGCCGGCGCGATAAGACCAGCCGCCCACCTGCGCAGGGCTTGACTCCCAAACGCCGCTTGCGCCAAATGCGCCTCCGCCTGCGCGCGGACCATTTCCCCAAAACCTCAACCATCCAAATCGCCATGCCTCGCTTCGGTCTGAACACCTTCCTCTACGCCAGCCCCTTCACCAACGATAGCGTGAAGCTTCTTCCCAAGCTGAAGAAGTGGGGCTTTGAAACCGTCGAGATTCCCGTGGAAGCGCTCGAGCACATCGATCCCGCGAAAGTGAAAGCGGCTGCCGACAAGGCCGGCCTCAAGATCGGCAGCATCTGCGCGTGCATGGGGCCGGGGCGCGATTTCCGCGGCAGCGCCGCCGACCAGAAGACCGCTCACGATTATGTGAAGGGTCTCATCGATCAGGCTGTCGTGCTCGGTTGCCCGTCGATCATCGGGCCGATCTATTCCGTGGTCGGCCTCATCGGGCCGCACGATGACGCGGAGAAGAAGCAGCAGTTCGACCTCGTGGTGAAGAACCTGAAACCGCTCGCGAAGTATGCCGAGCAGAAGGGCGTCACGCTCTGCATCGAACCGCTCAACCGTTTCGAGACCGACTTCCTCAACACCTGCGACCAGGGCCTCAAGCTCATCAAGGCCATCGGCAGCAAGGCCGTGGGTCTGCACCTCGATACCTTCCACATGAACATCGAGGAGAAGAACCAGGCCGCCGCGATCGTCAAAGCGGGCAAACACCTCGTCCACTTCCACGCCTGCGGCAGCGACCGCGGCACACCGGGCGGTGATCACATCGATTGGAAGCCAATCGTGGCCGCGCTCAAGAAGATCAAATACAAGGGCGACATCGTCATCGAATCGTTTACGACCGACGTGAAAGTCATCGCCCGCGCCGCCGCGATCTGGCGCAAAATGGAACCGAAGCGCGACGACATCGCGGTGAAGGGCCTGGCGAACATGAAGAAGTTCTTCGGCAAGAAGTAAGCGCCGCGCACGTTCATGAGCACTTCCCGTCTGCCACTGCTCGCCGCGCTGGCGCTCGGATTCGCCGCGCTCACCGCACCGTCTTCCGCGGCGGAAGCCGATCAGGACGCCGCGTCGAAGATGCTCAAGGCCGAACGACTCGGCGAGCTTCGCCTCGAGCTTCCCGAAAAGGACGTGCTCAAGCTTCTCGGCAAACCCGAGAAGCAGAGCAAGGTCGTCCTGCAGGAAGCCGACGGCATGTACGTGCAGACGTGGAGTTATCCCGCCAAGGGACTCGACCTTACGATGAGCGCCGAGAAGAAGGGCGGCCCGAAGACTATCGCGAGCATCACTGCGTTCGCGCCGTGCGATCTCAGTACGAAGAAGGGCATCAAGATCGGAAGCACCGAGGGTGAGACGCGCAAAGCGTATGCCGCGTGGGCCGACCGCGAGAATGCGTCCGAAAAGAACACGTTCATCGCGGGCTCGGTTTACGGCGGCATCATCTTCAACTTCGCCAAGGGCAAGGTGAGCCGCATCTTCTTCGGCGCCGCCGCAGAATAGGACCCGTATGTCTTCCACCAAAGCCATCATCATCCCAGCCGGCGAAGGACCGCGCCACACCTTGCTCAGCGATACCGCCACGATCAAGATTCGCGGGCGCGACACCGGCGGCGTCTTTACGCAGATCGAAACGATCGTCGACCCGCACGCCGGTCCCCCTCCCCACATCCACCATCGCGAAGACGAGACCTTCTTCGTCATCGAGGGAGAGTTCGAATTCATCTGCGACGGCAAGCGCACGACCGGCGGGCCAGGCACCATCGCGCACCTGCCGCGCGGAGTGGCGCATTGCTTTCGCAATGTGGGAGACATTCGCGGCCGCGTGCTCGTAACGGTCACACCGGCGGGTTTTGAAGACTTCTTCATCGAAGCCAGCGCGCTCACGCCCGAACAACAACGCGACATCCCACGGCTCACCGAAATCGCTGCGAGACACGGCATCGAGTTCGTCGCCCACGCCTGATTGCGCCTAAGTCCGCACCCACTTCCCGATTCCCAAACAACACCCACTCATGAAACTCCTCCCCATCGTCGCCCTCAGTCTCCTCGCCGCCACTTCGTTGCACGCGGGCGAGAAACAACTCTTCAACGGCAAAGACCTCACCGGCTGGAAAGGCGTCGAGGGTTTCTGGAGCGTGAAGGACAGTGCCATCACCGGCCAAACGCAGACCGACCACATGGTCAACGAAAACACCTTCCTCATCTGGCAGGATGGCGAAGTCGGTGACTTTGAGCTGACCTTGAAATACAAGATCGTCGACGTGAACGGCGAGTCGAAGGCCTTCGGCAACTCCGGCATTCAGTATCGCAGCAAGGTCGTGAAGCCCGATTACTTCGTTGTCGCCGGGTATCAGGCCGATTTCGAAACGGGCAAAACCTACAGCGGCATCCTCTACGAGGAGAAGGGCCGCGGCATCCTCGCGAAGCGCGGGGAGAAAGTTGTGATCAAGGAAGGCGAAGATCCGAAGAAGCCGAAGCTCGAAGTCACCGGCGAACTCGCCAAGTCCGACGACATCCAGGCGAAGATCAAGCCGGCCGATTGGAACGAGTACAAGATCGTCGCGAAGGGCAATCATCTGCAGCACTTCATCAACGGCCAGCAGACCATCGACGTCACGGACGAAACTGCAATCGGAGCCAAGTCCGGCGTCCTCGCCTTTCAACTGCACAAAGGCCCGACCGGCATGACCGTACAGTTCAAGGACATCGTCCTGAAGACCGACAAGTAAGTCGCGCTCAAAAAGTCCGTCTCTTTCGAAACGCCCCGGAGATTCTCCGGGGCGTTTTGCTTTCACGCATGCGACGAAGGCTGCGATGCACTGCCATCCGTTCGCGGAATCGACGAAATGGCGCCGCCGTTCCAGCGCATGTGCTGAAACTCTTTCGTTCCAGTCTCCTTCACAAAGCCCATTCGTTCGTAGAAGCGAACGGCATCGGGATTGGTGACAAAGACGGAAAGCACCACGGGTAGCCCAAGCGTTCCGGCCTTCGTTTGGACGTCACCGACCAACTTCCTTCCAATCCCGCGACCTCGATACGCCGGCAGCAGGCCCACGTTCTTGAGTTGCAGATGTTCGGGAGTCTGGAGCGTCTGCAAGTAGCCGATCACTTCCGCGCCCACCATGATCACGCGCGTGTCGCACGCCGCCCAGTTGCTGCGGAAGTTCTGTTGCTGCCAGGACTCGTGCCAGCCCCAGATGGGCTCGATGAGGGTGCGAAAGAGAGTTTCGTGCAACCGGAACACGGCGTCGTAGTGATCGTCGCCGGCGGGAGAGAGGGTGAAATCGATATTCACCCGCGGACCTCTATTGCGCCGCGTTCGTGATAATGCCCGTGAGCAGACCGCCATGATCCGGCGCGGTCCACCAACCCGAGTACGTCTTCTCGTAGATCATCACGCGCGCGGAATACGCGCGCGGCGTGCCCATGCTGATTTTGTCGAAGATCATGACCGGCGTGTCGCCCGCCCACTTCACGACCGCCGGGATCGGCAGATCGACCGTCTTGCCGCCATACGCCATGCGGGCGTTGATCGCCCATTTGTCGCCGCCTAGTTTGGTCACGCTCACGATGGTGTAGGAGTCTTCCTTTTCGGGCGTGAGTGCGCCGTCCTTGATGCCGCAGTAGCGGCCTTTGAGCGTGGCGTTGGTCAGCGTCGCGATGAACTTGGCCTCCTGCTCGGGGGTGGGAGAGGCTTCCTGCGCGGCGGCGCTGGCGAGCAGCAGACGGCTGCCGAAGACGCAGGCGACGAGGGCGGCGAAACAGCGCCGACGGCTGATGGGACGAAGAAACGGGAGGGAGTTCATGAGGGGCTTCATGACGAAATGAAACCGTCTTCCGCGGGAAATGTCGCCGAAAATATATGCCTACGCGGGCATTCACTGCCGCGACCACTTCGAACGTGAGCGACGCGCCGCGGAAAGGTTTGGAGTTCCGCCTTTAGGCGGTCTGTGGAGCCAATCAATTTCGCGGAGCTCTTCCAAACAATCTGCCGGCGATCCTAATTCACACAACACCGGCCGCCTAAAGGCGGAACTCCGAGCCTCTCCGCGGCGGCAATTGATCTCTAGCGCTGGGTCGGAGCTGGCGTCGCCGCCTTGAAGGGCCAATCCTGTTTCGCCCCCCCAGTCGTCGTCCCCGGTGTCGCACCGGCCGCTTTTCTCTGGGCCGACTTCAGGAGTTTGTCCCACTCGTCCGCGTTCTTGTAGCCACCGCTGCTGGCCAGCGCATTGCCGGCGGAATCCGCCACGACCACGAACGGCAACGTGGTCCCGAAGGTTTCCTTGCTGTAGCGCTTGCGAAACTCCGCCGACACCGACTTATCGTCGCAATTCAGATCGACGAGCACGAACTTGCTCTCCGGAACCTTGATCTGGCGCGACTTGATCATCGCCTTCGTCGCCTGGCAGTTGCCGCAGGCTTCGCGTCCGTAGATGACGAACATCATCTTGTTCCCCGAATGCGCGGCATCGAGCGCCTTGTCCAAGTTGGTCAGATAGGGGGACGACTCAACTGCGGAAGCGTTCAACGCGAGCGCGAGCGTAGCAATGGCAAGGAGTGCTTTCATCCCGGCACTATCTAGCACAATCGCCCCGGCGTCCAAGATCGAAGGAAGCCGGTGGCCGCGACTTCCGTCTTGCCGCGCTTCGCCTAGCTCTGCACCCTCCCCGCTCCCCTGCGATGAAAGCCTTTCGCCTCAACCGTCTTTTCAACCCCAAATCCGGCCGCTGCTTCGACGTCGCCATCGACCACGGTTTCTTCAATGAGCGCGGCTTTCTCGCCGGCATCGAAAACCTCGATCGCAGCGTCCGCACGCTCGTCGAAGCCAACCCCGACGCCATCCAACTCACCATTGGCCAGGCGGAGCTTCTCCAAAAGATCCCCGGCAAGCACAAGCCAGCCCTCGTGCTGCGCACGGACGTGGCCAACGTTTACGGCGCCGACCTGCCGCGGACGCTCTTCAGCCGCATCATTGGCAACGCCGTCGAGCAGGCCGTGCGGCTCGACGCGACGTGCGTGGTCGTCAATCTCTTCCGCATTCCCGGCCAGCCGGAAGTGACCGACCAGTGCATCGACAACATCCTCAAAATCAAGCCCGACTGCGAGCGCTGGTGCATGCCGCTGATGATCGAACCGCTTGTCTTCCGCCCGAACCAGCAGGCTGGCGGATACATGGTTGATGGAGACCTCGACAAAATCCTGCCGCTCGTTCGTCAGGCGGTTGAACTCGGCGCCGACATCATCAAGGCCGACCCAACCGATGACGTGAGCGTCTATCACAAGGTCGTCGAGATCGCGGGTCGCATCCCGGTGCTTGTGCGCGGTGGCGGCAAGGCGCCCGACGCGGAGATCCTCGACCGCACCGAGAAACTCATGAAGCAAGGCGCTGCCGGCATCGTTTATGGGCGGAACATCATCCAGCACGCCGACCCAGCCGGAATGACCAAGGCCCTCATGGCGATTGTCCACGACGGAACCAAAGCCTCCGAGGCCGCCAAGCTCATCCATCCTTCGAAATGAAAACACTACGACTTGGGATCATTGGAGGCGGCCTGATGGGCCGCGAAATGGCCAGCGCCATCGGCCGTTGGTGCGCTCTGACCTCGCCGAGCCGGTGAGGGAATGGTTCCGCCGCGTTCCGTCGGTGAAGCTGTTCACCGCGGACTCCAAGGAACTGTGCGCCAGCCCGGACGTCGACGTGGTCTACGTCGCAGTACCTCACCATCTGCACCTGCCGCTCTATCTGGAGGTAATGAAAGCTGGGAAGGATCTCTTCGCGGAGAAGCCGTTCGGCATCGATCTCGCCGCTGCGCGCGAGATTCGCAAAACAGCGACGGACCTCGGCCGCTTTGTACGCTGCTCGTCTGAGTTTCCATTCCTGCCCGGCGTGCAAAAGGCGATCCGCTATCTGAAAACGGGGCAACTCGGCCACGTGCTCGAAATCCGCAGCGGGTTTCATCACGCTAGCGACCTCGATCCGACGAAAGCGATCAACTGGAAGCGGCAGACGAAGTTCTGCGGCGACATTGGTGTGATGGGCGACCTCGGGATGCACACCGCTCACGTGCCGTTGCGCCTCGGCTGGCGGCCCAAGCGGGTCTACGCGCAGTTGCAGAAGATCTATACCGAACGCCCGGATGGCAAAGGCGGCATGGCCCCGTGCGACACCTGGGACAACGCGCTCATCCATTGCGACGTCGAGATCGGCGGCAAGGAAGTGCCCATGCGCCTCGAAACCAAGCGCCTCGCCCCCGGCGAGATGAATACCTGGTATCTCGAAGTCTATGGCACCGAAGGCGGCGTCCGCTTTTCCACCAAGGAACCGAAGACCGTGTGGCACTTCCGTCGCGCGAAGGAGCAGATCTGGGAACGCTACGACGTCGGCATGTCCGAGAACGCTTTCCCAGTCGTCACGGGCGGCATCTTCGAGGCCGGCTTCCCCGATTGCTTCCAGCAGATGCTCGCCGCTTTCGCCGCTGAGCAAGCCGGGCAGCTCGGCGACCGCTTCGGTTGCGCCACGCCCGATGAGGCCGTGGGCAGCCACGAAATCTTCGCCGCCGCGCTCCAGTCGCACGCGGAGAAGAAAGCGATTGATCTGCCGGATAAAGGCGCGTAACACCGGCCTCAGCAGGCAGCGCCATCTGCCTTCGGTATGATTTTGATCTCATATCGTAGAGAAGATACCGGAGCGATTTGCGGCCGGATCTATGATCGCTTGCAGGCTCGTTTCGGGCCGAATGAGGTGTTCATGGACATCGACAACATCCCGCTTGGGGTCGATTTCCGGTCGCACATCAAGGACTCCCTGGCCAGATGCGAGATCCTGATCGCGGTCATCGGCCCCGAATGGATGGGGATCACGGCTTCGAGCGCGCGCCGAATCGACAACGCACACGATTTTGTCCGGCTGGAGGTCGCGACGGCCCTGGCCCAGGGAACCCGCGTCGTGCCATTGCTCATCGATGATACCGTCATGCCTTCGGACGCCGCCCTACCGGACGACCTGAAGGGCCTCGCCTTCCGGAATGCGCTTCGGGTCGACTCGGGGATCGACTTCAATCATCATATGGAGCGGCTCTGCTCTGCCATCGAAGGGGCCAGAAAAAAGGCCGTCCCACCGGTCCCACCAACTCCGCCCAACGAAGCCAGCCACCCGGAGAACGATCAGCCCCCCGCCAAATCCCCGGAATCCCCGCAACCCTTCCGACGATTCGGCCGGCGAGTCCTGTTTCTAGTACCACTGGGCGCAGGCATGCTAACGACCGCTTGCATCCTCGGCTACGGGAACACAGCAGCCATTTTCGGCAATGGCTCGTTTGTGGTTTTCGGCGTCGTCATCTGCGATCTGATCGTCACAACTGTGCGCCATCGCCGTTCCAGGCGATCCAAAGGGTGATCGCGGGCACTTGGGCGCCGCACCCTTCAAGACTGTAGCTCAGGCCAGCATCTCCTGAATCTCAGTCAAACTCAGCCCCTCCATCAGGGGTTGCTCGTTCTCAATCGTGGCCTCCACCAGAGCCCGCTTCTTCTGTTGTAGAGTGAGGATCTTTTCCTCGACCGTGCCGCGGGCGATCAGCTTGTAGGACGTTACGACTTTCTGCTGGCCGATGCGGTGGGCGCGGTCGGTGGCCTGGGCTTCGACGGCCGGGTTCCACCATGGGTCGAAATGGATGACCGTGTCGGCGGCAGTGAGGTTAAGGCCCGTGCCACCGGCCTTGAGGCTGATGAGGAAGGCAGGGACGGAGCCGGTCTGGAACCGGTCGACTTCGGCGGCGCGGTCCTTGGTCGAACCGTCGAGATAGCAGTAGTCGATGCCATCGGCGGCGAGGGCGTCGCGGAGCAGGGTGAGCATCGAGACGAACTGGCTGAAAATAAGCACGCGATGCCCGCCATCCACGGCCTCGGCGAGGAGTTCGCGGAGCAGCTCGATCTTGGCCGAAGCGTCGGTATCGCCGACCCCTTGGGCGCCCAGCAACCGCAGGTCGCAGCAGGCCTGCCGAAGACGCAGGAGGGCGGTGAGCATGGCGATGCGGGCCTTGTTCTGGTCCTTTGCTCCGGCCAGCTCGGATAACGTCCTTCGAGTGCTTTGAACAAGCTGCGAATAAACATCGCTCTGTTTCTTAGTTAATTCGCAGTAAGATATTTGCTCTATTTTTTCTGGCAATTCCGTGACAACATTCCGCTTCAGGCGCCGGAGCACGAAGGGGCGAATCCGGCGCAGCAATCGTTTCGCCACCGGCCCCATCGGGTCGTTTTGAACATCCCGCTCGTAGCGTTCCCGGAAGTCCTTGGCCGACCCCAGATAGCCCGGCATGAGGAAGTTCATCAGCGACCATAAATCACGCAAGGAGTTCTCGACTGGAGTACCCGTGAGGAGGAACCGATGCGTCGCTTTTATGGCGCAAGCAGCTTGGGCATTCTGACTGTCCGGATTTTTGATATGCTGCGCCTCATCCAGAATGGCGCCGGCAAACTCGCAGTCGCGATACCGGTCGATATCGCGCCGCAAAAGCGGATAGCTGGTGACCACCAAATCCGCGCGCTGCATCTCCTCGGAAAACAGCCTGGCCCG
>JADMIO011701153.1_pt1 | contig 15147 bp, 11 predicted proteins | sample 8958161 | NCBI WGS metagenome assembly JADMIO01 (sample SAMN16585339, study PRJNA669376) | soil metagenome | isolation source: Crop rotation soil | place: USA: Cullars Rotation, Alabama | collected 2011 | reverse complement strand
GCGACGTCTAGCTCTTTGACTTTTGCCGCATCAACTTTGGGGTAGTGAAGATCGAGTGCCGCGATGGTGCGAATCACTGCCGCTGCGACAACTGTTCGAGTGAACCACTTGTTGTCTGCCGGAACGACGTACCATGGAGCATAGTCACTGGCGGTGTTCCGAATGGTGTCTTCGTAAGCCTCCATGTACTGGTCCCAGTAGCCGCGTTCCTTCGCGTCGTTAGACGAGAACTTCCAGTTCTTGTCCGGATCTTCAAGTCGATCCATGAAGCGTCTTTTCTGTTCGTCCTTCGACACATTAAGAAAGAACTTGCAGATCGCGACTCCGTTATTCGCGAGGTACTTTTCAACGTTTCGGATGTCCTCGAAACGTTGCTGCCAGATCTTCTTAGTCACCAACTGCTGTGGAAGTTTCTGCCCGGCAAGAAACTCAGGATGAACTCTAACGACCAGTGTCTCTTCATAGTAGCTACGATTGAAGATGCCGATTCGACCTCTCTCCGGCAAAGCTTTCAGGCAACGCCACAGGTAATCATGGTCCAGGTCTTCACTCGTCGGACTTTTGAATGAATAGACCTGGCATCCTTGGGGGTTAATACCTGACATTACGTGCTTGATTGCGCCGTCTTTACCGGCAGCGTCCATCGCTTGAAATACAAGTAAGACTGCCCAACGATCCTGTGCGTACAACATGTCCTGCAGTCGTGCGAGTTCTCCAACGCCTGCCGCCAGCGCTTTCTTGGCAAGTTTCTTGTCGTCTTCCTGCAAGTGCTGAGTGTCAGCGGGATCGTAGTTCGCAAGCTTGAACTTCTTCCCGTTGGTTACGCGAAACGGTGCTGATAGTGAATCTGAGCTTTTGATGATGTCTTTTATCTTCATGCGGTATGGCTTACGGTTGCCACCCTCCTCCTAAGGCTTTGTAGACCTGGACCACTGAGAGTAACTCGTCGCGGCGTGCTCCAGCGAGACTTCGTTCCGCGTCAAACAAATTTCTATCCGCGTCTAAAGCTTCGAGCAATGTCGAAACGCCGCCGTTGTAACGAAGATATGCCAGGCGTGAACGATCCTGGAGCGTTGCCACCAGGAGTTCCCGTTGCACTCTAACTTCCTGTGACTTTTGATAACCAATCAATGCGTCTGACACTTCGCGGAAAGCGTTTTGCACCGTCTTCTGATAATCGATGATGAAGAACTCGCGCTGTGCTTTTGTGAACCGCACATTGTTCTTTATTCGCCCGCCTGTGAAGATCGGTTGAGTCAACTGCGGAACAAATGCCCAAACACTTCTCGAACCACTGAACAGGCTGGTTAACTGACCACTTTCAAAACCAAGTAACCCGGTCAACGTAATCCTGGGGAAGTACGCAGCCTTGGCTACTTGTACTTGCAAGTCAGCAGAGACGAGTTTCTGTTCGGCTGAACGAATGTCCGGCCGACGTTCGATCAAGTCGGATGGCAAACCGGCAGGAACCGTTGGTGGAATGTGATGTTCAGTTAAAGTCAGACCACGTTGAATGTCACCCGGAACCCTGCCCGTCAAATAACTGATGAAGTTTTCACCCTGTGTGATCTGTCTCTGTAGATCTGGAATTGTTTCTGTCGCATCGTAAACGAGTTGTTCGGCTTGTCTTACCTCCAACATCGTTGCGACGCCGCGTTCTTGTCGCAGCCTGATGATACGAAGTGATTCCTGACGAGAAGTCAGCGTTTGCCTGGAGATCTCGAGTTCAAAGTCGAGTTCTCTTAAGACAAAGTATGCAGCCGCTACGTCGGTTACCACCGTTGCGATGACAGCGTTGCGAGCTTCCTCGGTGGCGAGTAGATCCGCTCGCGCTGCAGCAGTTGCCTTGCGCAATCGGCCCCAGATGTCAACCTCGAAGGTGAGAAGGTTAAGCAGCACGCTACCGAAAGTGCGATCTCGTTTGATTGGTTCGGGTATGTCGAAAGCACCACTTCGAGATGAGCGAGTAGTAGTCAGGTCTGCACTGGCGCCGAAAGTTGGATACTGATTCGAGCGAACGATACCCACGTTTGCTTCGGCTGCCTGCACTCGTGTTACTGCTTCACGAAGATCGTAGTTGTTTTGGAGTGCTGCCCTGATAAGTTCAACGAGTTTCGGATCGTTGAAGACCTGGAACCACTTATCGTCACCGAATGAATGTTGCGCCGGTGGGGGACTATCCGATCGAAACACTGGAGGTGTTTCAACTTTCGGTGGCTCGTACTTCTTTTTTTGTTGCTGCTGCTGTTGTTGAGCAAACGCCAGCGGGTGAAGCAGCCCAACAATGAGTAATGAAATGATTATTCGTTTCATTAGTGATCACCTCCCGCTTCTGCCGTTGCAGGTACCAGCGGCTCTTGAGGTTCTTTAGGTTCCTTAGCCTTTTTTCTTCGACCCAAACTTTCAATAAACGTGTAGTTGCCAGGGATTAAGAACACGCCAAGTGCGGTAGCCACTAACATGCCGAAGAAAACGCTCGTTCCCATCACGTTCTGAGCACCCGCACCTGCGCCATTCGACAACATCAGCGGTACCACACCGAGAATGAAGGCGAACGCGGTCATTAGAATTGGTCGGAAACGTAATCGGGCTGACGTTATCGCTGCGTCTTCGAGGCTTAGTCCATCTTGTTCGTGTTTAGCCTTTGCGAATTCGACGATCAGGATCGCGTTCTTCGCAGCAAGTCCGATGAGCATCACAAGTCCGACTTGGACGTAGACGTTGTTGTCGTAACCCATCACCCAAACACCGAAGAACGCGCCGAGGGCAACTAGTGGTGAACCGAGAAGAACGGCCCATGGCAGTCGCCAGCTTTCATACATCGCCGCGAGTAACAGAAAGACAACCACGATGGCGAGAAGGAAAGTTGGACCAGGCGGTGGTGCGATCTTTTCCTGGTAAGAGAGCGACGAATAAGCGAAGCCCATCTCTTTTGGCATTGTCTGGGCAAACACTTCTTCGAGTGCTGCGAGTGCCTGGCCCGACGTGTAGCCCTTACCCGGTGAACCTTGAAGTTCGACGGAACGGAGTAGGTTGAATCTTGTAGTTAACTCCGTCCCGGCGACGTCTTTCACAGTCAACAGCGTCGAGAGCGGAATCATCTGTCCCGTTGTTTTCGACCTGACGTAGATATGTCCGATGTCGTCAGACTTGAGACGAGTTTCCGCTTCCGCCTGGACGTACACGCGGTACAGTCGTCCAAACCTGTTGAAGTCGTTGACGAACGTACCACCCATCGCTGCGGACATCGTTTGAAACGCTTCGTTGATAGGAACACCCAACGTACGCGCCTTCTCGCGATCGAGATCGACTTTTACCTGCGGATAGTTTGGATCGAACGAAGTGAACAACGTACCAAGCTCCGGTCGTTGTCGTCCTGCTGCCAGGAACTTCTGCACTTGCTCACCGATCTGGGACACTGTCATTGTTCCGCTGCGATCCTGAACGAGGAAGTTGAATCCCGAAGCCGCACCAAATCCAGCGAGCGTTGGAATGTTGAACGGAAAGATCACTGCTTCCGGAATCGCCGCAAACTTTGGTGCAAGTCCGCTCATGATTCCTTTGACCTTTAACGGCTCAGTCTTACGTTCATCCCAGGGCTTCATGCGAACGAGGATCGAGCCGTAGTTCGATTGGTATGTGTTGGTTACCAGTCCGTAACCGCCAATCGCCTGGTACGCATCGACGCCCTCCGTCTTAGCCAGGATCGCTTCGACTTGTTTAAGTACTTCGCTCGTTCGGGCAAGTGATGCTCCCGGAGGCAGCTGCACGTTGACGCCGAAAATTCCCTGGTCTTCATCAGGAATAAAACCGGCTGGCACCATTCCAGCGAAGAGTACTGTGCCCGCGATTACGATTCCGATGATTGCAATAGTCAGTATCGACCGTCGAATCAGAAGCTTCGAAATACTGACGTACCCACTGGTGGTGATATCAAAGACTTTGTTGAAGCCTCGGAAGAAGGCACCGATTGGACCACGCATTGGTTTCGGTTCTTTGAGTAGCATCGCGCACAACGCGGGAGTCAGTGACAACGCGTTGAATGCCGACAGCAGCACCGAGATCGCGATCGTTAAGGCGAACTGTTTGTACATGCTGCCGACCAGTCCACCGAGCAGTGCGACGGGCACGAACACCGCTGAGAGGATCAGTGCGATACCGATTACCGGACCAGACACTTCCTTCATCGCCTGGACAGTTGCTTCCTTGGGCGACATGCCATGTTCAAGATGGTGGATGACTGCCTCCACCACCACGATGGCGTCGTCGACCACGATACCGATCGCTAACACGAGTCCGAACATTGACAGCGTGTTAATCGAGAACCCGAGAAGAGGGAAGAAAATGAAAGTACCGATGAGCGACACTGGAATCGTGACTAGCGGAATCAATGTCGCGCGGACGTTTTGCAGGAAGATGAAAACTACGAGAGTAACGAGGATGAGCGCTTCAACGAACGTCTTCAGAATTTCGTGAATCGACGCTTCGACAGCGGGAGTGGTGTCGTACACCACTTTGTAATCCATGTCAGGAGGGAACAGTGACTTAGCATGTTCCATCGTTTCGTAGATCGTCTCGGCGGCTTTCAGTTGGTTCGCACCAGGCAACAAATAGATTGCCATTGCGCCGCTGGGCTTACCGTCCAGGCGTCCAAACGAGTTGTAGTCTTGTGAGCCGAGTTCTGCTCGTCCGATGTCTTTGATACGAACCACTGAACCATCAGCGGACTGTCGAACGATTACTTCTTCAAACTCTTCGGGTGTAATCAGACGACCCGGTGCATTCAGGGTATTCGTGAACTCTTGATCTTTAGGAGTTGGTGCACCGCCGATCTTTCCCGCCGGCGCCTGGAGGTTCTGTTCCTTGAGAGCATTGATCACGTCTGCCGGAACTAAACCGAGCTTGGCGAGTCGGTCTGGTCGAATCCAGACGCGCATGCCGTAATCCGTACCGCCGAATAGGTCGACTTGTGCGACACCGGGGATTCGAAGCATCTGGTCGCGTAAGTTGATACCGCAGTAGTTGGTCAGAAAGTTTGCGTCGTAAGCATCCTTAGGTGAAAAGACTGAAATCACCATGAGGATGCTGGGACTCTGTTTCTTAACCGTCACACCTTGCTGGTTTACTTCGGCTGGGAGGCGTGCTGCTGCTGTCGATACACGGTTCTGGGTTAGAACGTTTGCCGTGTCCTGGTTAGTCCCGACTTCGAAGTTGACATCTAACAACATGCGGCCGTCACTAGTGTTTGACGACTTCATGTAAATCAAACGATCGACGCCGTTGACTTCCTGTTCGATCGGAGTCGCGACTGATTGTTCAACTGCTTCTGCTGATGCGCCAGGGTAGGTTGCGGTGACGCGGATGTTTGGTGGCGCAAGGAACGGGTACTGTTCAACTGACAGACCCCTGATGACCACAACTCCGATCAGCACGATCAGGATCGAAAGCACGATAGCGACAATTGGTCGCCTAATGAAGAATTGGGCCATGACTACCTCTTAATCGTGTCGTTTAGTTGAGCAGTTGTTGTATTGCCGGTAGTGGGCTTCACTTCGCTGCCCGGTCTAACTTTCTGCATTCCTTCGACGATTACCCTTTCACCGCCGTCGAGCCCCTGGAGAACGATGACCATGTTGTCAGCCTTGTCGCCAAGGGTGAGTGTCCTGACACTCGCCTTGTTTTGGGCGTCAACTACGAGAACGGTTTTCGCCCCCTGCAACTCCAGGATGGCACGTAACGGGACGAGTACTGCATTCTCACGTTCTGCAACAGCCACTCGAACTCGAGCGAACTGTCCTGGTCGTAGATGGCTGGCGGGGTTTCCGAATTGAGCCTGCACTTTTAAGGTGCCGGTCGTTGGGTCGACTATGCGATCAACAACTCGGAAGATGCCTGGTTGGGAATGAACGCTCTCGTCCGAAAGAATCAAATCGAAGCGGAGTTTGCTGGCACTGCCTCGTGCCTTCGTGTCACTCGTGAGTTTGAGGTATTCCTGTTCGCTAAGACTGAAATCGACAAGTAGTGGATCTGCTCTTGAGACTGTTGCCAGTAACGTCGCATCGCCGCGTCCGACAAGGTTGCCTTCATCAACTTGCAGAAAGCCGATGATGCCACTGATAGGTGAGTAGATGTCGCAATAGCTGAGCTCCAGGTTCGCTTGCGTTAGTCGTGCGCGTCCGGCAGATACTTCAGCCTGCGCACGTTCGATCGTGTACTTCACTGCTGCTTCAAGATTTGTGAGATTTGCCTGCTTCGCATCGACAATCGCCTTGGCAGATTTTTGAGCGGCGACTGCGGCGTCGAGATCCTGTTCTGTTACTGCTTTCTCTTTCGCGAGTGGGGTAAGTCGATTGACGTCCTGGTTGGCTTTGCTCAGTGTTGCCTGAGCGTCCGCTAACTCAGCTTGCGCTTGAAGTACGTCGACGCGTTGTCTCGCCTGGGCCAGGTCGGCTTCACTCTTCGAAAGAATCGCTTTTGCAGATTGGACTGCGGCTTCAAACTGTCGCTTGTCGATAGTAAATAAAAGCTGACCCTTGCGGACCGGCGTGCCTTCCTTGAAGTACACCCTCTGGAGTATGCCTTCCACTCGAGCACGTAATTCGACGGTATCGTCCGCCTTGGTTTGTCCAACGAACTCGCTGTAAATGGGAACCGTTTTACGCATCACTTCCGCTATCACCACCGTGGGAGGCGGGGGAGCGGCAGACGCGCTAGTTTCAGCCTTCTTCTTACAACCCAACACGAGAAGTGCGGCCATAAGAACCGGGAGGCTTAGAAGAAAGAGTTTGAGGTTGGGTTGGTTTTTCATTCGTCAACTCCTTTGACGCAGCTGTTGCGAGAACTTGGACGGGCGGAAATAAGGGTGTCGCGATCAGTAACGATCAATCGCTGTTAATCAATGAACATATAGGTACGCGGCAATCTTACGGATGGGGTGAATCGGCTTGTACTCGCAAAATTGACAGTAATAAAGCGGCGCAGAATGAATGACTATGCTGGCCCCGTTAGGTACTACCCATTCGACGACAGTGCGGAGCGCGCCGTGACATTGTTTGTAGAACTTATCTATGCACTTGCGGTGTTGAGTGTTTGCGTAGTGATTCACACAACTGCGCTGGTCTTGTGCGGGAAGTGGTTGGTCAAGCGTCGAGAATTGATTGGTATGCACTCGACCAGGCTGATCAGTGTGCTAATTGGCGTGTGTGTCTTCATTATTCTCATGCACGTGATTGAAACAGCCGTTTGGGCCTTCTTTTTCTGGCACAAGGATCTCTTCCCCGACTTCGAAACTTCCCTCTACTTCTCGATGGGCAGCTACACAACGATTGGGTACGGTGACGTTGTGTTGCAGCACAACTGGCGTTTGCTGGGTGCCGTCGAAGGGTTGTCGGGTGTTCTTTTGTCAGGTCTTTCGACGGCTTTTGTGTTTGCTGTCGTTAATGCTTCCTTCCAGATGCGTTACGCTGAGCGTTAATAATTCTGATTGAATCTGCTCATTTCCAAGCCAACCGTTAGTACTGGAACAATTGACAGTTATCGCCAAAAATCTGTGTTGCTAGACTCCACACGTTTCCCCAAGGGACTGGACCCCCGGCAAGAAACGAAAGGTTTGAAAATGAAGCATTGTGTTTTAGGTCTAGCAATGTTGGTGTTGTTAGCAAACTCCATCGCGGCGCAAGACTCGTACAAGAAGGTAGAGTTTTTCGGCGGTTATTCCGTCATGCAATTCGACAACCTGGGTGGTGACACAACCAACGCGGCCGTCAATGACGTTCTCGGTGACAAGGACAATCTACGCGGATTGAACCTGTCTCTAACCGGGAACTTCCACAAATATGTAGGTGCAAAGTTTGACTACTCGCTTCACCTACGTGAAGACAACTTCAGTCGGCCACAGGGGGTCGGAACCGTAGACTCGAGTCTTCAAAACTTCCTCGGTGGCATTCAAGTCAAGAACAACTCCACTGATGGACCAAAGTTCAAACCATTTGGCCATGCATTGTTTGGAGTTGCGGTCCAGAAGATCGACGTTGACAGCCCACAGTTGCTGCCGATCTTTGGCTTCAACGATTTTCACGTTAACGAAACCAGTTTCTCGATGGCCTTCGGAGGCGGTATCGATCTCAAGATCAACGACAAGTTCGATGCCAGGGTGATCCAGGCTGACTGGAACATCATCCGACGTGGTGACCAGTTATTGGGAGTTGGACCAACGTTTGTGTTGCCGAATACGCGGCAAGATAACCTTCGCTTGAGTTTTGGAATCGTTATTCACTGACTCAAATAAATGAGGGTTGGTTTCCGGTCCTGCTATTAATACCGGAAACCAACCAGGGAGGGCCGAATGCTTTTAACTCGCAAAGTATTAGTGGCACTGTTGACGTGCCTCTTCTTGGTGTCATCGACGTCAGGTTTTGCTCTGTATGAAGCGAAATCGAAAGTGGCGAGTGCAAACGGCAGCGGCACCCTCAAAGTCGGCAATGAAGAGTTTCAAGTGACTTCGATCGTCGTGAAGTTGTTCGCTGATGGTAAAGCTGAGATCAATATCATCTCAGAGATTACGATCTTCATCACTGGTAAATGGTCTCGCAAGGATGCGAACTCGAATGAGATCGATCTCAACATGACGGGAGGCGCTGCTTCGAGCAGTTTCGAGGGGCAGGGAAAACTCTTTCTGAAAACTAAGAACGAAAAAGTGATCGATAAGTTGACGTTGCAAGGTCAAACTCGCTTAAGTAGTCGGAAAATAGATTTGAACTTTGTGGCTGAGTAACCAGACCAAGAAACCTTGAGGTGATCGATGCGAAAGCTCTTCCTCCTTTCAATTATTGTTTTGTCAGCCTTGTCGGTGAATGCTCAGAAGGTCCAGGTGGGCGCGGATCCTGCCGTTGACCTGACTAAGTTTAAGACATACAAATGGGCTCCTGGTCCGATAGTGCCGAACCCTATCATCTCAAAAATGATCGTTGATACCGTTGACGCGGCAATGGCTGCCAAGGGATTACGAAAGGTTGAAACCGATCCGGAGATGACGCTTGTCGCGTTTGGCGCTGTCGAGAGTGACATTCACATTAGTTATCCGAGTTGGATGGGAGCACTCAATCCCATCAACACAGGTATAGCCGTAAACACCCAGACTTGGCCCATCTCAAAAGGGACACTCGTCGTTGAGTTACAGGATTCAAAAAAGAATAGTTTGTGGCGAGGCCAGTCAGAACAGACATTGGATCGTGGTCCAAGTGGCGACAAGCAAAAAGATGCGAAGACTGTCGCCAAGCCGATCAAGAAAGCTGTCGATAAAATGTTCAAGCAGTATCCACACCCGAACCGCAAGTAAGCACATTCAATAGAAGAGCAGCCCCGATGCCCATTTGGCTCTACCAGATCAACGCACTTCAGACCGCCCTCGTCATGATTGTACTTGCGGAGTTTCTTTCGATGCTCGGCTTGTTCTTTGCTCGCCGATTTATCGTCCCGAGGTTTAGATACAGCGACGGCATTAACGACGCGATAAGCGGGACGGTACAAGCCATTGGTGTGTTTTATGGAGTTACTGTTGGATTGATCGCGGTAGCGGTGTGGAATACGAACACCAGCAGTTCTGACTTGGTGTCCAGGGAGGCTGTTGCAATAAGTGCTTTGTATCGTGACGTCAGTGGTTATCCCGAACCTTTTCGAACGCAGCTGCGCGGACAACTACGCAATTACACGGTCTACGTGATCGAAAGAGCCTGGCCAGCACAGATGAAGGGGCAGGTGTCTGACGAGGGCACCCAGCTCCTCGATGAATTTCAAGCCATCATCCACTCGTTTGAACCAAAAACTACGGGTCAGTCAGCTATACACTCCGAAGCACTCAGTGCCTATAACAGGCTACTTGAGTACAGACGACTTCGCCTCGATGCCGTCGGCAATGGTCTTTCGTCACTGATGTGGGCCGTGATCTGGATTGGGGCAGGCATTAGCGTCGGCGTCGCTTATCTCTTTAGAGTCGAAGACTGGCGTTTGCACGCGGTTCTGATTGCTTTGATTGCGGGTTTTCTAGCTCTCGTTCTCACCATGATAATAATCAATGACAAACCGTTCTTTGGTCCGATGAGCATTAAGTCAGATCCGTACAAGCTCGTGCTTGAAAGAGTGATCGACAAGTCGAGATAGAGGGTCTCTTCCAGTAAGTTTTCACCGATTTCCTGTCAAAACTACCAGTCAACCTCGTTGTGGATCGTGACTACAATCACGATTCATGCTGGATTTACCTGCGTTGCGCACGACCCAACAAGATCGAACAAAGAAGGTGATCTACTATGCTGCGAACAAATCTCTCAGTACTGCTGATCTTTATTTTTAGCATTTCAACTTTCTCTGCAGTCTCCCCACAGACTCAACTAACAACCCGATTGATGCAGCAGTCAGGAAACGGCGCCTTGGCCCAGGGACAACCGGCGGGCGATCGTGGTTGGCCACGTGGCTACAGTCTTCCGAGCGAAGCCCAGGTCGTCCTGTATCAACCACAAATTGCGAGTTGGGAAAATCAGAAACACATCGTTGCTTTTGGGGCTGCTTCTTATGTTGCGAAAGATGAAAAGAAGCCAGCTCTCGGTACGTTGAAGATCGAGTCGGACACTGATGTTTCAGTTGAACAACGTCTGGTTCGGTTCTCGACTTTAAAGATCACCGAATCAAACTTCCCAACACTTTCAAAAGAACAGACGCGGGAATTAGTAGCCGAAGTTGAAAAGACCATTCCGCAAGAGGATCGGATGATTGCGCTCGATCGGGTACTCGCGTACGTCGACAAGAGTGAAATCATTCCAAAGAATGTCGTAGGTCTTAAGGCAGATCCGCCGACGATCTTTCTTAATCGAACACCCGCAATACTCGTTGGCTTCGATGGCGATCCAATCTGGAGTCCAATCAAAGACAACGAACTGAAATTTGCAGTCAACACAAATTGGGATCTATTCCAGCACGCACCAACAGGACTTTATTACCTGCGCTATGAAGACACGTGGCTCCGTTCCACTGATTGGAAAGGTCCATGGTCGAGTGCGAACAAACTTCCCGACAGCTTTTCAAAGTTGCCAGACGACGATAATTGGAAAGACGTCAAAGCAAGTTTGCCTGGGAAGCCTTCCGCAAAACCTCCGACGGTTCATGTAAGCATCACTCCAGCTGAACTCATTTTGATTGAAGGTGAACCTAAGTACGTGCCGGTTCCAGGAACGGGACTCTTGTGGATCAGCAACACAGAAAGTGATCTGTTCAGGATGGGACAAACCGGGCCAGTCTATTACCTGGTTGCGGGACGATGGTTCTCAGCGCCCAACCTGAACGGTAATTGGCAATTTGCTACACCGAATCTTCCTGAAGACTTCTCACGAATTTCCTTAGAGCATCCGCGATCGCGCGTACTCGCGTCAGTGCCTGGAACTCAACAAGCAGCAGAAGCACTGCTTCTTGCTCAGGTTCCTCAAATAGCTCGAGTGAACAAAAAAGAAATTAAGGCGCCCGAAGTGGTCTACCAGGGCGAACCTCAATTTCAGTTAATCGAAGGAACGTCTCTGCAGCGAGCGGTGAACACGGACAAGGACATCATTAAGTTCGTTAACACCTATTACATGTGTTACCAGGGGATCTGGTTCTTTGCTCCCACTCCAAAAGGGGAGTGGACCGTGGCTACTTCCGTTCCGCCCGAGGTCTACAACATTCCACCGTCTTCTCCTTTGTACAACGTCACATATGTAAAGGTTGAAGATGAGGACGACAGCGACGACTGGGTTACTTATGCAACTTACGCTGGCTACACCGGAATGATGATCGGTTGGGGATGTACCGTTTGGGGAACCGGTTGGTATTACCCTCCTTACTACTACGGCGGAATCTACTATCCGTACTGGCGCACTTATGGTTACGCCGCCTGGTACAACCCTTACACCGGTATCTATGGAACCGCGGGAAGAATCTATGGTCCATACGGTGGCGTGGGCTATGGCGCGAGGTACAACTCGAATACTGGAACCTACGCTCGTGGAGCCTTTGCATATGGTCCATATGGAGCCCGCGGTGCTGCAAGTGCGTATAACCCACGTACGGGAACTTCGCTGCAGACCCGACAGGGTTCAAATGTATACGGAAGTTGGGGCTCGACATCCATACAACGTGGAGACGATTGGGCCAACACCAAACGTTTCACCAATCGTCAGACTGGTAACACGACCCGAGTCACGCGTGGTGACGACGGAGGAATGATCAGTCGTAAGGGCCAGGACGGTCGTGGCTTCGTGGGTTCTAAAGGCGACAATGTTTACGCCGGACGAGATGGAAACGTCTATCGCCGCGATGACAATGGCAATTGGAACAAGTGGGAAAACGGTGGTTGGAACGATGTGGGTCGCGGCAATGGCGAAGCGCGCGACAGTATGTTGAATGACAATGCACGACGAACTGAGCGTCAGGATCGTGCAAGGGCGAACCAGGGAGACGTCAATCGCGGTGATCGAGCCGGACAAGGTCAACTGGGTAATCGCGGCGTAGATTCGTCAACGATGCGTTCACTGGATAGAGATCGTGCGAATCGAAACGAAGGCGCGCGCCGAGCAAGGGATTCAGACACCTATCGCAGTCGCAGTAATAACAGCGCTGGCAGTTATCGTGGAGGAGGCACGCGAAGTGGGGGAGGCGGCGGCTTCTCGCGCGGCGGCGGCGGTGGCGGAGGTTTCCGCGGAGGCGGCGGTCGAAGATAACTTCTTCGGATCTGCTTCAGGGGCGAGGCAGAATCCGTTGCGCGCATGGACCGTAGTTGTCAGGGGGCAGGGTGAATTTCGGGCACCCGCTGACGCTACGGTCCGCGCTTTTTTGCAAACACTTCGGCTGAACTTCTACTCGGCGGAGAGTGTTGCGAGAGACGCGCGTGCAAATCCAAATCGCATTTGAGCATCAATGCGAAATCCTATTTTTATTCGTAGATTATCTGTAGATCTTAGCCTCTTAATCTCGCGGATGGTCTACTCTGTGATCTCAGTCACACCTCTCACTCACCACCCGTCAAATTACATAGAAACCGTTAAATATCGTGGGCAGAATCCTCACGCCAAAGCTCAGTTGCTTCATGTGAGTAACCAGAATAAATGATGGCAAGCAATGACTTAACTGCAATAGCGAAGTGGCTCATCAATTAGTGCACACTGATTGCAGTAAGAACGGTGCGGTATCGAATCCATTAGTAAGTATTCGCGTCCAACTCACTCGAAAAACTTTTAGCAGTCGAAGGAAATAGATCGGAATGTGCGGACCGAGCGGTACGTGTATCTGATTGGAGTAGAGATGATTGTTAATACAGCCAGAATCACAGTGAGACCGGAAAAGCGCAGGGAGTTTTTTCAAACCATCGTAGACCTCGTTGAGCGAATTCGAGGTGCAAAGGGTTGTAGAGGTTTCCAGGTTTACGTAGACACGATGGATGAAAACTCATCGCTTCTGGTCGGAGAGTGGGAGAGCGAAAGCGATCTCGAAAACAGTTTGCTCTCGAACGAATTCGCTGTCTTGAGAGGAGCCATCACGGTGCTTACGGTGCGACGCGATGAAGTTAGGGCCTTGGTTTATGCGGGGGGCCGAAAAACCATACCGCCCAAGAATGGAATGACTACCGTTGCGTCGCACCGGTTAAGTGAGCGAGTTAATTGAGCGTTTGAATTGCGTATGAATTGAGGAATCTAAAGTGTCACACTCCCCTTCAATACCGATTGAATCACGAGAAGACGATTCTCCAATCAAGTCTCGAAAGAAGTCGAAGCTTCAGCTTGTAAAAGGCCGTGAACTCGCTGATGAACTGCTGATGAAAGTCGTTGCGTCGAGTGGCGCTCGAGGTGAGGCTTTTATCGACTCACTGCAAAGTGATTCCGCTGCCGGTTCAGAGTTACCTCTAAGTCAACTATTGGAGCGCGCAAAGATAGTTGTTTGGAAAGCCGACCTCGCAAGTTCACGATTCACATACGTCAGCCGCGAGGGCAAGAAGCTACTCGGTTATCCCATTGCGGAATGGTATGAGCCGGACTTTTTGGATCGGCACATCCATCCAGAAGATCGACGCGCCGTAGATGGCTTTTCCCATACCGTCCGCGAAGGCGAGCAGGGTGATCTCACTTTTCGAATGATCGGCAAGGACGGTCGCGAAGTGTGGTTACACAACCTGATCGGTATCGACTTTCACAATGGTGAACCCAAAACAGCCTACGGTTTGATGTTGGACATAACTGATCGTAAGCGAGCTGAAGACGCGCTCATGGACCTGGGTGGTCGTTTGATAACGACGCAGGAAATGGAACGAAGTCGAATCGCTCGCGAATTACATGACGACTTCAATCAACGAATGGCGCTGTTATCGATTGAGTTGGAGCAACTTGGAAAATCCTTACACGATCCAGCTGATCACGAGTTGTTCGAGAAGATGCAAAACCAGGTGAAGGATATTTCGGCTGATATCCATCGACTATCCTACCGCCTACATCCCTCGAAGTTAGACCATCTCGGACTGGGCCTGGCGATTAAGAGTTTGTGCGACGAGTTTTCTGAGAGTTCAAAAATAAAGGTCAGTTGTCGACTGCCAACTTCACCACTAAATCTACCCAAGAATTTAGAGCTTTGTCTTTTCCGAATAGCACAGGAAGCAATTAGAAACGCGACGAAATATAGTGGCGCACGATCCATTCAGGTCGTGTTAGCTAAGACAAGGAACAGCATTCGACTGGTCGTTTCAGACAATGGCTGCGGTTTTGTTGTGACGCCCGAAATCATGCAGAAGGGGCTAGGTTTTATCAGCATGAGAGAACGTCTACATACCGTGAACGGAAAGTTGAATGTTCATTCACAACCTCGGCGAGGCACCCGTATCGAGGTTTCAGTTCCCTTGGTTCGTGAGTCGAAAGTTCGAGCACAAACACCGGCGAAGAACTAACGACTCTTTCCAGCACAGTGGGATCCGAAGCTTGGAATTCACGTGACTTGAAGTCGCGGCCGCACTGACCCTATAGTGAGTCGTATTAATTTAAATCATACCAACATGGTCAAATAAAACGAAAGGCTCAGTCGAAAGACTGGGCCTTTCGTTTTAATCTGATCGGCACGTAAGAGGTTCCAACTTTCACCATA
>JADMIO011227336.1_pt1 | contig 15147 bp, 8 predicted proteins | sample 8958161 | NCBI WGS metagenome assembly JADMIO01 (sample SAMN16585339, study PRJNA669376) | soil metagenome | isolation source: Crop rotation soil | place: USA: Cullars Rotation, Alabama | collected 2011 | reverse complement strand
CAACGGCCCCTTTCCCGCCGTGATCATCAATCACGGCAAAGGCGGCCGGCCCGATCAGTTCTCGCTCAACTGGGCGCGCGAGATGGTGCAGTGGGGTCTCGTCTGCATCTGCCCGACGCTGACGCATGTGGCCGGCACGGATATCCAGAACAAGGACGGAGCGAGCGAGGAAAACATCGGTCGTGCGCGCGACTGCCTCGCGATCCTCGAGCGACTCGGCTACGTCGACATGAAGCGCGTCGCGGTCACCGGCCACAGCATGGGTTCGTTTCTGACCATCGGCTTCTCCGGCACAGTCGGCACGAAAATCAAAGCCGCCGCCATCAGCGCCGGCGGTGTGTCCACGCGCGAGGGCTTTCCCATGCCCACGACCGAGCTCGCCTCGCACATCACGGCGCCATTTCTCATCCTACACGGCACGGTTGATCAGGCCGTCCCCTACCCCTCGTCGAAACTACTGCAGGAAACCCTCGCGAAGAAAAACGTGCCCACCCGCCACGTGACTTTCGTCGGCACGGACCATGGGTTGCCCACGCTGCCCGCGACGAAATCGGCCGTACTCGCACTCATCCGGGAATGGTTCGCGGAACAGGGCGTCCTCGATGTCGGCCGCAACACGGCGCCGACAGTGAAGCCGCCGGCCAATCTCACCATCGCCGCAACGGCCGCGCCCGCCTCGGTCAAGTTCACCATCGGTGACCGTGAGACCAAGTCGGAGGCGCTCACGGTCACCGCTGCGAGCTCGAATCCCAAGGTGCTGCCACCGGCCAATCTCGCACTCGCCGGCACCGGTGCGGAGCGGACACTCACCGCCACGCCCGCAAGCGGCGAGGTCGGACCGTCGACGATTCTCCTCACCGTCTCGGACGGCCAGCGCGTGGCGACCGATTCGTTTGTGATAGGGTTTGCCAATGCCGAGGGCGTGGTGCCCGAGCCGGTCGTGCAACGCGTCTTTCCCGGTGGCCGCGGACCGGGCGCACCAAAGAAGAAGTGATCTGGCGATACGTGCGATTTTTGTTTGCCGCTGGTTTGACGAGCGTGGCGCGAATCGGCCTGCTCGGGGCGAAACAGCGATGAGTCGCGAAGCTCCCATCTCCCCTGGTTTTGTCACGCTCCAGATGATCGCCGACCGGGCGAAGGTAAGCTGCACGACCGTCTCGCTGGCGCTGCGCAACCACCCGAAGATCAGCCAGGCGACGCGTGATCGGGTCCACACGCTGGCCCGCGAGCTGGGCTATCGGGCCAACCCGCTCATTTCCGCGCACATGTCTTATCTGCGCGCGCTGCGGCCCAAATTCACCGGCCTGTGCATCGCCTTCGTGTGCAATCGCTCGCTCGCGGAAATCCGGGCCGACACGCGCACGCCCCTCTACCAGTATTATCTCGGCGCGCGGGCCCGAGCCCACGAACTCGGTTACGAGCTCGAGCTCTTCAATCTTTTCGACCACGGCATGAGCGGCCGGCGGCTTTCGCAAATCCTCATCGCGCGCGGGATCGCCGGCGTGATCATCGCGCCGCTCAGCGAGGGCAAGGGCCTCTCGGACGTCTCGCTCGACTGGAGCTCGTTCGCGCTCGCGATGATCGAACATACCTTTGTCGAGCCGCGGCTCCACAAGGTCTGCAACGACGAGTTTTCGACCGTGGGCCGACTGATCCAGAAGCTGCTCGACTACGGCTTCGGCCGGATCGGCATCGCGATGCAGAGCCTGGCCGACGAGCACGCGAATCACTTCTGGCTCGCCGGCTATCAGACTTTCCAGTCGCTCACTACTCCGCGCCATCGGATCCCGCACTTGATTACGCCGCAGTGGACTCGGGAAACGTTTCTCAAGTGGTATCGCCGCTGGAAACCGGAGGCGATTATCACCATCAGCGGTGACGTGGTCACCTGGCTGCGCGATGCGAGGCTTCGCGTGCCGGAGGATGTTTCCTGCGCCACTCTCTACTGGAAACAGGATCGCGCCTACATGAGCGGGTACTATCAGAACCACGAGCTGATGGCCGCCGCCGCCGTCGACCTCGTCGCCGGCCAGCTCAATCGCAACGAACGCGGCCTGCCACCGAGCGAGAAAACCACTCTGATCCAGGCCGTGTGGCGCGAGGGCGAAACCGTGCAGCCGAAACGGGCCATCGAGGAATCGCCGGCGCTGCGGGTGTGGAAGCGCTGACCTAGTCGAGCAGCCGCATAATCCCGCGATACCACCGCAGCCAGCGCGCGCGGACGCGGCGATTCGTGCTTTCGCTGGCAAACGCCTCGTCCACCTGGGCAAAGCACGCGACGACCGTGCCGCGGCCGAGTCGGTGCTGCAAAACCACTGGCCGCCGCCGGCGATCTCGCGCGACGACACGAGCGTGGCCCGGCTTCGCCTCCACGAATATCTCCCGCGAAAACTTGGAGAAGTTCCATGTCGCCCCGAACATCCGTACTCCCTCCGCGTGAGGCGCGGCAAAATCGACCGGTTCGGCCCCGAGGAGCTCGCGCGCAGCAAAGCCGCAGGTCATCGCGTCGACGCCGTGCCAGAGCAGCCGGCCGCCCTGCTTCACCCACGCCCGCAGCGCCTCTGCTTCGGCTGCGGTGAGCAAAGCCCCCGAAACCACCACGGTGTGCGCGCTGATGCCGGAAACCGGCTTGTCGCCGCGCACGATCCCGACGCGGTGTCCGAGCGAGCTCAGCACGAAATGCGCAATCGCCATCTGGCGCGACAGCGCGCGCGGTTCGTTGCCGGGGTTGAGCGGATTTTCCCGAGAATAGAAGTGCTTCGGCCAATAGATCGCGACGTCGCCCTGATCAATTCGTGGCGGCGGGCGATCACGCACCGAGGCGGCAAATTCCGCAAAGGCGCACAGCGTTGGTTTGATCGTCTGCTCGCCGCGTGCCACCAGCCCGAGCGGCCCCTCGAAGGGGTTCTTGTCGTAGGGGTGGCACGTCGCCGTGATATCGCGCAGACTCCACCACAGAAAACCGTTCGCACCGGCTTCCCAACACGCAGAAAGAATCGCGCGCAAATAATCGTCCGCCCCGCGGCCGGCGGTGAACAGCGTGCCGAACTCCTGGGCCATCACCGGCCCAAACGCCCGCGCACATTTCACGTAGAACGGAAACAGGCTCTGCCCGAGCGGATCCGTCATCCCATCGAACGCCAGCGAGTGCCATGCGCTCACCGGATACGTGTGCATCGAATAAAAATCGCAGCCCGGCTGCGCGCCGAATCGCCAGCCGGTATCGGCCACGACCTGGTTCTGCTCGTTGCCCGAAACGATCAACACCTCCGGAAACGCGCGCTGAATCGCGGCATTCACCCCGGCGCACCAGCTCACAACATCGGCCGGTGACGCCGCCTGGCACTCCGGCAGGCAGCACAGCTCGTTGCCTTGGTCGATTGCGAGCACGGTGTCCGCAAACCGGGCACAGACCTTCGCAGCACGCTCCGCAAACGTAAACGAACGCCGGCGCAGCTCGGGATCGGCAAAGAGATTCCGCTCGCGCTTCCACTTCGGCCAGAAGATGCCACCGCTCATCCAGCCCACAAAGAGCGAAGGATGGGCCAGCAATCCACGGGTCCGAAAGGCCTCCAGCAACTCCGCCAGCCGGCGAAAGGCCTTCAGATCATAGCGTCCCGGCGCCAGCTCGAAATCCTCCCAGCGCAGAAAGAAACGGACGCAGTTGAACCCAAGCTTCTGCACCAGATCCAGGTCGCGCCGGATCTCCGCCATCGGCCACGCCCGCAACATCTCAACGCCGCACGAGGCCGGCCAGTAGTTTACGCCGATGGGCACGATCGTCTCGTCGCCGCGCGCAAAAACGCCTGCAGGAGTGAGATGAAACGCAGGTCGTTTGGCGCGTGAGGAAGGCACTCGGTCGATGAGCACAGGTCGGAAGGGCGTGGAAAACGCCGTGCGGAGTTTAGCCGTTTACCCACCGTGAGTGCGTTCCGGACAACGGTTCAACCGTCAGGCGCGTTGAAGGGATTTACATGACCCGCCGGATTGGCGGCCCGCATGGCTCGCGCCCGCCTCCGTCCGAACATCCTGTACCTACACTCCCACGACACCGGACGGTTTATCCAGCCCTACGGATTCGCGGTCTCGACGCCGCATCTTCAGCGTTTCGCAGAAGAGGGCGTGCTCTTGCGGCAGGCGTTTGCCGTCTCCCCCACCTGCTCGCCGAGCCGGGCCGCGTTGCTCACCGGCGAGTATCCGCACCAGTGCGGCATGAATGGTCTCGCGAGCCCGCCTTGGAACTACCGTCTGGCGGACCCACGTCATCTGCTACCGCGCCTCCTGTCGGAAACCGGCTACCTGACCGTCCTCGGCGGCGTACACCACGTCGGCGAAAAGAGCCTGACGGAAGTCGACGCGCATGGCTTTCAGCTTCTGCTCAACGCTGACAATCTCTGCGAGGACGTGCCGGACCTGCACCAGCGGGCCGCCAGCTTTGTGCGCCAGCCCACCGCTGCCCCGTGGTTTCTTGCGCTGGGCTTCGACCAAACGCACCGCGACAACCGGCAGGGCGATCCGAAAAGCGGCGCGGGCTTCTCCCAGCCCGAACCCTACGACGTGAGGAAAATCGATGGCCGCTACACCCGACCACCGCCGGGAGTCGTCGATCGACCTGAAACACGCGCGGACATGGCGAGTTTCAAGGAAGGCGTGCGCCGGCTCGATGCGCGCATCGGCACGGTCTTGTCCGCGCTCGAGCGCTCGGGCCAGGCGGACAATACGCTCGTGATCATCACGACTGATCACGGTGCGGCGTGGCCGGGCATGAAGTGCAATCTCACCGATCAGGGGCTCGGCGTCATGCTGATGCTCCGCGGCCCCGGCGGGTTCAAGGGCGGCCGGGTCATCGATCCGATGGCTACGCATCTCGACCTCTGCCCAACCATCGCGGCCGTCGCCGACCTATCGCGCCAGAGCTGGTGGCAAGGCCGCTCGCTCCTGCCGCTATTGCGACGGCCGAAAGCCACGCTGCATCGCGAGATCTTCGCCGAGCAGAACTGGCACGAACTGCCTGATCCGCAGCGAGCCGTCCGAACTGCGCGGTATAAGCTTGTCCGTCGCCTCGTGGGGCGCGGTCCCGCGGCGCGAAACTGCGACGAAGGGCCGACGAAGCGCGTGCTACGCGCGGCCGGCTTCTTCGATCACCCCCGCGCGCGCGAATCACTGTACGATCTAATACTGGATCCGCTCGAGCTGTGCGACCGCATCAGCGACCCCACGCTCACCGCGCAGCGGCGAAGACTGGGTCGGGCACTCGACCGATGGATGCGCGCCACTGCCGATCCGTTTCCAAAGGGCAAGGGGGTACCGCCTCCGGGCGCAGCCAAATAAGGCTTACCGCTTCCACACCTGCAGCGCCACCGTCTCCTCCTGATTTCGGCTCGCGCGCAAGGTCGTGCCGTCGCGCCATTCCGCCTGGATGAGCGTCGTTTTCTCGCTCACGGGCAATCCGCGTTCGTTCCGGTTTAGTTGCGCCACCACCATGTCGACGGCCGCGGCGGCCATCAGCTCGTGGTTTTGATAAAAGCCGCTTACATCCGAGCGATCGGATTTCCAGTAGAGCGTGGTGCACGAGACATCTTCCGGCACCCGAACGCCCGCGCCGCGGAGCCAGCGCACGGCGTCGCCACCAATCGTTACCACTGCCTCCGGCTTCCAACGGCGATACCAGGCAAGAAACGCATCACGTTCCCACCTTTCCGTGATCAAGTGCGGCACGCGGTTCTTCGCGGCCGCCAGCGCCTGGAACGTCTGATAGCCCGCCAGCCAGAAGTGATTCGCGTGCTCGTCCATCTGCGTCGGCATCGCGAGGCCGATCCGCGTGAAGCCGGTGTCGAGCAGCCGCTGGATCATCCGGCCGATGGTGGAGAACTCGTCATTGCAGACCTTGTGCAGCCGCGGCTCGATGAACGTGTGCTCAATCATCGCGAGCGCGAAGGCCTCCCACTCCAGCGTGACATCCGAAAGCCCGCGACCCTCGCTCAACGGGGCGATGATCACGCCGGAAATCCCGCGTGCGATCAGGATCTTCGAGAGCCGGCGGCCGCTCATGCCGTGGTCGAACAGGTTGAAGAGTTCCAGCTCGTAGCCGAGCTCATGCGCCCGCGCACGGGCGCCGAGATAATAGGTGTGCAGGGGCGTACGGGTGTCGGCACGGATTTCCGCGAGCGAGCGATTGCACACGAAGGCGATGCACTGCCCCGTGGCCTTGGGATCGAGCGTACGCAGGAACGCCATGTGCGCCGAGATCAGCGGATTCGGCCGGTAGCCGAGCCGCTGCGCGACGGATTGCACGCGCTCCCGCGTTTCGCGGCCGATCTTGCGGCTATTGCGCAGCGCGAGCGACACCGTGGAGCGACACACGCGCGCCTCATCAGCGATTTGCTGCAACGTGATCGGCGGGGTTTGTGGCATGTAGCTCACAGGTGGCGAAGGCTGCGGGAAATTTCCAGTCTGGTCAACGGGTGCAACAACACGGCTTTCGCTCGTGCCGACGCAGCTTCCACGCTGGTAAAATCATGTGCCTCGTCCCTCTTCGTCGCACGCTTCCGCGGCTCGTGGTGATCGCGTTGGTGAATCTTGTCCTCTCCGCGCAAGCCGCCGACTCCGCCGAGTCCCTGATCGGCAAAGCCAACGCGCTCCGCTTCGCGCCGCGCCAGCAAGCGCCATTCCTCGGGCTTTTCACGCACGTCGAGCCACGCGCCGATATGAAGGGCAAGCTCGACACGCTCACGAGTCTCATCGCGCTGAACCCGCAGATCGTCGGATACACGCTGAAAATTCACTGGCGGCAATTACACCCCGAACGGGAGCGTTGGGATTGGGCGGGGCTGGAGGCGCTGATCTCGACCGCAAGCAAGGCGGGCAAGCTGGTGAATCTCGCGATCATTCCCGGCGCCGCCTCGCCGGAATGGATCTACGAAGCCGGCGCGGTGAAGGCCGGGCCGGTGGACTTCGGCCGGATTTCCGCCGTCGTACCGGTGCCTTGGGACGAGAAGTTCATCGCGCTCTATCTCGCCGATCTCCGGGAACTCGCGCGCCGCTACGCCGATGACCCGCGCGTGTTTCAGATCGAGGTGCTAGGTCACAATTATAACGAGGCCGGCGAGGAGATGCATGCGCCGGCCATCGAAGTCATGAAACCCTACGGCTGGTCGCGCGAGAAGGTCATCGCCAATTGGAAATTCTGGATCGACCGCCATGCCGAACTTTTCCCGAAGAAGAAACTCAGCCTCGTCATTTCGCAGATGTACCGCGGCGGTGAAACGGATCTACCTGGACTGGTCGCGGACTATTTCGTCGAGAAGTGCGCCGGTCGCGCGACCCTGCAAACGCATCAGATCCACGGACGCGACGACGGCTTCGCGCCCTCGGGTGAAATTTGCCGGCGGCTCGCCCAGCTCGCGCCGAACTGTCACGAAGCGGTCGGATCGTTTCTCGAGCAGCGTCCACGGCAGGGTTCGGCAGCAATGACCGTCTACAACGCGCGCAAGATGGGCGACAACCTGCTCTATTTTCAATTGTGGCGCCGCGACGGCAACGACCCGAAGTACGCCCGCGAATTCCTCGAGGCGTGGGCAAAGTACGGGATGGTGCCCTTCGCTGACCTGAAGGCGAAGCTCATTGCCGAGGGAGTCTACGTCGAGAAGTCCGACTACGTTCCACAGGGCGTGCCGCCCACGAAGGGACCGAATCCCTCGGCCAAGACACCAAACGATCCGAAGTGACGAACGGTCCTCAATTCCTGCTCAACGCCGCCGCGCCACTCTTCAGCGCCTCTTCCCACTCGGGATTGTAGTTCGCGGTCCCGCGGGTGCCCTTGATGACATCCTCGGGATAGACGTTCAAGTAACGGCACTTCATCGCCTCCGCCGACTTGATGTAATCCAGCAGAGTGCTCGTATCGGGCTCATCTTTCGCCCCTGGCACGGGCGGCTTGCCCCAGCGCTTCATGAGGATATTCAGCGTGTCGCCGGTCGCATCGACCATCTCGAAAAACGTCCGCGTCTCCGCGCTCCATTGCTGAAACAGCTCCGCACGCCGCGTGCCCGGCCGGGGATTGTTTGGCGAGAGCCCATTCTGTCCGACATAGAAACCGCGCGCGACGCAGTAAGCTCCCACCTCCGCCAGCCGGTCGCCTTTCATCCCGGCGACGTTGAGCGTTGTGAGCAAGGGGGTACGCGGAAACGTGGCCCGGCTTGCTTCGAGGTAGCCCTTGATGGTTTCAAGCCAGAGATCGTCGTTGTAGGTGCGTCCGTCACTGGCCGCAGTCGCGGCATATTCCTCCTTGAATTGCGGCCGCCAGGCGTTGAACACGCGAAAGCGATACGGGTTTGTCTCCGCGCCCGGAGTCACGTCGATGAACACGAGCCGCGGATCGTCGCCGAATTTGCGCGCGATCTCGGCCATGAAGCGCAGCGCATGCTTTTTGTAGATCGGATCCCAGAAGAGCGGGATTTCGGTGCCGTTCAGCGGATAGCGGACAGACTTCGCGCCGGAGGCCCAGACCCAGGCGGGCGTTGGTGTCTTTGAAGCCGGGTGCGGCCAGTTGCCGCTGGAACACCACATGATCCGGAGCGCGAATTTCTTGCCGGCCTTCAGCCATGGTTGGAGACGCCGGTCCCACGCGCTCCAGTCGTAGACGCCCTCCTTCGTCTCGATCTCGGACCAGTAGAGTTGGAACAGCGGGCCGATGATGTGGGGATTATTCACCGCCTCCGCGTTGTCGCGGAAGGTATAGCCCTCGTAGAAGAACAGCCCGCCCGTTGGGTCGCGCGTCACCGGTGCAGCGTTCAGCGCGGCACCGAGGAACAGGCTGAGAATCGCAGCGCAGCCGAGGCGAATCAGATTTCTCGCAGACATGCCTCGATGGTAGCACTCAGCGAACCTGTGGCGAGACAGACACAGGTGTCTGCGCCGCCGTAGTAGAGCATCAGTTCGTCCTGCGCTTTGTTGGCGAGCGCACCGCACGGGAACACCGTGTTCGAGCAGACACCGTGACGCTCGTAGTCCATCTCCGGCGCGAGCAGGTAACTGCTTGTTCGTCCGATGATTTTTGATGGATCGTGCAGATCGAGGAGGATGGCGCCGATGTAGTATTGCTTGCCGCCCACCGGCGCCCACTGGCCGTGGATGATAACGAGCCAGCCCCGGTCGGTCTTGATCGGCGGCGTGGGACCGAGCCGGCCGGAATTCCAGAACTTGTAGCCCGGAGCCAGCAACGGCCGAAACGACCCCCAATGGATCAGATCAGGCGAAGAACTGAGCCACATCGTGCAATACGTGTTCGGCCCGCCGCCGGGACGGTCGATCTTGAAGTATTTGCCGCCGATTTTTTCGGGAAACAACGAGGCCCCGCGGTTGCGCGGCTGCGAGATGATGTCGACCACCTCGTAGCTTTTGAAATCGCGCGTCTTGCCCAGCACTGCACTCGGGCCGTCGAAGCGATCGTTCATCACCGGAGTGACGATGTAGTACGTGTCGTCGATCTTCGTGACGCGATTGTCGATTAGGTGCCGGTTGATCGTATCGAAGGGAAAGCGATCGGGCAGCGTGATGAACGGCCGGTCCGAGAGCTTGAAATGGATGCCATCCGTGCTTTCCGCGAGCCGCGTTTCCCCGCCATCCACTCCCTCCGCGCGAAAGGGCACGACCGACACCAGAAGCAGAATCTTGTTTTCGAAATGGACTGGCGCGGGATTGAAGAGCTGTGCGATCCCGGGGTAGTCGGCCGGGCGCAGCAGCGGATTCGCCGGGTGCCGCTGGAAAATTCGCGTGGCATCCTGCAGCGGCGACACGGCGTGCGTCGACGACGGGAGGCGGGCAAGTTTCGCAGAGGACATGCGATCAGCGAAACGCGTCGTCGTTCGCGCGAACAACCGTTTCTTGGTCAACCCGTTTTCTGTCCGGCCGAGGATAAATCCGCGAGGTGCTCGCGCGCCGAGGCATGGCTGGGATCGCGGCGCAGGACATCCTGCAACGCCCGTTTCGCCTGAGAGCGCTGGCCGAGCCCGAGCAACGCGAGCGCTTCGAGAAAGCGAGCGGTCGTGCGCTGCCTCGCCGGCAGATCCTCTTCGAACAGGAGCATCGTCGGCAGCGAGGTCGCGAAGTAATCGATCTTGGTCGGCTGCCGCGGCAACTGGCGGGCATACGCCAGCAGTTGCCTCAGCAACTCGCGCGCGGCGCGACCGCGGCCGAGCTTCTCCCGCGCCAGCGCCGTGTAATAGGATTTTTCCGAATACGCGGCGACGTGCTTTTCCTGGAAGTCGCCCTTGAGCTTCGCCGCCACGCTCCATGCTTGCTGCGCTCCCTTGCGATCCCCTTCGGCCGCGCGCGCGCAGCCGAGCCAGTAGTAGACGTCGCCGGGATTCGCCAGCAGGTGCCGGGCCTCGCCGAGGTTTTCGGGCGAAGTCAGGGCCTGCTCGAAGTGCTCCCGGGCCCGGCATGCGTCACCCTTCGCGAGAGCCTTTCGGCCCAGCGACAGATGCGCGCGCACGAATACGCCGCGCGAAAGCCCCTCGCCTCCCTCCCACGGCTGAAAGCGGCGCGCGATCAGCACCGCCAGCGCCTCCTCATCGCGATCCAACTGATGCAGCAGCGCGCAGAATTCCACCGTGAGATCATCACGCTGCTCGACCAGCGCGCGATACCGTTCGAGCTCCCGCACGCGCGTCGCCGCGGAGACTCGCAGCCGCTTCCAGAGCTGGTCGCGCTCGTACAAGAGCCGCGCATTCGTCGGCTCGGCGCGGAATGCCGCCTCGTAGGCCCGGCGTGCTTTCGCGGGTTGCTGCAGCACATTGTAGTAGCCGATGCCAAGATTGCGCCAGACCACCGCGTAGTCCGGCCACAGACGCGCCGCTTTCTCCCATGCTGCAATCGCTGCGCGATGCCGCCGACGGTCGAAGAGGAAATTGCCTAGATAGTATCTGGCCCGCGCATCGTTTGGGTCCGCGGCAATCGCCCACGAGAGAATGGCGTGCTCTTCGAGCCGCGCCGGGAAACACCAGTCGGGCGAGGCCGTGCGCGCCTTTTTCAACCACGCGCGACTGCGCCCGGTGTCGCCCAGCCGATCGGCCAGCCATGCGGCCGTGTAAGCGACCATTGGGGCCGTGCCCGAGCGTGGTTCGGGAGTTGCAGCCTCGACGAGTGAGAGCGCGTCTTCGAGCAGGCCCGCGCGCGCATAGTCGTGCACGAGATCGAGACGAGTTTGAGTGTCGCAGCGCAGCGGCTCGCCAGCGAGATGCCGCGCCCACCAATCCAGTGGATCGAGCGCGAGCGTCGCCTGGCCGAGAGTTTCCGCCTCGGTGGTACGTCCGAGCTGGCGCAGCACGACCGCCTTGAGGTCGCGCGCGCGAAGATTGTCGGTGTCAAGCCGGAGCGAACGGTCGAGATGGTCGAGTGCGGTAGGCCAGTCGCGGCGCGCACAATCGATTTCCGCGAGCGCATGGAATCCGGCGGCCTGCCACGCCTGATTCCACGTCGCCTTGTAGAAAGCCTCGTAGGCCTCTCCATTCCGACCCAACGCACGAAGCGTCAATCCCAGCGAGTAGTAAGGTTCGCCATCGTACGGGTTCGGATTGCGCGCGGTGAACCGGGCAATCGCCACACGCAGATGACGCTCCGCCTCAGCAAACTCGGCCCGCCGCAGGTGCGAGAGCCCGAGCGCGTGGTTGCAACGGGCATCACCTGGATCCCGCCGCAGCGCTTCGCGCCAGTAGTCCTCGGGAAACCGAGTCGCATGCCGATACTGAGCCAAATGCAGCCCAGTGATGTAGAGTTCATCGGCACTAGCGATGTCCGCCGGCAGCGCCGGCTCGGTCGCCGGTGGCGGTACCGCCTCAGCGCGCTTTTCCCGCGGCTGATAGCGCAGCAGTTCGGTGCCGTCGCGGGTCTTGAGCGTGACGCATAAGCCGGTTTCCCGACATCGCTTCGGGAGCGCAATCTCTGTCAGGTGTGGCCGCTCCGGTGAGACCTCGATCGACGTCTCTCTAATCACACCTTCCTGCCACTCCACCCGCAAACGCATCTCCTCATGCGGCCGCGTCACCGCCACACCGATCACGACGTGTCGTGATTGCACCACGAGGCTTAGTGCCGCCTCGAGGTTCGCGTACACCGAGGGACCGATTTCGCGAATCGGATACCAAAACTGGCTCCACGTCTTCGTCTCTCCCGGCTGCAGGAAAGAAAAATCCGGCTGATTGTCCGTGTAGACCCCGGCCATCAGCTCGATGTAGGGCGCGTGTTCGCCCGTCGCATTCGCGTCGGTGAGGTTGCGATCCCAAGCGTAACCAAACTCCTGATTGCCCCACGTCCACTGCTTCTTGCCAGGTGAGATATGGTGATTGGCAATGTGGATCAGGCCGGCCCGCGCTTTGAAATCATACCCGCCAAAGAAATCCTCCCGGCTACCCATGCACATGTAGGAGGTCGGCACGGGAATGTTCGCGTACCAGCGTAGATCGTTCGGTGCATATCCAGGAATAGCCCCCGTGCCACGCGGACCAACGGGCTGGTACTGCCTCGGCGCCTCCGCAGTCGGCACGCCGTCTTTCGCCCGCGCACCGTACTCGACTCCGTAATACCGGCCGGTTGCGAGCGGATACGCGCTCATCGAGCGCTTCGCATGGTCGGCCACATAATGCACGTCGGGCGGGAAAAACGACTGGTACGCCTCGTGCACGCGCGTCGCGACGTTGGCCCACCAGAGAAAGGTCTGCGCAAACGGCGTGCGATTGTACGCCCGCGCTTTCAGTTCGAGCACGGCGCGGCCGGGATGGAGGCAGATGCCGTGCATGCCCTTCATCCGCTGCATGGGATCGTGCTCGCTCAGCCACACCGTCTTCGAGCCGTCGGCTTGTTCTTCGAACTGCACATCGCACGGCATGTAGGTCGACGGCCGGTGATGCTGCGGCCAGTTGAACTCGATGCCACCGCTTAGCCATGGGCCCGCCAGACCCACCAGCGCCGGCTTGATGACATCCTGCCGGTAGATGAGGTCATAACCGTTGGTCTTGTCCTGCACCGCATGGATCCGCCCACCGATTTCCGGCAGCACCATCACGCGGAGGAATTCGTTCTCGAGATAAACCGCCTCCCACGTGCGGTCTGCCCTCTGTTCGGCAATTCGATCGGTGACCGGCAGCGGGTAGACTCTGCCGCTGCTGCCCTGATACACCCGGCGCTCGAGAAACATCGGCAGCTTGCTCGGCGGAAACGGCTCATACGTCGGCAGCGTGAGGGCCTCACGCCAAATTCGAACAGCAAATGATGACATTGAACGAAAAACCTCCACGGAGGTTCGCAAAACCACCAGAAACTGTCAGTGCATTCCGTGGTAAATCCGTTGTGGCCCTCGACTGGTGACCCCATGCGTTTCGGGTCAGTGCTCGCTTTGTACGGCCGAAGTTGGTGCGGGATGCTTCCTCGCTGCGAAACGCAAACAGGGCTCGCCTAGTGCATCGCTGCCCTCCGTCGTACCCGGATGCGAACCCTCCCTCTCCGCCGGCCATCACCCCATCGGCCTGGCCAGGACAAACGGACACCAAAACGGACACCAAAAGGTTAGAAAAAGTAGTTTTGGAGTATTGGTCGATTTTGCTGGATTACCTCTGAAAATCGGCGAAGTTGCCGTCGCAACCGCAGGTATCCTAGCCCAAATCCGACTGTTGGCTCCAGCGCCCCACCTCCTTGGAGCGTCGTCGCGCCCCGCGTTCCGCCGCAGCTTCGATTCCAAGGCTACGGCTTGGCCCGCTACTCTCTCGCCTGTCATTGCGAGGAGTGCAGCGACAAAGCAATCCATCTGGATCGCTCCCCTTCGCAAATTGTTTCCGTGTGTTCAGTGTGTTCCGTGGGCCATTCTCTGCCTGCTCGGGTATTCCATTCGGCAATCGCCATTCGGCAATCCATCTCCGCCTCCGGAGGTTTGCCCATTCGGCAATCGGCATTCGGCAATCGGCAATTTGTCCCCCTCCTGACTCCTGGCTCCTCCTCTCCTGACTCCGACCTTTTGGATTCTGGATTCTTTCATTTTTCATTTTCATTTCGGGTTGCCCCAACCCCTCGAACCCCGCCCACCGCTCGTCAAATTTTGAGCGGAAAAATCTTATTTTTCCGCCTCCCGCTCGGATCGTCATCCGTGCCCATCCGTGAAATCCGTGGTCAACCCCGGTCCGGATTTTCTGCCGCCCTCGGACCGCGACCGCCCTCGGTCGCTGTTTGCGCTTCTACTCGCTGTTCTGCCGGGCGAATTATTTTACATGAGATAGCCCCTTGCGAATTCCCCGCAACGGATTGAAGCAAAATATTTTGAATCCATTTTCGCCAATTTATTGCCAATCATGTATTCAAACTAATTATACGATGCTTTCAAGGCCTTCTCTTGATCTCTTGGATACTGGATTCTGAATTCTAGATTCCGGCTCCTCTTCATTTTTTTCCGCGTGAAAATTGACCACACGCGCATGCGTCCTCAACAGACGCTCGCAACCCGAACCCGTCCCCGAATGAACCCGAACCTAAAGTCTCGCCATAGCTCCACCCGAGCGACGGCGGACGAAATGAAGCCGAAGCCCAAGTCACCCGCTGGCCCCGCGAAACCCCGCGCCAAACCTGCCTCCCCAACAACTGGGCCGAAGGCCCGCTGTCGGCCTGCCGTGCCTGCGGTGAGCTTGTCGAATCCGAGCCAGGGCGTAGCCCGCGTCGAACGGGGCCGCCCCACCAAGCTCACCCGCCCCCTCATCGAGCGCATCTGCAAACACGTCCGCGCCGGCAATTTTCTCGAGACCTCAGCGTTCGCCTGCGGCGTCACCCGCCAGACCTTGTACAACTGGCTCCGTACCGCCAACGCCGCGATCGCCCGGACCCAGCCACCGGACGCCGATCCCGAGCCCGAAGAGTACGAATACGAGGAACAGGAAGACCGCGACCCCACCGAAGAAGAAGGGGATCCAAACTACCACGGCCCGCCCGCTTCGAACTCCGCGCTCGTCACAGGTCACACGTCACCTGTCACACGGATCGAATCGCTCTGTATCGAATTCCTGAATGGCATGGAGCAAGCCACCTCCGAGGCCGACATCGCCGATATGGCGATCATCGCCGCCGCGTCGGAGACCGACTGGCGCGCCGCCGCCTGGCGCACCGCCC
>JADMIO011430618.1_pt1 | contig 15150 bp, 10 predicted proteins | sample 8958161 | NCBI WGS metagenome assembly JADMIO01 (sample SAMN16585339, study PRJNA669376) | soil metagenome | isolation source: Crop rotation soil | place: USA: Cullars Rotation, Alabama | collected 2011 | reverse complement strand
CGGATCCCGCGCTCGTCGTGCGCGTTCTCGACCGCCGCGAGCAGGATCCGGCCGAGCCCGATGCCGTAACAACCCATGAGGATCGGGACGAACGCTCCAGACTCGTCGCGCACGCGTGCCCCGAGCGCTTCGGAATACTTAATCCCGAGTTTGAACACGTGCCCGAGCTCAATCCCCTTGCTCAGCTTGAGCACGCCGCCGTCGTTGCGTGGCGAGGGATCGCCTTCGAGCGCATTGCGAATATCCGCGACGGCGACCTTGCGCGGATCGGCGAGCTGATCGCCACAGTCGCGAAACCAGTTGAAGCCTTTGACGTGATGATCGACTTCGTTCGCGCCGGTGACCCACGCGTGATTTTGCGCAGCATCCGGATCGACGAGCACGACGGTCTCCAGATCGCGCACCGCTTTGTCCGGCCCGCAGAAACCGATCGCCCACTTTTCGCGGACGGCCGGCGTGTCTTCCATCGTGACCGACTCGACGTGGAAGTGTTCGCGCACTGCGCGAAGCAGCTTGGCTTCGTTCACGTCGTGATCGCCGCGCACGATCGCCACGAGCCACTTCGGATTCGAGTTATTCTCGATCGCCGGGCCGCTGTTACGGGTTCGGAACACGAGCGTCTTGAGCATGTCGGCGGCGGTGATGTTGAAAAACGTCGCGACGTCATCCACACCCGGCAATCCGGGCGTGTGCACTTTTTCCAGCGGCGCCAGCGGCTCGCCACCAAACGTCCACGCGCGCTCGCCGATCTCCGCGCGCTCCAGATTGGCGCTGTAGTTGCCCTTGGACGAAGTGACGATCGTGTCCTCGCCGGCGCTGCAGGGCGACATGAACTCGTGCGATGCGCTGCCACCGATTGGTCCCGCTTCGGCTTCGACCGGGACGAATGGCACACCGCAGCGCGTGAAGATGCGCTCGTATGCGCGATAAAAGTCCTGATACGCGGCGTCGAGAGATTCGGCTTCCGCGTGGAAGCTGTACGCATCCTTCATCAGAAACTCGCGAACGCGCAGCAACCCGAACCGCGGCCGGTATTCATCGCGAAACTTCGTCTGGATTTGATACAGCCGCAGCGGAAGCTGCTTGTAAGAATTGATCGTCGCGCCGACCAGTTCCGTGACCACTTCCTCGTGCGTCGGACCCAGGACGACGTGCCGGCCGTGACGGTCCTTGAACGCGAAGAGATTCTCGCCGTAACTGACGTCGCGACCGGTCCGCTGCCAAAGCTCGCGCGGTTGCATGGCCGGCAGGGAGAGCTCCGCGCAGCCGATGCCATCCATCTCCTGACGGATGACGTTTGCGATCTTCTGCATCGACCGCGTCGCCAGGGGAAGCATGTCAAACACACCCGCCGCCACCTGACGGATGAACCCTGCGCGCAGCAGAAGCTGATGGCTGACGATCTGCGCGTCGGCGGGCGTCTCCTTGAGCGTGGGGATGAGGGTTTGGGTCCAACGCATCCGGGTTCCTCAGGCGGTTCCCACGGGCGAACCGCGTGGCTTGGGTTCGTTTTTGCAGTTGCTCCGGGCGGTCAATATCGCACAAGTATTGATGGACTCAACAGTTGATCTACCACCCTTTGGGTTCGTTTTCGCGAATTCGCATGGTCGCGAGTCATCCTCCTTTGGGTTCGTTTTTTCAATACTTACATAGCGCGATCCTTCACTGTTTGGGTTCGTTTTTTCAATTCAAAGTGGTGACCGCTCCCCCTCGGCTCCAAAAAGGCGCGTCCCCATAGATACGGTCGCGCTGCGCGCTGGCGACGCGTCCAGCGCAACGAGTCGCACCTATGGCGTCGAAAACGCGGAAAAATTTTTCATTTTGTGCGCGCAGGTGTTGCGCATCCTACGCACCCCAGGCGCAGCGCTTGACGTAAAGCTCGATCCCTGCGATTGCGTATCCCGTCATGTTCGATGCCGTTGTCGAAGTTCCGCAGGATTGGCCGCGCTGGGCGCAGGTCACGCTCGAATTGACGATTGCCGGTGCGATCGGGTTGGCGGTTCACCTGCTGCTGTCGCGCTATTTGCGCCGTTTGCTCGCGCGCACGCCGTTTGGGGTATTTGACATCCTCTTCGAGCGCGCCCGCAGGCCGGCCGCGCTCACCTTGCCGCTGTTGATGATGCTGCTGGCGCGATCGCGCACCACGCCGCCGCGCGAATCGGGGCGGCCGCTCCCGTTGCTCGACCACGTGATCGAGATCGGCGTGATCTTCGGGCTGACGTGGTGGCTGGTGACCCTGTTCGGCGCGTTGGACAAGTACGTGAAAGGCGCGCACGACGTCGCGGTGGACGACAACCGCGAAGCGCGGCGCGTCCATACGCAAGTCACCGTGCTCAGCCGCGCGCTGCAATTGCTTGCGATCTGCGCCGGCATTGCGACGGCGCTGATGACTTTCCCGCGCGTACAGCAGATCGGCACGAGCATGCTGGCGTCGGCCGGCATCGCGGGCGTGGTCGTCGGTTTGGCGGCGCGTCCCGTTTTGGAAAACCTCATCGCCGGTTTGCAGATCGGGTTCACTCAGCCGATTCGATTGGACGACACGGTGGTCATCGACGACAAGTTCGGCCGCGTCGAAGACATCACGATGACGTACATCGTCGTGCGCCTCTGGGACGAGCGCCGGCTGATCGTGCCGTTCAGCAAGTTCATCGCCCAGCCGTTCGAAAACTGGACGCGCTACGACTCGGCCGTCATGGGAACGGTGATGCTCTGGGTGGATTTCAGCACGCCCGTCGACCGCGTGCGCGACGCCGGCAAGCGAATCGTGCAGTCCACGCCATACTGGGATGGCCGGGCGTTCAACGTGCAGGTGACCGATGCGACGGAAAGCGCGATGCTCCTGCGCGTGCTCGTGAGCGCGCGAAACTCGACCGATGCATGGGAGCTGCGCGTGCTCGTTCGCGAAAAGCTGATCGCGTTCCTCAACGCCGAGCTGCCCGGCGCACTTCCCAATCGCCGGGGCGAAACCTCCGACGCCGAAGACTCCGCAGAAAACACACAACTGGCAGCAAATAAACCGGACGCGTAATCTTCGGCGACTCGTATGGCCAAGAACATCAAAAAGCGAAGTGAAGATTACGCGCGCTGGTACCTCGACGTCATCAACGCAGCCAAGCTCGCCGATTACGCGCCGGTCAAAGGGTGCATGGTCATCCGGCCGGAAGGGTACGCGATCTGGGAGGCGATCCAGCGGCAGCTCGATCGGCGATTCAAGCAGACCGGGCACGTCAACGCGTACTTTCCGCTGCTGATTCCGCAAAGCTTTCTGACGAAGGAGGCCGAGCACGTCGAAGGCTTCGCGATGGAGTGCGCGATCGTCACGCACACGAAGCTTGAGCGTGACAAGTCGGGAAGCGGCGCGCTCGTGCCGGCAGCGCCGTTGGACGAACCGCTGATCATCCGTCCGACCAGCGAAACGGTCATCGGCCACATGTACGCGCAGTGGGTGCAGAGCTATCGCGACCTGCCGCTGCTGATCAACCAGTGGTGCAACGTGATGCGCTGGGAGCTGCGCACGCGCCTGTTCCTGCGCACCGCGGAATTTCTTTGGCAGGAAGGTCACACGGCGCACGAAACCGAAAAAGAAGCGCACGAAGAAACGCTGCGCATGCTTGGGGTGTATGGCGATTTCGCGGAACAAGTGCTCGCGGTTCCGGTGTTTCGCGGGGCGAAGACGGAGAGCGAAAAGTTCCCCGGCGCCGTCACGACGTATTGCATCGAAGGCTTGATGCAGGACGGCAAGGCGCTGCAGATGGGCACGAGCCACGACCTTGGCCAGAACTTTTCCAAGGCGTTCGACATCAAGTTCCTGTCGCGCGAGAACAAGCAGGAGCACGCGTTCACGACGAGTTGGGGCGTCAGCACGCGATTGATCGGCGCGCTCATCATGGCGCACAGCGATGACGAAGGTTTGGTTCTGCCGCCACGCGTGGCGCCGGACGTCGCGGCCATCGTGCCGATTTACAAGACGCCTGAAGATGAAGCGAAGGTGCGCGGGTTCATCGATCAACTGATCGTGAAGCTGGCCGGCGATGGCGATCGCAGCAAGATCGAGCGGCACGGGCTCGAGTCTTACGTGTTTGACGTTTCGACCGAGCAGCGCATCGTCGCCGACTTCCGCGACGCCCGCCCGGGCGATAAGCAATACCACTGGGAACAGCGCGGCGTGCCGTTCCGCATGGAAGTCGGCCCGCGCGACGTGGACGCGAATGCGTTCGTCCTCAAATCGCGCACGACTGGGACGAAGGAAACCATCAACCTCGGCGATGTTTCAACATCCTGGTTCCGGCAGCGATTGAGCGACGCGCAAGGCGCGCTGTTCGACCGCGCCAAGAAGTTCCGCGACGACAACACGCGGCAAGCGAACAGCTACGACGAGCTCAAGGAAATTATCAAAGAGCACGCCGGCTTCGTCCGCTGCTTCTTCAAGCCGGACAAGGAAGCGGAGAAGCGCATCAAGGATGAGACGAAGGCCACTGTGCGATGCATCCCGTTTGAGGGGGAAGGTAAGCGCGGCAAATGCATTTACTCCGGTGCCGAGGATGGCGTCGAAGTGTTGTTCGCGCAGGCTTATTGAGCTAGTCCAGCTTTCCCGTCAGCCAATGCATGATGTTCAGCGCCAGCTGGCGGTTGTCGCTTCCCGGATAGGTCATGCCGACGCGAAGCGGTTTCTCCATGGCCGGCGTTTTGAGCATCTGCGCCGACAGCACCGCCGCTTCTCCGACGACTACCACGCGGCCTTTTCCCACCTTCAATGCAATGCCTTGCGCCCGACCGGCGGCAGAGGTCTTCTTTTCATCGGTGGCGCGCATCGAATCTTCCGCGCTGTCGCCCAGTTTCAGGAATTCAATGCAACCTTCCGGGCCTTTGAGTGATTGGCCTGTGAACGTGGTGATCGATTTCAGTTTCTCGGATTCATCGCGACCGTTGGTGATCGCGCAGTCGATCAGCAACTTGTTGTCTCGCGAAAAGACGAGCCAGGATGGATTGCTTTCGGCACAATTCTTCGAATCGCGCGTGAACTGACAGGACATCTCGACGTCAAATCGTTTCGCCAGATCCTTTGCAGCGACGCCCATCGGCGCGTGATCGGCGATCAGGAGCAGGCTGCCTCCGTCGCTGACCCATTTGTGGACGGCTTCAATCTCGTCTTTCGCGAAGGCCGAATCGGTCGGCTTGTCCGCGCCGCGGGCGTTGGAGATGACGAGCACGTCGTGCCCGGCCAGCACCTTCTCCGTGAACGGCGCGATGCCTTGCTTGATCGTGCATCCGTCGTTCGTCATCAAGTCAGCAAACGCTTTGTATCGTCCGCCGGCCGTGTGAAAGTTGTTGTGCGCTTCGTCGATGACGACGCTCGGATGCTTGTCGACGAACGCGGGCTTCGCGACTTTCGCGTCGAAGTCCGGATCGTTTTGTTGAGGGGATTGTTGCGTTGTCTGGCTAAGACCGAAGACGAGCAGCGCGGCGAGGAACAGGTTTGAGCGCAGCATGAGCGCCTCCTTCAACCATCACGACGTTCACATGAACGAAAAGCTAACTCAGCCGGTCTGACCGAGTGATGGCAGGGCGCCGTTGACCTGGAACGAAAGCTGTTCCAGCGACACCGCGAGATCCACGGAATTGAGCGCGATCTCTCCGGGCACGTTCAGCGACACGGGCGCGAAGTTGAGCAAGCCACGGATGCCCGAAGCGATCAACGTGTCGGCCACTTCCTGCGCATGATCCGCAGGGACGGCGAGCATCGCGAGCTTGATGGACTTGTCGCGGATCGTCGCCGTGAGCTCGCTCAATGGTTGGATCTGGAAGCCGCCGAACTTCTTGCCGATCTTCGCGCTATCGTTATCGAACACGGCCACCAGTTTGAAACCTTTTGCGTCAAACCCGCGATACGCCAGCAGCGCGCGGCCAAGGTTGCCGGCGCCGACGAGAAGGACCGGCCAGATCTTGTCCGTGCCGAGAATGTGCCGGACGCGCGCGATCAGGTCGTCGACGCGATACCCAATTCCCGGGTGTCCAAAGGTCCCGAAGTAGGCCAGATCTTTTCGGACCTGCGCATCGGTAAGCTGGAGGCTTTCGCCGAGCTGTTTGCTGGAGACGGTTTCCCGGCCGGCGCGTTGGAAGGCCTCGAGCTGCCGGAGGTAAAGGCTGAGCCGGCGCACGGCGGGATTCGGGATCAGGTCGGGTCGCGGCAGATCCATACGCAATACCCCGTTGAGGCGCCCGTGGAGCCAGCAAGCGTCGAGGCCGGCAAGCGTCGAGGCCGGAAAGCGCGTCCAACGCGTTCAGTTCGCCCGAAGCTATCCCGCCGCCAATGCGCGCGTCAAGGCGCGCGGATCGCCGGAAGGACGCGGCGCAAGTCGAATCGCCGCATACTGATGGAAGATTCGGCAATCCTTGACACCCTTTCGGGCCTTTTCTACACTCGCGCCGCTTGGTCGGGATTTTCGGTCTCCCACCGGCTACTCTCGCTCGCGCGACGCGGTCGCACGTGTTGCCCCGAACGATCGCGCGTGTGCGACCTCAAACCCAGAACGGACTCATCGCCCTGGGAAACTCACCTTGATTTACACCCCGCACAGAACGCCCAAGCCGTTGAACGCCATTGTCCGCGCTTCGCTGATCATCCTGATGGTCGCGACTTGCTCGTTCGCGCGCACCGCGCACGCGCAGATTCCGGCTGCCGCGAAATCCGCCGCGCAACCGCCCGCCGACGCGATTCACACGCATCTTCAAAACGCGATCAAGCTGCTGATGAGCGATCTGCCGTCCGAGCAAAGTCACGGACGCGATCTGATCGTCAACGAGGTGACGAGCGCGCCGTCGCCGAGCGCGTCGTTCATGTTTGCGTATGCGAATGAGCTGAACAATCAGATCGGCCCGGCGCTGGCGAGCAGCAATTTGCGAGTTCGCGTGAACGCCGCGATCGCCGTCGCGCGCGTCGCCGAGAAGTCGGCCGCGCCGCAACTCGTGCCGGCGGTGCTGACGACGTTGAACGACCAGCACGAAGCCGTCTCGCTGTGGGGATTGAAGGCAGCGCGCTGGTTGATCGTGCCCGCCGGCGCCAACAGCGGGCGGCTGATTTCAGCGGTCGTCGCGACGGGCACAAAACATCCCGCCAACGCCGATGCCGCATATAGCGCGCTCCAGAACAGCAACCCGTCCGGCCCGATGATCCAGACAGTGATCACCGCGATTCAGGACCTGATGGCCGCGCGCCTGGCAAAGTACGCCACCGGCCTTCCCGGTGAACCAATCGCCGATGCGACCGGCGCGAGCAGTCTGTCGGAATCCGCGTGGTGGAAGACGTTGAACAAGGCGACGAAAACGCGTTCGGCGCAGCTTCTCTCGGACCTCGTCGCATTTGCCGCTCAGCGTCTTCCAACGGCGACGCCTGAGATTCAAGAACAGCTCAAGGTCGTCATCCAGCGTGCCGGCAGGGGACTCGTCGCCAACGCGATCAGCGATAACTTCCCCGATCTCAACGCGCGGTTGGCATCGGTTGGTTCAATCACTCCGCGCACACCGGTCCCGTCGGTCACTCAGGCCGCCGCGCAGGTGTATCCGGAAATCAAGAAGGTGTGGGCGGACGTCAAGGCGCCCGCGACCGTGCAAGGCGGCACGCCGCTGCCCGCGACGACGCAGCCCGCCGGCGGCACCTGATCCGGCTCTGTTCGTCCCGTCGTCTCCGTCCGTGCGCGCATCCCCCGCGCGGATTTGCTGGCTATCGTTTATGATTCACAAGTCGCGCCGCGCGGCAACGCGCGACGCGCGGCATCGCCATGCGACGCTTTCGCATACTGCGCATGTATCTGTTGGTTCCATTGAGAGGGCGAACATGATTCACATCCATCGCCGATCGCTTCTCGCTGTTCTCATCGCATTGGTCGCGATGTCTCTGGCTTCGACTCGTGTGTTTGCCCAGCAGAAGCGCGACGTCAGCTACATCGACCGCGGCGACGTCGGCACGCTCGATCCAAACCGCATGAGCTGGGCGCAGGACATCCGCGTCGGCATGGCGCTGTATGAAGGGCTGTACGTCACCGATCCGGTCACCTTCAAGCCCGTGCTGGGCACGGCCGATCGCGTGCAGACGAGCGACGACAAGAAAGTCTGGACGTTCCACATCCGCGACGACGCAAAGTGGAGCAACGGCGATCAGGTCACCACGGCCGACTTCGTATTCGCGTGGCGGCGGATGCTGGAAGAGCCGGGCGATTACACGTATCTGCTCGACAAGTACATCGTCGGCGCGAAAGCGTACGAAGACGCGTTCGCCGACTACCTCGCCAAGCGGGCAAAGGGCGAGCAGGCCGTCAAGCCGAACTTCAACACGGTCGGCATCGAGGCGATCAACACCAACGAGATTCGCATCAAGCTGATCAACCCGTGCGATTATTTTCCGGATCTGCTCGCGTTCGAGTGCTATTACCCCACGAACGAGCGCTCGATGACGCCTTTCCGCGAAGTCGATCCAAAGACCGAGCGCGTCACCTACAACGCCGCCTGGGCCAACGCGCCGAATCTCGTCACCAACGGGCCGTACAAGCTCACGAGCTGGCAGCTTCGCCGCGGGCTGCGGCTCGATCTGAATGACCACTATTGGGACAAGGCGAACGTCAAGAACAGCGGCGTGAACCTGATCGTTGCTGAAGAAGCACTGACTCAGCTTCGCAAGTTCGATGCAAAGCCCCCCGAGGCAGACATCCTCGCCGAACTGACCGGTGAGATCGCGGCCAACATGCGCGAGCAGGGCCGCAAAGACATTCACATCGACCCGAGCTTCGGCACGTATTTCTATTCGTTCCTGTGCTCCGAGAAGTTACCCGACGGCCGGCCGAATCCGTTCCACGACGTGCGCGTCCGCCGCGCGTTCGCGATGGCGATCGACAAGGAGCCGATCGTCAAGAACATCACCAAGGCCGGCGAACCGGTGACGAATGCGTACGTTCCGCCGAACGTGTTCGAAGGTTATCCCGTGCTCAGCGGTCCAAAGTATGACGTGAAAGCCGCGCGGGCACTGATGAAGGAAGCCGGCTTCGCCGCCGGCAAAAACTTCCCCGCGATCAAGCTCACCTTCAACACCGAAGGCGGCGAGCACAAAGCGATCGCCGAATACATCCGTAACCAGTGGCAGAAGAACCTGAACGTGTCGGTGGAGCTCGACGGCGTGGAGATCAAGCAGTTCCAGACGCGCCTCCACCAGAAGGAATATGCCGTCGCCCGGGCGAGCTGGTACGGCGACTACATGGACATCAGCACGTTCACCGACAAGTACCTCACCGGCGGCGGCAACAACGATAGCGCGTGGAGCAGTAAGGAATACGATCGGCTCTGCGCCGAGGCCGACAAAGAAGCCGACACGAAGAAGCGTCAGGAACTGCTGGCCAAGGCCGAGCAGATCCTACTCGACGAAGTTCCGATCCTGCCGCTGTACAACTACGTCAACAAGCTCGCGTATCGCGACGAGGTAAAGGGTCTGAATCCGAATCCGAGGAATCAGATCATTTTGAAGAACATCAGCGTCGAAAAGTGACTCACTCCCTCTCCCTGCCGGGGAGAGGGAGAAATGTGCATGCTCCGCTTCATCGCTTCACGTCTGATCCAGTTCCCGCTGATCCTCGTCGTCATTTATTTGACGACGTTTTTTCTCGCATGGGTGGCGCCGGGTTCTCCGTTTGAGCGGACCGATCGCAAGTTGCCCGAGCACGTGCTCAACTCGCTCAAGGAGAAGTTCCACGCGCAGAACTGGTACAGCTTCCTCGCGTTTTATCCGTATCAGATCATTCGACACGGCGATCTCGGGCCGAGCTTGAATTATCCCGAGCGCACCGTGAACGACATCATCAAAAAGCACTTGCCGGTCTCGATCGTGCTCGGTATCAGCGCGGTGGCGATCGCCGTGATCTGCGGCGTGACGATCGGGACGCTGGCAGCCGTGCGACGCAACGGGCCGCTGGATTGGATCAGCTTGAACATCGCGCTGATCGGGATCTCCGTTCCGAGCTTCGTGGCGGCGAGCGTGCTCATCATGGTGTTTGCCGTCCAGTGGCCGATTTTCCCGAGCAACGGCTGGCCGGCGGAGTGGTTCTGGTGGCCGCCGGGTCTGTTCGTTTCATCGCTGTGGGAGCACTTGCGTTACGTGTTCCTGCCGGCGCTGGCGCTGTCGCTGCTGCCGATGGCGTACATCACGCGCTTGACGCGCGTCTCGATGATCGACGTGCTGGGCAGCGATTACGTTCGCACCGCCCGCGCGAAAGGGTTGGCCAAACCGACCGTCGTGTGGAAGCACTGCTTGCGGAACGCAGTCTTGCCGGTCGTGAGCTACATCGGGCCGGCGGCGGCGGGGACGCTCGTTGGATCGTTCGTTGTGGAGAAGATCTTCAACATCCCCGGCCTCGGTACGTTCTTCGTCACGAGCGTGCAGAATCGCGATCAGCCGCTGATCCTCGGGACGGTGCTCGTCGAGTCCGCGCTGCTCCTGGCGGTGAACCTGGTGGTTGACGTGAGCTACGGCTTCATCGATCCGCGCATCGACGTTACGGCCGCGAAGGGCGAAGCATGACCACGATCTCCGCCCCAACCATCGCCCCCGAGCCGGAGCTTCACGAGCACTTCGCGCTCGAGAAGCCAGATCACATCTGGCGGCGCCTGCTGCGCAGCGGGCGTTTTCTCGCCGGCGGGACGATGATCCTGTTCATCCTCGGCACCTGCCTGGTCTCGCTGCCGTGGACGGGCAAGGCATCGCTTGGCGTGGACGAAGACGGATACCCGGTTGAAAATCCGTACTACTTCGATACGCAGAACTCCGCGCAGTCCGAGCTTCGGCCTAGCACTGATTCGCTCGTGCATTACTTCGGCACGGACACGCTCGGTCGCTCGATCCTGACGCGGTGCCTGTACGGCGGCACGGTAAGCTTGCAAATCGGGCTCGCCGCAGCGGTCGTCGCTGTGCTGCTTGGCGTCACCGTCGGTCTGCTCGCCGGATATCGCGGCGGTTGGATCGACGGGCTGCTGATGCGCACCGTGGACGTGATGTACGGCCTGCCGTACGTGCTGCTGATCATCCTCTTCAAGATTGCGCTGGAAGAGCCGCTCGGCAAGTTGTTTTCCGATGCGTCAATCGCCAACCGCGCCGTGCTGTTCATGGCGATCGGTCTGGTCAGCTGGCTGACCATGGCGCGTGTCGTGCGCGGGCAAGTTCTTTCGCTTCGGGGACAGCCGTTCATCGAAGCCGGCCGCGCGATTGGGCTGCCCAGTTGGCGCATCTTCTTGTTTCACTTGTTGCCGAATATTGTGGGACCGATCATCGTGTATGCGACCCTCACGATCCCGCAGGCCATCCTGAGCGAATCATTTCTCAGCTTCCTCGGAATTGGCATTCAGGCACCGATGCCGACGTGGGGATCCCTCGCTGCCGAAGGGCTCAAGAGTGGCCTGTTGCCACATGAGCCGAAGTGGTGGCTGCTGCTGTTTCCGTGTATTCTTTTGGCCCTGACGCTGCTGAGCCTGAACTTTGTCGGCGACGGCCTGCGCGACCTGTTCGACCCGAAGCGCGGCGAGGCCGCGAAGCTCTGAGCGCTCGCTCTGATCCTGAATAACGTCGAGACGTACAAATGGAAAATCGTTTCACGATCAAGGATTTTTTCCTCTTTTCGCTGGTCATCGCCGTGCTCGTCATGGTCGGCATGTCGATGAAGCAGTTCGACCGGCAGTTCGATCGTGTGTTGGCGATCGAAGGGCAGAACCAGACGCTCACGCGCGACGTCGTGGCCTTGAAGGACCAGGTCAACGCGATGCAGTTGCGCCTCGAACAGGGCGTAATTACCCGCTCCTCACAGGGCGACGCGCCGGCGGGTAATTCTGCGGTCGCGACGAACACCCCAGCCAACAATGCTGCCGGCGGCGGTCGCACGATTGCCGAGTTCACGAACGACCCGTTCGGCCGCCTGCGCGAAGCGATGAAAAAGCCCGACTACGCGCCGGGCGACTGGTACGTATTCAACATTCCCGTGCGCGTCGGCCGCGTCACGCCGCTGGTCAACGAAGACATTTACGGCGCCGCCATTCGCGCCAAGTGCATGGAGACGCTGCTCACGCGCGATCCCGAGACACTGAAGTTCCGCCCGCTGCTTGCCGAATCGTGGGACCTGAAACCCAGCGGGCAGGAGCTGCGTTACAAACTTCGTCGAAACGTCGTGTTTTCCGACGGCACGCCCTTCACCGCCGACGATGTGATCTTCACGTTCGACTGGATTATGAACAACGAAGTGGACGCGGCCCGCGCGCGTTCGTACCTGATCGAGCAGAAGGTCAGCTGGGAAAAGGTCAACGACTTCGAAATCGTCTTCCGCATGGAAAAGCCGTACTTCAAATTCGAAGAAATCACCGGCGACCAGCCCATCATGTCGAAGGCGTTTTACTCGAAGTACAAACCGAGCGAGTACAACGAGCTGCCCGGCCTGATGTTCGGCACCGGACCGTACATGCTGAAAAACCCGGGCAAGTGGTCGCCCGGCGAGCGGCTGGAGCTCGTGCGCAACGAGCGCTATTGGGGTATTAAGCCTGCGTTCAACAAGATCATCTTCACGGAGGTCGAAGAAGAAGCGGTTTCGACCACGATGTTCCAGAACGGCGAGCTTGACGACATGAGCACGACGCCCGATCAGCACGATCGCCTCAAGAAAGATCCGAAGACGATGGAGCGCGGCAACCCGGTCGAGTACGCCAACATGCTCGGCGGGTACACGTACATCGGATGGAACCAGAAGCGAAAGGGCAGCCCCACGCCGTTTGCCGACAAGCGCGTGCGGCAGGCGATGACGATGCTCGTCGATCGCGAGCGCATGGCCAAGGAACTGTGGCGCGGTTACGCGGATGTGTCCGTCGGCCCGTTCTCCAAACGCGGAACGCAGATGGCGCCGGACATCAAGCCATGGCCATTTGATCCGAAGCGTGCCCGCGAATTGCTCGCCGAGTGCGGCTTTGCCGACAAGAACGGTGACGGCGTCCTCGAAGACCCGAGTGGCCAACCGTTCCGCTTTACGCTTTCGTATCCTTCCAAGAGCGAGATCGGGCAGCGGCAGGCGCTGTTCCTCAAGGACAACTTCGCCCGCGGCGGCGTGCAGCTCGACCTCAAGCCGACCGATTGGCCGACGTTGCTTCAAGAGCTGAAGCAGAGCGAATTCGACGCCTGCACGCTCGGCTGGTCGAGCAGCGTGGAGAGCGACCTGTTCCAGATCTTCCACTCCAGCCAGGTCGGTGACGGCGGCGACAACCGGACGTTCTACGTCAACAAGGACCTGGACGCGCTGATCGAAAAGGCGCGCAGCACGGCGAACGAAGACGAGCGCATGAAGCTTTGGCAGGAATGCACGCGCATCCTCCACGAGGATCAGCCGTACACCTTCCTCCTGGACCGCATGTCGCTCCGTTTCATGGACAAGCGCATCGCCAACGTTCAGAAGGCGCGAATGGGCCTGAACCTCATGTACACCGAAGTCATGCCGATCCCGTGGTATTCCGCGGCTGGCCAGCACAAGTACGAGAAGTGATTCGTGCTCGAGCGAGTCTGCGATGCCTGCAAGTCTGAGTGAGTGATTGCGCGACGCGAGCATATCCGCCGATGGCTACATACCTGCTTCGACGAGCCCTGTTGATGATCCCGACGTTGATCGGGGCGACGATGCTCGTATTTTTCGTCGTCGCCGCGGCGCCCGGTGGCATCGAGGCTTCACTGCTCAGCGCTGAAGGCAACATGCGCCCCGAGCAGCGCCGCGCCCGCGAGGAATACCTCAGCGCCCGCTATGGGTTGAAGAAGCCGCTACTCATCCAGTACCTGCGCTGGGTGAACAAAGTTTCCCCCGTCGGCTTCCGCACGTGGGAGCTCGATGACCCGGAAGTCAAAGCCGCCAACGCCATCGAAAACAAGGGACGCGATGCGCTTCGCCCGAAGCTGCTGGCCGAGGGCTTCACGAACAACAACGTTGACGAAGAGCTGCGCAAGCGCATCGATGAAAAGCCGGACGCCGGCGATATGCGGTTGAACAGACCGGCGATCAAAGTCCCCGATCTGGGCGACAGCTTTACCCGCGGCCGCAAGGTGTCGGCGCTGATTGCCGAGTCGCTGCCGATCACGATCCTGATCAACGCGGTCGCGATTCCGATCGAATACGTCCTCGCGGTCGTCACCGGTGTGTGGGCCGCTCGCCACCGCGGCAAGGCGATCGACGTGGTCAGCGGCACGACGTCGCTTGCGATGTGGTCGCTGCCTCAGATCTGGATTGCGGTACTGGCGATCGGGTTCCTCGCGAGCGATCGCTACCTCAACTGGTTCCCGACGCAGGGCCTCAGCGACGTCCGCGCGGATTCCAGGCCGTTCCTTCCCAGCGGTCTGCCGCACATCGAAGTCACGCAGGCCGGCTGGTTGCAGTGGAAGTACATTGGCCTGGCGGTGCTCGCAGCCGTTGTCGCGATTTTCGTGCGCCTGCGCGAGCCGCGAAGCGCGACGGTGCGATGGTGGTCGGCGCTCGTCGCGGTCGGCGCGCCGGCAGCGCTCGTCGTCGCGTTTGTCTGGGGTTGTTTCAACCACGAATACGTCCTGACGCGTTCGCGCATTGACTGGCCGGGCAGCGGGTGGTTTATGGATTTCGTGTGGCACCTGGTTCTGCCGGTGCTGTGCATCTCATACGGCAGCATCGCGTTTCTTCACAAACTGGCTCGCGCCTCACTGCTCGACACGATCCAGGCCGACTTCGTTCGCACCGCGCGCGCCAAGGGTGTGAACGAGCGCGTCGTGCTGTGGGCCCACGCCTTTCGAAACAGCCTCATCCCGCTGATTACCGTGCTCGTCTCCCTTTTGCCGGCGATGATCACCGGCTCGCTCATCGTCGAAACGGTCTTCGGCATCAACGGCATGGGCCGGCTGACGTATGAGGCGATCGAGCAGCGCGACCGCGAGCTGTTTCTGTCGAACACGTTGATCGTGATGGTGCTGACGCTGGGCGGGTTCCTGCTCGCGGACATTCTTTACGTGCTGGTCGATCCGCGGGTGACCTATGAGTAGTAGCGCCATCGAGCGCCCTCAACCCGATATGGAAGAGGGCATCCCACCCGCGCCGCCGAAGGTGGACATGGAGTCGGTCTCGCGCGAGC
>JADMIO010921833.1_pt1 | contig 15150 bp, 10 predicted proteins | sample 8958161 | NCBI WGS metagenome assembly JADMIO01 (sample SAMN16585339, study PRJNA669376) | soil metagenome | isolation source: Crop rotation soil | place: USA: Cullars Rotation, Alabama | collected 2011 | reverse complement strand
CGCGACAACTTGTCCACGTGGAATTCTAAGCTTAGGATCCCAATGTGCTGGAAAGTGTGCGCGCCTCTCCGACGGCTCCGCGCGCTGCTGGGGCAGCAACGAGTTCGGTCAGCTCGGCGACGGGACGGTCACCAGCTCGAGTGCGCCGGTGACGGTGAAGTTCGACGCCGATCCGGGTGCTCCCGTCAACCCGCAGCCCTTGACGAACGTCGTCGACGTCGAAGCCGGTGGCGGCCACACGTGCGCGCTTCGCACCGACACGTCGGTCTGGTGCTGGGGGCACAACGGCAACGGCCAGCTCGGCGACAACACGACGAACGACCACCCGCTCGCCACACCCGTGAAGCTGGTTGACAACGCTGACCCCGCGCCGGACACGTTCTTCGACGGCGTCAAGGCCATCACGGCGGGCGGGCGGCACACGTGCGCCATCATGAACGCCGCTTCGCCTGACGACGACGGCCAGGTCCGGTGCTGGGGCGCCAACAACGTCGGCCAGCTCGGCGACGGCTCGACCTCGGAGCGTCGCTTGCCGAAGCTGATCCCGACCATTCCCAAGGCGGGCCTGGGCAACGACGCCAACGGCGTCGCGGTCGCTCTCACCGGCGGCGACGACCACACCTGTGCCGTGATGGACAACGCCAGCGCGCGCTGCTGGGGATCGAACAGCGACGGCCAGCTCGGTGACGGTGGAGGCAACAGCTCGGCACCGGTCACCCCCGCGGGCCTCGACAACAACACCGCCAAGACGATCCGAGACAACATCCCCCCTGGACCCGGCGCGTCGCGCGACCTCGTGACCTCGCTCAGTGCCGGACGTCACGACACGTGCGCCAGCCTCATCGACTCCACGGTCAGCTGCTGGGGCTCGAACAGCAGCGGGCAGCTGGGTGACGGCGTCGGCCCGACGCGCAAGCTTCCGATCGGGGTCCTGCACCTGGACGAGGGCATCGGTGGCAACCACAGCCCGATCGCGGTCAACGACGACGCCGGAACCACGGCCGAGGACACGCCCAAGACGGTCACGGTCACCTCGAATGACAGCGACCCCGGAGACACGTTCACCGTCACATCGTCGAGCGACCCGCCCCACGGGTCGACGACGCACACCGGCAGCGCGGTCACCTACACCCCGGATGCGAACTATTGCGGCGCGGACGTGTTCAGCTATCGCATCTACGACGGGCACAACGGTGCCGGCGATGCTGTGGTGACGATCACGGTGACGTGTGCGAACGATCCGCCGACGCCCGTGGACGACGACGCGTCGACCAACGCGGGCACCTCCGTGCTCATCGACGTGCTCGCCAACGACACCGACCCCGACGGTGACACGCCGAGCCTCGTCTCGGTCACCGCCCCCGGGCACGGTACGGCCGTCCTCGAGTCGGGCAAGGTCCGCTACACGCCGAGCGCCGGCTACAGCGGACCCGACGCGTTCTTCTACACCGATTCCGACGGTCACGGCGGCACCGCGAGCGCAGCCGTGCACGTCACGGTCGCGCCCATCAACCATCCTCCGATCGCGAACGACGACAACGGGGCCACGAGTGCCGGCACGTCGGTCCTCGTCAACGTGCTGGCGAACGACACCGACCCTGACGCGGGGAACACCCTCACGATCACCGCGGTGACGCCGCCCAGCCACGGCAACGTCGCCATCGAGTCCGGCCAGGTCCGCTACACGCCGACCGCCGGCTACATCGGGCCCGACACGTTCACCTACACCGCGTCCGACGGTCATGGCGGCACCGACAACGCCACCGTGCAGATGACCGTCTCGGCGGTCAACCATCCTCCGACCGCCGTCGACGACAACGCGTCCACGACCGAGGACACGTCGGTCTTGGTCAACGTGCTCGCAAACGACACGGATCCCGACGCCGGCGACACCCTGACCATTGCGGCACCCGGTTCACCTGCCCACGGCACCGCGGTCATCGAGTCGGGCAAGATCCGCTACACACCGGCCACCAACTACAACGGACCCGACGCGTTCACCTACACCGCGTCCGACGGTCATGGCGGCACCGCCAATGCCACCGCGCGCATCACCGTGTCGGCGGTCAACGACCCACCGATCGCCAACAGCGACAGTGCGTCGACGAGCGAGGACGCGTCGGTCCTCGTCACCGTGCTCGCCAACGACTCGGATCCCGACGGCGACGCGGTGAGCCTCGCTTCGGTCACCCCGCCAGGGCACGGTACGACCGCCATCGAGTCGGGCAAGGTCCGGTACACGCCGGCGTCCAACTACTGCGGACCCGACGCGTTCCCGTACACGATCTCCGACGGTCACGGCGGGCAGGCCACGGGGTCCGTGCAGGTGACGGTCTCGTGCCTCAACGATCCTCCGACGATGACCGCGATCGCGAACCGGTCGATTGCCTTCGGTGATCAGCTCAGCGTCGCCATCGCGGCGCAGGACCCTGATGGCGACATGCTCACGTACTCGCTGCCGGTGGCGCCCGCTGGCGCGAGCGTGTCCCCCAGCGGAATCATCACGTGGACGCCGGCGGCGAGTGACATCGGCTCGCGCACGTTCACCGCTCGGGCGACCGACACCCACGGTGCGGCCGCCGAGCGCACGTTCACGGTGACCGTCACCGCGCACGCGACCGCGCTGACGTACACCGGGGCGACCTCCGGTCAGTACTCCGACCTGGCCGCGGCCACGGCCAAGCTCGTCGACTCGAACACCGGGGCTCCGCTCGCGGGCAAGACGGTGACGTTCACCCTGGGCGCGTTGACCGCGTCCGCGACGACGGACGGCGCCGGCGTGGCAACGGCCGCGGTTGGTCCGTTGGGTGCGCCGGCATCGGCCACCATGACCGCCAGCTTCAACGGGTCGGGTCCGTACTTCTCGTCGTCGGCGGCTTCGGCGTTCACGATCCTCAAGGAGAGCATCAGCGTCGCGTACACGGGTGCGTACCTCACGGTGACAACGGCGACCTCCGCCAAGGCCACGCTCACGGCCTCGGTGACCGAGCAGGCAGACGGCCATCTGGGTGGTGACTTCAGCTCGGTGCGGGTCAACTTCACGACGGTGGGCCCGGTGTCGACCTTGTGCACCGCGATCGTGACTGTCTCCAGCCCCGGGGTCGGGACGGCGACGTGCACGACCAGCGCCCTGAACCTCGCGGCGGTTCCGGTCGTCGCACAGGTGAACAGCCCGTCCTACAGCGGACCGGTCGACGTCGGAGTGACCACGGTCGCGAAGGCGCCGAACAACTCCGCAGTCGGAGATGGTCGGATCGATCACAGCGGACTGCGTGACGACTTCGGGTTCCAGGCCTTGCCGGCGTCTGGCAAGAACCCACCGGTCGGCAACATCGTGCACGTCTTCCGCTCGGGCGGCACCGCGTTTGTCGTGCGCAGCTCGACGATCACCTCCCTGGTGCGGTCTTGCACCGGGAGCAAGACGACGAAGGAATGTCAGGCGACGGTCCAGGCGTCGTCAGCGTCGGCGTACTCCGTCGACCTGGCCACGGGCACGGTGTCCACGGTCCCGGGAACCTCGACGATCCGGATCGACCCGGTCGACCGAGCCACGTCGCCGGACGCGTACGCAGTGTCGATCTCGGGAGCCATCACCTACAACCTCGGCACTCCGACCTCGAGGTCGCCGCTGAACGCAGGGGAGATCCGCGTACCCGGCTGACGATCTGATGCGCGCGTGACCGCGTGACCGGCGTCGAGTCCGGTCGCGACTAGTCCGTCGTCGCGCTCGTCCATGATCCGATCGGTCGTCGGAACCACCCAAGAGCGCTATTGCGGAGAACCCGGCCGTGCGGCGAACGTGTGGTGAGACGAGGCGGAGGGTGGCGAAACCGAGGCGGAGGAAACGGTGGAAGCATCGCGGCGGGCGCTGGCGGCGCCGAGTCGGGTTCGTGGTCGGTCGACGATCGCCAAGGCGGTCTTGAGCGTTGGGCTGGTGGGCGCCATCTCCGTGGCGATGACGGCGCCCGCGTCCGCGAACGCGCCAAATCCGGTCCCGGCAACGACCACGTCCATCCAGCCGAACGGCAACGGCTCTGTCACCGTGACCCTGAGCGGCGTGTGGAGCTGGGACAACCAGCCATCGTGCGAGACCCGCTTCGGCGTTGGTTGGACCGTCGACTGGACCGGCCTCAGCCCCATCGCAACCGCGTCGGGGGCCCGCGGCGCGTTCCAGCTTCGGCCGTCCCAGCTGTATTTCCACGTCTCGGACACGGACATGGTCGCCGCCGGCAACGTGCATCGGTTCACCGGGCCGTGCACCGACGCGGATCGGGCTCTTGGTGGGCCGGGTCTGTCCGGGGCATGGTCCGCGTCGCACGTCTATCCCAACGCTGACGCCATCCCGCAACGCATCTGCGCCAACTTCTACGACCTGCACGGAACGCCCGGAAACCTTTTCGCCGGGCAAGCGGATCCCCTCACCAACTCGGACAACTCGATTCGGACCAACGGCTTCGACCCGAGCGCGGGCGCGGGGTTCTGCTACTCCCGTCCGCACTCCGACAACGTGGCACCTGTCGTCACGGGTGCTCCCGATCGAGCGCCGAACGATGCGGGTTGGTACAACGCTCCGGTCACCATCACCTGGACCTCGGTCGACCCTGCTCCGTCCTCCGGAGCACCGAACCAGCCCGACCCGACGATTGCGAGCACGGAGGGGTCCAACAGGGACTTCAGGAGCTCACTCAGCTGCGACCCGGTGCTCAACTGCGCATTCGGATCAACGGCGCTGTCGATCGACCTGACGCCGCCGAACCTCACCTATGAGGGCAACTCGGGTCCGTACACCGTCGACCAGTACGTCTCGATCGCGTGCACCGCGATCGATGCGCTGTCTGGCGTCGCAGCTTCGTCGTGCGCGGCCATCAACACCGAGGCATACAACCTCCTCGGGACGCACACGTTCTCCGCCTCCGCGACCGACGCCGCCGGCAACACCAGCACGGGCTCGACGACCGTGACCGTGACCGTCACCGCCGGCAGCCTCGCCAACCTCACGAGAACGCTCGTGAGCGATCCCAAGTTGGCTCGGGAGCTCACCGCGCCGTTGGTCAAGGCGAAGCCGAACCCGAAGGACTACATCAAGAAGGTGCAAGCACAGTCCGGTAAGAAGATCAGCCGCCCGACCGCGGACCTGCTCATCTCCCTCGCCCGCGACCTCTAGGAGTCCGTACCCGGCGCCGTCGAGCGACATGAGCTCGCTGCTGACGATGCGCGCTCCACCATGATGGCAAGCGATCTTCGGCGTGACCAACAGGCGGCTGGCCACCGGGCCGGCCGCACGGACGCACACTCCGTCCTACGATCCGCACATGCTTTGGCCTGAGGAGTACGAGGGCCTGCGCGACGAGGCGCGGTCGATGGCGGCGACGATCGCCGAGCTCTACGGCGTGGAGGCGATTGCCGGCGGAACCACGTCCGCCGACCCTGACGCCCGTCTCGCCGCGCAACGGGCGGGACTCGCCGCACTCGAGCAGGAGTCGCCGGCGGGTCGGGACGAGATCATCGCGGGCGTCCCCTGTCGGGTGTTCGACGCCGGCGGCACGCGCGGCACCTACCTGCACTTCCACGGCGGCGCGATGGTGATGGGCAGCTCGCGGATGAACGACACCTCCAACGCCGAGCTGGCCGCGGCCCTCGGCGTGCGGGTGGTCTCGGTCGACTACCGGCTCGCGCCCGAGCACCCGTTCCCGGCGGGGAGCGACGACTGCGTGGCGGTCGCCCGCGCCGAGCTCGATCGGTCGGACGGCCCGATCGTCCTCGGCGGCGAGTCGGCCGGCGGCTACTACGCGGCGCTGACGACGCTACGGATCCGCGACGAGCTCCAGGCCATCGAGCACATCGCCGGCGTCAACCTCGTGTTCGGTGTCTACGACCTCAGCGGCACGCCGTCGAACATCGAGGGCCGGCCGAGCGACGTGCCCGACATCATCGACGGCCGCGGCATGGCCAGCCTCATCGACATGTACCTCCCGGGCCGGACGGCGCTCGACGCGCGGAACCCGTCGTACTCCCCGCTGTACGCCGACCTGACCGGCTTGCCGCCCGCGCTGTTCACCGTCGGTCACGCCGATCACCTGCTCGATGACAGCCTGTTCATGGCGGCCCGTTGGCAGGCCTACGGCAACGAGGCCGAGCTCGCGGTCTACCCCGACTGCATCCACGGCTTCACCGGGTTCCCCATGGAGCTCGCCAAGCGGGCCAACCTCCGCATCAACGATTTCCTCCGCGCCTGCCTTTGCACCGTCGCCGAGAACCTGCCCGTGGGCTGATCGCTACCGAAAGACCGGCTTGCGCTTCTCGAGGAACGCGGCTACCGCTTCTTTGTGCTCGGTCGTTGCGTAGGCCTGCGCGAGCCGCGAGAGCTCGCGTGTCTGCGCGGCGACCGGATCGGTCTCATTGGCGTTCTGGGTGAGCAGCTGCTTGATCCACCGCAGCTGCGGAGTTGGGTTCTCCCCATAGGACCGCGCGCGCTCGAGGGCGACGTCGAGCAACGACTCGGGCTCGACCACCTCGTCGACGAGGCGGAGGGTGAGCGCCTCGTCCGCCTCGATCGTCCTGCCCGACAGCATCAGATCGGATGCGACGCCCAAACCGCATCGCATCGGCAGGAACAACGACGATGCCAGCTCGGGCACGAGACCCATCTTCACGAAGCGAATGCTGAGCTTGGCACCGCGGGCCGCGACGATGCGGTCGAACGGCAGGAGCATCGTGAGGCCCACGCCGATGACCGGCCCGTTGACAGCGGCGACGATCGGCTTGGTCGAGCGGATCAGCTCGATCCAGTCGCGGCTCCGTGGCGTCGCGGCGTCCGCATCGCCCTGCAGCTGCGCGTCGAACACGGCGGCGATGTCGGCGCCTGCGCAGAACGCCCGGCCGGCGCCGGTGAGGACGACCGCTCCAACCGAACGATCGGCGTCGGCGGCCTCGATCGCCTCCGCGAGCTCCGCGGACATCAGCGGCGTCCACGCGTTGAGTCGGTCGGGCCGGTTCAGGGTGAGCACGACGATGTCGTCGCGCTGCTCCTGCAGGATCGTCTCGAAGGCCATCTCGCGACCCTACGCGTCGTTCTGAACGCTCGCTTAGTTGTCGGCTAGGTTCCGGGTCATGGTGAAGATGCGCAGGCTCCCGGAAGACGACTACATGCACGAGCCAGAGGAGGCCTCGAACTTCAACGAGAGCCGCTACTACAACTGGTTCGACCACGAGGCCGGCACCGGCGGCTGGGTGCGGATGGGCAACCGCGTGAACGAGGGCTACGCCGAGCTCACCGTGTGCCTCTACCTTCCCGACGGCAGCGTCGGCTTCATGTTCAAGCGACCGAAGATCGAGACCAACAAGGAGCACAACGCCGGTGGTCTCCGCTTCGAGGTGCTGAAGCCGTACGAGGAGCATCGCATCACGTATGACGGCAAGATTTGCGTGCTCGCGCACCCGCGCGAGATGGCCGAGCCGCGCGACGCGTTCACGAACAACCCACACGTCCCGTGCACGATCGACCTGCACCTAGCCAACGTCGGCCCCGCACAGGGCGGCGAGCCCGAGTGGGAGGAGGGCGAGCAGAAGCCCGACCTCGACCCCGAGAAGATGTTCGCCCGCGGTCACACGGAACAGCACATGCGCTCGGTGGGCACGGTCACCGTCGGCGATCAGACCTTCGAGGTCAAGAGCGGGCTCGGACTGCGCGACCACTCCTGGGGTCCGCGCTACTGGCAGAACATCTGGTGGTACCGGTGGCTCACGGTGAACCTCGGCGAGGATCTCGGGTTCGCGGTGACGATCGCCGGTGACGAGGCCGGTGAGCGCGGCGCGCATGGTTTCCTCTACGACAAGCAGCGCTACGGCGACGATCGCTGGGTGCAGGTGCGCGATGCCGAGCTCACGTCCGACTACGACGCCGAGTGGTTTCCGCTGAAGAACCGCATCACGGTGACCACCGACGACCACGTCTATGAGGTCGAAGGCGATGTGTGGTCGAACATCCCGCTGCGCAACCGCCGCGACGACATGGTCACGCGCATCACGGAAGGCATGACGAAGTGGCGCTACGAGGGCATCGAGGGCGCGGGCCTGTCCGAGTACCTCGACCAGATCATCGATGACACCCCTGTCGGCACCAACGTCGGTATCTGAGCTCCTCTCGGTCGCCCTCGAGCCGGTCATGGGGCCGGTCGAGATCGGCGACCTCCAACGACTGAGCGGGGGAGCGTCGCGGGAGACGTGGGCGTTCACCGCGAACGGCCGCTCGCTCATCCTCCGGCGAGACCCGCCAGGCCGCCCCGGCGCTCCGGGTTCGATGCGGCTCGAGGCCGACGCGATACGTGCCTGTCACAAGGCGGGGTTGCGGGTGCCGGAGGTGGTCCTCGACGACGACGGGTCGCGCCTCGGCACCGCGGGTGTCGTGATGAGTGCGGTGCCCGGTGAGACGCTGGCGCGCAAGATCCTCCGGGACGACGAGTTCGCACATGCCCGCGGCGCGCTCGTCGACCAGCTCGGTGCGTTCCTGGCCGGCCTTCACGCGATCGATCCGGCCGAGGTTCCCGGCGCGGCCGAGGTCGACGAGCTGGCTCGCTATTGGATGTCGTACGAGTCGGTGCCCGATCGGAGCGCGACGTTCGAGCTGGCACACGCCTGGCTTGTGGCGAACCGGCCGCCGCGGACTGGGAGGACGATCGTGCACGGCGACCTCCGCATGGGCAACGTCATCGTCGATGGCGACGGACTCGCCGCGGTGATCGATTGGGAGCTCGTGCACGTTGGTGACCCGATCGAGGACTTGGCGTGGCTGTGTGTGAAGGCATGGCGGTTCGGCGCACCGCACGAGGTCGGTGGCGTGGGCACGATCGACCAGCTGATCGATGCGTACGAGCGCGCCGGCGGCGAACCCGTCGATCGCGACGTGTTCCACTGGTGGCTCGTGCAGAAGACGCTGCAGTGGGGCATCGGCTGCATGGGTCAGGCGTGGGTCCACCTCTCGGGTGCGGTGCGCTCCCACGAGCTCGCAGCCATCGGCCGGCGCGTCGCTGAGCAGGAGTGGGATCTCATCGAGCTGCTCGCACCCGAGGCGTGGAACGTCGCGCGTGCGGCGCGTGCGCCCGACGTGCTGCCCGACACGCCGGGTCTGCACGGACGGCCCACCGCTCGCGAGCTGCTCGAGGCGGTGCGCGGCTTCCTCGTGGACGACGTGATGACGAAGACGTCAGGACGCCTGTCGTTCCACGCCCGTGTGGCTTCGAACATGCTCGCAATCGTCGAGCGCGAGCTGGCCCAAGCTCCCTCGTCGTGGGACGGTGCCCACGACTGGCCGTCGCTCGCCATGGCGGTGCGCGACAAGCTGGCGGTCGCCAACCCGAAGCACCTCTACGGGATCTAGGCGCGCGCGATGGCGCGGGCGAGTCGCTGGTACAACGAGGTGACCTCGTCGAGCGAGCGCCCGATGTCGGCGAACGGCTCGACGAGCGATGACGACAACGTGATGATCGCCCGTGCTGCCTCGCGTGAGTCCTTCGACGTGCCCATCGCCGCGACGACTGATTCGACGAGGTCGAGGAGCGTCTTGCGCTTCACCTCTATCGCGGCTCGCTCCGGCGCGTTGAGCCGCGTGTACTCACGCAATGCCACGTTCGACGCCAGCTGTGCGAAGTCGTCGTGGAGGTTCGTCCAGATGAGGGTGCTGACGATCACGTCGAGGCGCGCTGCGGGCTTGTCGCCGGCGGTGGCCAACCGGCGTTCGATGCGCGCGAGCGTGACGTCGTAGGCCTCGTCGAGGAACTCGCGCAGCAGGGCGAGCTTCGAGGGAAAGTGGTAGTAGAGCGCCGCCACCGAGACGCCAGCCCGCGTCGCCATGTCGCGGATCGATGCGCCTTCGTAGCCGTGTTCGCCCATGACCTCGACGGCAGCTCGCATGATCGCGGGCTTCCCAGGCCTGCTCGTCACCGCCGCACCGTACCTGAACGAACGATCAGTTCGCGGTGTCGGTTCCGAGCGGGCCGCTCTCACGTGAGGCCGATGATCTCCACTTCTTCACCGAGCCACAGTGCGGACCGAGCGAGGTCGATGAAGCGGCCTTCGTCCTCGAGCAGCGTCTGACCCGCAGCCAGCCCTTCGGGGGACGACGAGCCCGCGACGAGCGCGTCGAGGTCGTCCCACCACAGCTCGGCCGTTCCGTCGAACGGCTCGAGTGCGTCGCGGCTGGCCCGCAACGCATCGTTGAACGGCGTCTCGAGCCGGTGGACCTGCACGTAGCGGCGGATGCCGAGCACGTCTTGGAGCGAGCGCACCAAGGGACCATGCTCGTCGCGCCAGTACCGATGGAACTCCTCCTGGGTGACGTCGGCGCGGCGCCGTACTGCGAAGGTCAGCTTGATCACCGCCATTGCTTAGTGCGTTGCCGCTCTCGCGGTCGACTGTGTCGACGCCGCTCACATCGGTGTGAGGTGACCGGCGTCGACGAGCAGCTGAAGGTAGCGAGCGAAGAACGCCGCGAACTCGGCCCGCGAGACGGGTGATGCAGGTTCGTAGGTCGTGGTCGTCTTTCCCTTCACGACACGGGAGTTGGCGAGCGCCCTGATCGCATCGGCGTTGTCGGTGCCGGTGCCGTGGGGATCGCCACCGTTCTTCACGTCCGCGAACTGTCCCGCCGAACCGGCAGGCAAGGGCGTACCGGTGATCACCTTGTAGGCGTTCACCAGGATCTGGGCCATGTCATCGCGTCGCATCGGCTCGGACACGCCGTACTTGTCGCCCTGCTCGCCGGTGGTGCCATCGAAGATCCCGACGGATCCGAGGACATCGATCGACAGCTCGTGCGGCAGTCCCGCACTGTCGCCCGGGAAGACATCGGTCAACGTCGACGGGAACTGCACGCCAACCTTCACCAGCAACCGCGCCACGAAGCTCGCCATTTGCGCCCTCGACACGTCGAGAGTCGGACCGTAGCTGCCGTCCTCGAACCCTTGAGCCAGGCCATAGTGGGACACACAGTCGATGTTCCCGGCGAACACGTCGAACTTCTCGTGGTCCGTGTACGACGCCGCCGGAGGAGCCGCACACGCCGTCGCAGGCGCAGTCTGTCCGATCGTGACCGTGGCGGTGCTCGGCAAACCGATCGTGTAGCTGATGCTGTGTGAGAGGGTGACCACGACGGTCTCGACATCGTCGTCGAGGTTGTCGACCAACGCGTGCACTGGAATGGTGACGCTGGTCTTGCCGGCTGGAATGACCACCGACGGCAGCGCCGAGTAGTCGGTGCCGGACGACGCGGTCCCAGTCACCGTGTAGAGCACATTCACTGACGACGCCATGTCACCGGATCGAGTGATGGCGAACGCGCCGTCCGTGCCACCCTCGATCGCGTAGTTCGGATTGGCAGCAACGGTGATCGTCGACGCCTCAGGCAACGTCTCGGGCACAGCCTCGGCTCGACGCCCGACCTTCCCGACTCCCGTTTCCGTGAACCACACGTTCTTGTCCGGCCCGGTCGTGATGTCCGTGGCATCGGCCCCTGCCGTCGGGATGGTCTCCTCGACGATCGCGCTGCCGGGTGTGAGATGACCGACCTTGTTGGCTTGGGATTCGGTGAACCACAACGCGCCGTCGGGGCCGGTCGTGATACCAGTCGGCATCGCCGCGGCAGTCGGAGTTGCAACTTCCGTGATGGCACCGGCGGTCGAGCTGCGAGCGACCTTGGAGGCACTCCTCTCGGTGAACCACAACGCGCCGTCCGGCCCGCTCGTGATCCCGGCGGGCTGGCTGTTCGCCGTCGGCACGGTGAACTCCGTGATTGCTCCCGCAGGTGTCAGGCGGCCGAGCTTGTTCGCCGCCGTCTCTGTGAACCACAGGTTGCCGTCGGCCCCGGCGGTGATGCCCCCGACACCGCTGAATGGCGTCGGCACGGGGAACTCGGTGATGACGCCGGCGGTCGTGATGCGGCCGATCTGGTCCACGAGGGACTCGGTGAACCAGAGGTTGCCGTCCGGACCAGCGGTGATTCCTGCCGGTCCAGACCCACCAGTCAGGGTCGCGAACTCACTGATCGCGCCGGCGGGTGTGATCTTGCCGATCCGACTTCCGTCGTGCTCCGTGAACCACACGTTGCCGTCTGGACCGGCAGCGAGGAACAGCGGCGCGCTGTTGGCGGTCGGCAACGAGAACTCCGTCGAGGCGCCCGATGGCGTGACCCGAGCGATCGAGTTGCTGGCCGCCTCGGCCACCCACAGGTTTCCGTCGGCGCCGGCCACGAGACCCACAGGTGACGCGCCGCCGCTGGCCAGCGGGAACTCGGTGATGACCGCGGCCGCTTGGGCGGAACCGCCTGCGACCGCGGTCACGACCGTGCCGGCCACGAGCGCGCACGTCGCAACACCGGCGATGAACCGACGTACACCTTGGTTGCGTAGGCGACTCACGGCTTGAACCTCCACGTGTCGTTGTCAACGCTCGCCGGTGACCCGCCGAAGAGCAGCACGTTCACCGACGTGTCGGTCGCGCTCGTTTGAGCTCCTGCTGCAACTGCGTGTGATCGTCCGGGCGGTGACGTCGCGGGTGTGACCGCCGTCCACGCGGCGCCGTTCCACTCCCATGTGTCGGCGAGGTCCGCCCCGCCGCCCGACGGCGCGCCGCCGAACAGCACGGCGAAGTCGTCGAGAGACGCCATCGCGGACTCGTATCTCGCACTGGGATGCGTGCTCAGCGAATGCGATGTCCACGCCGATCCATCCCACGTCCACGTGTCGGCGAGGATCCCGCTGCTGTTCGAGCCTCCGAACAGCACCACGCCGTAGCCTCCACTGCCGTCGGGGGCGAGTCCCATGACCGCCTCGGAGCGGCTGGACGGTCCGGCGACGGATCGCTGTGTCCAGGTCCGGTTGATGCCGTCCCACACCCACGTGTCGCCGAGTGTGCCGCTACTGTTCCCTCCTCCGAAGAGGAGCACGCCGAGGTCAGGCACGTCACTTGCCATCGCGGCCTGACGACGGGCGGGAGGCGAAGTGGTGAGGCCGGTCACCTGTGACCACGCCAGGGTGGACGGGTTGAAGATCCACGTGTCCGACAGCGTGTTGTTGGAACCATCCTTGCCGCCGAACAGCACGATGTTGTTGGAGATGTTGTCCCAGGCCATCGCCGCGCTCGCACGGGCCGGCGGACCGGTGCCGTCCGCACCGGCCAGGCTCCACGAGGTCCCGTTCCACAGCCACGTGTCGCCGAGCGGCCCGCCTCCCGCGGTGGGCGTGCCGCCGAAGAGAATGGCGTCGAATGCACCTGTGCTCAAGTCAACGAAGGTCGCTAACGACGCCTCGTTCCGACCGCTGGGCTGGGCCGTGCTGCCGGGCCCCTGCGACTGGAGCTTCAGCCAGTCGCCCGACCCAGTAGACGCGCGCGCCGGCTCGTACGACCACGTTTCGTCATAGACACCGAATACATGTCGCTCGCTGTCCGGGTTCGGGTCGATCGACGTTCCGCCGAAGATCGTCATCCGGGCCGCCCGGGACGAGGTGGCGCCGAGAGCAGCCATCTGGGCGCGGACAACCCCACCCGGCGCTGCGCAAGAGGTCCCGGAGATGCACACGGGAATGTTCGTCCAGTCCGTACCGTCCCACGACCACATGGCGTCTGCGCTGTTGCCATTACCGCCGTAGAGAATGTCGGTGTTGTCGTCGAGTGGGGCGAACGCGGCGTAGCTGCGAGCCCCTGGCTTGTGGGCGGGCGACTGCTTCGCCCAGCTCCCCGCATGCCACACCCACGTGTCGTTCGATGAAGCTGTCCCGAAATGGTCTCCACCAAAGAGAACCACCCCATGTGTGACCGGGTCCGGCGCGAGGCTGCCGTGCTCGCGAGGGCACGGCTTGAGGTTCGGGTCACACGACGCAGACGCGTTGGCCAACTTGCTCCACGTCGCGCCGTTCCACACCCACACGTCATCGGTCAGGTCGTTCGAATCGGTCTTGCCGCCGAAGAGAACCACTCCTCCGTCGGCGGCGTCGAACGCCATCATCGTGTTCTTGCGTGGCGGGGGAGTGTGGGCGTTCGTGTGGATGTCGCTGTAGTCCGTACGATCCTTCCAGTTGTGGCCGTCGAAGGTGTACGTGAGATTGACACCTTGGCCGGCCGTGTTCGTCCCGCCGAACAGCACGATCTGGTTGTGGATGGGATCGAACACCATTGCCGGGTCGTTCAGATCCGGTGGTGCGATCGCGGGGTTCAGGAAGCTCCACGACGCCCCGTCCCACCCCCAGGTCGCGCTGTAGCCCTTTTCTTCGTTGTCTGCGCCGGTGAGCCAGGTTCCGCCGAACAGAACCACGAACGGCTTGCCGTCGATCGTCATCGGCGCCATTGCTCCGCCCCACACGGGAGGTGGACAGTTGGCGACGTCAGCAATCTGCCACCTGCCGTTGGCGTTCGACTGTGCCTCACCGCACGGATGGCTCGCGTCGGCCCTGAACGCATCGTCGATGTCACAGCCGGCCACGGCAAGGACGGCGACAACGAGACAGATCCACCGCTTGATGCTGCGACTCTTCACGCCTTTTCTCCCACGTCGGATCGCCGCACGACGCAGGAGCTGTTGGCGCCCCTTGCGAACACAGCGATGAGGTCCTCGAGACTGCGAACGATCGCTTGCTCGCCGGTCGCCACGACATGGACCTCGCCGGCGATGGCACCGGTGTGGAGGTCTTCAGCGCGGAGGCGGACGATGAACGAAACGAGCATTCGACCGGGAAGGTACGAACGGCCCGTACCCGCGCCGTCCCAGCGGCGTCCCAGACCGGGTGGGGTCTGGTGGAGCTACCTCGTCATGGCTCGTACAGGCGATTGAGCCTCAATGCGACGGTGGAGCCGTCTTCATGCATCAGCTTGCGGCTGGGTGCCGACTACGTCGGCTCGGGCCGCGAGGATCGACCGCAGCCGCGTCTCGACCTCGGCGGTGCTGTGGTCGTCGGTGAACACGTAGGGGCGACTGCGTTGGATCGCGTCGACCACGTTGGCCGCGACCGTTGACGCTTTCCAGCACAGTGGGATCCGAAGCTTGGAATTCACGTGACTTGAAGTCGCGGCCGCACTGACCCTATAGTGAGTCGTATTAATTTAAATCATACCAACATGGTCAAATAAAACGAAAGGCTCAGTCGAAAGACTGGGCCTTTCGTT
>JADMIO010607273.1_pt1 | contig 15150 bp, 12 predicted proteins | sample 8958161 | NCBI WGS metagenome assembly JADMIO01 (sample SAMN16585339, study PRJNA669376) | soil metagenome | isolation source: Crop rotation soil | place: USA: Cullars Rotation, Alabama | collected 2011 | reverse complement strand
CGTCACCTTGCTGATCCGCGACGCGAGCGGATACGTCTTCACCGCCGTGAGATCGAGCGGTCGCAGCACGCGCGGCGCGCGGCGCGCCTTCACCGAAGACGCGCTTCGAGCAGCTCGCACAGGATGTGATTCATCAGGTGATGGACTTCCTGGATCCGGGGCGTGTCCTTCGAGGGCGCCGCGAACACCTCATCCACGAGTGCGCCCAGTTTCCCGCCGCCCTCTCCCGTCATGGCGACGGTGAGAAGGCCCCGCGACTTCGCGACCTGCATCGCCTCGAGCACGTTCTTCGAGTTCCCGGAAGTGCTGATGCCGACCGCGATGTCGTTGGGACGACCGTGCGCTTCCATCTGCCGCTTGAAGATGTGCTCGTAGCCGTAGTCGTTGCCGACCGCGGTCATGATGGACGTATCCGTGGTCAGGGCGAGCGCCGGTATCGGCGGTCCTTCCTTGGTGAACCGTCCGACGAGTTCCCCCGCGAAGTGTTGCGCGTCCGCGGCGGAGCCTCCGTTGCCGAAGACGAGAACCTGACCGCCCTTCTTCACCCGCTCGGCGATCCGGTCGGCCAGGGAGACGAGGCGATCGGCGTTCTGCTCGAAGAACTTCCGTTTGGTGTCGAGGCTCTCCGCCACGACCTCGTCGATGCGTCGTTTGGACATTGAACCTCGATTATCCCCCGGGAAGGCCGCGCGACCCGTCTGCGCGCGCCGGCCGGGGTCGCTCCAAATGAAAAAAGGCCGGCCCCGCGAAAGCGGAGCCGGCCGTGCGTCGAAAGCGACGCGAGGGGCTAGAACGAGACGCGCGCGCCGAGACGCAGAATGCGCGGGCTGATCACTTCCTCGACCCGGCCCAGTGTTCCGGACGCGATGTTGCGGGCGCGGGAGAGCACGACGTCGTTGTTGAGCACGTTGAACAGCTCGACCGACGGCGTGATCGTCACGCGTCCCACCTTCGAATTCCGCGCGAGCCGCAGATCGACGTTCCACAGATTCGCGTAACGATCCGTCTCCACGCTCGGGACCGCGAGGACGCGGGTGAGGCCGTCGGCGCCGAGCGGATTGACGGTTCGGTTCTTCGGGAAGACTCCGCCCTGCCGGCCGAACACGGCGGTCGACAGGCTGAAGCCCGCGGGAAGATTCACGAGGGCATCCGCGTAGATCTGCCACTTGAAGGACGAATAGAAACTCGCCTTGCCCGAACCGCCGGAAACGATGGACACCGGTCCTCCGTCGACGAGCGGCGCGGTTTCGAGCGGCGTCGGGTTGCCGAAGAAATTCGTCTTCACCGATCCGAAGTTCTCCACCCAGTCGTTGTAGGAGAACGCGACGTTCGCCATCCAGCCGCCGGACATCCTCTTCTTCATCGTGAGCTCAAAGCCCTTGAACGTCCTCGAGTAGTCGGGGAAATTCGTGCGGTAGCGGCCCTGGTGGGTTCCGAAGACGGCGTCGGGAGGAGTGAAGTACGTCGTGGTGTAGCCGCGGGTCGTGCCGGTGGTGCGCGCCGTGTACTGCGACGGCTGCACGATCCGGCAACCGCCCTGACCCACCGGGCACGGAGCGGCGAGCCATGGCGTGTAGGTGAGGTTCGTCGACTTGCGGTACGTGACCGCGGCGCCGAGAGCGAGATTCGAGACGAGTTCGTGGTCGAGGCCGAGAACGAACTCGTTGTCGCGCTGGTTCTTCAGATCCGGATCGACGCGGCCTGCGATGGCCGTGCGATTGAGCGGATTGATCTGATAGGAATAGAGGACGCCGCCCGCGATATCGACCTCGTTCGGCTGCGGCAGCTTGTCGCCGTTCGCGTCGTTCCAACCGTACGCGAGATAACTCGACGGGATCGACTCGAGCGCGGCCCAGCCGTAGCTCAGCTGCGACGCGTAGTTCGCGTACGACCCGCGGACGACCGTCTTCCGGCTCTCGGTGAGCGCGTAGGAGAAGCCGGCGCGCGGCGAGATGTCCTTGAAGTCGATCACGTTTCCGGGCGAGCCCGCGAAGTTCACCGCGGGAGCGAGGGTCGGAAAGGACTTGTTCGCCGCGACCGTGGTCGCTTCGTTCGTGGCCGCCTGGCGATCGAAGCGCAGGCCGACGTTGACGGTGAGCCGGTCCTTCGTGAGCACGTCGCCGACATAGGCGTGGAGATACTTGCCGCTGTTCTTGGGCGCCGCGTCGCGATGGATGTAGGCCGCGTAGGGGCCTCCCGAAATGACGCCCGCGAGTCCATTACCGCTGTAGTGCGTGGTGTCGTTGGTGGTCGCGACGCGATATCCGAATCCGAACTTCAGCTGGTTGTTGCCGCCGAGTCCCTGGAAGAAGTAGCTCGCGTCGGCGTTCGCCGTCTTCTGCGGACGCTGCCCTTTGTAGTCGAGATAGGAACCGTACGCCGTGGCCGCGTCGAAGTCGAGCGTGTAGCCGGTCGTGTCGCCGCCGCGCGGGGTGAGGCTGAAGCCGGTGTCGTAATACGCCGCCTTGACGGACGCGAAGAAGCTCGCGGAGAAGGTGTGGTTCACTTCCGCCTTCCACAGACCGCCCGGGAGACCGCCCGGCGTGTAGTTGTCGCCCTGGTCCCACAGGAACGTGTCCGCCTCACCGGGGAACGCCCCCGGGCTGCGACCGAGTTTTTCCTTCTTGCCGATGAAGTAGTAGCCGGTGACCATCGTGTTGGGACCGGCCTGCCAGTTCAGTTTCGCGTTGTACGACGGAAGCAGCGTCGCGTCCTGCGTACCGTTCAGGCGGCAGAGCTTGATGTCCTGCTTGCCGTAGGTCGCGTAGAACCAGAGCTTGTCCTTGACGATCGGCCCGCCGAGGTCGAAACCGAAATCCTTGATGTTGTCGATGTGATCGGCCTTGTCGCGCGCTTTGCCGCCGCCCGGATTGCAGTAGCCGAAGCTCGGCTGCAGACGATTGGCGGTCCCGGTGCCGTTGATGTCCTTGAGCAGTTCGGGGGAAACGTTGGTCCAGCTGTACTTGTCGTCCGTGACCATGTAGCGCGCGCCCCCATGAAACGTGTTCGTGCCGCGCTTCGTGACCAGACCGACGTTGAAGCCGCCCGTCTGCTGGGAGAGATCGTTGCCGCCGGTGGAGACGTTGATCTCCTGGAAGGCGTCGAAGTCGTAGTAGTTCGGCGAGGAACCCGTCGCCGACATGTCGGTGATGACGAGGCCGTCGAGCGTCCAGACGCGGTCCGCCGCGGTGGAGCCCTTGCCGGCGACGCTCGCCTGCTGGCCGTTCTCGTTGCCCGCGATATTGACGCGATCGATCATGGCGCCCGGAACGTTGCGCATGATCCCCCAGGGATCGCGCGCGTTCGGCACTTCCTTCAGCTGCTCCGTGGTGATCGTGGAGCCGGTGCCGCGCTTGGTGACGTCGATGAGGGGTGCTTCGCCGGACACCTCCACGGTCTCCGTCTGTCCGCTCACCGCGAGCGAAACGTTCACGACGGTGTTGGCGCCGGTCACGATCTTCGTCTTGCGGTTTCCGGTCGCGAAGCCCTGAAGGGTCACCGCGACCGAATACTCGCCGTAGTCCATGTTGAGGAAGCGATACGTTCCGTCGGCGCCGGACACGGTGGTTCTCGTGCCGGCTTCACCCGTGACGGTGACCGTGGCTCCCGGGAGGACCGCTCCGGAACTGTCGGTCACGGTTCCGAGGATGTTGCCGGTGGATGTCTGCGCGTACGCGCCGACGCTTGCGAGGACGAGCCAGGCGACGGCCAAGAGGCGTCTCTTCATTTTTGCGTTCTCTCCTGTGGGGTCTGATGCGCCTCTTCGTGAGGCTGGTTCGAATCGCCCTGGGGGAAAGCGCGCTCCCCACCGCGCGCCCGCCGCCCAAAACGCTGGTTGAGCAACCCGAACCGTTTCAGTTTTTCCTGGAACGTGGTCGGGAGAACGCCGAGCGCCTCCGCGGCGCGCTTCTGGTTGCCGCCCGCCGCGAGAAGCACGGTGACGATCAGGCTCTTCTCGAAGCTCGCGAGGATGTCGCGAAGCACGAGACGATCGTCACCCATCCTTTCGGCGCTCGAAGGCTCTCCAAACAGAGAGGGATCCGCGAGAGGGCTCGACATCGACAAGAGGATCGTCCACGCGCGGACTCGTGACAATGGAAGGACGATTCATTGCGCATGAATCTCGACCGCGTCTTTACAGGTCGAAATCGGGGTCTTTGGGCACACGGCTTGCTGCCCAATCGAATGGAATGCCCGCGGTTCTATCTCTTGAACGATTCCGTAGTCATGCGTCCGTCCGATCACGGACATTCAATTCAGCCGTGAAATCGGAATGCACCGCGATTCGCGCGGCAATCCGGCCCGGCGTCGCGGTGAATGAAGTCCCGAGCATGCGTTCATCCACGCCCACACGATGGGCAGGCAGGGCGGCCGCGCGATGACGGTTTTCTCGTTTCCAGTCCAACCGGTTGGAGTGGACGCAAGATCCTCACGCGTTCTGAGGTTCGGTGTTTTTGAACTTCACGTTCGAAGCGGTGAACTCCGCAAGGAAGGACGCCTCATCCACCTGCGTCATCAGCCGGTGAGCGTGCTGCGCATGCTCCTCGAGCGCTCGGGTGAACTGGTCACGCGACACGAGATCACGTCCGCGATGTGGCCGGACGACGTCGACATCGATGTCGAGCAGGGCCTGAATCACTGCATGAAGGAGATCCGCGGCGCGCTCGGCGACCGGCCCGACTCGCCGCGATTCATCCAGACCCTGCCCCGGCGCGGATATCGATTCCTCGTCGAAGTGTTCGTCGAACACGAACCCGCGCCACGGGTTCGCGCGACACGACCGGTGTTCGCAGTCGTGAGCGAGGGCCCGGCGTCGCCGAAGGTCGAGCCTCCGGAGGAGAGCGAGGTCAGAGCCGCGCGCGGACCCCGCTTCGAGTAGCTACCAACCCGTCTTCACGCCCTTGTTCTGCTCGTCGAGCCACTTCTGGAGCGGAGCGAAGTAGTCGAGGATCGCGGTCGCATCCATCTGGCGGGAGCCGGTGAGCGCTTCCATCGCGTCGGGCCACGGCTTCGATACGCCCATCGAGAGCATCGCGTTGAGCTTCGCACCCGCCTCTTTCGATCCGTAGATCGAGCAACGGTTGAGCGGGCCCGTCTGACCCGCGGCCTCGCACAGGGCCTTGTGGAACTGGAACTGCTGGATGTGCGCGAGGAAGTAGCGCGTGTAGGGAACGTTCGCGGCGACGTGATACTTCGCGGCCGCGTCGAAGTCGTCTTCAGTGCGCGTTCCCGGCGGGGCGATGCCCTGATACTTCAATCGCAGATCCCACCAGGCCTTGTTGTAGTCGGCCGGCTTGATCTCGCCGGAGAAAATCTTCCAGCGGTACTGGTCGACGAGCAGGCCGAACGGAAGAAATGCGATCTTGTCGAGAGCCATGCGGAGCAGGAGACCGATGTCCTTCGAGGCCGGCGGCTCCTTGTCGATGAGCCCGAGCTTCTTGAGGTAGGACGGCGTGATCGACAGCGCGATGGTGTCGCCGATCGCCTCGTGGAATCCGTCGTTCGCGCTGTCGCGGAAGAGGAACGGCTTTCCCTTGTAGGCGCGCTGATAGAAGTTGTGGCCGAGTTCGTGGTGAATGACGGAGAAGTCCTCACCCGTCACTTCGATGCACATCTTGATGCGCAGATCGTCCTCGTTGTCGACGTCCCACGCGCTCGCGTGGCACACGACTTCGCGATCCTTCGGCTTCACGAAAAGCGAGCGCTTCCAGAAGGTCTCCGGCAAGGGATCGAAGCCGAGCGAGGTGAAGAACGCTTCGCCGTACTTCACCATGCCGATCTCGTCGACCTTCTTGTCCTTGAGGGCCTTCGTCAGATCGAAACCGGGATCCGAATCCTTCGGTGCCACGAGCGGTTCGATGTTGCCCCACTGCTGCGCCCACATGTTGCCGAGAAGGTGAGCCGGGATCGGTCCGTCCGCGGGAACGACCGACGGGCCGTACTGGGCGAGGAGCCGCTTGCGAACATAGGCATGAAGCGAAAGGTAGAGCGGCTTCACCTGCTCCCAGAGGCGATCGACTTCCTTCGCGAACGCATCGGGCGCCATGTCGTACTTCGAGCGCCACAGCGCTCCGGTGTCCTTGAAGCCGAGCTGGCGCGCGCCCTTGTTCTGGAGTTCGACGAAGCGGATGAAGTCGGGCTTCATCTCGCGCGAAATGGAGTGCCATCCGGTCCACGCTTCCTCGAGCTCCTTCGGGTCGCGCGACTTCACGAGGATGTTCGAAAGCTGACCGAGGTCGAGCGTTTCCGTCTTTCCATCCTTGGTCTTTCGCGTGTACTTGCCTTTGCCGTACGTGCCTTCGAGTCGGGTCTTGAGGGTCGCCACTTCGCCGCTTTCCTTCGCGCCGGTCGGCGCGGGGGTCACGATCCCGACCTTCAGCAGCTTGAGCTTGCGCGCGACGTCGGGGGCGGCGCGGACGTCGTCGAAAGTCGCCGCGCGTTTCGCTGCCGCCACGAGCGCTTCCGTCATCTTCTGGTTCGCGTCCTGCGAAATCGCTTCCGTATCGTCGGTGATGTGCGTCGACATCACCCAGTCGGCGCGTGAGGTGGCGTTCGCGAGCTGAAGCAGATCCTTGTCCATCTTGTCCGTGAAGGCCTTGGCTTCGGCGGCGGTCTTGGGTTTCATGGCCGTGTCCTGAGCGGATGAGTGGGCGACGAGGGAGAAGCAGAAGGCGGCCGTGGTGGCCGCGCGGAACGATCGGGTCATGGAGTCCTACTTTCGGTTCGGATTCGCGAGCAGGGATTCGAGGGGCGCGCGGATGCCTTCGAGACGCCCGAGCAGCAGCGGCGCTTCCGCCGCGATCGAAGGAGAATCGACGTTCACGCGCACATTCTCCGCGCCGGCATCGAGCGCGGCCCGGCAGAGAGCGATCGCAGTCCGCACGTCGCTCGCCGCGTTCGCGTTGCCATGGGCGAGAGCGTGGGCGGCGGCGCGGAGGACTTCGGCGCTTCGCTCACACGTTTCGAGCGGAACCTCGGTCGCCTGGCGCATCGCGGCCTTGATCGCGGCGCTGCGAACGGCCTTCTCCTCGTCCGTCCCCTTCGGCAGCTTGTAGGCCGCGGTGACCGCGTTGTACGCCTCGGTGTCGAGATCGATCAACTCGCGAAGCCGAGCGCCGGATTTCTGCGCCGAGGCTTTCGCGGCGTCGAGTTTCTCGCGCTCCTCGGGAGCGCCGGTGCGCGTCTTCGGAAGTCCGGCGACCATGTCGACGAGGGAGGCAGCCAGCGCGCCGGCAAGCGCCGCCGCGGACCCGCCGCCCGGGGTCGGTGCCGATGACGCGAATCGGTCGAGGAGTTCGGAGGCGGGGATAGAAAGGAGTGTCATTGGGTTGTCGTCGTGTCCGAGTTTTCGTCGTCTTTGAGCTGGACCCCGGCCTGCGCCGAGGTTCTTGGAAAGTGATGGGCGCTACGCGCCCATCTTTCCAAGAATTTGTTTGGCGATGACCATGAGCTGCATGTTCGACGTGCCCTCGTAGATCTGTCCCACCTTCTGGTCGCGGTAGTACTTCTCCACCGGGTATTCCTTCGTGAAGCCGTTGCCGCCGAAGATCTCGATCGCCTTCGACGAGACGTACTCCGCGGTCCGCGACGCGAAGAGCTTCGCCATCGCCGCTTCCTTGATGAAGGGGGAGCCGACATCGCGCAGACGGGCGGCGTTGTAGGTCAGAAGGCGCGACGCCTCGATCTGCATCGCCATGTTCGACAGTTCGAACTGCACGCCCTGGAATTCCGCGATCTCCTTGCCGAACTGCTTGCGCTCCTGCGCGTACTTGAGCGCGTGCTCGTACGCACCCTGCGCGACGCCCACCATCTGCGCGGCAATGCCGATGCGCCCCTCGTTGAGCGTCTCGATCGCGATCTTGTAGCCCTTCCCCACTTCGCCGAGCACGTTGCTCTTCGGAACCTTGCAGTTCTCGAAGATCAGTTCGCAGGTGGACGAAGCGCGAATGCCGAGCTTGTCTTCCTTCTTGCCGATGGTGAAGCCGGGAGTGTTTCGCTCGACCAGAAACGCCGTGATGCCCTTGTAGCCCTTCGAGGGATCCGCGTTCGCGAGAACGATGAAGAGTTCGGCCTCGTTCGCGTTCGTGATCCAGAGCTTCTGACCCGTGAGTTCGTAGTGATCGCCCTTGTCGACGGCCTTGCAGGAGAGCGCGAAGGCGTCGGAACCGGAGCCGGATTCGGACAGCGCGTAAGCACCCACCCACTTCGTGGCGAGATTCGGGAAGTACTTCTTCTTCTGCTCGTCGGTGCCCCAGCGCAGGAGCGCGTTGTTGAAGAGGGTGTTCTGCACGTCGACGAGAACCGCGACCGAAGCATCGACGCGACCCAACTCCTCGACCACCAGGACCGACATGAAGAACGTCGACGCGGCGCCGCCGAAGCTCTCGGGAATCTCGATACCCATGAGGCCGAGTTCGAAACAGGCGTCGATGAGCTCGCGAGGCATCTTCGCCTCCTGGTCCATCTTCGAAACCTGGGGCCGGATCTTCTCCTCGGCGAAGGAACGGACGGTGTCGCGGAAGAGGATTTCGTCCTCGGAGAGGTCGGTGAGGGGGAGAGATCGGTGGTCGGCCATGGTCCTTGGTGGAGCGGAGGAAAGTGGAAACCTCTCACGCGGAGGCTGCGCGCCCTGGGACGACGATTATCTCAGATGCGACTGGAGCGACCGTGAATCGCGACGGCGCTGATACATTCGAAAGGATGGCGCGCGACTCGCTCGGCAAGGTCACGAAGGACATCATCGGATGCGAGAAGTGTCCCCGCCTCCGCGAATGGTGCGTCCACGCGGCAACGGTGAAAGTCGCGCGATACCGACATCAGGAGTACTGGTCGCGGCCGGTGCCGGGTTTCGGCGATCCCAGGGCGCGTCTCCTGATCGTGGGTCTCGCTCCCGCCGCGAACGGCGGCAATCGAACAGGGCGCGTGTTCACCGGCGATCCGTCAGGCGACTTTCTCTATCCGGCTCTTCATCGCGCAGGTTTCGCGAACCAGGGGACGGCGGTGTGGCGCGACGACGGCCTGGCTCTCTTCGACGCATACATCCTCGCCGCGGTCCGTTGCGCTCCGCCGGACAACAAGCCTGAACCGGACGAGACACTCCGGTGTCGCCCGTACTTCGCCCGCGAATGGCATCTGATCAAGCCGCGCGCGGTTCTGGCCCTCGGCAAGTTCGCACTGGACGCGTTCGTATCGATGCTGCGCGCCGAAGGCGAGATCGAACCGCGGCGCTCGTTCAAGTTCGGCCACGGCTTGAGCCACGAACTTCCCCGGCACCCGGTGACCGAGGAGACAAGGAAGATCTTCATCTCGTACCATCCGTCCCAGCGCAACACGTTCACCGGAACGCTCACCGCGCCCATGCTCGACGCCGTACTGCACGACATCAACCGATTCTTGAAGAGGCCATCCAGGAAGTCATGAAGAGACTCGACATCACGGCCGCGCTCGCGGCGCTTCTCCTCTCCTCCATCGCGCAGGCTCAGCCTCCGGCGCAGGGCGCGCCTCCTCAGGGACCGCCGCCGCAGGGTGCGCCCGGGCAGGGTGCGCCGGGACAGGGCGCTCCCGGCCAGGGCGGCCCGCGCGGAATGCCGGCGTCTTCCCTCGCGAAGACGTTCGACTCGAAAGCGCTCGGCGCGCCCGTCGCCTATGTCGCGTATCTGCCCGCGGACTACGAAACGAGCAAGACGCCCTACCCTGTGATCTACGCGCTTCACGGAATGTTCGAGAACTCCGCCTTCCTCGAGCGTCGCAACGTCCTTCCGCAGATCCAGGATCTCGTCAGGGCCGGCGGAGCCCCGAACGCGATCGTGGTCACCGTGGACGGAGGCAACAACCTCTTCATCAATTCGCCGAAGGGCAAGTACCAGGACATGGTCGCGAAGGACCTGGTCGAACACATCGACAAGACCTACCGGACGATCGCCAAGCGGGAAGGGCGCGCGCTCCTTGGTATTTCGATGGGCGGATACGGCGCGCTCGACATCGCGTTTCAGCAACCGTCGGTCTTCGGCGCGGTGGCGACCCACTCCGCGATGATCCTCTCGCAGATCCCGACACCCGAACAGGGCGCGCGCGGCGGACAGATGCGAGCGTTCACCTCCGTCTTCGGCGAGCCCGTCGATCCCGCGGCGTGGAAGGCGGAAGACCCGCTCGAACTCGCGAAGACCGCGGACGTGAAGTCACTCCCCGCTCTCTACTTCGATTGCGGTTCGGAGGATCGCTATCAGCTCTTCAACGGGAACAAGACGCTGCACGAGACGCTCGAGGCCCGCAAGGTTCCGCATGAATTCGGTCTCTATCCCGGCGATCACGGGTACGAGTACGTGCATTCCGTGCTCCCGAAGAGCATGGCCTTCCTCAAGGCGAAGCTCGCCGCGAAGTAACTTTCGAACAAAAGTGTTGACGCGCTCCCCCATCGGCTTGTTACACTTCGCGCCCTTCGGAAACACTCACATGATCCGCTACTTCCTCCACGAAGCCCCGGCCAACGCGAACCCCGCGTCGGGCTGGAGCTCGCTCGCGGTCAAGCGTCAGGGCATGAGCCTTGACCTGACGGCTCAGGGAGGTCGCGACTCGTAAGACGCCGGCACGTCTCGCGAGAAGGCCTTCCCGAGCGGGGAGGCCTTTTTTATTGCCATTTTTCAATACTTCATTCGGACTGATACCCCCGCTGTCCGGCGGCGCGCGGCTCTTCGCTCATCGCGATCCGGGTCTCGTGTTCCGTGTCACGGGTTCTGAACACAGGGAGTCACAGTCACCACCAAGGTAAGGCCTGGAAAGCCTGGGGTTCGAATCCCCTCCATTGATAGCTCAACGGTAGAGCAACGAGTTAGTAACTCGTGTGTTGCCGGTTCGAATCCGGCTCATGCAACAACAGCCGTACCTCGTCCAGGGCGTCTTTCACGCTGCCTGATCGCCGGCGATCCGCAAGGATCGCCGGCGGCAACGGAGCGGTGAGGGCTCTGCGAGCGGGAACTCGAAAACGATCGAACGAAGCAGCGAGCCGCAGGGGGCGGGCGCGCTCACGGGCTTCGCGACGTCGTGGTCGAGCCCCGCTTCCGCCTTCGTCGCACCGGGTAGCCGCGAGGCCAACCCTCGGCGAGTCGTCGTATCGAAATCACATTCAGCCGCGCCCGGATTCGGGCGGCGCCAGTTTTCAATCAAGACAGGAAAGAACAACGAAAGGAGAAAACCATGATGCTCAGCATCTACAAGATCCGCGCTCACGAGCGCGGGTTCCTCTTCCAGAACGGCGAGTTCAAGCGAACGCTTGCGCCGGGTTGGCACCTCGTGCCCGGAGCGATCTTTCGGACGCGAGTCGAACGGCTCTCCGTCCGCGAGCCGTTCGTCCGCACCGCGGAGCTCGACGTTCTGCGCAAGGCGAACGCCTTCGGCGACGAAGCACTCGTTCTCGATCTGAAGGATCACGAGCGCGCGCTCGTCTGGATCGACGGCCGCCTCGCGGAGATCCTGAAGCCCGGTCTGCACGCGGTGTGGACCGTCTTCAAGGACGTCCGCGTCGACATCGTCGATGCACGTACGATCCGCATCGCTCCCGACCTCGTCTCTCCCGTCACTCAGCTCCAGGGCTCCTCGGCGCTCGTGGAGACGGTCTCGATCGAGCCCGGCCAGACCGGTCTTCAGTTCGTCGACGGGCGTTTCGATGCGACGCTCGGTCCGGGTACCTACGCCATGTGGCGTGGGATCGCCCGGATCAAGACGCTGATCGTCGATCTCAAGGAGCAGGTGCTCGACATCGCCGGTCAGGACGTCATGACCGCCGACAAGGTGACGCTGCGACTGAACACCGTCGTGACGTACAAGGTCGAGGACGCTCTCAAGGCGTCCACGTCCGTCGACAACTACCCGCAGGCTCTGTACCGTGAAGCGCAGCTCGCTCTGCGCGGCGCGATCGGAACCCGCGAGCTCGACATTCTTCTCGCTCAGAAGGACGGCATCGCGAAGGATCTTCTGGCCCAGGTGAAGGCGAAGGCGGCCGAGTTCGGCGTCCTCGTCACGGGCCTCGGGATCCGCGACGTCGTTCTGCCGGGCGAGATGAAGGATCTGCTCAACAAGGTCACGGAAGCGAAGAAGGCCGCGGAAGCGAACCTCATCACCCGTCGTGAGGAGGTCGCGGCCATGCGCTCCCAGGCCAACACCGCTCGGATCTTCGAAACGAGCCCGATGCTCATGCGTCTCAAGGAGCTCGAGGTTCTCGAGAAGGTCGCGAGCAAGGCGAATCTGCAGATCGTGCTCGGCGAGAAGGGCCTCGCCGATCGCGTGATGAAGCTCGTCTAGACGATGCGGCCCGGCCGCCGGTTCGCGGGACTATCCCGCGGGTCGGCGGCCCTTTTTCATTTGAGGTATCCAAGAGCCCGGAGACGCTCTTTCGCCTCCTCGCTCAGTTCCTGCGGAGGACCCGACGAGCGATACGGTCGCAGGTTCACTTCCCGGAGCATGCGATCGCGCAAAGCCGCGATGCGCGGGTCCGTCGAAGAGAAGAGGTCGATGGCTTCGGCAGGATCGGTGCTGAGATCGAAGAGCTGGGATCGCCCGGACATGCGGTGGATCAGTTTCAGATCCCCCGCGTACACGACGGTCGTGCTGGGCTTTCCATCCTTCGCGGGAAGACCGCCGTAGTCGGCACGATTCCAGGCCTCGCTGAGAATGCGCGGAGAGGCGTCCGTCTCGCGCAGCCGTTCGACGGAACGACCTTCGACGACATCCCGAACGATTTCGAACACCTCGACGAGCCCGGTGCGGCGCGGCGTCCGCTCGGGCTTGAAGATTTCCGGCAGGCGCATCGCGAGCGGGACATGAATGCTGGTTTCGTACGGCTCGGCGGGATGCCCACGAAGCCGGTGTTCTCCCAGGAACTCTCCGTGATCGGCGGTCACGATGACGAGAGTGCGATCGAGTTCACCCGAGTCGCGCAGCGCCTGCAGCAGGCGCGCGACATGTCGATCGATGTACGCGACCTCGGTGTCGTAGACGTCCGCAGGCCCGATGCGGGCTCCGAGCTTCCAGGGCGGCGGCGCTGGAATCTCGTGGGGCTCGTGGGCATCGAAATAGTTGAGGAACAGAAAGAAGGGCTTCTGAGGTTTCTCGAGCAGGCCGAGCGCCGCGTCCGTGATTTCCGCGGCGTCCCAGGTGAGATTGGTGGTCCGCCGGGGAAGAAGACGGAAGCGCATCGCCGTCCGGCGCAGAAAGGACGCGAGAGTGCCGAACTTCAGGTCCCGATTCCCCGTCGTCGAGTAGAGGTCGAATCCCGTGGTGAGACCCGTCCACGGCCCGAGGAAGACATTGTTGGCGCTCACCCCGGCGGTCGCGTAGCCGCGCGCTCTCAGCCACGACGCCATCGTCTCCATATCGGGCCAGAGACGGCCGTAGGGAGCGGTCACATCGAACGTCGGATACGCGCCGTGCGTGCTGGGAAGGCGGCCGGTGAAGAGCGCTGCGTGAGAACTGAGCGAGAAGGTCCCCGCCGCGGTGGCCCGATCGAAGATCAGGCCCTCGCGAAGAAACGCGCTCGTCTTCGCGAAGGTGGGCTTGTCGTGACCGTAGAGATCCAGTCGGTCCGCGCGCACGGTGTCCATCACGATCAGAAGAACGTTCGGCGGCGTCGCTCTCCCAGGCGACGAATGCACGGCGGGAGGCTCCATGCCATGAAACGCGGGCGGTCGCGCGCCATGAAGGAACGCGATGAGAACCGCGCCGAGAGCGAGCGTCGTCGACGATCCGGCAGCGGCCACGTTCCTGAAGAGAGTCACGCTCAGCAAGGCGACGACGATCCCCGCTCCAACGCAGACCGCGATCACGATCAGGCTCTGTGAGGTGGTGATGGAATCGACGCGGTCCGTCCGCAACAGGAAGGCGAGGGCGGAGATCGCGTAAATCGCGTGGAGCGCGAAGACGCGAAACGGACCTAGGAGCGGACGCTCCTCATCCCTGATCGCGCGGACGAGAATCGGCGCGAGCAGGAGCGCGGGCGCGAGCGCGGCGACGAATGCGACGGGACGCCACTGCCCGATTCCGCGGAAGAAATAGGTCGCGATCGGAACGAGCAGTCCCGCCGGGCCGATCCAGCGCAGAACGGGCGCGGATCGCATCTCGATCGCCGAAGCCGCGAAGCCGAAGCACACGAGCGTCGCGGCGAGCGGGACGAGAAAAGTCTCGAAGACGTCCGTGGCCGGCGACGAGCCGGTCAGATAACAGAACGCCACCTCGACGAATCCCCAGACGCATCCGGCGAGAACGCCCGCCGACAACAACCGCCGACTCACGCGGACGCCCCTTCGCGAATCCGGTGAACGATCCCGTCGAAGCGCAGGGGCTCGCCGCTTCCGAGGCCGAGCGCGTGTGCCGCCGCGCCGAACACGACGTCGCGCGAGGCGCCGGCGGCGCGAAGGTCTCGAATGCCCGTGTCGCGATTCGACTTCGAAAGCTTCCGTCCTTCAGGCCCAAGGATCAGGGGATGGTGAAGGAAGCGGGGCGGCTGGCGGCGGCCGATCAGGTTCGCGAGCTGGATCTGCCGTCCCGTTGATTCGAGAAGATCCTCGCCCCGGATCACGAGATCGATTCCCTGATCGAAGTCATCGACCACCACCGCGAACTGATAGGTCCAGTTGCCGTTTCGATCGCGAACCAGCGTGTCCCCGGCCTGATCGGCGGGAATCTGCTCTTGTTCGCCCAGTCTCAGATCCTCGAACCGGACACGTGTCGATTCGAGACGAACCCGGCGAGCCTTCGTGGCCGCGCCGTCGAGAGATTTCTTTCGACAGGCGCCCGGATAGCGCTTCTCACCATCCAGGACTCCAGGGCCGACTTCCAGATCCTTGCGCGAGCAGTCGCAGGGATACGCGAGACGGCGCTCTTCCAGATCGCGCAGAGTCTCGGCGTAGAGCGATTCCCGCTCACTCTGACGGACGACCGGGCCATCCGATTCCAGCCCGAGCCACGCGAGATCTTCGAGAATCGCTTTCTCGGATTCATCGCGCGACCGTGTCTTGTCGTGATCCTCGATGCGAAGGAGAACCTTCCCCCCGAAGGCCCGCGCGACACCCCAGACGGCGAGGGCGCTCGCGACGTGGCCGAGGTGAAGGAAGCCCGTCGGCGCGGGCGCGAATCGCGTGAGAAAGCCCGCGGCGGGCG